>WNFG01004472.1_pt1 | contig 11744 bp, 16 predicted proteins | sample 5400431 | NCBI WGS metagenome assembly WNFG01 (sample SAMN13153346, study PRJNA577476) | soil metagenome | isolation source: 120 cm saprolite under Douglas fir tree site 2 hole 3 replicate 2 | place: USA:California | collected 2015-04-18
GAGCGGGTTGGGCGTCCGGCCTGTTTTATTGCCGTGAGGCTTCCCATCGACCGCTGCACGGTACGCCCGCAGATGCCCCATTCCATTTTCCCGATCCGGAGTTGCCACTGAGTTGACCATTTGCATATGCACCACCGATAGAGACGCGCACAAGCCCCTCCCGTCCGATGCTGCCGGTAACGTCGGCGCCGGGGGCGGAAACTTTACCATCCGTAACGGTCAGCGTGGAGCGCGTCGACGGCTCGCACGCTCCTGCCTTGGTCACGATCGTGACACTCCAAAGTCCGTCATACGGGGTCTGGGCGGTTGCGGGAGCGGCGGCAAGGACCGCCGCGGCGGCGAGGGCGGAAAGAAGAAATGTGGTCCGGATGCGATTGAGCCGCATGAATCAGTCCCCGATTTGTGTGCTGAAGCTTGGCTTATTCAGTCACAATGTGTTCAAAATTTGCTGCGCCGCGACAACAGGAATAGTTCCCAACAAATCAAACATTTGATCGGGACATTGGTTCCTGATGGGGAACAGGAATTTTCGCCAGGCAGGGGTTTCCTGGCCTCAAAGTACCCCAGCGGCGGAGATCGGCAACAGGCTCGGCGCCTGGGTCGCAAACTGCTCGTCCTGCGGCTTCGCCGGCAGGCTTTTGAAAGCCTTCGCGTAGTCGATGACCTCCCCCAGCAGTTTATGGCCAAGCGGCGCCAGCGCGCGTTCCCACAACTCCCGGGCCGTTTCACCGTTTTTGACGAAACACCACTCCTGGGCTGCGATCGCGCCGGCGTCCATGCGATCGGCAAGATGGTACACGGTGCCACCGGCGATCGGATCGCCTTCCCGGATCGTCCATTCGACCGCCGCGATGCCGCGGTGCCGCGGCAACAACGAGGGATGATAGCCGACACCTCCAAGCTTTGCCGCCGCCAGCGCCTCCCGGCTGATCCGCGCGTGACTGTGCGCCGTCACGATCAGGTCGGTACCCTCGGCGATCTCGGAGGCCGCTACGAGCTTGGGATCGGCCTGCACGGTGACCTCGATCCCGGCGGCACGGGCCGCGGCGGCGAGCCGGTCTTCGCGATCGGCCACCACGACCCTGACGATTTCAACACCGTGTTGACGCAGCATGTTCAGCGTCGTCGCGCCGAAATGGCGGGAGCCGACGAGGGTTATCCGCATGGTTCTATCCGTTATGAGCGAGTATCTGTTCCGTCGATAACACGCCGCGGGCATCTGTCACCCCGCCGGCACAGGGGGCAGCAGGTTATCAACAGGACGCGGGCGCGCCCCTCGGCGGACCCAAGCTCAGATATCAGCGTTGGGACGCCGGGTCAGCCGAGACGCCGGCGAATCTCGTTCCGCATCTTTTCCCGGAACTCTTCCCTGCGCGCCGGCCTTTCATTTTCGTCGATGTTGAACCGATCGAAGACGTTGAAATTTTCCAGGATCGGATGACGATCGCTTGCCATCGCCAGGATGCGAAGTAGTTCGGTCGCCGGCCCGCTCGGGCCGGTGACCTCCCATTTGCGTATGGTGTCGGCGCCGTCGCCGGGTGCGAGGCCACACAGCTTCGCCATTTCAGCAGCCGACAGGCTTCTGCCGATGGCGTCACCGAGATCCTCGCGGAGCTGTTTCAGCTCAAGGCCCGTCACTAAAGACCGATCCATAAAAAACGACCACGTAGCGGACGCAGAAACCGCGACGCTATGGCGGGAATGGCTTGATATTGCACGAGCGGCCAGACGCACAAGTCACACCTGGTACCGGCACATGGATTACCCGCCGGTTCACGCCGGGCGGGTTTTCGTTTGAAGTCCGACTTGCTCAGCCAGCGGTTCCCTGAGTACGGTGACGACCGAGATTTTGGGGGGATCGAAATGAAAGCTTCTGTCTTAAGCTTCCGCGCCGCGGTGCTGATGGTTATCGCCGGCATGATCTGGGGCATCGTGATGGGGATCAGCCAGGATCACTCGACTCTGCCAGCCCATGCCCACCTTAATCTGCTGGGCTGGGTGTCTCTCTTCCTCTTTGGCATCTATTATCATCTGCACCCAGCAATTGACCGCAGCGGCTCGGCTTTCTTGCAGGTCTGGATCTGGATTGTTGCTACGGTCATCCTGACGATCGGAGTGGGTCTGGTTCACTCCGGACATCAAATCGGCGATCCCATAGCCGCGGTATCTTCGCTGCTTGTTCTCGCGGACACGCTGCTGTTTGGCTGGCTCGTTTTCAGCCCCGAGCCGGCTGAACTGCCCAGTCAGCGATTGACTGCGCCTGCCGAGTAACCGTTCGGCGCACCCCGCACGACGTTCTGGTGGGCGTCGGAGGCTGGATCCAGAGTTTCAGGCCCAGAGGGCCCAAGGCCTTCGCGCGGCAGCAACATATCGCTTGCGGGCCTGGTGGTAAAACAAGCTGATGATGATGTCCCACATGATCTAACCCCGTTGTTTGATCAGGGATCGTTGATAGCGGATCTTCGTTTCAGGCCTGCTTCATGCTCCGGCAAAATGGCTTCGTCGGATCGCCAAAAGGGTTTCGTCAACTGCCCGCGTTCAACGGCGCCCCGGCCAGGCGTCTCCGGCAAGTCTGGGGGCTTGGGTGCCCCGGTTGCTCCCGCACAGCCCGCGATCAATTCCGGCACGAAAAGGCCGCGCCACCGGGAGGTAGCGCGGCCATGCGGTTCGGTAGGCCTTGAACTTACTTGGTATCTTTCTTCATGCCGGACGTGCCGGCGTCGGGTTTCGCCATTTTCTTCGTCTTGTGTTTCTTCTTCATTTTCATGGCATGGGCGTTCATGGGGTCGCTGGCCTTCACGGTTGGCTGTGCGGCCGGCCCGGTGGTCTGGGCAGAGGCAACCGACACGCTTCCCACGAGAGCCGCACAGCACGCTGCAACGATCAGATTCCGCATTTTGATCTCCCGGTTAGTGAAACAACGCCTGACAACCGGTCACAGCCGGAAAGGTTCCATGCTCGGAACAGCCGGGGATTCGCGATCGAACGAACCAGGCGGGAACGAGTTGTCTGATCATGCCCAAGAGCAAACCGCCGCCTACCGGTCCCATGAGCACGCAACCTGCCAGGCGCGGCGCGATCACGCCGACACAAGCGTTGCCGATGATGCCGACGGCCGGAAAGGCAATGAAGGCTCCGGAACCCAAAAAACAACCGACCCGGACGGAAGCGGTCCGCGCGGCGAAAGCGAAAATAACGCGCCGGGAATCGCTGCGGAAGCAGCGGGATGCCCTAAATACCGCGCGCTAGTTTCGGGAGTCGATTTCCCGATCAAGGTTCCGAAGGTAGGACACCCCCATAAGCGCGAGTTTCGCGGGATGATCCATTTCCGTTTCACTGCTCTCCGTCAGCCGCGCCAACTGCGGGGATGACGCGGATCGCGCCCGGATTCCCGGTGATGCGGTAGAGATTGCACATTGACCTCACCTATGGGGCCGCAGCGCCGTTCCGGGTATCTAATCCTAGTGGCATTGCCTGCGCGAGCAAGGCCCGCTGTAATCATCCGATGGGCACGAAGTCTCGCGAGGTCATCTGGGGCGGTCAGGTCCGCGCGGCGAAGATGAACGCCGAACATGCCCGCCAACGAGCTAAAGAAGCCGTCCGTCAGGCCGATCGTGCGGAAGCTCACGCGTGGTCGCTGCGAATGGAAGGCTTTGGCGGGCCGGCGCAGCCGTCGCCGACCATCGCGCAATGCCTCAATGGCGGCTACGGCTGGTTACAGGTCCAATGCCGCCGCTGCGAAACCGAGGCCAGCATTCCGCTCGAGCATGTCCGGCGTCCGCGCGACACGCCGATATGGAAACTTGAAGCGTCGCTGAAGTGTCGATCGTGCCGGAAGGGTCGTTACGCCCCGCCGGTGCACATGATCAGGCTCACGGACGAACGGCAGACGGTGCCCTATGTCTGGGTGCATCCGGACGAGGAGAGGTGAGGGCGCCGAAGTCGTCGTGAAAAACGACGACGGCTCCGCTCAGGTCGAGAACATCAAGCGTCAATCGTTGTATTTCGGTCCGCCATGATAGCGGTACGCATTGGGCTCGTCCGTCTGCGTCGCCATCATGGAATCGAAAGCATTGAAGGCGTAGGCCGCTTGACGGTCCGAGGGACCGGTCGCTTCGGGCCAATACCGCGAGTTCGGTGCGGCGGTTTGCGCAAACGCTTGTCCTGAGATTGCGGCCAGCATCATGACCGATGCGGCTAAAGCGAGATTTTTCGTCATAACTCTGTTTCCTTGTCGTGTCAGATCCCCCATCGCCCGGAATTGCGCATCGCTGCATAGCGAACGCCGATGCGCGTGACACCGATATGGGTTCGCAATCCGCCGGTACCATTAAATTCTGCTTTAGAATGAACATCTTGGTGCGGGGAACGAAGAGTTCACTGCATGCGACAAAAGGTGAGGGCGCAGGGCAATCGGTCGGTGTGGCTTCGCGTTCCGACACCGCGTCTTGCAAAGCGTGCCGATAATTCAGCGCTCAAGCGCTGGCATGGCGACTTCCACGCGGGTTCCGAAAAGGCCGCGCTCGTGTCGATCAGGCGGCGCTACAAAACGCCGTGCATTGCGCAATTATTTTCCGGGCGGAGTGTAGGCGCTGGCAACTCGGGCAGCCTTGTCCGCGATACTTTTGAATTCGCCCGGCGTCCAGGCGTGTGCAGTCTCTATTTTGGATACCGCACCAGATGCGGCAACGGCCATTCCCACAGCGACCGCATCCGATCCATCAGCGAACTCGGAAACGAGCACAACGTCATTTGAGCCCGTTGTATTATATAGCGCTACAATCTTGCCGCCGGCTTTTTCGATCACCGCCTTGACGGCACCGGATCGATCCTCCGGTTTATTGACAAGTCCCTTCACGCCGGAATGGGAATACGATGCATAGGTGATGAACAAAGGCATCTTCTCCTCCCTGTTTTGAAGGCATTCTGGGCGCGGAATTTTCCACGGCCCGATCGCACAATAGCACTTTGCGGGGCGACAAACGTCCCAATTTATTACATGAACCTTGGCACGGTCTGTGCCGACATATCCCTGCTGGGGATTTGAGGGCCCAGCACCTAAACCGACGCCGCCCAGCGATCATATTCCGCTTGGGCGGCGTTGCGTTCCTGGGGCCAGGGGTTCGGGAGCGTCGAACAGAATCTGCCCGATGATTCAGCGTTCGAGCGCGGGCATGGTGACTTCCACGCTGGTGCCGGAAGGCCCGCTTGCAGTGCGCATGGTGCCGTGCATCTGGCCGACCAGCCCCTGCATGATGCGGCTGCCGAGGCCGGGAGCGCTGGTCTCAGTATCGGGCTCAAATCCCTTGCCGTCGTCGGTGAATGTGAAGCGGTGGTTGGATCCGACGGTTTCCATGGCGATCTGGATGTTGCCGGATTGTCCGACATCGAACGCATGTTTGCTGGCGTTGAGCATCAGCTCCGCGACCAGCAGCGACAGCAGCATCGCCCGCTCACGGCTTAATTGCACCGACGAGGGGTGAATATGACATACGATACTGTCACTGCCGCTGGCGTCCTTGATATCCTCGCAGAGATCGCGCAGCAGGGTCTCGGCATCGACCTCCCGCATGTCGGGACTGTAAAGCCTGCGGTTGATGCGGCTCATGATCTCAAACCGCCGATGCGCGGTATCGATGACCCCGAGGGCCACGGCGGGATCGCGTTCGATCGCGCCGCGGTTCTGCCGCAACATCGCGGAAATACTCTGCAGGTTGTTGGCGGTGCGATGCTGCAGCTCGCGAAACAGTTCGGCCGAAAGGTCGCGCTCGCTCTCCAGCGCACGGAGCGTTTGATTGAGGCCGCGCATCAAGAGCAGCAGGATTGTCGAGGTCAGGACGTAAAGAACGATACTGAGCTGTCCGATCGGCCACTCCAGCTTGAAAGTCCCCCTCGGCGGCAGCCAGAGATACCACGCGATCAGGCCACCCACGACGGCCGCCAGAATGCCGGCGGCACGGCCGCCGACCAGCGAGCAAATGATCATGGCCGGAAACAGCGTCACGTAGGGAATCTTGATGTATGGATCGACCGCCTCGCGCACGCCGAGTGCGAAGACAAACACCAAAGCCGCGATCAGGTAGCCAGGCAACGTGTCCTGGTACTTCCGCAGTGCCCCGATAAAACCGACAATATTCATGGCGCCCATTGCCCGACTGGACGCGATTGACAATCGCCGGCGATGGCATCGCGGTCGAAAGACCGCCGATCATCGCTCTGCGTCCACTCGGGCCTTTCTCGATCTAGCGACCGGTTTTCGCGGATGACGTGGCGACAGGCAAGGGGCGCGGCGGGTTTAGCGGCATCGTCGCGTGTCTTTTTTTGAGATCAGGGCGAGTTGCAAAAATATCGTTGGGTCCGCCACCGGACAGACGGTTTTGATGTGATGGTTCAATTGCCACCGGGGGATTGCGCTGTCTTTCAGGAGGTCTGGTCGCGAACAACGGGCCGATCATGCGGGCGGATCAAGCTTGCGTTTTTTGGGACCGAGCGCGTTGTCGATCGCGCGCCTGGCCGCGGCCATCGCCGCCTCCCTGCTGTCAGATGTGCCCGACTTTCTATCTGTCGCGGTCTCGACCAACCATTTCCAGAAGCCGCGTTTGATGCCTTGGATGATCCGGTACTCGATGCCGCGATGTTCCATTCCCAGCTGACTCTCTGATGCCCGTACAAAGCAAAAAGGGGCGGCTCACGCTACCCATCGGCCGCGCACAACGTCCCACTTATCGCCCGAGGCTGTATGCCTCCGCATTTCAACGAGGTCTTTCTCGGCGGAACGATGAATGCGCCATTCCTCGACCATCTCGATCGCCGGGTAGGTAAAAACCAGACCGATAATTAATCCCCACCACATGACCAAGCCCTCATTGGTTGATCGGGGAGTGCTGATATCAGTCGCTTGTTTCCGGGTGCTTTCGCGGGATAAGAAAAAGGCTTCGTCGGTACGGCCGTATTGTTTCGCGGCCTCGAGCGAACGAAACAGCTTCACGGGATTGCGAGCGGCAGCCCGGACGATGAGAAATTAGGCCAGTGGCGAGTCCGGTTGATCCATCAACATCGTTTCGTTTCCTTGCCTTCAGGGCGGGACCGGGACCTATTCGTCGATCCATTGACCTTTCGCCACGTCCCAGCGGCGGCCCGTCGCATGATGCGCGCGCATATTCGCGAGGCGCCGCTTGTCTGCCCGACGCTGCCGCCATTCTTCAATGACCGGGTAGATCAGCATCGCAATATAGAGGCCGATCAGAAATCCCCACACGACGCAATCCCCTTGCGTGCATCGGTGTCCACTTTAGCGCGCAAACTGCGCCGTTACCTAGCCGCTAATGAAAAGGCCGCCCGAAATATGTCGAACGGCCCGCCGGGCTCAAAATTGATCAGTGTAAAACGCACCAGCCCCGGTCTTCTCAGATTATCCAGGGGAACGCCGTGGTGGCAACCAAAAGGATCCTGTTCCGTCAAAGGAACTTAATAGCGGGGATTGTACGCTTTCTGGTAGCGGTCTTGGTACTCATCGCTCGTTACGTGCCGAGCCGTATTGGGGAGGGGCCGTAGCAGCCTGCCAGCTTCATCCCGCGGCACGCGCCTTCAAATATTGCGGTCGGGTCTCGATCGTTTTGGTTGGCTGCCGCCTTTCGAAGTATTGCGCGAGCCATCTACCAAGATCTTCGGTACGGCGATGTTGGGCGCTTCGCCAAATCTCGGCTAAATCATTTTGCTCTAAATCATGTCGCTCGTTCTGGGTTAGAAAAAAATGGCTTCGTCACGCGTTCCCCGCGCCAGTGGTTACGGTGGCGGTTTGCGCATTGGCCATCGTCGCGGCGAGCGACGCCGCCGCAGCAAGTATCAGCAGTTTCTTCATCAGTTTTCTCCCTCAAAGCCGCAGAGGCGCGGCAGCGGAAAAACAATTTTCGCAGCGTCCGGTTCCGGTTCCAGGCACGGCCACCCGTTGTTCCCGGAAGGATGGAGTCACTAAGCCTGACCGTTGATCGCGTGTTGATAGGCTGGCCAGCGACTCGCCCATGGCCGTGCTAGATTGGCAAGGCCGACGGCATTTCGCTTTCGGCTAGAGGCCCAGGGAGCACCACCATGACGATCAGAATGTTTTTCGCGATCCTCGCCGTTCTCTCCTTCCTCTTCGGCATCGGCTTTGTGCTGGCTCCGGATCAGGTCCTGGCCAACTACGGTATTGAACACTCGCCCGCTTTGGCGCTGCTGGGACGGCTATTCGGCGGGGCGTTGCTGACACTCGGCGTGATCCTCTGGCTCGCCAGGGACTTCCGCGACGAGGCTGCCGTGCGCGCGGTGCTGATCGGCGCCCTCGCAGGGGATGTCGTAAACGTCGTTGTGGCAACTATGGGCACATTGTCCGGCGCGTCGAACGCATTGGGGTGGTCCACGGTGCTGATCTATCTGTTCGGGGCCGTGGGAAGCGGGTACTTCCTGATGGCGCGAACATCGCGGCTATCGCACCCCTAAGCTGCGCTTACGGCGTGGTGTAATTGCCGGGTCCGGCTTGGAAACGGTCCCAGCCACCGCCGATCGCGGATGTTGATAAGTCGCCCAGGCGACGCACGAGGAAAGGATAGGCCGCCAATTTTGTTTGGGGTGGGTTCCGAACCGAGCCATTTGTGCAACACGTTCCAGAAAACGGACTTCCCTTGGCGTGCTGGGAGGTGAATGGACTGCGGCTTGGCAGTAGGCTGGTCTTGAAATTTTGATTTGCAAGTTCAAGCCCTCCTGGAGCTCGACATGCGAAATTTCATTCTGCCCGCGGCGCTCGCGGTTAGCGCAATCGTTGGCTCAGGTACGGCTGAGGCCGCCGATTTGCCCGTGCGCACTTACACGAAGGCTCCGATCGTGGTGGACCCGGTTTATAATTGGACCGGGTTCTACGTCGGCGCCAATCTCGGCTGGAGTTTTGGGCGCTCGAGGACCGACGTCAGCATTGCCGGTGCGCCGTTTGCCTTCAGTTCGCAGCGGATGGAGGGAATCCTTGGCGGCTTGCAGGCCGGTTACAACTGGCAGAACGGCCGTGCGCTGTTTGGATTGGAAGCCGATATCCAGGGGACGGCTCAGAAGGGCAGTTCCAGCTTGATCGACTTCATCCCGGGCACGCCCGGCATCCCGGGCACGCCCGGCACGCCGGGCACACTCGGCACACCCGGCACGCCGGCGATTCCCTGTATCGAGATCGATCCCCCGGCGCCTGCCTGCCAACCGGGGACCGGCATCCCCGCAACTCCCGGGACTCCCGGAACTCCCGGGACTGCCGCAATCGCCGGGACTCCTGCCGTCACGGGTATCCTTACCTATCAGAATAAGCTCCCTTGGTTCGGCACGTTCCGCGGTCGCATCGGCTTCACCCCGGCGGATCGCTGGCTGGTCTATGCGACGGGCGGTCTCGCTTATGGCGAGGTGTCGACGAACGAGACATTGAACGTGAACGGCGCGAACATTGTCTTCAACACCAACCGGATCAAGGTAGGATGGACGGTAGGCGCTGGAGTTGAGACGGCAATCTGGAGCAATTGGACCGCGAAGCTCGAATATCTCTACATCGACTTCGGAACCGTCAACGATGCGCTGATCGGCATCGCACCTGTTACGCCGATCGCAACCAGCAGCCACGTCACCGACCAAATCGTTCGCGTTGGACTAAACTATCGCTTCAGCGGTCCCGTCGTCGCACGTTACTGACGCTTCCGCGTCACTCGGTCGGGCGCGAACCGGCTTGACGAGACCGAAGGCCCCCGCGAAGCGAGATATGATCGCGCGGGCAATCGTGCCGTCGAGTTTTTTGAGCTGACCTATCGCGTGCGGGAACGTATCAGATAATCAACAAAGAGCTGCAGAAAATCCGCGCTGCCTTTAGCAAAGCCCGCTTTAAGGATCGCGGCGACTCACCCGGAGATTTTACGCCTCGGTGCCGAGTGCTCGGTCGTCTCGCGCGCGAGACGGTGACAAAAGGCTCTCCTGCCAGGAAGCCGCGACCGGCGGCGCGCAGGCCGGCTCACGCTGGCGGGTTTTCCTTTGGACTGATAGGCGCGGAAGCGGCGACGGGCCTTTTCTTTGCACCTTGCTTGTGTGCCGCAAACTTGGCGCCGATATCGCTGCCATTGATCCAACCCAGTTCGCAGCGGCGGTAGACCAAGCCATTAGATGAGAGCACCAGGAAAAATTCCTTCAAATTCAAATCCGCAAGCGTCTCATCGATCGTTAGGCTGGCTCCAGTTTCAGATATTTCCGTCATCGTGCAGCTACGGCGCCATGTGCCGTCAATGCCCATAATGTACGCCTTGATGCCCGGCTCGAAGGCGACGGGTGTTTCCGGACGACGATCTGAATCGATCAAGGTCTTCTCCAGTGACGCAGATTATGGAGAGGATTCCTTGAGCGGTGGTTATCAAGGGCAGTTAACAACCCATAATTGTACCGGATGAAAGTCGGGCTATGCGGTCTGACTCCGCTGCATGCGCACCATCTTGTAAACCTTCTGGCGCTTGCGGCGTGGCGTGCTCGCCGGATCAGGCTTGCCGGCGTTCGGCAAAGACGTCGATCGTTGCCTACGGAAGCCAGTAATTCATTCCGGATGCCTGCCGCCCGGTTCCCGATCGCGGGATTTCACCAAATGTGCCACGTGGTCTGATAGGCTTCCGGGCGGATCTTTTCCAGCGAGGTGTGATGAGCAACGATTTTCGAATTCTAGCGGCTATCGATCTCCAAGTCGGGATGGATCGCGTGCTTATGGAAGTGGAACGCCATGCACGGGCTCATGACGCGCTTGTCACTCTTGTTCATGTCGCACAACCTGATCCTGAGTTTGTCGGTTATCTGAAAAGCAGCGGTTCCGACGCCCAGCTCCAGACTGACGTCAAAAGGATTCCTAAGGCGGAAGCCTTGAGGACGGAGCGTCAGCATATCCAGGCTATTGGCGAGACCCTTCGCGACAAGGGATTGCGTGTTGATGACGCCATCACGGTGCAGGGGTCCGTCCTCGCATCGATCCTGGAGATGTCGCGCAAGCTCGATGCGGACTTGCTGATCATGGGCTCGCATCAGCACGGCGCATTTTACCGGCTAGTGCACGGCGACACCGCGGCCGAAGCCGTAACGCAGGCGCCGTGCCCCGTATTGGTTGTGCCATCATAGCGACCGGGGTCGGCGGTTTCCAGTCCGGAGGCATGCGCTCGTGCCGATCAAAGCGACGGTACTTCTCAGCCGTCCAAGCTTCCTGATCGCGCCACGCCTGAAAATCAGCTTCCGTGCGCTTCGACAGAAACACGCGCTACGCGGCTTCGAAGTTGGCGCAGGCATGGTCGAACGTGGCCGCTGACCCGCCCGTGCATGCATTCCCCCGGGTGACTGCCGGGACAGAAGCCGCAGGACGATCCCCACCGATCTTCGTCATGCGGAATGCCGGAGCGGATCGCGATCGTGCCGACGCGGACATCACCGTAGTAGACGTGCCAGCAGTGCGGGCGTTCGGGGTAGCGGCGGCGGGTGAGGGCAGGTATGCCGATATCAAAGTGTCCCGCGCGATCGGCCGGCACATGACAGCCCGCAGATCGGACGCTAAGGCCGCAGGGAGCCGGGAATATAGATGGCTAAACATTTGTCTTGTTATCGGGGAGCGTAGCCACGATCGCCGGAGCAGCGGTGAATGGAGCAAATATGATCCGATCTGTTTTGGCCTTAGGCCTTTTGGTCGCCCTGTGTGCTTCTGCCAACGCCGCGACGGTGCA
>WNFG01005057.1_pt1 | contig 11744 bp, 7 predicted proteins | sample 5400431 | NCBI WGS metagenome assembly WNFG01 (sample SAMN13153346, study PRJNA577476) | soil metagenome | isolation source: 120 cm saprolite under Douglas fir tree site 2 hole 3 replicate 2 | place: USA:California | collected 2015-04-18
CGACGGCCACACCGACTTGAAGATTGGAGGTACGCGCATTGAGCTAATTCCCGTGCATGGGGGAGAAACTCACGACGCCATGTTCATCCATCTACCGGATCTGAGTGTGATGTTCGTGGGAGATTTCATCATGCCGTATCTTGGCGCACCCTTTGTGGAGGAAGGCGATTTTCAGGGGCTGCTCGATGCGATTGACGTTGTTGTTGAAAAGCATCCCCAACACCTGCTGCACGGCCACGAGCCGCTCACCCGTAATTTCGCTTCCGCTACCATGCTGGCGCAGCTCAAAACGGACCTGGTGTGGCTGCGCGAACAGGTATTGACTGCGATCCGCCGCGGCGATGAACGTGCCGCCATTCACCAGGCGAACTTGATTCCTCCGGGTATGCTCGGTGGCCAGCCTGACGTCTATCAGCCATACTTGATCTTGCGCGAACACGTCATTGACCGGCTATACGACCAGAACGTCGGTTATTGGCAGCCGGACCTGCAAGGTCTCGACCATCTCGGCAGCAGCGACCGTGCGGAACTCCTGGTCGATTACCTCGGTATATCGGAAAAGCAGCTGGTTAAGACCGTGGAACACTTGGTTGCCGACGGCAAATACGAACAGGCGGCCTTCCTGCTTGAATCGTCCGGAAACAGGTTCGAGCACAGCACTTCCGTGGCGAACGCCAGACGACTCGTCTATCTCAAGCTGATGGAAGAAAACCAGAACACGGACCCGTTCAAATTCATCATTTATTCGGGGAAGATCAGCGAACAAACACCGCAGATGGCCAGTGGCAAGTGATGAAAAGCTGAGCCGACTTAAATGCCGTTATCGAGAGTTGGCGCTTGCTCCTCCGTCCTGAACGGTTGACGGGGTATGCGGAAGTAATTGCAGGAGACTTGATCGCGCCATTACTTTTGGCTTGCCGACTATTCTTCCCCTTGCTTGGGCGAAAAAAGAGAGCCCGGCTTCGTGCCGGGCTCTCTCCTCGTCTGTTTGGAGTTAAGAGTTAGTGGTCACGGGTGGGACGAGTCGGCGTGCGCCTCTCCCACTATGACATCCGCGCCTTGTGGAACGCCCAAAGCATTCGGGTTGTCAACTATCACATGGATTGCGCGTACGCGTATACCGCTGCTGGTGGTGCCGGAACACGGTGGAACCCCTCCGCCATTGCAGGTCTGTTCGTTAAAGGTCACCGAGCCGATCCCGGGCACCAGGATAGTCGTGTTGGGCGGAGGATTGTCGCCCACCGACATGCCTCCGACTGAGAGTCCAATAAGATTAGTGCCTTGCGCGTCGGATGAAGATTTTCCGCCACCCGATGTGCTGTTGGCTTGCGAAACGATAACGCTGGCGAACGCCGTACACACACCGTTCACCGGGAGAGCACAAACATTTTGCGCCTTCGCGGAACTCGAAGAGTTGCTGCTGGAGGCCAGAATCGTACCTATGCTGTCGCTCACCGAAGTTCCGCCGCTCACCAACGAGGTAGATAGCTGGTCCAAGTCTTGATGATCATGCCCGCCCTGTGGCGGAATGCTCACGAAGCCAACTACCACGGGAAGTTCCGACGGATTGGTTTGCTCATTGACGACCGTGGCATCCCCGCTCACCGTTCCGACCAACGCTGGACATCCAGCGGGCTGCGGGAAGTCGGCGTGCGCTTGGGCCTGCGAGACCACAACGTCAACGGCATCGCCCGTCAGCGCCAGCCTGGTAATGTGAACCCTGATCATGTTGACAGTTAGATTGGCGGCATAAGTTCCGCCAGTGAGCTGGCCGGGTGGTGGCTGCGAACTCGACCCTATCTCCTCAAAGAGCTCGACGAAACTGCCGGCTCCGAAATCGAGTGCGGGCAGGGTTACCGTCGTGTTCGGATTGACGTTGTTCATCTGGACGCCGTTAACGACCAGGTTCTTAAACGCGGACCCGGCCGAACTAAAAGACGAGTTAAAACCAGATGCTTGTGCGGTAGCCACTCCACGCACAACGTCCGCGGTAACCAGTCCACTCACGAGGTTGACGCCGGCAGACTCGGCAACTCCGGTATCGGTCGCTGTATTCGTTGTCGAGTCAACCGTGCTCGTACTTGAGGCGCTGAGCACATTCGCCTTCAGGATACCGCCGCTCGGAGGCGGAACGGCTGCGCTCAAAACTTGGTTGCTATTGCTCGTGGAGCCGATGCCGGACTGCGAGCTGCATACGCCGCCCGAGCAAGTGGGAGGAGTAGCGGCCGGCAGCGTCTGGTTGATTCCCAAAAGCGTGTCTTGGATACTGGCCGCCAATGCGTTGCCGCTGGCGTTCGCGCCTGCGGGATTGAAGATCGTGAAATTGAGCGGCTTAACTCTGGTACGGTCCTTTATTTCCGCGCTCAACGATGTCGAAGCTCGCGTTTTCATGGACACGAAGAGAATTTTATTGCAGGGGATTTCTCCGATTGTGTCGCTGACATTGAGGGCGAGTTCGCCGAATAGATTGGTTCCTGTCGCCGTTAATCCGGCGATGCTGGGTACGGTGTTTACCGCTGCATCCCATAGAATCCCCTGACTCCCCACGGAGATTGGCACGAATGTAGTGCCGTTCCATGTGAAGGCGCTAGCGTTAATAATTTTGCCCCCATATTGTGTGTCAAATGAGACCAAGAAGTCGCCAGGCGTACGCAGGGCCAGTTGCGGGCAGCTGGGACTGGCCGGATTGGACGCGGGGTCCGCCTGGTTGAACTCGTAATCGATATGGGCGTCGCCGTTGTTCGAAAGGCGCGACCAGTTGGTGTACAGGAACTGCTTTTGTACGCCGCTGACAGGGAAGAACCGGAAGGCGATCTCACCGGCCACTGGAGGGGCGCCATTTACCGAGATTTCGTTTACGACGTCGTCTTTGGGGGGAGCGCTTCCCGTGGTACACACCCAACTGGTCTGGTCGTTCTCTTTGGAGCCCTGGCCGAAAATATCATCGGTCGGCCCCGTCGCATCGGTGAACGTGGTGAGGGCGGCGGGAAAGGGGCTGCTATCCCAATCTATCGGCTCTGAGGGCGGCACGAGATGATCGACGGTTAAGTTTCCGTCGATTTCGAAGCTGCCTACCGTGTTGCCGGCAAACGTGATGCGATTTGCGACACGCTTGCCAGTCAAGAACAACAATAGAAAAGCGGTGATGAGAAATAGTAGGCGCGGGGTGGTACTTGCAAACAAAAGCCAATACCTGTGGAAACGCGATTTGGCGGTCATAGGCCCTTTCTTACCCAAGCGTTACACTCCTCCCTTTTCAGGATGGATGCTCAGGATGCATTCGGCTTCCGGACGGGCAGGGGCGGTCAGGTGTCCAAGAAATCTGGGGTGGAACTCGGTCCACTTCCGGTTAGCTCTGTGCAGGATGATAAATGTGGCGCAGAGAACTACAATCAGCAAAAGACCTGATCTTGGAGGCAGGAAGACCTTAGTACTTTAGTACTATAAATTATACTTTGATAAATGCAAAAGTTTCTCTCTCCTGCGGCTCCGACGCCTTCCGGGCCGCCATTCTTACTAGCGCAACTTCCCGTTTTGGCACTTTTCGTCCTGCGTGTCATTGTCGCAGCGATCAGATTTTGCAACTAGCCGATCCGCACGCCTTGATTGATCGTATTTCCTGCCTTACCCCCAAAATGTCGTAGCTAAGAGAACTCTTATTGGTGCGAGCTATCTCCTAATTGATTGCGCACTCTGAAGTAATTCATTTGCCTGTGTGACGCGGGCATCCCAATTTGAACCACTGCCCAACGTCGCTCCACATCGTCGCAACTATGCCAGCCATCGACTCGCAAGCCATCGCCATCGACACGCCATCGACTCGCAAGTTGACCGGACGCTTCTCATTGAAGTATTGTTGACCTCCGCTGCCCAGGACTTTCTGTGAGCGGTGAAACATGAACATCTTGCGCCGAAATTCAGCTCGAATACTCACCCCACAAAAGGAGTGTTATGCCCAAAAAAATCGATCCGCTCAATAAGAAGCTCTACGGTCCGGTTACGGCAATGCTAACGGTGACCGACGTGAAAGCGGCAGCCGCCTTTTATCAAAAGGTATTCGGATTTGCCAAACGGGGGATCATGAATGGCCCGGACGGCAAGGCGATCCATGCCGAGTTGACGCTCCGCGGCACGACATTAATGTTGGGGCCGGAAATGCCGCAGATGGGTTACCGCGGCGCGAAAACAATCGGCGCCTCGCCGACGACATTGTATCTGCTTACGGAGAACGCAGACAAGACGGTTGCCAAGGCCGTAAAGCTCGGCGGCACGCCCAAGGGAGAAGTGATGGATATGTTTTGGGGCGACCGCTGTGGAACCGTTGTCGATCCCGAGGGTTACACATGGATGGTCGCTACCCATGTTGCACAACCCACACCTAAGGAAATGCAGCAGAAGATGAAGGAACAAATGGCCAGCCAACAGGCAGCTCGCGCTGCAAGTGGCTCCTGAGGAGCATTCTTTTTCCCGCGGGCTCCAAGTACCTGCCCGTCCGGCAGGCGGGGAGCCCGCACCCGCAAGCTCTATTAAATTGTTCCACACCGGTCCAATGCCGGCAGCATAAAAAAGAGGTAATCACCTTCGTCGCGCTTGCCCCCGAGTGCCGGGGTGCTCAAACGTCAGCTGTTCTCAACGGGCTGGGGATAAAATACCCGGAAATTGGGCAGCGCAAACGGTACTGGTGCGCTTGGCATGTCGTAGAGCCAGGTGGTATCGCGCCCGGCCCTTCAACCTCCCCTGCAAAACTCTCCCAACCAGGCACCACTGGATGCGCTCAACCCACTTCGAAGTAGCCAACACGCCACAGCTGTACTCAAGGTCAGTTTTGCGCACCCCACGGGCCCGCTAGGATTGAATCACCTAGGATTTGCCTTGGAAAGCCCCGGAGGGCGAGAAAAATGTCCCTGGCCTTGACCCCTTCCTTTAGTTCTGTACTTACATCCACGACCTTTCTCGAAATCACTCTTCACACAATGCGGGGAAAACGATCATGGTGACAAGTCCTCCTCGGTGCCAATCCTGCGGTCTCGCGCCAAGTAGCGCGAAGTACTGGATCGAAGGAGCTAACGCACGCATGTTTGACGAAATCCTCAAAACGCTAAGAGAATGCCCCCGCGCCGAATATAAAATAGAAGAAGATCTGATTCGCGTACTTCCAAGCACGCCGGATGGATTCGAAGTGGTCATCGAACAAATTTGGGAAGACCACTTCGTCGTCTCTTTTGACGGCTGGCATGAAGATTTTTTCGACTACGAAAAAGCGCTGGAATGTTTCTTTATGGGCCTTTCGAATCGGTGCCGCCTGAAAGTTCAGGAAAGGGGCGGCTCCCGGTCTCATTGGACCTTGGAGTATTTAGACGGGACGGATTGGCGGGAGGGCTCTTCAACTCAACGCCTCATCCATCAATTCTGGAAGCCTGTGGTCACCACCTACCTTCAAAATGACTTGCTACGTGACAATGGCCCGCATCGGTACGTAGGGGCCGAGAAATCTCTGTCGCCTCGATAATGATTGGACTCGCTCCTTGAAATGGCTCGTATGTACATCTTCCCCAAATGCAAAAGTCTAGTTGACCAACCCAAGAGGGGGTGGTGGTCGGGATGGCGTTACTGCCCGAACGATCATGTTCTGTACGTCCGAGGTCTCGGGCCGTCGTCGGAGCAGTCGTTCTGAAAGTCATTCCTGAAGGCTTCGGCCCGGGGCATCCGTATGACCGGCTTGATCGTACTGCTCGCCCTTTGGCCTGACTATCAAGCACCGCGGGGTGCAAGCGGCTTGGGACTCCTGTTGGCTATCGTGTATTTGTTTTCGGGCCTGAGCTTGTTAATCAGAGCGCACTTCTGGGCGGGACGGGCCGGGCCGATTCAAAGACTGATCCCTCATGTGAGGGGAAGAGCCTGCGGTTTCCTTGCCGCCATCCCCTGTCAGCTTGGCGTCGCGATGCGCTACTGTACGCGAAGTGAGGCGCTGTCGAGGAAATCTACGCTGACATATCAGTGGACATAAAGTCGGCCAGCAGGAGGTGTGGTGCGCCTGGTTGTCTTAGCGATTGTGTATGGGCCTCGGCGCACTCGGAAGTAATGCATTCGCCTGTATAGCGGGGCCATCCGAATTTGGATCACTAGTGAACGCTCCTCTACCATGTCGCACCATGCCGGCCCGATGTTGACACGAGAAGACGCCGGGCATAAGGTCTTGCACAAGGATCACCGTAAAATCGCAAACTTGGGTGAGACATATGAAACGGAATGGACGAGATCAGAACAGGCTGTCACGGCGAGATTTCATCATGACGGCAGCTGCCACGGCGATGTTTGCGGCGACTGGAAAGAAGTGCCACGCCCAGGCTAGTGCTCAACCTCGCAATGATCTTCCCAACCCGTATGGAACCGTCCGCAACTGGGCGCAGTTACCGGACGGGAGGAAGTGGGGATCGACTTCGGGTGTCGCCATCAGTCCCGAGGGCAACATCTGGACGTATGATCGATGTGGTGGAAACAGTTGCGTTGGCTCAAACCTCGCGCCAATTCTCGAGTTCGAACCGTCAGGCAAGCTGCTGAAAAATTTTGGCGCGGGGATGTTCGTATTGCCTCATGGGATTTTTGCGGACAAGGACGGAGACGTGTGGGTGACCGACGGAGTCGGAGGAGGCGCCACACCTGACGACGTGGGCAAACACGGGAAAGGCCACCAGGTTTTTAAGTTCAGTCCGGATGGAAAAGTCTTGATGACGCTCGGGAAGGCGGGAGTCCCGGGGGATGGTCCAGACACCTTCAATCGGCCGTCCGCGGTTGTGGTTGCTCCGAACGGCGACATTTTTGTCGCCGACGGGCATCACTCTCCTTTGAACGCGCCGGTCAATGCGCGCATCGTAAAGTTTTCGAAGAATGCGAATTTCATCAAAGCATGGGGGAAGTTAGGATCAGCCCCCGGCGAGTTCGATGGTCCCCATGCTCTTGCCTTTGATTCCAGAGGACGGCTGTTCGTCGCCGATCGTTCCAACAATCGCATCCAGATCTTCGACCAGGACGGCAAATTTATCGCGGAGTGGAAGCAGTTCGGCCGGCCGAGCGGTATTTTCATCGATAAAGACGACACGATTTACGTGGCCGACTCAGAATCGACAGACGACCCACATCAAACAGGCCAGGATGCGGGTTACGGTTACAATCCAGGCTGTAAGAGGGGCATCCGGATCGGGAGCGCCAAAGACGGCAAAGTAACGGGATTCATTCCAGACCCTGAACCGAAAGGGGGTTCGAGCGCCGCGGAAGGCGTTGCGGTGGACCACGAGGGCAACGTGTACGGAGCGGAAGTCGGTCCGATGGATTTGAAGAAATACGTCAAGAAGTAATCATGAGATCGAAAGCAAAACTTCTCCCGCCACGATCATGCTAACTTCACAGATATTCGCCTAACAGGGTCACGGCGCGGGAAGAGCACGCAGCTTCGGTACGAGTCATTCAGCCATCAACGCGAACGTCCAAACCGAGCCGCCACTCGGCATTTTACTTACCGCATAGCGAGTTGCAAGAATGCCGCCGAGTCCCGACGCAATGGTCACATATTGGCGACCTTTGTGCGTGTATGTGATTGCCGTCGAATTAACGCTAGAGCCCGTCTTGAACTGCCAGAGCGTTTTGCCTGTGTTCTCGTCGAGCGCCATAAACTCGCCCGTCAATTTGCCCGTGAACACAAGCCCGCCGCCAGTCGCCAGCATGCCCGCGGAACTTGGCAGATCGGTCAAAGGGACCTCCCATTTTTTCTCGCCAGTTAGTGGATTGATCGCCACGAAGTGACCGAAGACATCGCCTGGCTGAGTTTCCGGGAACCTGCTGTGGACGCCGGTCGTGGCCCCGCCGATGACTGGGGGCTTCTCCGGCGCGAGCTGCTGAATGCGCGGCACGTTCCATGTGCTCGCGTAGACGAGGCCCGTGTTCGGATCGAACGCGATGGGCACCGCGTTCGTGCCGCGCGACGGCCAGATTTCCACCTCTTCCCCGGCAAGAAAACGCTTGTGTACGTCGGTCAACACTGGCCGGCCGGTGGCCAGGTCGATCTCCTTGGCCCAATTGACCTTGACGTACGGGTGCGCGGCTACCAGTTTGCAATTGGTGCGGTCAAGCACATACATGAAGCCATTCTTGTTGGCCTGAATCATCACTTTCCGAAGCTGGCCGCCAACCTGAATATCGGCGAGCACATTTTCGTCCGTGCCATCTACATCGTAAATGTCGTTGGGCGTGTATTGAAAATAACAAACGACCTCACCCGTTTTCGGCCGGATCGCGAGCACGCTACTTGTGAACAAGCTATCCAGATTCTCGCGAGGTCTGGGATCGTACGGCTCCGCATTGCCCGTTCCCCAATAGACCAGATCGAGTTGGGGATCGTACGAACCGGAGCGCCACGTCGGACCTCCGCCCCGCGTCCAGGCGTCGCTATCTTTCGGCCACGTCTCGGAACCGGGTTCGCCGGGCGCCGGAATGGTATATCTGCGCCACAATCTCTTTCCGGTGTCAGGATCCCAACCGTCGAGGAACCCACGCGTGGTGGACTCTCCACCGGACACGCCGGAAATCAGTACGCCGTTGGCTATGATCGGCCCACCCGTGGCGTAGTAGCCGTCGCGGAAATCCGCGAATTTCTGGTTCCAGAGCGCTTTGCCGGTCTCCATGTCGAGCGCGAGGACATGGTTGTCGATCGTCACCCGAAAGAGTTTGCCGTTATAGATCGTCGCCGCGCCTCTGTTGAAAGCCTTCCGCTCGATCCCCGATTCGAGTTGCACTGGCGTGCGCCAGATCTGCCTGCCGGTTTCAACATCGATGGCAAAAGTCCACTGGCCGTTGATCACGTACATGACGCCGTTGTAAATCGTGGGCGCCGCTAGTTCACCCTGGTCATTCATGAGGCTGGTGCTCCAGATCGGCACCAGGCGCTTGACATTGGATTTATTGATTTGCTTGAGCGGACTGTAGCTCTTTCGGTCGTAGCCCATGCTCTGGGTTGTGACGTTTTCCGTGTTCTTGCCGTCGTTAACCAGTTCTTCCGTCGTTTGGGCCAATCCCAGCGAGGGCCAGAAGCCAAGTAGCGTCGCACACAGCCAAATTTTTTTCATGATCGGCCTCCCTTGATTGAATTTCATGACGTCCAAGACGCTGTTGTGAGACACGGACGACATTGTGCTTCAGTTTGCGGTCGTGATCAAGCAACCACTTCTCCGTTCGCCTCATGCGTAGAGTCCGCCGCTGGGCGGCCTCGCTCCCAAGGCGCACTCGGAGGTACTGGACTCGTCTGCATACCGCCCCCATGGGATTTTGAACCACCGCGGAACACTATTTTGCCTTGTCGCATCCACGCGATTCTATGTTGACACGAGAGGGCGCCGGGCATAACGTCTTGCGCAAGGATCAAATCAAAATCGCAAACTTGGGTGAACCGCATGAGACGAAACAAACGAGTTCAGAACTGTTTCTCGCGGCGAGATTTCATAAAGGCAACAGCCGCCGGCGCCGGCGCGGCCGCATTGACAGGACTTGGCGCGGAGGAAGCGAAGGCGCAAGGGCGGCCCGTGCGTTGGGACAAAGAGGCGGACGTCGTGGTTATCGGCGCGGGCGCCACGGGGCTGCCGGCGGCGATTCAAGCGATCGAAGGCGGGGCGTCCGTGATTCTGATCGACGCGAACACGGATGTCGGCGGCCACGCGATCTTGAGCGGCGGAAACATGGCTCTGGGTGGTGGGACATCCAGACAGAAGAAATATGGGGTCGTCGATTCACCGGACCTGCTGTACTCGGACCTGACGGATTGGTCGGTCGTGGAGCCCAACGGGTTCCCCGACTACAGGTACAACGACAAGGAAGTGATCCGCGCTTTTGCCGACGAGAGTGCCAAGACGTATGAATGGCTGATAGCCCGCGGCGTCACATTTGTCGACAAAGCTCCCGACACGCTTGGCGGACACGCGGTCGGGAACTCCGCCCCCAGGGAGAGCCATGCCGCGCCGTTGGAATGGCCACAGGTTCAGACTGGCGTGGCGGTGAGTCCCGAACGCCGGGCGACCGCATCTTCAGGTGTCGGGCTTATCCGGCCGCTCGAAGCGACTGCGAGGAAGTTGGGCGTTCAGATCCTCTTGCAGCACAAGATGGCCAGCATCGTCCGGGAGAATGCGAACTCGGGGAGAGTCCTCGGAATTGTGGCAACGAACCAGGGCAAGACTGTAAACATCCGCGCAAGGAAGGGCGTCATCATCGGCACGGGCGGGCACAGCAGTAATGTGAACTTCCGCAGGATCTTCGATCCGCGGCTGACCGAAGAGTATCAAGTGGCCGGCGAACCTTACTCCTTCCAGGACGCCAGCGGAGAAATCGCAGCCATGACCATCGGGGCGTCGCTATGGGGCGCGTACAATCAGTCGGGAGAATTCGGCCAGAATGTTACCAAGGCGGGTTGGATCGGATGCCAGTACGGTTATGTGAATTTATCCTGGCAGCCGGACAGCCCCATTTTTTCGCTGGCCCGCGCCACGGGCCTTTCCGTAAAGGATTACCAAAACGCGATCCTCGTGAACCAAGCGGGCCTGCGATTTTACGATGAGACGCAAGGCCAGTTTCCGGCGAACAACTACGATTCCATCAAGCCATACATTCCTCGAAGCTACCTCAATGCCGCGAATGTCAAGTATTCGCCTTCGAATTTCATCAACGCCGCCTTGGCGGGAACCGGCGATACGTCTCCCGGAGGCGGGCCGATCTGGGCGATCTTCGATTCAGACGCCGTGAAACGCGAAGGCTGGAGGGTTGCGCCTCCCTACGTGGATATTGGGGGCGGATATTTCTTTGCTGCAGACACAATCGGAGAATTGGCGGGCAAGATTGCCAGCAAGTATCAGCGAAAACCGATGCCAGCCGATGCGCTGCAAAGTACGGTGACTCGGTACAACTCTTTCGTGGACGCTGGTAAAGACGCCGACTTCGAGAAACCTACGCCAAAATTCAAAATCCAGACGCCCCCGTTCCACGCCGCTTGGGCGACGCCCGTGATCCACGATACGCGCTCAGGTCTCAGGATCAATGCAAAGTGTCAGGTGGTGGATCTGAAGTCAGGTGGTGGATCTGAACGGCGAAGTCATCCCCGGCCTTTACTGCGGAGGCGAGTCCGCGGGCGGATTCAGCTTGCACGGTTTGGCGCGGTGCACTGTGCAGGGACGCATCGCCGGCAGGAGCGCTGCCGCGGAGAAAATTTGAAAGCATAATTGCAGCCTGAAGATTGAGCTTTATCGATAGTAGCCAGAGCGCCGCGGCGTCCGCAGGAAGAAGAGTAACTATCTGCGGCATCGCCGCGGCCACGTGATTCACACGGGTCTCGCCGTGATGGCGGTCACAGCGAGACTCGGCCCCGCGTGAAACTTAGAATTCTTTGGCACGATGTTGCTTACTCCGCTTCCGAAGATACTTCGCCGCCGCTGAGACTCAGCAACGATGGGCTGTGCACTAGATCCATCTTGAGGCTGGCCTCTTCCGGCGGCTCCTCTGCAAATCCTTCTTGCTCCCCAATAGATTCGGAGGAGCTGCCTTCTTTCTGGACCGTCTCCTCTTGTGGTTCGGGATTCCGGAGCCCTTCCTCAAGATCCTGAGCAGACTTCAACTGAAACGCGGCTCGCAAAGCTACGGGGGTCAGCAGTGTCGTGAGAAGAACAACTGCGACCATCACAGCCACTTCGGACCGCCCGAAAATTCCAGTG
>WNFG01005504.1_pt1 | contig 11744 bp, 8 predicted proteins | sample 5400431 | NCBI WGS metagenome assembly WNFG01 (sample SAMN13153346, study PRJNA577476) | soil metagenome | isolation source: 120 cm saprolite under Douglas fir tree site 2 hole 3 replicate 2 | place: USA:California | collected 2015-04-18
AGGGGACTCTGGGTTCGCGGACGTTACTCCGGGAGCGATACTCGGAGTGGCCGCTGCAGCAATGGATGTGGGTGCGCTCACTGCTCCTGGCGGCGGGGCTGACGCATCCGCGGCAGGAGATTCGCTGGGCTTGCCCTTGAACTCGAGGTCGGCGACACGCTTTTCCAGTTCTTCCACGCGATCCAGCAGCCAACGCTCACGCTCCGTCAAAGGAGCCGGGCCTTCCATCTTCGCTGCTGCTGGCTTGGACGTGCGTTCGCTCTTCTCATTGTCGTCCGTAGATGCAACAACGGGAATCGTACCGCCGCACAAAACTGTGACCAACATGAGTGAAACAACTCCCTTCATCACACCAATGCGCATTCTTCTCTCCTAACTTCTGTTCCGCGAACTCAGGGAGTTCGCGATTTTCCGGTACGCAATCCGTTCGGACTCGTTCCAACCAACTCCGCGACGGCGAGACAGCCCGGTCATCCTCCGAGACCGGTGCGAACTCACGTCAGGGCTGTCGTGTCTTTCCGCATTCTTCCGGGAACCCAAGATGTAGGGGCGCTTGTTCTCTTGTGTCGCACCGCTCTGTCCAGCAATTGCGGGAGGACTTGTCCTCTTGCTCTTCGTGTCTCGTATCCATTGACAGAGGACGTAAACGTAGAAAGCGCATGCCAGCAAACAAGTCGTTGCTAAGACAATCAGAGTCATTGGCCTGCGGGACAAGGCGTGCGATTCGGTCGGTTGGCTCTTCTCGATTCAACCGATTTAACGCGAACGGAATCGCCCCCCCGACCACAACTTAGCGAATCGCGCCTGAGAAAGTCCTGAGAGGTTTGTAAGGAATGTATAAGGTTCGCCATGCATAGCATGACAAGGACAGGCACTTAGCGGGACGTCTGTTCCGCCAATATTTCGACGGGCCATTCAATAAACCCATCCGAGCAATTAGTTCTTTAGTGGAAATGCTCACGACTTCCTTATGCGTGTTCTTCTACTGTCCCTCTACTGCTGTGCGCGAACGGCTGTGCGCGAACGAATTTGCGTGCACGAGAATCGGGGGACCTCGCAATGCTAGGCAAACTATCGACACTCTTTTTCGCGATCTTGTCGTCAGCGCCGTGGGCAATCGGGCAATCAACTTTCGGAGACATCCTCGGTGTGGTCAAGGATCCCAGTCAGGGGACAGTGCTCGCAGCACAGGTTGTCCTCACACGAGTCGAGGATAAGTCTGAGCATTCGGCTACGACCGACGCCGACGGCACCTTTCATTTCGTCAATCTCAGGCCAGGTCACTACGATCTTCTGATCAGCGCCGATGCGCTTCGACGTGGCGCTCAAATTGGCTTCGGCGGCGCAGACCATCGAGGTCGGGGGTGAGTCCGGTCCGGTGATCAATACCGAGAATGCTACGATCGGAGATTCAAAAAGCTTCCAGCAAATCACCAGTCTTCCCGTAAATTATCGCGGGACAACCACGAGTCCTCTAGCCATGCTCGCCACGGTTCCGGGCGCGCAGCAAGATGCCAACGGTAACGTTTCTGTCGGCGGCGGCCTTCCGTCGCAGGTTCAATATTCCGTCGATGGCTCTTCCACCGTTAACATTCGCCAGAACGGCGCGCTCGGCAACATGAATCCATCCTCGGAGTTGATTGGCGAATTCAAGGTCACCCAGTTCAACAACAACGCCGAGTTCGCCCAACTCGGGGACGTTACGATAAGCACAAAGAGTGGAACCGAGCAGTTCCACGGCAGTCTGTTCGAGTATACCCAGAACAGCGCCTACATCCCCTCTCATGGATCCCATCACCGGCAATCCCTACCCGGGAAATAAGATTCCCAGTGGCAGCCAGTGCGCCAACTCGCGGGATTGCATCAATCCCGTCGCCACCCGCTTGCTCAATGGCTATCTCCCCTCGCCCAACATCAATGTCAGTGCAGCCAATTTCGGCTCGCAAGCCAACTATCTGCAGCAGACTCCCACCCCCAGCAACACCAACGGCTATGATGTCCGTATCGACCGCACGCTGACTTCCAAGCAATCCCTATTTGTGCGCTGGAGCTGGAAACATTTGAATTCGCAATCGCTAACGGACTCATTTTTAGGCACCGTGAACAATTTTCTGCCGCCGGACAGCGACCTCGAGCACAATAACAATCTCATCGTCTCTCACAACTACGCGATCACCGATCGTCTGGTCAACGAAGCGCGCTTCGGCCTCTCCTTCTATCAATTGCAGGTTCTTTTCCCCATTCAAGGCTCCACCGTTATCTCGACCTTGGGGTTGCAGGGTTTGGACATCAGCGATCATCCAACCGTCAGCGCTTTCCCGATTTTCAATTTCAGTGATGACGCCGGCAACTATTCGCCGATCGGCCGAGACAAGGCCGGAACGACCAAGTCCCAAACGATTCAGTTCGCGGATAACCTCACCTGGATCAGGGGCAAACACACCCTGAAATTCGGCGCCGACGTCCGCCGCGTCGCTTACGTCGACCTCGAGAGCTTCGGCGGCGCCGACGACTTCGGCTCCTTTACGTTCGACCAGGGCATTTTCACGGGCAATGCCTTCGCCAATTTACTCTTGGGCTTGCCCACAAAGACATATGTCGCGCAGTCCGGCCCTGATGTTCACGCCCATGCCATTCAAACGGGCGTCTATGGCCAGGATGAATGGCGTCTCAATAACCGGCTCACGTTGACGTTTGGGCTGCGCTGGCAGGCACTGCCGCCCTTCGTCAGCGATCTAGCGAATCTCACTGCCTTCGATGTACGAAACGGCGGCATTATCGTTCCGTCCGGAAACCAGCCACGCGCGGGATTCCTGGAAACGATCAACACTTGTGTTGTAGGCAGCGGCATTACTTGCGGCGTGCCCACAGCAGCGGATACGGCGCTGGGCTGCGTTCCGATAAATGCTGCACTTCCCTGCGCACCCGTCGAACAGGCCAGCAACCTGGGCCTCGGCCCCGGCCTCCGGCAGTTCTACAAGAAAAATTTTCAGCCGCGACTCGGTTTTGCCTATCGTCCTTTCAGCAACAACAAGACCGTTGTGCGCGGAGGTTTGGGCATTTTCACGATGACCAATCTGGGCCAGTTGTCCTTCAATACGACCAATATTGACGTGGCCGTCGTGCGCACGACTTTGAATCCGGACGCCAACGGCAATCCCACCTATCAGTTTCCCAACGTACGAACACCGGATAACCCTTCGATCATCGCCGGCACCGGCGACTTCTATCAAAACACTCTCACCGATTACCGCGACCCGCAGTCCGCGCAATGGAATTTGACCGTCGAGCGCGAACTTCTCCGTGACCTGACCCTTCGCGTCAGCTACGTTGGCATGAACTCCTACCGTATGAGCCAGACGGTCGATCTAAATCAAGTCCAGCCCAGCAAGATTTCCCCGAATCCAAACGCCAAGCCCTATCCCAATTGGGGCAGGCTTCTCTCCACCAACAATGCTGGACACGTGAACTATCAGGGGTTGCAGTCCGAGCTCAATCAACGCTTGCGAGGTGGACTCAACTTGCAAGCCAGTCACGTTTGGGCGAAAAGCCTTAGCAATGTCGGCGGGGATGCTCCCACGACGTTCAATCCGGAAATCATCTACGGAACGCCCGTTGCGAATCGTTTCGACCTTGCTGCCAATCGGGGTAATAGCGCTGCGACGCGGCGCAACCGTCTCCTGGTTTCCGCTCTTTATGACCTTCCAGTCGGATACAAGCGCAAGTTCTTCAGCCACATGAAGTCCGTGCCTGAGGCGATCTTAGGCGGCTGGTCCGTCAGCACCGTCAGTTTGTGGGAAACCGGTCCGTATCTTACGCCGACCACCAGTCCGAGCTACGATCCGGGCAACCTCAACCTTTCCTATCGCGGCTCCTTCCAGCGTCCCGATTGCCTCGGCAATGGCAACATCGCGAATCCCACATCGGGCAGCATGTTCGCCATCAGTGCTTTCAATCCGATTCCTTCTGGCCCGATTGGAAATTGCGGCGTTGGTATTCTCGAAGGCCCGGGCACCACTACGATCGCCGCCGGACTCTCCAAGAACTTTCATATCACCGAGCGGCTCCGCCTTCGTTTTGAAGGCACGTTCACGAATCTGCTGAACCATCCAAACTTCGCTCCCCCTCCTACGAACGTCACGGCGTCATCGTTTGGCCAAGTGCAAAGCGTTCAGACGGCGGAGAACAGCGGAAACCGAACTGGCCAGCTTTCATTGCGGCTTGACTTCTAACCTGTCCTGACAGGCTGCTTGAGGTCATCCGAGGATGGTCAACAGGACGCCGGTGGTCTCGCGTGAAGACCAGATCTCCGGTGCACGCCGAGACAAATGAAGCCCTCGAATTTCCGCGAGATCATCCTTAACACGCGCAGTCCAGCGCATCACCGAGGCGAAAAGAATCCCAAGCTAGACCTAATGCGCAGATTGCGCTCGGTCCAGCATCCGAGTGCTAATCTCGTTGAATTCAGACACCAGCGCATCTGTATCCCTCCCAGCCATCGTTGCGGCGTCTATCTCCGTGCCTAACAATATGACCGTCGCCAGGTCGGCGCTGCACGAAAGACAGAATTTGTCGATCCTTCCTGGCAGCTCCAGCAGTTCCGTAACACGGCCACACACGCTACAGTGGCTAATCAGGGCCTGTTCAGTCATCTCCATATTGAATGCCTTCCCTTCTCGGAGTGCCTTATCCCCAGTATTGCCGGGCGTCGAAAAGCGGTTCGTCGGGGACCTAAGGCTTGCCGAATCACAGATGGAATGGTAAGAAATGGCGCGTGAGAAAGTCCTGACCGGTTCATTAGGAAATTGTGAGCCTTTGTATAGCGTTCGCCTAACCCGTTCAAATTCAGGGCGAACCGCCCGTACCCACCACCTTGTGCCGTGTTCACTAAGGCGGAGATGCGAATCGGCGATACGTGGCATTAAATTTTGCATTTGCCTTGGCGTCCAGCGCGGCGTCACTATCTCGCTAGAAATACAGCTGTTGGATCTTCTCTGTTCCAAGGTTAGTTCCCGGATTTCTTACCAAGGAGAAGAGCAATATGAAAAATCGACGATCATGGATTCCAATGGCGGTCTTCCTGACATGTTTTCCACTCGGCGCTCAAACCGGACAAAATACGGGTGCGGCCCACGATAAGGCATCGGGGAAGGCAACCAGCATTCCAGGCATCGTCGGCAGTGACGGCAAGACCTTCACCGCTGACAAGGACAGCAGAATTTGGATGGTCACCAACCCAGAAGCGCTGAGCGGTATAGACGCGCGCACGTAAAAGTGAAGGCGCTAGCGGACGCGGCTCGGAGCCAGCTTCGCATCGTATCGGTTAGAGCCATTGCGGAGCAACGAGCCGGCATAAAGCACGACGACGCTGCCTTTAGAAAGTGACCCCCACTCTAGCGACAGGAATAGGGCCTCGTACTTTGTCGGCACGCCACGGACAAGGGCTCTCGCGCACTTTTTTGTCCTTCAAATTTTGGCCACGCCTTTCCTCCCGTGCGTTGCGGGCCTCAAGTTGAGGGTTTACACTGTCACTGGAAGACTTCCACAATGCGCGTATCCGAACTCCCGCGACCCAGTCCAGAGCGACTCCTCAAGCAGGTGCAAGCCGAGGAAAACAAGCGCTGGGGAGCGAAACTCAAGATTTTTCTGGGCTATGCTCCCGGCGTAGGCAAGTCTTATCGCATGCTGGATGAAGCCCGAAGGCGGCATGAGCGCGGTGAAGATGTGATTGTAGGTGCTGTGCAGGGCCAACAATCCGAAGAGGTTCAGGCGCTTTTGCAAAAGCTAGAGATGACTCCGCCGCTGGAGACTCCTGAAGGTCAAGCTATAGATATAGATGCTATTCTCCGCCGCGCACCGCAAGTTTGCATTATTGATCCTCTCGCCGCCCACAATCCTCCTGGAAGCCGGAATCCTTACCGTTGGCAGGACGTGCAGGAGCTGTTGCGAAACGGGATCTCGGTCTTGACGAGCGTCAACCTTCTTCATGTCGAGGAATACAAAGAGAAAGTTCAAGCGATTACCGGCAAGAACACTACCGAAACAATTCCCAAGTCGTTCTTGCTCGCCGCCGACGATATCGTGATCGTGGATGTCCCACCCGACCACTGCTTGTCGCGTCAGGGAGAAAAACTCACTTCGACTGGAATCAGCAATTCCCAGGAGCGCAAGCTCTCAGAACTTCGCGAACTTGCGTTGCTACTGACTGCCGAAGTCGTCGATGCGCAACTGGAAACCTATGTTCATGCGCACGGCATCGAGCCTGTCTTCGGAACGCACGAGCGTTTTCTCGTCTGCATGACGCCGCATTCCAATGCGTTGGCCATGATCGAAAGCGGGAAACGCAATAAGGAGCGTTTTCAGGGGGACCTCCACGCGGTGTATGTTTGCGAGCCCGGCAGGTCCAAGAGGGAGAGAGCCACGATTCGAAGATATTTCGACGCGGCGAAAAAGGCTGGGGCCGCCACTGAAGTGCTGGAAAGCGACGACCCGATATCCGCAATCGTCGATTTTGCGCGTGAGAATCGCATCACGCAGATTTTCATCGGGCACAGCGCCCACAACAGTTGGCGGGACCGTCTCTTCGGTGATCCGGTCCTCCGCCTCATTCGCGCGGCCGAAGGTATCGACGTCCGAGTCTTCCCTTATTAGTTCCGGTATGCCTGCACCTGTGGACACGCCACGCGGTAGCCTAAAGGTCTATCTGGGGTATGCGGCGGGCGTGGGAAAAACTTTCCAGATGCTCGCGGATGGCCACGCTGCCGCACAGCGGGGAGTCGATGTCGTCGTTGCCTACTTTGAACCGCACACGCGCCCGGACACGATCGGACAGGCCCAGGGGCTCGAGATTGTGCAGCATCGCAAGATCGAGTATCGCGGAAAACTATTTCAGGAGATGGATACCGAAGCAGTCCTGCGACGCAAGCCTCAGATCGCCTTGGTGGACGAACTAGCCCACACGAACGTTCCCGGTTCGGAACGCACCAAGCGTTGGGAAGACGTTCAAGTCGTACTGGACGCTGGCATCGAAGTTTGGACCACGATGAATGTCCAACACATCGAAAGCCTCAATGACCAGATATGGCAGATCACCGGCATCCAGGTGCGCGAAACCGTGCCGGACGGGATCGTCCGGCAAGCGGCGGAAATTATAGCGGTCGATGTCACACCTGATGCGTTGCTCAATCGGCTGAAGCGGGGAGCCGTTTACAAGCCAGAAATGGTAGAGAAGGCGCTCAGCGGATTCTTCAAGGGTTCCAACCTAGGCGCGCTCCGCGAGTTGACGCTTCGCCAAGCGGCACATGAAGTCGACCTCAGGCAGTCCGCTTACGATGAGACGCGCGCGTTTCAGGTCCCCCGGATTTCCGAAGCGCGTCCGAGCGGAACAACCGATGATCAGCCAAAGGAGCGCATTCTCATCCATATCACGGCCGATCCTTCGACTGCTATGCTCATCCGTCGCGGACGCCGCGTGGCCGACTACCTCCACGCCGATTGCACCGCGCTTTTCGTGCACCAGACTCCCGAGTTGTCGCAATTACCAGCCGAGAAACGACAAGCGGTAGAAAAGCACCTTTGCTTCGCGCGGAGCCTGCAGATCGAAACGCGGATCCTTGGCGGTAGCGATATAGCCAAGGCGGTGGTGGAATTCGCCCGGCACAATCAAGTCACGCAAATCTTCGTAGCCCACGCACAAGTCGGTCTTCTCGAACGGCTACGAGGCAATGATTTCACGGAGGACATCGTTCGCTTGGCACAAGACCTTCAAGTAACGGTCGTCGCCGACCGTAGTCGTAGGCAAGTCTCCTAGCACCTTGTATTGAGGCACCTATCTCGGAATTTCACAGTGGGACTAGGCGTCATCTCGGCGCCTGCCGACTCATCGTCTCGTCGCGGATTGACGAGTATTCGGCTCCAAACCGAAAGCTCCACTTTTTTCGTTCGACTCTCCTTGCCGGAAATGTCAGCCTACGCGAGCAACAAGAACGATTGTGCGGCTCCAGAATCCGAAAGGACTATTACATTTTTATGACAGCATTTGTTGATCTTAGACGCGCGACCGAAAAGAGCTTTTGGTTCAGCAACTTGGATAGCTTTAATTTCACTTCGCATGCCCAAGCATTCGGTCGAGAGCCGAATGCTCTACGCCAAGCTCTGTAATTGCTTGATACAAAAGAATTTTGGCTCCCCGGGCTAGATTCGAACTAGCAACCCTTCGGTTAACAGCCGAATGCTCTACCGTTGAGCTACCGGGGAACTGTGCAACAGATTTATTTTCATTCTATTACAGGAAACAGATTCACGCCATGACCTTTCGGAACGACATGAGATGCTCAACCGTCGAGACTAGCAGGGATCATCCCCATTTTACGATAGTTAGGTAGGGTTTCAGGCGAAGCGTTTGAGCACACTGGGGACAAGAACTGTAACAAATGCAGAGAATGAACGCCTACAAGCGAACAAAATCCTTGGCGAGCACAGGCGTGAACGCTCCAGGGAAAATGTTTCTGAGCTTTGAGTCTAGGGCACTAGGTAACGCGGCCGCAGGGTGAGATTTGAAATCCGCACAATCGTCGGGAAACCGGAAATTGGGGAAACTGACGAATTACTGTTGCGGTAGGGACGACCATCGCTGATCGCCCCCCGCACAGATCCGTACGAGCGCGTCTACGCATACGGCTCTTACGAAGGATGCGTGGCGTAGAAGCGTGCATCGGGATAAGGGTGCAGAACGCGGGGTGGAGGAATCCACCGGTTCAAGACTGGGGTCAAACGTTCCCAACACATCTGTGCGCGCTGACTGCGGCGGACCAGAGCACTCTGCCATAGCCGGCACACGCGAAGTTTGAAGATGCGCAACTGAGTCGTGTTCCCGGGAACAGCGTGGTATTGGTAATAACCCAGCACGACCTTCCGGAGCCACATACCGACTTCGGCCATGCGATCATGCATCCGGCGTTGAAGCTCAGCCTTGATGGCTTTGAGCTTCGCGACCATTCGCTTCTTCGCAGTGATCCGCCATACGGTGAAGGTCCCGCTCTTGTGGCGTTGCCCACAGTAGTGGGTAAAGCCCAAGAAGGTGAAGGTCTCTGGTTTTCCCTCTCCCCGCGCTTTCCGGTCGCGAGCGGCGAACCGCCCGAACTCAATCAGTCGAGTCTTGTCCGGATGTAACTCCAAGCCGAACTTCGCCAGCCGTTCCCGAAATTCTTTTAGGAAACGCTCAGCATCTGTTCGGTGCTGAAAGCCCACCACAAGATCGTCAGCATAGCGGACGACTATTACGTCACCCTTTGCCACCTTCTTGCGCCAGACCTCAGCCCAGAGATCGAAGAGGTAATGGAGGTACACGTTGGCGATCAGCGGTGATGCCACTGCTCCTTGCGGCGTACCCAGCTTCGTCTCTGACCACTGGCCGTCTTCCGATACTCCCGCCTTCAGCCATTTCCGGATCAGGCGAAGTATCCTCCGATCAGCCACCCGATGCTCGATGAACTTCATCGTCCATTCGTGGCTCAGGTTGTCGAAGAAGCCACGGATGTCGGCATCGAGCACCCAGTTCACCCGCTTCCGTTGGATGCCCACCGTCAGCGCGTCCAGCGCCTGATGCGGGCTGCGACCGGGACGGAACCCGTAAGAAAAGCCTTTGAAGTCGACCTCGTAGATTTGGTTGAGAATCGTCACCACGGCCTGTTGAACGATTTTGTCCTCCAGCGCTGCGATGCCCAACGGACGTTGCCGCCCGTCAGCCTTCGGTATAAAGACTCGCCTTGAAGGTTTTGCCCGATATGCTCCACGGTGCACCCGGCTGTGCAGATCGACGAGTCGATCCTCCAGCCCGGATTCATACTCCTGCCACGTTACGCCGTCTACTCCGGGCGAAGCCTTGCGCTGAAGCGCGTAGAAGCTGTCGCGGAGTAGATCAACGTTGAGATGGTGGAGCAAAGCGATGAACCGCTCCTGCTTTCTTTCCCTTGCTACTTTTCGCACACCGTCCAACCCCTGGGACATGCGCTTCCCGTTCTGTGTCGGGTGCATGTGCGATTGAACGATGTTCTCCTTCGTCTGTGCCCTTCCCTCCCCAGCCTCCGCAGAAGGTCTCCCTCCCTTGTTCGGCTGGTTCACAGGTTGTACGGCACAGTCCGACTTCTCCGGCACGTGCATGTCCGCAGTACGGCTTGTGGCCTTCGCGGACCGGCCTTGATCGTCAGACCAAGGCGTGCTGGAGATCTCCCGGTTCTCGTGCATGTTGTTTCTCAGCGTGCGCGGGTTCTTAGACTACGCAGGACCGACAGTCCACTCGCGATTGGCGTGGCTGCCGTGTTGCCTTCCTCCTACTCGGAATGAAGTCGGCATCCTGATCTACGGGCTTTTCGCAGCTCAATCGCCCCGCCCACCGATGCCTCTGTCTACGCTTCAAGAGACATCTCGCGATGTCTCCAGCAAGACTCGAGGTCAGGATGGATTCGCTACTTCCTTTCCTGTAGGGCTCTTGCATCCCCTACAACATGCCGGTTTATCCCGGCGCTCTCCGTGTAGCCCGTGATCCGGGCACAATCGCGAAAGTGCCAAGGTGGATCACATCTCCGGTTACTCGACATATGGGATTTGCTAGCAGTGGGACGCGCTCGCTTGAAGTCGCTGCCTGCGAGGTATTTTGCCAGCAGCCATCCGCCCAGCGGACGTCGATCCCCTCGGCCGGAAGATGGTTGTCTGATTCTAACCCGCTATCGAATTGTGGATTGGTCAGTGTAGCTCAAGGGGACTAGGCGTTGCTAGGCCACACGGTTTTAACCGCAACATCCAGGCTTTGAACGTGGTCTGCGTAGGCCAGTCTATATCTGTCCATGGAGTAGTAGAGGCCCTATCGGGTTTATTTCTCCCCGAAATTCAGGAGTTTCCTGGATTTACGACCGCGGGCATCCGTCTTAAAAGCCGAGCCAGGGTTAACGGGGCCATCCAAAGCCACTTCACTTTCGTTGAGGTGGATCTCCAGCAGGTGTGCAAAATCGGGAGGAAACGGTGATCAAAGTTAAGGAGGTGGGCAGCATGAAAGCTCGATTGCATTTTGGTCTAGCCTTTGGCCTCATGTGCTTGGTCGGTGCGCTGGCTCTGGTGATTGGTCACCGCTCTGTCTTGGCTATAAACGGGTTCAGTAACAACCAGGAGTTGCCACTGCCGCCACTCGCGCCAATCGGCCCGGCTCCTGCCTCATTCATTGTGCGTGGACTCGAGCCTAGCGTGCGCGTTGACGCACAAGGCGCAGTGTATGTCTCGAGCATCCGCGGTGTGCCCACGGGCGTCGACCTGCATCGCTACTACGCCGCGATGGACGGCCTGCCAGGCGCGGGCGGCACCTACCCGTTCAAGTACGAAGGCCAGCCGGACAACTGCGGCATCTTCAATATGTCGCAAGGCGGCTGCGCCAACAACGGTCTTGACCCCTTGGGCGTCGGTTTGGGCGGCGGCGATGTGGATATTGCCGTGAACTACCCGACCACGGGCACGCCGAATCTAGCACTGGTGAGCTTGACGCTCGCGCCGGGCGTCACCGGGACCCATTCGACCACACGCGGCGACAGCTTCAGCGCGCCGAATCCCGCTGTCGCGGTGATTCCGGGCGACGACCGCCAGTGGATCGACGGCACCGACGCTCAGACGGTGTACTTGAACTACCATGACGCGGGAACCTTTAACATCGAGGTGCAGCGCTCGAACGACGGCGGTGAGTTCTACCTTAACGGCTT
>WNFG01012628.1_pt1 | contig 11744 bp, 10 predicted proteins | sample 5400431 | NCBI WGS metagenome assembly WNFG01 (sample SAMN13153346, study PRJNA577476) | soil metagenome | isolation source: 120 cm saprolite under Douglas fir tree site 2 hole 3 replicate 2 | place: USA:California | collected 2015-04-18
GCCAAAATCCTGCCCTACTACTTCTACATGTGCGACATGATCCCGAACGCGGAGCACTGGCGCCTGTCGGTGCACGAAGCCCAGGGGCTGCAGCACGACATCATGGGCTACCTCCCCGGATTCGCCACGCCGAGGATCGTTTGCGACGTGCCGTACGTCGGCAAGCGATGGGTCCATCAGCTTTGCCGCTACGACCGCGAGCTTGGGATCTCCTACTGGACGAAGAACTATCGGACGGCGTTGGAGTCTTCGGAGGCGCAGGTTCTCAAGCGCGAATACGAATACTACGACCCGATCTACACGCTGCCGGAGGTGGGACAGGCCTGGTGGCGTGCGCCGAGCGGCGCGTCGAGTTAAGGTCAGCGATCTTCTGGAGTCCTGGCCCCGATGTCACCGTCCCCATCGTCACCCTCGCCGAGCTGGCAGTCGCTCTTTCCGCACGCCGCGGTCGCCGAATGGCGCGATTGGCGTTGGCAGATGCGAAACTCCGTCCGTACCGCCGGCGCCCTCGAGAAGCTGATTCCGTTGACCGGCGACGAGCGGGAGGGCCTCGAGAAGACGGCGGAGGTATTTCGCCTCGGCATCACCCCCTACTACCTGTCGCTCGTGGATCGAGATCATCCATTCTGCCCGATCCGGATGCAGGCGATTCCCGTTCGGGACGAGGCGCGCATTCGGCCAGGCGAGCTGGTCGATCCGCTCGGGGAGGACCCGCATCGGCCGGTTCCGGCGATCGTCCACAAATACCCGGACCGGGTTCTGCTCCTCGCGGTGGACAGCTGCTCGGTGTATTGCCGCCACTGCACGCGCCGGCGGATCACCCAGGGAGGCGAGGTTGAGCTGAGCCGGGAGGAGCTGCGAAAGGCGATCGAGTACATCCGAAGCCATCCGGAGGTCCGCGACGTGCTGATCTCGGGCGGCGATCCGCTTTTGCTCTCGGACGCCAGGTTGGAAGCGTTGCTCGAGCCGATCGCCGCAATCCCTCACGTCGAGATGATTCGGATCGGCACCCGCATTCCGGTTTGTTTGCCGATGCGGATCGACGAGGTGCTGGCGAAGCTCCTTCGGAAGTTCGCCCCGCTTTACGTGGTGACGCATTTCAACCACCCTAAAGAGATCACCCCCGAGGCGCGCGCGGCTTGCGAGCTTTTGGTTGACCATGGCGTCCCGGTTGAAAACCAGGCGGTGCTGATGAGGCGCATCAACTCCAGCGCCCGGATCATCAAAGAGCTGTCGCACGCCTGCCTTCGAATGCGGGTGCGACCATACTACCTTCATCAGATGGACCTCGCCGAGGGCCTGGAGCACTTGCGGACCCCGATCTCCAAGGGAATCGAGATTATCGAATCTCTGCGGGGGCACACCACCGGATTGGCGGTCCCGCACCTCGCGGTCGATTTGCCCGGGGGCGGGGGCAAGGTGACGCTGCAGCCAAACTACGTGATCGAGCATCGCAAGGACCAGACGCTCTTCCGCAGCTACCAGGGTCACCGGTATTCGTATCCGGAGCCGGAGGAAACCGATTGCTCGTGCCCCTACGACGAAATCTGGTGCGCGAGGCAAGCGCGACGGTCCTGAACCAATCTCGCGATACGAGGCGGAAGAGCTCGGTGATGTGCCGATTTTGCGAGCTGTTCGACATTTCGGGCCCTCGCGGGCACGCAAATGCACACACTAAGCGAGCCCGCCTCGGCCGACGGCCTTGAAGCCACTCGGCGATAGGATCGATCCCTACGACGAAATCTGGTGCGTGAGGCAAGCGCGACCGGCGTGAACCATCTTGGCGATGCGACCCGAAAGAGCTCGGCGATGGGCCGGTTTTACGAACTGTCCGACATTTCGGGGCCGCGCGGCACGCAAATGTCGTACACTACACGAGCCCGCCTCGGCCGACGGATGGAGCCATCGCCGATTGGGCGTCAGCGAAGGTCTTCCTGCGGCACCCGCGAGATGACACGCGGCGGAGGTCGTGGCTTCAAATAGAGAAAAAGACCGGTCACCACGATGGCAAGAAGGAGCGCGCGCCAAAGGAGGTTCCTGCGCCGAAGCCCGGGCGATGTCTCCTCCTCGCGCAGCGCCGCGCTGTCCTGTCCGCGGATCTCGGGCGCGATCGCCTGGAGCCTTCTGACCAGAACCAGCAGCGCGCCGAGATCCCCGCGAAGGGTCGACCCAGGGTCGGTCGACGCCGCGTTCTCACCGCGAGACGTCGAGCTATCGGCGATCGATGTCGCGAGGGAAGCCCCCGGAAGCGCCGACCCATCCTCCATCGACGCCGCGAGGTGCTCCGCTTGCTCGACCTCCTCGGCGTAGGATTCGCTTCCGCGCGGCGTCGCCGGGGACGGGTTTCCCTGGAGCCTTCCGCCGTCGTCCGCGCTCGACTCGAGCCGACCGCGCAGCTCGCGGACGGCGCGCAAGAACAACACGTCGAAGGCGGACTGCGAGATCCCATGCGAAGCTTGAGGGCCGAAGCGCCCCGAGCGTTCAGCTCGCTCACTGCGGCCCGGAACCGAAGCGCGTCGGACCTCCGGCTGTCCTCGGCGGAATCGGTCGGTCTCATCGCGGGGACGGCCGTTTTCTTGAGCCTGAAGGGATGCTCTCTAGACTCGCGGCCTTGCGGCGAATCGCGCCACTGCTCGGGATCTGCCTGATTCCAGTCCACGCCGGCGCGCCCCGACGACGAGGAGGCTGACTTCAAGCCTCTGGATTCACCGCGCGCCCGCGTCCGGGCGGTCGACGGCCGTCTGGAAATCAACGGCGTCGCCTGGGAGCACGACGCGGTTCGGTTCCGACTGGGCGGCGACGATCCCGACCAGGCGATTCGAGTCGGGGGATTCAGGATTCGCGGCGACCTCGTCATCCGGCTGCGCTCGGCTCGGCTCCAGTTGATCAATGTGCTGCCCCTGGAAGAATACCTCGTCGGCGTCGTCGGTGCCGAAATGCCGCCTGCCTTTCCGCTCGAGGCGCTCAAGGCCCAGGCGGTGGCGGCGCGGACCTACGCCTTGAGAAAGAAGCTCGATGCCGCCGACTCTTCCACCCACCTGGGAACCGGCGTGCTGCACCAAGTTTACCGCGGACTCAGTCGTCACGATGAGCGGGTGCGCCAGGCGGTCGAGGCGACCCGCGGCGAAATACTCACTTTCAACCTGGAGCCGATCGAGGCCTACTTCCATGCCTCCTGCGGGGGGAGAACTGAATCGGGGCAAGCGGCGCTAGGCCGCGACCTGCCCTACCTCCAGCCCGTCGCGTGCCCCTGTGAAAAGTTGGCCTCGAATAAGTGGGAGCTCTTGGTGTCCGGGACAGATCTGAAAGCCCTGTTCGGCATTGCGGAAGGGTCGTCCATGGGAATCGCGGCCCGCTCTGGGACCGGGCGGGTGAGGACGCTTTCGCTGGGGTCGAATCGTTTCCTCGACGCGGTCGAGCTCCGCCAGAAGCTTGGGTATGACCGGCTGAAGAGCCTCTGGTTCGGGCTGGACCGGGCGGATGCGGGGGGGATCAAGCTTTCGGGTAGGGGCCACGGACACGGCGCGGGCATGTGCCAATTCGGCGCCAGGGCGTTTGCCGCTCAAGGCCGCGGCTATCGCGAGATCCTCTTGCACTACTACCCGGGCGTCGAGATACAGCAGCTCTACTAGAGCTTGCCACCCGGCGACTCGCTTAACCGTCGATGAAAATCGAAGACTTCGACTTCGCCCTTCCGCCCTCGCAGATCGCCCAGGCGCCACTTCCCGAAAGGGACGCGTCCAGGCTGTTGCGGCTGTCGCGCTCTCGCGGCGGGGTGGAGCACGGCCGCTTTCGCGACCTTCCCGAGGTTCTTCGACCCTCGGACCTGGTCGTCGTCAATGACACGCGCGTTTTCACCGCGCGGCTCGTGGGCAAGAAGGCGAATACCGGAGGCAGAGCCGAGCTTTTGCTGGTGAGGCCCGCCGGGTCGGCGAGCGCATGCGCCGCGCTGGAAGGGCCAGCGGAAGAGTTCGACTGGATCTGCCTGGGTCAGTCGAGCAAGGGCTTCAAGCCGGAGACGAAGATCGATCTCGACGGTGGCGCCACGGCGCAGGTGATCGAGGCGCTGGGAGGGGGCGAGTACCGCGTGCGCTTCTCGGGAGGATCGAGCGCGAGCTTGGCTGAGCTCCTCCAGTCGGTCGGTCGGATGCCGCTTCCGCCGTACATCGCGCGCGATCCCGATCGCTCTGACGAGGAGAGGTACCAGACGGTCTACGCCAAGCGGCCCGGATCCGTCGCCGCGCCCACCGCGGGCCTGCACTTCACCCAAGAGCTGCTTGCTCAGCTTAAGGCTCGGGGAATCGAGCTTGCTTCGCTCACCCTGGAGGTGGGCTCGGGGACCTTTCTTCCGATCCGGGAGGGCGAGATCGAGCGCCATCGGATGCACTCCGAGCGCTACTTCATTCCCGAGTCGACGGCGCTGGCGGTGGGCGAGGCCAAGCGGCAAGGCCGGCGCATCGTGGCGGTGGGTACCACCGTCGTGCGCGCGCTTGAAACGGCGACGGAGACGGACGGCACGCCGAAGGCGGGCGCCGGCGAGACGTCTCTGTTCATCCAGCCAGGCTTTCAGTTTCGTCAGATCCATGCGCTGCTCACCAATTTCCACCTTCCCCGGTCGACGCTTTTGATGCTGGTCAGCGCTTTTGCCGGGCGCGAGCGCGTGCTCGCGGCGTATGCCGAGGCGGTGCAGCGCGGCTATCGCTTCTTCTCCTACGGCGACGCCGTGCGGTTCGAGCTGCTCCACGAGGACGCCCGCACCGGCGCCCGCCGCGGGCGGCTGCACACGCCTTCCGGCATCGTCGAAACGCCCGCCTTCATGCCGGTGGGGAGCGCCGGAAGCGTCAAGGCCATCGGCCCCGACGATCTGCAGAAGACGGGCGCGCAAATCGTGCTTGGGAACACCTACCACTTGATGCTCCGCCCTGGCTCGGGTGTCGTCCAGCAGCTCGGCGGGTTGCACCGCTTCATGGGCTGGTCCGGGCCGATTCTCACCGACAGCGGGGGGTTTCAGGTTTTCAGCCTGGCCCAGAAGCGCGCGATCTCGGAGGAGGGAGCGGAGTTTCAGTCCCACCTCGATGGCTCGCGTCATTTGCTCACGCCGGAGAGGTCGATCGAAATTCAGGAGGAGCTCGGGGCCGACATCATCATGGCTTTTGACGAGTGCCCACCGGGTCTTTCCGAACGGGCCTACCTCGAGGCTTCCCTCGCCCGAACGACGCGCTGGCTCGAGCGCTGCGCCCGGAGATGCAGCCGGCGCAGCTCGCTGTTCGGGATAGTCCAGGGAGGACCCTACCTGGACCTGCGCAAGCGGCACATCGAGGAAGTCTGCGCCGTCGATTTGCCGGGATACGCGCTCGGCGGCTACTCGGTCGGCGAGGAGCCGCAGGCGATGCACGAAGGCGTTGCCTACACCGCGCCGCTTTTGCCGAAGGACAAGCCGCGATATCTCATGGGCGTGGGAACGCCGCTGGATCTCACCACCTGCATCGCCGCCGGAATCGACATGTTCGACTGCGTGCTGCCCACCCGCTGCGCCCGCAACGGCCTGCTCTTCACCTCCAGGGGCAAGGTGGTGATCAAGAATGCCGCTTATGCCCGGGACGACCGGCCGGTGGACGCTTCCTGTGGCTGCTACACCTGCCGCAACTTCTCCCGGGCCTATCTGCGACACCTCTTCGTCTCGAGGGAGATCCTGGCGATGCGCCTGAACAGCCTTCACAACCTGACCTTCTTCCTTGGGCTGATGGAACAAGCCCGCCAGGCGATCGAGCAGGATCAATACGCCGAATTCGCGGCTCCCTTCCGCGCCGGCGCCGAGGCCTAAGGCCGAATAAGGTTTGCCCCGAGTCTCTCTGGTGCTTGCCCGCGCCCTGGCAGACTGGTAAGACGACCGCCCTTCGGGCAGGAAGCGTTCGGAATTCGGACGCTATTTCCAGCGCTTGGCGTTAAAATCTTCATTTCGAACCCCTGGAGTCATTCCGTGTCTCACACCTCTTTGGTCCTGGCTCAGTTTGGCGGCGGCGCGGGCGGCGCGGGCGGTGGAACGACAACGCTCCTCTTTCTCGTGGCGCTGTTCGGGATCATGTACTTCGTGATGATCCGGCCGCAGCAAAAGCAACTCAAGGAGCATAAAGCGCTGCTCGCCGCCCTGAAGAAGGGCGACGATGTCGTCACCCAGGGAGGGGTGCTCGGCAAGATCCATGCGGTGACGGACAAGATCGTCACCCTGGAGATAGCCAACGGGGTTCGAATCCGGGTGCTCAAGACTTCGATCCAGGGCAAGGCCGCGGTGACGGAGGAGCCGGCTCCCGTCGCCAGCGGGAAGGAAGAGAAGTAATGGATCGCTCCTGGTGGTCGAAGTTCATCATCATCGTGATTGTGTTCCTAGGATCGATCTGGTTCCTCGTTCCCAGCTACTACAGCTTTTTCAAGCTGCCGCGCGAGGAGCGAAACAACCTCAAGCTCCTCGAGGAGAAGCTGCCCCGCTGGGCGCCCCCGGCGAGGTACCGGCTCAACCTCGGCCTCGATCTCCAGGGCGGCATTCACATGGTGATGCGCGTCGACACCAAGACTGCGCTGCAGAAACGCGCTGAGCGACGCGCGATCCAGATCGCCAACTACGTGCGCGACGCCAAGCTCGGCGAGGTGACGGCGGACGCGAACCCCGACAAGCTCGAGGTCACGCTCACCGCCAAGGACCCGGCGTCGATGGATGCGATCGAAAAAGACGTCGTCTCCAGATTCGACGATTTCAGCAAGGTCCGGCGCGATGGCAACAAGCTGGTGCTCGCCCTCAAAGACACTCAGGCCAACCGGTTCAGGGAAGAATCGATCGACCAGGCTCTCCTCGTGATCCGTCAGCGGATCGACAAGTGGGGCGTCGCCGAGGCCGACATCCGCAAGCAGGGGACGGACTCGATCCAGATTTCCCTTCCCGGATATCAGGATCCGGAGAGGGCCAAGGAGCTGATTGGCACGACCGCCCAGCTCGAATTCCGGATGGTGGACGACAACTCGACCTTCTTCACCACCGTTCTGCAAAAGAATCCCCCTCCCCCTGACAGCGGAATCCACCTCACCAGCGCTGAAGGGTTCCCTCAGCTCGAGGCGAAGGATCGCGAAACCCTCCTCGCCTATTTCAAGGGCAGGGAGATTCCCGCCGATCGGCAAGTGCTCCTCGAGTGCGTCGCGTCGAAGGTCAAGAAGGACAGCTGCGAGGCGTACCGGACCTTCCTCGTGGAGAAGAACGTGCCGCTCACCGGCGAAAGCCTCAATGGCGCCGATGCTTCTTTCGATCAGTTCGGCGAGCCGGAAGTCAACCTGACCTTCGACGCGCAGGGAGGCCGCGACTTTGGAACCCTCACCGAGAAGAACGTCGGCAAACGGATGGCCATCGTCCTCGACGACAACGTCCACTCCGCGCCGCGGATCAACGAGAAGATTCCCAACGGCCGGGCGCGGATAACGCTGGGGCGCGGCTTCTCCAAGTCCCGCGACGAGCAGCTCGAGGACGCCAAGCTCCTGGCGTTGGTCCTCAAGGCCGGAGCTCTTCCCGCTCCGGTGACCACCGGCGAGATCCGGCAGGTGGGAGCCACGCTCGGACCCGAGCTCATTCGCAAGGGCAGCCTGGCGGCGATCGTGGGGCTGGCGCTGGTCGTGGTCTTCATGGCGATCTATTACAAGTTCGCCGGGTTGATCGCGGACGTGGCGCTGATCCTGAACGGAATGCTGATCCTGTCATTCCTCGCCATTTTCAACGGCACCTTGACGCTTCCCGGGATCGCCGGCTTCGTGCTCACGCTGGGCATCGCGGTCGATGCGAACGTGCTGATCAACGAGCGCATCCGGGAGGAGCTTTCGCACGGAAAGCCGCCGCGCACCGCGGTGGATCAAGGCTACGATCGCGCCTTCTGGACGATCTTCGATGCCCACGTGACGACGCTGATCGCCGGGGCCATCCTCTTCAGCACCGGAACCGGTCCGATCCGTGGATTTGCCACCGCCCTGGTGATCGGACTTCTGGCGTCGCTCTTCACTTCGATCGTGGTGACCCGAGTCATCACCACCTACTTCATTCATGGCCGCAACGCCCAGACGGTTTCGGTCTAGCCCGAGTCAATTCCCCAAATGCAGATCATCAAGCACAAGACGAACATTGACTTCATCGGCAAGCGCCGGCCTGCCCTCTTCATCTCGTCCATCTTGAACCTGGCGATCATCGTTGGAATCGCGATTTTCGGATTCAACTTTGGAGTGGATTTCGCCGGCGGGACGGTGGTGGAGCTGCGGTTCACCCATCCGATCAGCGCCGAGGAGATTCGAAAAAGGGCGCAGTCCGCGGGGCTTCACGACGTCTCCGTCCAGGGGATCGGCCCCACCTCGGAGAACTCGTTCTTGCTTCGCCTCGGCGGAGTGACCCAGCTGACCAAGGAAACGGCTGCCGCGGCCGAGGCGGCGATCCGGGGACTGGCCCCGATCAAAACGTTCTCCCCGGACCTGGACAACGGCCTGATCACCTTCCGGTCCGAGAAAAAGCTCGAGCCCGAGCAAATCAAGAAAGCAGTGGAGACCACCGGGACGGGCGTCAATGAAGTGAGGACGCTGGGCGAATCGCTCGGAGGATTCGAGTACCAGGTGGTGTCCTCCGGAATGGCGGACAAGGTCTTCAGCGCGATGCGCGGGAATCAAGAGAAGCCGGATTTCATCCAGCAGCGCGTGGATTATGTCGGTCCCCAGGTTGGAAAGCAGCTGCGCAACAAGGGAGTGATGTCGCTCATCTACGCGATGGTGGCGATCCTCATCTACGTCGCCTTCCGGTTCGACTTCAAATTCGGCCCGGGAGCGCTGGTGGCGATGGTCCACGACGTGATCATGGTCAGCGGCTATTTCCTGGTCACCCGGCGCGAGTTCAACCTCACCTCGATCGCCGTGCTGCTCACGATCATCGGGTACTCGATCAACGACACCATCGTGGTCTACGACCGAATCCGCGAGGAGATGGTGCGCTACAAGGGCAAGCCCCTTCCCGAGATCATCAACATCGCCGTGAACGACACGCTCTCGCGGACCATCTTGACCTCGGGAGTGACCGCGCTGTCCTTGATCGGCCTGTTGATCTTCGGAGTCGGCGAGATCTGGGACTTCGCGATGGCGATGCTCATCGGCATCATCGTCGGGACCTATTCGTCGGTGTACATCGCCAGCCCGCTCACCATCTGGCTCGATGAGCGAGCCGCCGCCAAGGAGCGAGCGGCCCGCGGCGGCGGAATGAAAGCCAAAGTCGCGTAGGCGCCAGGCCACTCATCGGTTCCAAAGAAGGTCAGGCAAGACCGCTTACCATTGTGCGGGGCTCCGGGCGATGCCAGGGCCGCGGGTCGGGCATGGGCCCTTCTGTAGCAGTTCACGCTCCATCCGCAGTTCGCGGTTCTCGTTCGTCAGGCGAGCCAGTTCCTCTCGCCAACTGGTGGTGAGTGCCCCCGGCGGTCCCTTTGTTTCGCCGCTCTGGCCCGGGAGCGGCCGCGGCCGAGGAGTCCGAGCCCCTTTCGTTGGAGTTGCCTGGTCGGTTTAGCCATTTCTCCCGCGTTTCGCGCTTACCAGGTGCCCAATGGGCAAAAGGCGACGTGGAATGCAAAATCAAAACGGGAGAGTCCTTATGAGATCGATCGCACTGCAGATTGTCGTAGTCCTTGCCGTCATCGCGCACCCAGCGTGGGCGGGCGAGGAATGCTCGCTTAGCACCTTGTATGGAGATTTTATCGAAACCGGCAGTGGAGTACCTTCTGAAGGTAGTCCGCCTCGTATTGTCGTTGGTGTTGAAACTTTTGATGGAATGGGCGGTCTATCGGGCAAGGAGACCAGGACAACCGGTGGGGAAATCAGTCGAATCACCTATGACGGAACGTACACTTTGGACGCCGACTGTACCGGTACATTGACCGTGGGAGCAGCGCACTGGGATCTCGTGCTGACCAAAGACGGGCGGGAGGGCGTTTTGATCCGAACCGACCCTGGGACGATGTTTATCCGAAATTTCAAGAAGTAACGCTCGGACGAAGTAGTCGCTTTTGGCGATGCCTGTTTGCCATCCCAGACAGGGCGGCAGACAGGCATGTCAAATTTCAGATCTGATATTTGATTTGACAGTCTGTATTGGTGTTTTGCGATGCCGATCGCGGGATCCGTCCATCCGTTCTGACCCGACGGCCGCCTGCCCAGCTCTAACTGACCCGTGAGCAAACGCTGCGTTCGACATCTCTCGAACCGATAGACGTTGCTCCTTGCAATGCCTCGGAAGTATCCAGCGGCTGAGCGCTGCGCACTCGGGGTCCGTTCGGCCGCTGCTGTCCCTCCGGAACTGTGTCTTCCAGCCAGTTGACCGGTCATCACTGAACTCCTACAGTGCGTGGCTCGCATGCGATGCGTGCATGGGAATTGCATGCGCGCCGAGTGGTGGGAGGGGCGATCCGGTTGGTCAGTTCATGAGGGGAAGAGATGACGCCTCAGCAGTGGCAGAAGGTGTTCGCGCTCGTAAAAGCGAGCCAGGAGTGGTCGGAGAATCAACGCGCTTCCTATCTTGCCGAAGACTGTGGAAGCGACGACGAGGTCCGGCAAGCTGCGCAATCGTTGATCTTGGCGCAAAAGGAGATGGGCTCGTTTCTCGAACACGCGGGCGCTTTAGAGTTATTGGGGCAATCCCCGCCCGATTCCTTCGACAACGACGCCGGCGAGGGAAACCTCACGGCGACAACGCGTTCGGCTGCGAAAGGATCTCGTCAGTTTCCCCGAGGTTCGATGCTCGGCCGGTACGTTGTACAAAATGTGCTCGGCTCGGGCGGGATGGGTGTTGTCTATTCCGCCTACGATCCAGAGCTCGACCGCAAAGTCGCGATCAAGCTTCTTCACACGGAGGCCTCGCATCTCTTGCTCGGAAGCGATGGCAGGGAGTGGCTTCTTCGCGAGGCGCAGGCGATGGCGCGCTTATGGCATTCGAACGTTGTTTCCGTCTACGACGTGGGCAGGTTTGAAGACCAGGTATTCGTAGCCATGGAATTCATCGAAGGTCGGACGCTCGGCCAGTGGCTGAAGGAGAAGCCCCGCTCGTGGCGTGAAGTCTTGGATCTCTTCCGCGAAGCAGGCAAAGGACTTGCGGCGGCGCATTCTGCCGGCATTGTCCACCGGGATTTCAAGCCCAGCAATGTGTTGGTCAGCAAAGACGAAACCGTCAAGGTAATGGACTTTGGTTTGGCCTTCACTCCTTCCTCACCCTCGGGTAACGCGCAAGAGCCGACGCAGCCTTCAGACTCGGCGACGCCGCGTGGCGCTGACACACCGGTGGCGATTGCGGGGACGCGGGGATACATGGCACCGGAGCAGCTTCGCGGTGAGGCGCCCGACGCGCGGGAGGAGCAATACAGCTTCTGCGTTGCTCTGTACGAAGCACTCATCGGTGAACACCCCGCGGAACGAACAACCTTCACCAATGTATCGTCGCAGCTTGAAGATGGGCGTGCGAACAATCAAATGATACAGGCCCCGAAGGGAGCCAGAGTGCCCCCGTGGGTGCTGCGCCCGGTTCTTCGAGGCTTGAGCCCCGACCGTGCTGATCGCTTCGAGAGCTTGGACGCGTTGCTGAAGTCGCTGCAGGACCACTCGTTGCTGGAGTGGATGTCCATGGCCACACGGTAGTCATCACGATCCTCAAACATCTATGTCCAAAATGCGCGCAGTGCAGGTTCCACGCCCGA
>WNFG01012148.1_pt1 | contig 11742 bp, 12 predicted proteins | sample 5400431 | NCBI WGS metagenome assembly WNFG01 (sample SAMN13153346, study PRJNA577476) | soil metagenome | isolation source: 120 cm saprolite under Douglas fir tree site 2 hole 3 replicate 2 | place: USA:California | collected 2015-04-18
CTGGACTGCGAAGTGTTTCCGTGCCCGTTTGATCGCGTGTATGCTTTCGGCGGCGGGTTCCATTGCTGTACCGCCGATATTCGCAGGCGGGGCGAAGCCCGTTCTTACTTTCCGGAAGTGAGCGCCGAGCGCGGCAAAACCTTTGCCACTGATCCCACAAGGCGGGGCGGATAAAAGCACTGATTTTACACGGCTGAAGAGCGGGGGAGGGATGCCAGGGATTGGGTGGGACGCGATGCCCTCCGATTCAACCGCCGCTGGACAAGGTCACGGCGTCCGACGGTTTCTCCGTTTCGAAAAAACAGAGCGTTTTTGACCAATTTCCCGATCGGGAAAGTTGATAATAGAGCGGGGCGAATCCATGCCTCGACGAGGGCTTCCCGATGAAAATGCTGTTGATTGCGGGCGTGATCATGATCGTGTTGGGAATCGCATCCCTGTTTGTGCCGATTCCCAAAACAGAGTCGGAGGGCATTAACGCCGGAAAAGTGCACATCGGTGTGCAGACTACCCACAATGAAGTGGTGTCTCCGGTCGTCAGCGCCGTGCTGATCGCCGGGGGAATCGTGATGGCGATTGCCGGCGCGCGTTCGCGAGCAGCCAGGGGCTGAAGATCCTGGCGCGGATACAAAAACATTTGCCGCTGATTTACGCAGATGAACCCAGATAAGAAGAATTATTTGAAAGTCTTTTTATCTGCGTTCATCCGCGTAAATCAGCGGCGAATGTTTTTGGCGGTCAGAAGCGATCTATCTTCCCGAACCTTCCTGATCAAATATGACCAGTAATGCGAAATAAAAAGAGGCGATACTGGCGGAGAGACACGCGCCGGCGGCCCGCAGATTCGACAGCGGCGGGACGGCGGTTGCATTCCTGAAAGGCCCGGCCATGAATCTCACGACTGCAACGCACAGGCTTCGGCCCACACGCGTCCAGTGGCTTCTTCTTTATATTCGTTCGCTGGGCCTGACATTCGGTGTCCTCGCGCTGGGTTACGTTGCCTTCACTTTGTTTGAGGAAGTGAATGCCCGCCGCGATCTAAACAGCCAAATGCGGGTGTCGTTCGATCGTCCGGCGAGTCTTCGACAGGCGGCCAGAGACGGAGACATCCTGGGCCGCATCGGAATTCCCAGGCTGGGTATGTCGGTACCGCTGTTGCAGGGCACCAACATAAAAAATCTGCAACTGGGCGCGGTGCACATCGAGGGCACGGCTCTTCCCGGCGAGGCGGGGAACAGCGGCATTGCCGCCCGCCTCGATACTTTTTTTCAGGGATTGCGAGACATCCGGCAAAAAGATGAGATTCAACTGGAGACGGCCTCCGGACTTGTTCGGTATGAAGTCGATTGGGTGAAGGTCGTCGCTCCGGAAGACCTGAGCGTATTGAAGCCGGCGCGGTCCGGCGAACCAGCGCTCACGCTGGTGACTTATCCCTGCGAGTACTTCGGAGGAGCGCGCAGGCGATTCATCGTGCATGCATCCCTGCCTCGGTCGACGAGGCCGTGAATCCGCAAAAAGGAAAAGCTTCACCACGGAGACATAGCGCGACGAAGCCGCAACCCAAGACAAAACCTCTGCACCACGGAGGCACGGAGCGGGCGCGCGTCCATATTCATGTCGAACCACGTCCGCCGGTTTTTTCGTAATCTCGGCCCGGGGCTGATCACAGGCGCGGCGGATGACGATCCTTCGGGGATTTCCACCTACTCGGTTACCGGCGCGGGATTCGGCTACACGCCGCTGTGGACGGCCCTCTTTTCATTCCCTCTGATGACCGCCGTTCAACTCATGTGTGCGCGGCTGGCCATGGTGACCGGCGAGGGGCTGGCGGTCATGATTCGGCGGAACTATCCGCGATGGGTGTTGTGGGGCGCCTGCGCCCTTCTGGTGACGGCCAACACCGTGAACATCGGCGCCGATATCGGCGGCATGGCGAGTGTGACGGAGATGGTGACGGGCATCAAAGGCCTGTACTGGGCTCCGCTCTATGCTGTGCTGATCGCGTCCTTTCTGATCTGGTCGTCGTATTACACCATCGCGCGCATCTTCAAGTGGATGACTCTGGCGCTGTTCGCCTATGTTCTGTCGGCCTTCTTCGCGAAGCCGGACTGGCATGCCGTGCTCTGGTCGACTTTCATTCCTCATGTTGAATGGTCGGGAAAGTTCTGGGCCACACTGGTCGGAATCTTCGGGACCACCATCTCGCCGTACCTTTTCTTCTGGCAGGCTTCGCAGGAAGTCGAAGAGGAGAAGGAGCACGGACTGCTGACCGAGGAAGCGAGAAAAGGCGCGACCAATGCCGCGCTGAAAAATTCCCGCAACGACGTGATCACCGGAATGCTGTTTTCAAATCTGATCATGTACTTCATCATCCTGACGACTGCGGCGACGCTTCACGTCCACGGCAAAACCGAAATCTCGACGGCCCGGGAGGCGGCGGAAGCCTTGCGTCCGGTGGCGGGAGACGGGGCGTACTGGCTCTTCAGCCTCGGACTGATCGGCGCGGGCATGCTGGGCGTGCCGGTCCTGGCCGGTTCGAGCGCCTATGCGATTGCCGAGGCGGCTTCCTGGGAAGGGTCTCTGTCGGACCGGCCGTATCTTGCCCGTGGCTTCTATGGCGTCATTGCCGTGGGTTTACTGGTGGGGCTGGCCCTCAATTACGCGGGCTTCAACGCGATCGCCATGCTGTTCTGGTCGGCGGTTTTGAACGGCGTGCTGGCGCCTCCGCTCATCGTGATTGTGCTGCTCCTGACCAGCAGCCGCAGGATCATGGGTGGACGACTCAACCCTCTGTGGCTCAAGACGCTGGGGTGGATCACCGTGGCGGTCATGACCGCCGCCGGCATCGCCATGTTCGCGACGTGGAAGACGTAGGGGTTTGCCACAAGTGTATGGTGTGTTTTCTCTGCATTCGCGATGTTCGGTTTTGCTCAGACGCGACCTGTTTCTTCGTGGGAGAGTAAGGAGTGCGCAGGGAGCCCGTTGTCCGCGCATTTCAGGAGTGTGATGATGGAGAGCCGTTCGAAGCTTCAAGTGCTGCTGGTGGATGATGACGAAGCCATTCGGGAAAGTCTGAAAATGTTTTTGACTTCATCCGACTACGAAGTCAGCACCGCGGAGAACGGACGGGCCGCGCTGCTGAAAATGAACGACCGCCTGCCCGATCTTGTGATTTCAGACCTCAATATGCCACAGATGTCCGGGTATGAGTTTCTTTCCGTGATTCGTCAGCGATTTCCTCAGGTGTTGAGAGTGGCGATGAGCGGGGCGCACAAAGGCCCTTCTGTACCCCCCGGAGTGGCGGCCAATGCCTTTTTCGGCAAGGGAGAGAACGTACTCAATCTGCTGGAAATTGTGGCGGACCTGGCTGCAAGTTCCGCGACCCGCCTTTCGGCGATGGCGCCCGCAGCCTGAGTTTTGGCGGAAAACCTCAAGTGAGCAATTGAGATCAGCTATTCTCCGGTGATCGGACGATGATTACTGGCAGAGATGAGCACCGCTTCTCCGTTCGTCAAATTCTCTGAATTTATGTCAGCCATCTGAAGTGTGCCTCTCTAACGAACCCCAAATCCTGGAAGGAAAAAACATGAAAAAGTTGATGTCAGTATTAATGGTTGGACTGGTGGGCCTGATCGGAACCAGCGCTTTCGCCGGCACCGCACGGGAAGACACGGAAGCCCGCATGCAGGCCTCGGTCGAAGTTCTGCACGCGGTCATGGGAGCCCCGGACAAGGGAATCCCCGAAGAAGTGCTGAGCAGTGCGAAGTGCATCATGGTGGTTCCCCACCTGGTGAAAGGCGGTTTCATTGTAGGCGGCAAGCACGGTCGCGGCGTTGCGACGTGCCGCACAGACAGCGGCTGGAGCGCTCCCGCGTTTATCTCGGTGGGCGGCGGCAGCTGGGGATTGCAAATCGGAGTTGAAGGCGTGGATCTGGTCATGCTCGTGATGAACGATCAGGGATTCCAGCATCTGCTCAGCAGCAAGTTCCAGCTTTCCGGTGAAGGCTCGGTTGCGGCCGGCCCGGTCGGACGTCACGCTTCGGCGGGAACCGACTGGAAACTGAACACTGAGATGCTTACTTACTCACGCTCCAAGGGCGCTTTCGCCGGTCTCACGCTCGAAGGCGCGGTAGTGCAGGAAGACAATGATTCCACGATCGCCATTTACGGCAAAGAAATGAAGTTCCGGACGATTCTGTCGGGCAAAGCGGAAACGCCGAGAAGCGCGGACGCTTTCATGAAGGCCGTATCCGAGGCGGCGCATCAGGCGCGGGTCGCGGAAAACAACGATGACAAGAAATAGCCGTATTCGAACTGCCGCGGGCCGAGGCCGGTCGTGGCCGGTCTCGGCGCGCGATTGAACTGAGCCCAGAGGGCTCCGCGGCAGCGGGGCCTGGAACTGGCCTTACCTTTCAACCTGAATTCAGCCGGAAGGAGCCGAGGATATGCGAAGCAAAGGTGAAAAGAGAAAGATCACAAAGACTGTGGATCCGGTGCCGGCAGAGGCCGTCCAGAAGAAGCTGCAGCGGAATACCAGCGATCTTTCCGAGGAAGAAGCGAAGGAAGTTGCGCAGACCGCCGAGCGTAAGAATGAGCGGCCCGAAGATGAAGCCGCGGTGCGCATGAACGACGAAGGCAGCCCGCATGATGTGGAAGTCGTCAGCGAAGAGCCCGCTGTCAGCGAAACAGGCGCGTCAGATCTGCCGGAACAGAAGCCCGATGCGGACAAGACAAAGAAGCGCCATCCCATGCGCAAGGCATCCTGAACTGGTAAAAGCAAAAGCAAGACCTTAGCACCACAGAGGCACGGCGCGACGTAGCCGCAACCAAAAACAAAACCTTTGCACCACGGAGGCACTGAGGCACAGAGAAACCCAAAAGATAGATGAATTGTTTTGGCCCCCCGGCACCCTCGGTCTCTTCCCGGGCGCGGTGTCGCTGTTTCAAACTTCATCTCACCATCAGAAAGCTGAGGACACGGAAGTTCTGAATTTGCCGCTGCTTGCGTGCATCCGGACAATGACCCAAATTTGCGCAAAAAAACAAGAATTTAGGGCGTGGTAATACGGAGTCGCGGAGAAAAGCAAAAGCTAGATGGGGTTGCTTTTCTCCGCGACTCCGTGCCTCTGTGGTGCTAAGGTCTTGCTTTCAGGAAATCTTCCCCAAAGCCTTCATCTTATAGAGCTTCATGTCCGCGTTGTGCAGCAGGGCTTCGGTGGTCTTGCCGTCTGCCGGATAAACGGCCATGCCCACGCTGACTGAAAGGCGCGGCTCTTCGAGATCGTTGATCAGGCATTCACAAATCCGGCGGGCCACCAGATCGGCGTCTTTCGCGGTGGTTTCCGGAAGCACGATGGCGAACTCGTCGCCTCCGTAGCGGGCGGCGGTATCGATGGAGCGGCAGCAGAAACGAAGAATCTCCGCGAGGCGGCAGAGCGCCCGGCTGCCCGCCAGATGGCCGTGGCGGTCGTTGATCTGCTTCAATCCGTCCAGATCGAACAGCAGCACGGCGAAGGATCTGCCGGAACGGTTGGAGCGTCTGAGTTCCGAGCCGAGAGCATCGGTCAGTTTGCGGTAATTGGCGAGGCCGGTCAGCGGATCCGTGGCCGCGAGGTGACGCAGATGATCTTCGAGCGCGCGCTGCGCGGTGACGTCTTCGGCGATGATCTCGCAGCCTTCGGGCGCGCCATCCGCCTTGAGCGCCTGCCGGCCGCTCAGCCGGACTTTCATGGGCGCTCCGTCCTTTCGGTTCCATTCGATTTCCATGAGCTCGACATGACCGGTTTCACGGTAGAGTTCGAACAGATGTGCGCGTTCCTGGGGATCGCGGATGATGTCGGTCGCCAGGTTGACGGCCATCAGACTCTCTTTAGAATCGTAGCCGAGCATCGCCACCAGAGCATCGTTGACCTGGAGAATCCGGCCCTCCGCGTTGAACCGGCAGATGCCGAAGGCGGGGTTGTCGAGCAGGGCGTGATAATGGGCTTCCCAGTGGCGCAACTCGCGCTCCACGCGGTCCTGCTCTTTCCGCAGAACGGTCCGTTCCATGGCCAGCAGGACCGCATGGGGCAGTCGCATCAGGTTCATCTTGTCCACGCAGTCGGAAGCGCCGCTCCTCATGACGTCACTGATGATTTGGGTGTCCGGAGAACTGGTCACCAGAATGAAGGGAATCTCCTGTTCCTGCTGCTCCAGGAGAGAAAGCGCTTCCAGAGGGGTCAGCCCGCCGATGTCGGTGTCGGCCAGCACCACGTCCCAGGGCTGGGCCTGCAGCCGATCGAGAAACTGGGCGGGGGTCTGAACCACGTCCGCGGAGACGGCAAGCTGCGCCCGCCTGAACTCCTGCAGGTATCGGTCCACGTCATCCTGGTCCTCATCCACAATCAGGACGCGAATCATTCTGCGGTGATGGTTCGCAACGCTTCGGCGGTTGCGACCTCGTGCCTGATGGGTTTCTTTCGGGCCCAGATGTTCCATGTCCCCAAAAACTCCTGCTGAATTCTTCGAGCCAGGCATTCTTCGTGTCGAGCGCAGGCCGCTCATATATTAACTGCGCGATCTTCTTAATGTTACGTGTCGCCCGTCATGAAGGACTGTCCCATTTCGGACACAACATTTGCCGGGGCCGATGAGGAAAAAGACTCGAACGCGAAACAGTGGGAAGCATTCGAATGATGACTGATCGTTACGTGGAGAAACGAATCCGCCGGTTGACGCTCATATTTTTCATGACTGCGGATCCTGGCGCGAATCCGCGGGGGATTCGCGCCAAAGAGCATCACGCCGAACGTCGGTTAAGCGGAAATGGAGACAGCGATTGAGACGCTGGGATATCTGCGGTCGATCAGATAATAGCCATCGTCGACCCAGACGATAAAGACGTCATCGTTGTCAAACCAGTCATCCGCCCAGAATTCCGGGATCGGGTCCACCAGGACGACCCAGAAGCCATTGCACAGGAAGGCGGGGCTTCCACTGACAATCTGAAACGAGAGGCTGGAAATGCGGAACGAGTGGCTTTCTCCGAAAGACGCGCGGAAGCGGTCTTCAGGAATGCGAGAACCATGGTAGCCGCCGCGTTGGCCCCAGCGGCGATGTTCGGACTGCCAGCTTTTTGCGCGATGTTCGCGGAAGGCGCTCTGCCGCGCGCCCTGGTCGTGGCCAGAGCGGTCGGACCGTTGTGTCTGACTCTGTCGTCCTTCCTGTCGATCGCGCTGCTCCTGGGGCGTACGGGCATCCTGCCTGCGTCTTTCATCCTGCCGGTCGCGCTGCTCCTGGGGTTCGCCGCGTCTCTCATCCCTGGGAACGGGCTTGTCTTCACGCGGGCGTTTTTCTTCCTGGGGTGCAGGCTTGTTTTTTTTTTCGTCCTGCTGGTCCTGCAGCGCATGGGCCGGAACCGCAATTCCGATGAATAAAGACAAAGCTGCGGTACTGATGATGCCGGTTAGTTTCATAATGTTGATCTCCATTGTCTGCAAAGCGAAATTCTCATGGCCTGGCTCGCGAGGGCCGTCTTCGCCATACACGCACACAGATCAAAGATGGCAGGTTTCCTGAAAGATGTCTGAGCAGGATAGCTCACGGGAAGCGGCAGGGACTGGCAATTGGCAAAATCGGGTTCATGGAGCGGCGACCGCTCGTTCGATCGTTCGGGGCCTGTGGCCACCGCTCACTCAGCCGGGATGCTCGTTCAAAGGGTCGAGTACCGGTTAATCGGCGAGACTTCTGTAGGTTGTGTCCATGGCAGGCGCGATGCGCGCATAGGAACTGCCGGGCGTTATGCGGTGCATCCGCTCCCAGGAATAGTCAAATTCCGTTCCGCAATCCCAGCAGACCTGGTAGGTCCGCCGGCGAATTGTGAACAATCGGCTGAGATTGTTGTGGCGACAGCCGAACAGGGTCGAAAAAATCCTCTTAGACAAAGTTTTCATAGGCGCTGGGATCCTCGGTTTTTAAAGAACTCTCGACTTCGACAATCAAGTGCCACAGAGAATGACAGATCGCACGAAAGGGGTCTGCCCAGGATAGCTCACTTCCATTGGCCTTTAGTACCGATAGAGAATGTGTGCAAAATTGACCACTTCGGAGGGAGGGGCCCATAAGTGACTAGAAACATTGAGTTTAAAGGAAGTCCTGCGGGGAGTGAAAGCAGCCCGGGGCCAGGCTCTTTTGCGCCTCCGGCCCCTGGCGCATCGCGCTCCTTACTTACTTTGCCTTCCCGCCCCCTGCCGCCCGCTCGTTAATATGCGCGATCAGAGCATCGAACCCCGGCTGACCATGCAGCAGTTTAAAATCCGGGTCCTTTTCTATGGTCAGGCTGTTGGCCGTGGATAAGCCGTGATCGACCGATTCGCGCAGGAGCCTTAGCGCTTCTTCGGATTTGCCGACGTATTCTTCCACGATAGCGAGATTGTATTCCGACAGGGCGGTGTCCTGATGATCGGGGCCGAGCACGCGCAGGCGAATATCGAGCGCCTGTCGTCCCAGTTTTTCCGCCTCGGCGTAGCGGCCCTGCTTTCGCAGGCTGCTGGCCAGATTGACCATGGATCGCAAGGTCTCCGGGTGTTCCGCTCCGAGGGTGCGGCGCTGGATATCAAGCGCTTCCCGCAGCAGTTGTTCCGCCTCGGCGTAGCGGTTTTGCATGTTGAGCGTGTTTGACAGATTGTTCATCGACATCAATGTGCTCGGGTGCTCCGGCCCGAGAACGCGGCGTTCAATCCCGAGCGCGTCCCTTTCCAGCTTCTCGGCCTCCGGATAATGGCCCTGCCGTTTCAGGCTGACCGCCAGATCGGTGGTCGTCACCAGGGTGTCCGGGTGCTCCGGTCCGAGAACGCGGCGGCCCTGATCGAGTGTTTCCCGCTGGAGGCTCTCGGCGTCCGCATAGCGGCCGAGGCGCACCAGCGTGTTCGCCAGATTGCTCGCCGACCGCAGCGTGTCGGGGTGTTCGCCTCCGAGCACCCGGCGCTGAATCTCCAGTGTCTCCCGCTGCAGCTTCTCCGCTTCTTTGTAGCGGCCTGCCCGGTACAGGGTGTTGCCCAGATTGGTCATCGACCTTAGTGTGTCGGGATGTTCCGGGCCCGGCGAGCGCCGCTGCAGATCGAGCGCCTGCCTCTGCAGCTGTTCGGCTTCCGGATAGTGGCCTTCCTGGACCAGGGTGCTGGCCAGGTTGGTCATCGATCTCAATGTGTCCGGATGTTGCGGGCCGAGCGACTTGCGTCTCAGGTCAATGGTTTTCCGCTGCAACGGTTCCGCTTCTTTATAATGGCCTTCGCGATTTAAGACCCAGCCGAGTTCATCCATCGAGGTCAGGGTCCTGGGATGTCTGAATCCAAGGACTCTCGTCCGAAGGTCGACGGCATTTTTCAGCAGCGATTCCGCACGGCCGTAGAGTCCCAGGTTTCCGTAGACCTGGCCCATTACATCCATCATCTCCGCGCGAAGCTCCGGGTCGGCGATCGTTCCCGATTCGATATTGGCGGAGGCCCTGTCCAGGATTTCGCGGGCGGTGATGGTGTTGCCCCGCGATTCGCCGGGGTCGGAGACCTTGAACATGCCGGTCATGAACTGCATGGCGCTGTCGGCGCGGTCGCGTTCGCGGGTGATGCGGCGGACCTGAATGGCTTGGGTCACGGCAAAGCCCGCCAGCAGGAAGACGAAAGCCATCGCCGCCGTCACCCCGAGCCGATGGCGGCGCGCATATTTCCGCAGCCGATAGCCGGCGCTCGCCGGACGCGCAACTACCGGCTCATTCCTTAAATAGCGGCCGATGTCGGCGGCCAGCTCCGAGGGCGTTCCGTACCGGCGCGCGAGGTCTTTTTCCAGGGCCTTCATGGCGATGGAATCGAGATCGCCCCGCAGCGCGCTCAACAGATGCGCGGGATCGGCCTCGCGCCGCGCGGCCGTGGCGACTGAGGATTCCTCGTGGATGGCCGCGCCGAATCTGACGCTCGGCCGCGGCGGATCTTCCTCACGTAACTGCCGCAGCACTTCATGCAGCGGCTGCTTTTTTGTGTCGAAGGGCAGGGATCCGCTCAGCAAAACGTAGAGAATCACGCCGAGGGAATAGACGTCGGTGCGTGTATCCACGTCGCGCCCGCCGGGGTCGGCCTGCTCGGGGCTCATGTAGCCCGGAGTTCCGACGAAGGTCCCTTCCTGGGTCACCATGGGATCTTCGGTTAAAGCCGGCCCCGCGGCTTTGGCCAGGCCGAAGTCGATGATGCGCGGGACCGGGCGGCCATCAATCTCCATCACCAGAATGTTCGCGGGCTTCAGGTCGCGATGGATGATCGCTTTCTGATGGGCGTGCTGCACGCCCTCGCACGCCTGGATGAACAGTTCCAGGCGTTCGCGAATCTTCAGTTTCTTTTGATCGCAAAACTCAGTGATGGGCAGGCCGGGAACGTATTCCATGATCAGGTAAGGCTGCCCGGCCGGGGTCGATCCGGCCTCAAAGACCCTGGCGATGGAAGGATGGTCCATCATCGCGAGCGATTGCCGTTCCGCGTTGAAGCGCTGGAGCAGCCCGTCCCTGAACAGGCCTGAACGAATGAGCTTGAGCGCGACATTGCGCCGTACCGGCTCGGTCTGCTCGGCGAGCCACACCTGGCCCATGCCGCCTTCGCCGAGCTTTCTGATCAGGCGGTAAGGGCCGACCGAATCGGGCGCCGGGATGTTCTCCGCAAAATGGCTCAGCCAGGGGTTTTGCGAAAGAGCGCCGAGGCCGTCGCCCGCTTCGATATGGGCCGCCAGCAGGGATTCGACGTCATCGCGCAGATCGTCATCGGTTCCGCAGGCATCGCGCAGGAAGGCGGCGCGCTGTTCCGGCTCCGATTCCAGGGCCTTCCCAAACAAGTCTTTAATTTTTTCCCACTGGCGTGCCTTTTCCATCGCTGCCTCTTTGCATCTGGCGGGATAGCCAGGCTTTAGCCATGTTCCAGTCGCGTCCGACGGTAGCGGAGGAGATATCCATGACCGCCGCGGTTTCTTCGAGGGTCAGCCCGCCGAAGAACCGCAGCTCCACGATTCGGCACTGCTGTTCATCGAGTTTGGCCAGTTCGTTCAGCGCGTCATCGAGCGCCACCACGTCGGTATCCCGCTTCTGCGGCTGTTCGATGGCGTCTCCCAGTTCCACGCGACACTCGGCTCCGCGCTTGGCTGCGCGATGGCTGCGCGCGTAGTCCACCAGAATCTGCCGCATGAGCCGCGCGGCCACGGCCACAAAGTGCCCCCGGTTTTCAGTCTGGAAAGGGCCCTGCTTCGCCAGACGCAGGTACGCTTCATGGACCAGCGCCGTGGTCTGCAGAGTGTGGCCCGAACGCTCGCCGCGCAGATAATAATGCGCGAGACCGTGGAGCTCCCTGTAGATCAGAGGCACCAGCGTCTTCAGCGCTTCCTGATCGCCTGCCCGCCACTTCACAAGCAGTTCACTGATTGGTTCGGATGATTGAGGCATACCCTTATACGCAGGACGGACAAATTAGGCTAACGATAGCTGGCTTCGGGGGTGAAGTCAACGCACTCAAGACAGTCAACGCACTCAAGGCCAGCACTCAGCAGTCAGCAATCAGCATTCAGCCATGAAACAGTGTGGCAAGGCAAAATGTTCCATCAACAGTAAAGCTTTAGGAGGAGACACCAGCGGGATCACCAGCATGTTTGACGGCCGACTGCTGAGTGCTGACTGCGGAGTGCTTTCTACTCGCACTTAAAATTTGCCGCATCCTTCGTGTCGCCCGTCCCCTT
>WNFG01004475.1_pt1 | contig 11740 bp, 10 predicted proteins | sample 5400431 | NCBI WGS metagenome assembly WNFG01 (sample SAMN13153346, study PRJNA577476) | soil metagenome | isolation source: 120 cm saprolite under Douglas fir tree site 2 hole 3 replicate 2 | place: USA:California | collected 2015-04-18
ACCCGCTCGATCGGGAGCGGGCCCCGCTTCTACGCGATCATACCGTTGACCTGACCCGGGTCGGTCAGGGCTTCTCGGGGGGCGCCACCGGCACGCCGCGCACCCCCGACTTCTCCAGCGACCGGGCCACGAATCCGGACGCCTTCACGTCCTCGATGAACTCCTTGGCGTACTGCAGGCCCGCGTCGCGTCCTCGGGGCATCCCCATCGCCTGCTCGATCACCATGAAGCGGTCCTCGAGCACCTTCGAGCCCGGCAGCTTGGCCTGATCCATCAGGAGGAGCTGGCGCACCCCGGCGATCACGTCGGCCTTGCCCGCCTGCAAGAGCCCGAGCCCGGCGCTGTTGCCCGCCCCGCGCACGAGGGTGGCGTGCTTGATGTTGCGGGTCAGGAAGTGATCGTAGGCGCTCTTCTCGGACACCGCGATGCGCACACCGTCCTTGTCGACATCGGGTACGCGCGCGTAGGGCGATCCCGCCGGCACCAGGTAGGTGCCCTCGATCAGCAGGTGAGGAGCGGTGAACCCGATCTCGCCCGCCCGGCCCGGCTCCCGGGCGAGGAACGCCACGTCCCACGCGCCGGTGGCGAGCGCGTCGGTCATCTGGCCGGCCGAGGTGTACTGGACCACCTCGACCGGCACGCCGAGGCGGCGGCCCAGCTCGTGGGCCATGTCGACCGCGACCCCTTTCACCTCGCCGGTGGTGGGGTTCTTCTGGGCGAGGACCAGGTTGCCGTGGTTGATGCCGACCCGCAGCGTGCCGGTCGGGGCGAGGTCGGAGCGGACAGCCGGAGAGACTGGTGACATGGTCGTACAGGCTCCTAGTAGGAAGAGGGTGGGGATCAGACGACGCACTGGCCGTCCCGGGTCACGACGCGCCCGCCGCTCACCGCGAGCGCCCGGGCGGGTCGCATGGCCACGATCTCGCCGGCGCTCATGCTGCGCCGAGTATCGGCAGCCCGATGCGACAAGTCAAGCCGCGGCGGGCGCTTCGCTCCGCCTTGACGCGGGGCGGATCGCTGACGCAGGATGGGCCCCGTCGTGAGCGGAAGCGTGCGGTGCCCCGGCGCCCTGAGGAGGAGATCGATGCGTCCTGCGTGGTCCTGGAAGTGGCTGACCCTCGCCCTCGTCGCGCCGCTCTGGCTGATTTCGCCTGCGCCCTCCGTCCGCCCCGCCGCCGCGCAGGGCGGCGGCACCCTGGTCGTGGGGCTCGACCAGGAGCCGCCCACCCTGGACCCGCACGCCTCGCCCTCCGCGGTCACCTACCAGGTCATCGCCTCGGTGGCGGAGAACCTGCTCTACCGGGGGGCCTACGGCAAGCTGGTGCCCTGGCTCGCCGAGTCGTGGACCGTCGCGCGCGACGGCCGCAGCGTGACCTTCAAGCTGCGCCGCGACGTGAAGTTCCACGACGGCACGCCGTTCAACGCGGACGCGGTGAAGTTCAACTTCGACCGGATCGTGGACCCGAAGTTCAAGGCGGGCGGCTCCCGCGCCGCGCTCGGCAGCTACGCCGCGTCGAAGGTGCTGGACGAGTTCACCCTGCAGGTGCTCTTCGAGACCCCCTACGCCCCGTTCCTGAACTCGGTGGCCTCCGGGGTCCTGTCCATCGTCTCGCCGAAGGCGGTGCGTGAGAGCGGCGACCTGGTCCACACGCGCCCGGTGGGCACCGGGCCCTTCATGATGAAGGACTACGTGGCCAAGGACCACGCGACCATGGTCCGCTTCCCGGGCTACGCGCGGAAGGCGCCGTGGAGCGACCGGACCGGCCCCGCCCTGCTCGAGACGGTGGTGTGGAAGTTCATCCCGGAGCCGGGCACGCGGGTGACCACGCTCGAGAGCGGCGAGACCCAGGGCATCTACCTCGTGCCCGCGCAGTCACTGCCCCGGCTCGAGAAGGACCCCGGCTTCCGGGTGGAGAAGCTCCCGTGGCCGGGGGTGCCGCGCATCTGGCTGCTCAACACCACGAAGCCCCCCTTCGATGACGTGCGGGTGCGCCGGGCGGTGAACTTCGCGGTGGACAGGGACGCGTTCCTCGCCACCGTGTACCGCGGCACCGGGCTCAAGGCCTTCGCCCCGCTCACCGCGGTCATGCTCGACGATCCGGCGCTGCGCCAGGCCTACCCGTTCGACCCCGAGAAGGCGAAGGCCCTGCTGGGCGAGGCGGGCTGGGCTCCCGGGGCGGACGGCATCCGCGCCAAGGCGGGCCAGCGCCTCGAGATCGTGCTGAACGCGATCGAGTACGGCGGCGGCGCGGACCCCACCGCGCAGCTCATCCAGTCCTCGCTCCGGGACGTGGGGGTCGACGTGAAGATCAAGGCCCAGGCGCGGCCGCCGTGGTACGAGGACAACTATCGCTGCGCCACCCACGGACCGGTGATGTTCCTGCGGTCGATCGATCCGGACGGGCTGTGGTCGCTCTTCCACTCCTCGCAGGTGGGCGCCAACTTCAACTGGTCGTGCGTGAAGAACGCCAAGCTCGACGGGCTGCTCGCCGACGGTCGTCGGGAGGCGGACCCGGCCAAGCGGCGCGCGATCTACCTGGCCGCCGAGAAGCTCGCGCTCGACGAGGCGCTCACGGTGCCCCTGGTGGACGAGCTCGCGGTGTGGGCCTTCCGGGCCCCGGTGCAGGGCGTGAAGTACAACTTCAACGCCTATCCGGTCCTGAGCGACGCGACGATCCGCCGCTAGCTCGGCCGCGTGCTGACCTACGTCGGCCGGCGGATCCTCGCCGTCGTCCCGGTCCTGTTCGGGGTCACGCTGGCCGTCTTCAGCATGCTCTTCCTGGTGCCGGGCGACCCGGTCAAGATCATGCTCGCCGAGTTCGTCACCACGCCCGACCAGATCGCCCAGATGCGGGCCCAGCTCCACCTCGACGAGCCGGTGCTCAAGCAGTACGGCCGCTTCGTGGGCAACGCGCTCCGCGGCGATCTCGGGGTGTCGATCCGGAGCCGGCGGCCGGTGGCGGCCGAGATCACCGAGAACATCGGCAGCACCGGCCAGCTCGCGCTCGCCAGCATGCTGGTCGCGATCGGCCTCGGGGTGCCGCTCGGCCTGGTCGCTGCGCTCGGGCGCAACTCCTGGCTCGATGTGGCCGCGATGGTGGTGGCGCTGCTCGGGGTGGCCATGCCGAGCTTCTGGCTCGGCTTCCTCCTGATCTTCGTCTTCTCCCTGCACCTCGGCTGGCTGCCCGCCACCGGGGGCGGCGATCTGCCCCACCTCGTCATGCCGGCGGTGGCCCTCGGGATGATCGCGGCCGCGATCATCGCGCGGCTCACCCGCTCGAGCATGCTCGAGGTGCTGGGCCAGGACTACGTGCGGACCGCGCGGGCCAAGGGCCTGGGGAGCGGGAGCGTGGTCGTGCGCCACGCGCTCCGGAACGCCCTGATCCCGGTGGTGACCGTCTTCGGCCTGCAGTTCGGGAACCTGCTCGCCGGCGCGGTGATCGTGGAGACCGTCTTCAGCCGCCCGGGGCTTGGCCGGCTCATCGTGGGCGGCATCCTGGCCAAGGACTTCCCGCTGGTGCAGGGGACGGTCCTGTTCGTGGCCGCCGCCTACGTGCTGATCAACGTGGTGGTCGATGTGGCCTACGCCTACGTCGACCCGCGCATCCGGATCGGATGAGCGCGGCGACCGGCCTGGTGCGGCACCGCGGCGCCCTGGTTGGCTTCGTGATCCTGGCCGCCCTCGCGGCCATGGCGCTGGCGGCGCCATGGATCAGTGCGCGCGACCCGATCCGGACCGCGCCCCGAGAGGCGCTCCAGGCGCCGGGGGCGCGCTTCGTGTTCGGGAGCGATCAGTTCGGGCGCGACGTGGCGAGCCGGGTGCTCCACGGGGCCCGCGTCTCGCTGCTGGTCGGCCTGATCTCGGTCTCGATCGCGGTGGGGCTCGGGGCCCCGCTCGGGCTGGTGTCGGGCTACTACGGGGGCCGGCTCGACGCGCTGATCATGCGGGTGATGGACGTGATGCTCGCCTTCCCGGGCATCCTGCTCGCGCTCGCCATCGTCAGCGTCCTCAGCCCCGGGCTCGGCAACGTGATGATCGCGGTCGGGCTCTCGGCGGTGCCCGGCTACGCGCGCCTCGTGCGGGCCACCGTGCTCTCCGCCCGTGAGCATCTCTACGTGGAGGCGGCCCGCGCGCTGGGCCGCCGCGACGGGGGCATCCTGGTGCGCGACATCCTGCCCAACGTGGTGGCCCCGCTCATCGTCACCGCCACCCTCGGCCTGGGCGGCGCGATCCTCTCCGCGGCCGCGCTCAGCTTTCTCGGGCTGGGCAGCCAGCCGCCCCAGCCCGAGTGGGGCCGCATGCTGAGCGAGGGGCGCGACTATCTCCGCGAGGCGTGGTGGATCTCGACGTTCCCCGGCCTCGGCATCCTGCTGACCGTGCTCGCCATGAACCTCGTCGGCGACGGGCTGCGCGACGTCCTGGACCCGCGGCTCGAGGCGTGAGCCCCGTCGCCCGGCCCCGCCGGTCAGAACTCGAGCTCGACCTCGCGCCCCTCGCGCAGCGATCGCTCCGCCGCGAGGCAGACCACGATGCGCTTCCGCGCTTCTTCGGCGGACAGCAGCGGGCGGCGGCGGAGGAAGGCGTCGACGACCAGGCGGGCCTGCTCGCCGAGCTCGACCAGCTCGCCCGAGCGCTCCACCGGGATCGTCTCGGCGCCGCCCCCGCGCCTCCGGTCGATGCGCAGCTCGAAGCGGGGCTCCGCGGTGCGGTCCAGGACGCCCGACCACCACGAGCGGATCGCGCCCCCGGTGCCCACCACGTGGAGGAGCTGGTGATACTCGAAGCCGCCGAGGGTCTGGGTGATGACCGCGTGGGCCGGACCCGGGAACCGCAGCAGGGCGGTGAAGTGATCGGAGAGGCCCGCGCCGCGCGCTCCCGCGTCGCCCACCGCCCGGATCGATAGCGGATCGCCGACCCGGTCGAAGTACCACATCATGAAGTCGAAGAAGTGCACCGGCTCCTCGAGGATCCACGACCCGACCCGCGCCGCGTCGTAGCGCCAGCCGTCCGATCCCGGGCGGAAGGGGAAGCGGAAGAGCGAGAAGGCGGCGTAGGTCGGCGTGCCGATCTCGCCCGCGTCGATGATCGCCTTCACCCGGCCGTACTGGGCGGAGTGCCGGAGCTCGTGGCCGATGGTCAGGACCCGGCCGCTGGTCCACGCCGCCGCCAGCAGCCGGTCGCAGTCCGCGAGGCTGGTCGCCATCGGCTTCTCGAGCAGCACGTCCTTGCCGGCCTCGAGGGCGGCCACCCCCACCTCGGCGTGGAGGTGATTGGGCACCACGACCGCGACCGCGTCGAGGTCCGGCCGCGCGAGGAGCTCCCGGTAGTCGACCGTCACCGGCGTGCTCGGGAAATCCCGGCGCGCCGCGGCGGCCGTCGCCGCGCTCGCGCACGCGATGCCCGCCAGGGCCGCGCCGGGCGCGGCGGCGATGGCGGCGGCATGGTGGCGCCCCCAGAGGCCGTAGCCGATCAGGCCGAAGCGCAGCGGAGCGGCCACGTCCGAGGCTAGCCCTTCAGGGCGCCGGCCACGAGCCCGCGCACGACGTATCGCTGCAGCGCCAGCACCAGGACGAGGGTGGGCAGCAGGCCGAGCAGGCAGATCGCCATCATCAGGGTGAAGAACACGAAATAGTCCGAGACGAGCCCGGCCAGGATCACCGGCACCGTCATGACCTCGGGCCGGGAGGCGACGATGAGGGGGATCAGGAGCTCGTGCCAGGACAGGATGAAGACGATGACTCCGCCGGCGGCCAGCCCGGGCGTGGAGAGCGGCAGGATGATCCGGAGCAAGGCCTGCCAGCGGGTGCACCCGTCGATGCGCGCGGCGTCTTCCAGCTCCGCGGGAAACGCGGCGAAGTAGGGCACCAGGATCAGGATCGCGTACGGCAGGAGCAGGCCCACCTCGGCCACGATGACGCCGGTGAGCGAATTGAGGAGCCCGTAGCTCCGGAACAGCACGTAGAGCGGCACCATCAGGACGACCAGCGGGACCATCCGGGAGACCAGGCTCAGCTGGAGAAGGGCCTGCGTCCAGGGCGTGCGCAGGCGGGCCACGGTGTAGGCGGAGAGGCTCGCGGCGGCCAGGGTGGTGAAGGTCACCGCGAGGGCCACGATCAGGCTGTTGCCGAACGCGGTGGGGAACTGCTCCACCGACTTCGGCAGGTAGGTGACCTGCTCGAAGATCGGGCCCTTGCTCCGGCCGCCGGAGAGGACGAGCTTGAAGTTGGCCAGCGTGACCTCGGAGGGCAGCAGCGCGCGGACGTCCTTCTGCATGCTCTTCTCGGACTGCAGGCTCCCCAGCACCACCGGCACCAGGGGCAGGATCAGGAACGCGATGCTGACCAGGTTGAGGGCCCACAGCCCGAGCCGCCGCGGCCGCGAGAGCCCGATCACCGCCCGGCCCTCCCGGCCATGGCCTCACGCATACTCGAGGCGCCGGTAGACGAGTCGCACGTACGCCAGCGCGGCCAGCCCGGTCAGGACCGCCAGGACCCACGCGGAGGCCGCCCCGAGGCCGATGTTGAAGGGCGGCTGGAACGCGGTGCGATAGGTGTACCAGGCGGCCACCCAGGTATCGTTGCCGGGTCCGCCCTGGGTGATGGCGAGGATCTCGTCGAAGACGGTGAAGCTGAAGGTCGTGCGCAGGATCAGGGTCACCGCGACGATGGGCCGCAGCAGGGGCAGGGTGAGCCGCCACAGGCTCTGCCACGGGGAGGCACCGTCCACCGCCGCCGCCTCGTACACCTCGGGGGGAATCCCTTGCAGGGCCGCGTGGTAGAGCAGGATGTTGAACGGCGTGGTGCGCCACACGTAGGCGGCGATCACCACCGCCATGGCGAGCCGGGGGTCGCCCAGCCAGTTCACGTAGTCGGTGATCAGCCCGAGCTTGTGCAGCGCGCGGTTGAGATAGCCGTACTGCGCGTTGGCGATGAACGACCACAGGAGCCCGTTGACCACCGGCGGCACCGCCCACGGGATGAGGATCAGCACCCGCGTGACCCGCGCGATCCACACGCGCTCGTCGCTGATGGTCAGCGCGACGGCCAGGCCGATCACCACCTCGAGGGTCACGGTGGCGGCCACGAAGACCAGGGTGTGCCGGAGGGAGAGCCAGAACACCTCGTCCTGGAAGAGCCGGGCGAAGTTCGCGAGGCCGACGAAGGGGAACTCTCCGGAGCGGAGCTGACGGATGCTGACCTCGTGGAACGACAGGTAGCCCGCGAAGGCGATCGGGTACGCGAGCACGCAGGCCAGCGCGACCAGCGTGGGCAGGTTGAGGATCAGGGCGAGGCGCCCCGCCGGCGCCTCGCCCGCGTGGCGCATCAGGCGCGCTTGGCTCGGATGACCGCCGCGGTCATGTTGTCGCACGCCTGGTCGGCGGTGATCTTGCCCTGCAGGCAGGCGGTCAGCTCCACGTTGATCGCATCGCTCCAGCGCGGGTACCAGGGCTGCGAGACCGCCGGCACCACGTCGGCGAAGTTGGTGGCCTTCCGGAAGACGTCGAGCACCGTCGGCACGTCGGCCCACTTGGCCCAGGCGGTCCGCAGCAGCTCGCTCTCCATCACCGGCTGGTAGCCGCTGGCGAGCATGGCGTCCTGGGCCAGGCGGTTGGCCTGGGTGTACTCGCCGCTCTTGGTGCGCCCGCCGAGATACTGGAGCAGCTTCCACGCCCACTCCCGGTTCTTGGTGGCCCCGGTGAGGATGTAGAGCATGGTGTAGCCGATGGTCTTGCCGTCGCCGGGGAGCCCGAGCACGCGGCCCTTGCCCGCGATGGGCGACTGGGCCTGATCGTTGACGAGGCTGATGTAGTAGTGGTGGAGCGTGCCGAGGTAGACGTGCTGGCCCGCGTTGAAGGCCTTGACCGCGGGGATGAAGCGGAGGTTGAGCGAGTTCGGGTCGGCCAGCTCGTCCTTGAACGTCGACTGCCACCACTTGAGCGTCTCGCGGGCCACCGAGCCGGCGCCGAGCTGCGGGGCGAGCTGCTTGTCGAAGATGACGCCGCCCCGGTTCCACGTCATGTTGAACCACGTGGCCGGAAGCTGCTCGAAGCCGGCGCCCGCGACCCAGAGGATCGGGTACTTGGCCACCCCGTCCTTCTTGGCCTTGCGCGCCTGCTCCAGCATCTCCGGATAGCTCCGGAACGGCCGGTCCTTGAACCCGGCCTTCCCCAACAGCTCGTCGTTGTAGATGAAGGTCCACGCGGTGGAGAAGTAGGGCAGGCCCCAGGTCTTGCCATCGCGCTGCGCTGCGGCGCGCGCGAACGGGGTGAAGTCCTTCACGTACTGGTCCACCCCGGGTAGCCCGTCGATGGGCGTGGCGATGCCTTGCTGGATGTAGCTCGCGAGGTACTGGATCGGCGAGAGCGAGACGTCCACCTCGTCGCCGGCCCCGAACATGGTGGTGAGCTTGGCGACCTGGGGCTCCACGTTGGGCTCGATGATCTGGTTGAGCTTGACGCCCCAGTCGTCCTCGAACTGCCGGGCGATCTGCTCGTAGATCTTGCCGTACTGCCAGACCACGAAGGTGAGCTTCTGCGGGTTGCCGGCGGGACGCTGAGCCCACGGGCCGGCCTGGGCGGCGAGGGGACGAGGTCCGAGGATCGCGGCGGCGGCCCCGGCGGCGGTGCCCTGGAGGAACCGGCGGCGGTGGAGAGAGGTCGGGGTGCGGGTCGACGAGGCCATGAGCGTGTCCTCCGCGGTCCAGCGGGTGCGCACCAGCGAGGCTGGCGGAAGAATAGACGAGGGTGGGGGGCGGGGCAAGGCGGTCGCGGCCGATCCCTCGGTGCCGGGCCCTGGCCGGCGCCAAGTCTGGTAGGCTATGGCGCCATGGACCTCAAGGATCGCGTCGCGCTCGTGGCCGGTGGCACCGGAACCCTCGGCATCGCAATCGCGCGGGCGCTCGCCGCCGCGGGCGCGCACGTGGGCATCTCGTATCTCGAGCGCAAGGACGCCGCGCGCGAGACGTGCGCGGCGGTGGAGGCGCTCGGAAGGAAGGCGTGGAGCATCGCGCTCGACCAGACGGACGCGACCGCCATCCCGGCCGCGGTCAAGGCGACGGCGGGTCACTTCGGCCGGCTGGACGCGCTCGTCAACAACGCGGGATGGAACATCGCCATCCCGTTCCCCGATCTCGAGACCCTCGACCCGGCCACCTGGGACCGCCTCTTCGCCACCAACCTCCGCGGCCCGTACCTGATCTGCCGGGCCGCCGCGCCCTACCTCAAGGCCAGCGGGGCCGGGCGCATCGTGAACATCGCTTCGGTCGCGGGGCTCAATCCCGGCGGCAGCAGCATCGGCTACGCGACGAGCAAGGCCGGGGTCATCCACCTCACGCGATGCCTGGCGGTGGCGCTGGCGCCGGAGGTCAGCGTGAACTGCGTGGCCCCCGGCCTCATGGAAGGAACGCGCATGACGTCACGGCTACGGCCCGAGACCGCCGACGGTGCGCGCCAGCGCGCGGTTCTCAAGCGCGCCGCGAGCGTCGAGGACGTGGCGGACCAGGTGGTCGCGTTCTGCCGGACGGACAGCGTCACCGGCCAGGTGCTCAACATCGACGCGGGTGTCTTCTTCCACTGATCGCCCGTCCTGATTGCCCGGCCGGCCCGGCCGCGGCGGGCTAGGCGCCGGCCTTCTCGATCTTCGCCCAGGTGTCGCGGAGCCCGACGCTCCGGTTGAACACCGGGCGGCCCGGGCGGTGGTCCTTCCAGTCGGCCACGAAGTAGCCCACCCGCTCGAACTGCACGTGCTCCTCGGGCGCGGCGTCCGCGAGGGCGGGCTCGACCTTGGCGCCGCGCACCGTCTCGAGCGAGCCCGGGTCGATCACGCTCTTGAAGTCGGGGGCCTCGTCGGGCTTGGGGACCGTGAAGAGCGTGTCGTAGAGTCGCACCTCGGCCTCGACCGCGTGCGCGGCCGACACCCAGTGGATGGTCGACTTGATCTTGCGACCCTTGACCTCGCCCCCGCGGGTGTCGGGGTCGTAGGTGCAGCGCACCTCGGTGATCTCGCCGGTCGTGGGGTCCTTGGTCAGGCCGGTGCACCTGACCGCGTAGGCCGAGCGCAGCCGCACCTCCACCCCGGGTGAGAGGCGGAAGTACTTGGGCGGGGGGGTCTCGCGGAAGTCGTCCTGCTCGATCCACAGCACGCGCGAGAAGGGGACCTTGCGCACGCCCGCGCCGGCATCTTCGGGATTATTGGCCGCCTCCATCTCCTCGACCTGCCCCTCCGGGTAGTTCTCGACCACCAGGCGCAGCGGCCGCAGCACCGCCATCCGCCGGAGCGCGCCGCGGTTCAGGTCCTCGCGCAGGCAGTGCTCGAGCAGCGCGACCTCCACCAGGTTGGCGGCCTTGGTGATGCCGATGCGCTCGCAGAAGTCGCGGATGGCCGCCGCGGTATAGCCGCGCCGGCGCAGCCCGGCCAGGGTCGGCATGCGCGGGTCGTCCCAGCCGCTCACGAGCCCGTCCTGCACCAGGGTGAGGAGCTTGCGCTTGGACATGACGGTGTGGCTCAGGCTCAGGCGCGCGAACTCGATCTGGCGCGGATGGTAGACGCCCAGCGATTCGAGGTACCAGTCGTAGAGCGGGCGGTGATCCTCGTACTCGAGCGTGCACAGCGAGTGGGTGACGCCCTCGATCGAGTCGGACTCGCCGTGGGCCCAGTCGTACATCGGGTAGACGCACCAGCGATCGCCGGTCCGGTGGTGCGAGGTCTTGCGCACGCGGTACATGACCGGGTCGCGCAGGTTCAGGTTCGGGTGCGCCATGTCGATCTTGGCGCGCAGCACCCGGGTCCCGTCCGCGAACTCGCCGGCCCGCATGCGGGCGAACAGGTCGAGGTTCTCCTCCACGCTGCGGCCGCGCCACGGGCTCTCCCGGCCGGGCTCGGTGAGGGTGCCGCGATGAGCCCGGATCTCGTCGGCCGAGAGGTCGTCGACGTAGGCCCGGCCGTCCCGGACGAGCTTCACCGCCCACTCGTAGAGCTGCTCGAAATAATCGCTCGCGTAGTGGAGATGCGAGCCCCAGTCGAAGCCGAGCCAACGGACGTCTCGCATGATCGCGTCGACGTACTCCTGGCTCTCCTTGGTGGGGTTGGTGTCGTCGAAGCGCAGGTGGCAGCGGCCGCCTAGCTCCGCGGCGAGGCCGAAGTCGAGGCAGATGGCCTTGGCGTGCCCGATGTGCAGGTAGCCGTTGGGCTCGGGCGGGAAGCGGGTCACCACCGGCGGGGAGAAGCGGCCGGTCCGGAGGTCCTCCAGCGCCGCGTCCTTGATGAAGTGAGAGGGCTTGGGGGGCTCGGCCATGGCTCCGATCGTAACATCTGGCCGCAGCGGGCGGGGCATTCGGTCGGAGTACAATGGACACTCTATGCCCGAATCGGTCCGCGTTCGCTTTGCTCCGAGCCCGACCGGCCATCTGCACGTGGGCGGCGCGCGCACCGCGCTGTTCAACTGGCTGCTGGCGCGCCACCATCGCGGCGTCTACGTGCTCCGAATCGAGGATACCGATCTCTCGCGCTCGACCGAGGACTACACCCAGTCCCTGCTGGAAGCTCTGCGCTGGCTCGGCCTCGACTGGGACGAGGGGCCGCCCACCCCCGGCTATCGCCAGACCGAGCGGTTCGACATCTATCGCGCGCACGCGGAGCGTCTGCTCGCGGCGGGCAGGGCGTACCGCTGCCGCTGCACCCCGGAGACGCTCGACGCCCTGCGGAAGGCGGCGGAAGCGCGGAAGGAGACCTTCCGCTACCC
>WNFG01004476.1_pt1 | contig 11739 bp, 10 predicted proteins | sample 5400431 | NCBI WGS metagenome assembly WNFG01 (sample SAMN13153346, study PRJNA577476) | soil metagenome | isolation source: 120 cm saprolite under Douglas fir tree site 2 hole 3 replicate 2 | place: USA:California | collected 2015-04-18
CATCAACATCGTCAAGGGAACAACGCCATTGTTCCCGCGCGACGTTTCGGTGGGCGGGCATCAGTACACCGACTCGCTGCAGAAGGAACTCGATCTCAGCTTCGATGACGCGGAATCGCTGAAGCTGGGGCGCAAGGTGGGTACGGTGCATGACGACGCGAAAACGCCGATCCTGCAGCAGGTCACCGAAATTATCGTGCTCGAAATTCAGAAGACATTCGACTTCTTCCGCGCCAGCGCCGCAGGCGAGCACATCGAGAAGATTTATCTGGCCGGCGGTTCGGCCAAAGTTCCGGGCCTGGTGGAAGCTCTGCGCCAGGAGTTCTCGATGCCGGTCGAGTTGTTCAACCCGTTTCAGAGAGTGTTGGCTCCGGTGGATGGCGCCGGGGCGGAGCTGGTCGAGCATAATGCCGGCCAGTTGGCAGTGGCCGTGGGTTTGGCCCTGAGGAGCTTTGAAAAGCTATGATCCGAATCAACCTGCTGGGTTCTCCGAAACCGAAAGGCACGAAAAACGCTGCCCTCAGCATGCCGAGCTTCGAGGTCGGCAACCTGGGCGGGCCGCTGGTACAGACGGCTGCCGTGTTGCTGATTGCCGGCGCGCTCAATGCCGGTTACTGGTACCAGCTCGACCGGGAAAAGAAATCGATCGAGGTGCAAGCCCGGGTGGCGGAGCAGAAAAATCGCGAACTCGCCGACATCAAAGTGCGGTATATGGAGCGGCAGAGGCAAGCCGAGTCTTACAAGCGGCGGGTGGATGTGATTGACCAGCTGCGCGCGAACCAATCCGGCCCGGTCAACCTGCTCTCCATGATCGGCGATACGGTCAACCGTACCGAGGCGGTCTGGTTGAACAGCATGCAGGACCAGGGCGCCAGCGTTGCCATTGACGGCACCGCGCTGAGCAGCGATGCCGTGGCCAACCTGATTTCCAACCTGCAGAAGACCGGTTTCTTCCGCAACATTGAAATCAAGGAAACTGTTCAGGACGATGCTGTGAAGGATATGCAGGCGTTCCAGTTCACGCTGACCTGCGAAAAGGCGAAGTCGTAAAGGCGGAACCGACTATGAATCTTGGCGAATTAACAGGTGCGAAGCTGTTGGGGGTTCTGGTGCTGGTCGCGGCAGTAGGCACGGGCGCCCTTTACTACACGGTCTTCAAGTCGCAGCGCGATGAAAATGCGGCTGCCCAGATCAAGCTGAAGGCCAAGCTGCGCGAGAACGCGGAACTCGAAGCCTACCGGCCGAAACTGGCCGACATCGAGCGTCAGCTGGCCAGCTTAAAGCAGCAACTTGAGATCGAGCGGCGCATCGTGCCCGATGAAAAAGAAGTCGACAATTTCATGCGCATGGTGAGCGGAGAAGCCCGCAAGGCGGGAGTGGAAATCCGCCGCTACACGTCGCGTCCGTATGTCGCAAAAGAGTTCTACACCGAGGTGCCGTTCGAGGTGGAGTTCGACGGTCCGTACTACTCCATGCTTGGGTTCTTCGACCGGTTAGGAAAAGTCGAGCGCATTGTCAACGTCGCGAACCTGCTGGTGGCCTCGACCCGCAAACCGACCGATGCGAAGGCGAAGCATACGTATCAGTACGCGCCCAGTGAGAGCGTTGTAGCGACATGCCTGACCACCACGTATTTCAGTCATGACCTGGACCCGGCGGCGCCGGCCAGCAAGCCCGGACCACCGGTGAAGAAATAGGAGGGACACGATGAAGCCGACGGTGACAATTCTCGTTTGCATACTGGCCGCGGGCTTGGCCTCGGCCCAGAGTCCCAGCATTATCCAGAACACGCGCAACACCATGAACGCGGTCAGCAGCCATGAAACGGCCGCCTCGAATGAGGCTCTGGGCATTCACCAGCCAGCTCCAGCGGCCGCGAGTGCCACTCATGCTCCGGCGAGGCCGAGCGGAGTCGCGGTGGTTAAGCCGGTGAAGTCTTCGTCCTTAAAGGCGACTGCCAGTCCGGCGGGTACGAAAAACGTGGGCCCGGCGAAACGGGTTCCGGTCGTCGCCGCCAGGCACAGCGCGCCACGGAAGCCAACAGTCGCGGCTCCCAAAAGCAATCCGCCAGCGGCCGCTAAGGTAGCCGGCAATGCCATGGGAAGCGGAGAAGGCGAGAAGGCCGCGAGCGAGCAGCAGGCCGTCCCCGACAACAAGAACAATGCGAACGGGAGACGGGATCCTTTCATCAGTCCGGTTGTAAGCCACGCGGGTGGCTCGGGTTGCAGCAGCGGCAAGAAGTGTCTGGAAATCGGGACGATCAACTTGCGCGGCGTGGTGCATGCCGAAAGCGGTTTCATCGCCGTCGTCAGTAACGGTTTGAATAAAGCTTATTTTCTGCGCGAAAACGACCCGGTGTTCAACGGTTACGTGATGAAAATCACGGGTGACTCCATCGTTTTTCAGGAAACACTGCAGGACCGGTTAGGCAAGACCTTTACGCGGGAAGTAGTGAAGAAGATTATCACTCCGGCAGTGTAGGCCTGGAGACAAAAGACTTCGAAGAAACACATGGAGGCGAAACGGCCTCGCATGGGGAGACAGGGAAATGCGAAAACTGCTGGGTGTCTTTGTTCCGCTGCTGGCGTTCGTGCTGATCGCTGCCGCGGCTGACGTGACGGGCAAAGGGGTGGCCGCGAGCGCTGCATTGCAGAGGCTCGAGGTCGCGCACAGCCAGGACGGATTGCGTGTCGAGTTCAAGGCGAAGGGCACGCTGGCGCCCAAAGTGACGACGCTCGATTCTCCGGCACGCATCGTCGTCGACTTTCCCAACACCGTGATGGCCACGGCACAGAGCCGCATCAGCGTGGGCAGCGACGGCGTGAAGGACCTCCGCGTCGGGATGGACGGGCAAGTCCCGCCCAGCACGCGCGTGGTGGTCGATCTGGCCGCTAGCCGCCAGCATGAACTGGTGGCGGGACCGGACGGCAGTTTCATTCTCACCATCCACGACGCCGTCGTGGCCAATCGCCAACCGGCGTCGGCCGCAAAATCTTTGGCCGCGAACCGAGCGCCGAAACTGGTGCTGGCTTCGGCTCCGGTAGCTTCGGCTCCCGCAGTTCCAGCTCCCGCAACAGCGTCCGCTCCGCCCTCGGCAGAAAAAACCGAGAAACCGGCGGACTTTGCCTTCGTCGAACCCAAGTATTCAACCAAGGACGACAAAGCCGCCGAACCGTCCGCCAAGGCCCAGGAAGCCGCGGGCCGCTTTGCCGATAAGACCGCGGCGGAACTGGTTGCCACCAATGCCAATGCTGCCATCGGGCAAGCTGCCGGCAACGGGACGACCATCCAGCCGGCCGTGAATCTGGCCGCCGAGCAGAAGCTCCAGCTGGAACAGAAGCCGGCGGCGAGCGGGGCCAAGTACACGGGCGAGCCGATCTCGGTCAATCTTAAGGATGTGGATCTGAAAGATTTCTTCCGCCTGATTCACGAGATCAGCGGTCTGAACGTCGTGCTCGATCCCATGGTCCACGGCAACCTGACGATCGTGCTCGATGACGTGCCGTGGGATCAGGCGCTGGACATCGTGCTCAAGAACAACGATCTGTCCCGCCAACTGGATGGCAATGTACTTCGCATTGCCACCGTCGATACGCTGAAGAAGGAAGCCGAGGGCCGGCGCGCCCAAATCGATGCCGAGGCGCTGGCGGTGGACAAAGTCAGCATTACCCGCTTCCTCAGCTACGCCCACGCCAAGGATGTATTACTGCCGGTCAAGAAATTCCTTAGCCAGCGCGGCGACGTGGTGGCCGACGATCGCACCAACTCGCTGATCGTCTCCGACATTCCCGCGGTTCTGCCGCAGATTGACCGCATCATCCAGCAGATGGACCGGAAGACGCAAGAAGTCGAAATTGAAGCCCGCGTGGTAGCCGCTACCCGCAGCTTCGCCCGTGATATCGGCACGCAGCTCGGCTTTGGCTGGGGCAACGGCCCAAGCGCCGTCGGCGGCGTGCAAGGCGTTGGAACTACGCCGACCACGATCGGTCCGGGATTCGTACCGAACCCGTTGTACATTATCAGCCCCGGCGGCACGAACGGGACCCAGATTCCGTTGTTTTCGAACCTGGGTGCAACCGGGCCGACCAGCGGTTTGCAATTTGTAAACGCGACCAACAACATGCGAATCGACCTTCTGCTCACCATGGCCGAGTCGCGCGGGCTGCTGAAAGTTCTTTCCCGTCCGCGCATTGTTACGCAGAACAACATTCAAGCGGTGGTGAAACAGGGCGTGAGGGTGCCGGTCGTGACCAGCGCCCAGTTGGGGGGGCCGCCGACCACTACCTACGTGGATGCATTCCTGCGACTGACGGTGACTCCGCAGATCACATCGGAAGGAACCATCTTCCTCAACGTCGATGTGGAAAACACCTTGCCCGACTTTGGCCACCAGGTACTGGGCAACCCCACCCTGATCACGCAGCAAGCAACCACGCAAGTGCTGGTGACCGACGGCGGCACGGTTGTGATTGGCGGCGTTATCCAGACCCAGAACTCGCTGAGCGTGTCGCAAGTGCCTTTGCTCGGGGATATTCCGTACCTTGGCAACCTGTTCAAGCGTCGTGCGGTGCAGACTTCAAACCAGGAGCTGATCTTCTTCATTACTCCGCGCATCGTTCAGACCTAAGCGCCAAGTTAAAACGAGCCATAGCCGCCGGCTTCTCGGAGAACCTGCCGAGATCCCGGCGGCTTCGCTTTTGCGGTGACCAGCTTCCAGCCGCTGACTTCGACCTCCCCTGCTACACTCCATGCCATGCGCAGCACGGCCGTGAATCACGTTGCCATGGACCCTGCCGTCATGGATCACGCTGGTCGCCTGCTCCGCCTCCAAGCGTCGCTCTCGGAAAACAAGGTTGATTGCCTGCTGATCGCGCACCTCCCCAATATCCACTATCTCTGTGGCTTTACCGGCAGTGCGGCTGCTTTGATTGTCGGTGGTCGTGGCTCCGTCCTTTTTACCGACGGCCGCTACCGGACCCAGGCCAGAGAGGAAGTAAAGAGTGCGAGCATTGTTATTGTTCGTAAATCCCCACTGGTGGCGGCTGCGGAGTGGCTGGCCGCGCAGCGAAGAAAGTCGACCCCGGCATCGGTTGGCATTGAGCCGGAGTCGATCACGGTCGGCATGCGCGACCGGTTGGCGTCTATGCTGAAAGGGAGGGCGCGCCTGCGTTCCGCGCCACCGCTGGTCGAGCGCGCCCGCATGGTGAAGGACGCTGGCGAGATCCTGCGCATCCGGCGGGCGGTTGAACTCGGTGCCAGCCTGTTCCGCATCGCGCGCAAGAAAATTCGGCCCGGTGTGAGTGAGGTCGAAGTCGCCGCCGCCATGGAATACCAGGCTCGTTGTGCCGGGGCCGAAGGAATGTCCTTCCCGACAATACTCGCTTCCGGAACTCGTTCGGCAATTGTGCATGGCCGCGCCTCGGGCGCGCGCGTTCCCCGGCGCGGGTTCGTGGTCTGCGATTTTGGTGTTATACTCGCCGGTTATTGTTCGGATCGCACGCGAACCGTGCATGTCGGACAGCCTTCGGGAGAGGCTCGACGGCTGTACGAGGCCGTGCTCGAAGCGCAGCAAGCCGCCATCTCGGCTGTTCGTCCGGGCGCGACTGCCGCCGAAGTGGATGAGGCTGCGCGTCGTGTGCTTCGCAAGCGGAAACTGGCCCGGTACTTCACCCATTCGACCGGGCATGGTTTAGGATTAGAAATACACGAGGCACCCAGGTTGGCGGAGGGGCAAACCCAGAAACTGGAACCGGGGATGGTCATCACGATTGAGCCTGGCGCGTACGTTCCTGGGAAGTGGGGTGTGCGGATCGAAGATGTGGTGGTGGTTACCTCTTCGGGCTGCGAAGTGCTGGCGCCCACAGATAAAGAACTGGTTATTATTTAGCCGGCCTGATTCCCGTAGAGACGCGGGTTGCCGCGTCTCCGGTCGCAGAGTGAGACGTGCAAGCCCCGTCTCTACAGACGGAAGAACAGAACGAAACCAAAGCGGAACCCGCCGTATACATGAATCAAAAAGAGCTGAAAGAACTCATCGAGTTCTTAATCGAAAAGGACATTGCCGAGTTTGAATTGGAGCGCGGCGATGTCAAGGTAAAGATCAAGCGCGCCGCCGAACCGTCGCCCGCGCCGTTGCCAGACTCCCGTTACATCGCGGTTCACCCCGCGCCCGGCCCGGTTCCGGCTTCCGCTCCAGCCGCCAGGGTTGATCTGGCCGCGAACGCGGCTCCGCCTGAACCTGAGGAAAGCCTGCATATTGTGCGGTCGCCGATCGTGGGCACTTTTTACGAATCGCCCTCGCCCGGGTCCCCGCCCTTTGTGAACGTCGGCGATCCCCTCCAAGTAGGCCAGGTTTTGTGCATTGTTGAAGCCATGAAACTGATGAACGAAATCGAATGCGACATGGCCGGAGAGTTGGTCAAGAAGCTCGTCGCCAACGGCCAGCCCATCGAGTACGGCCAGGAATTGTTCGCCCTCCGGCCGGCAAAATGATGGACGTTAGCTCGACTGACGTTAGCCCAACTAGAGCCCGAACCCGCAGGCAGATCATCCCAGGCAGGGTCATTCAAGGCAGGATCGTTCCAGGCAGATCATGTTCAAGAAAATTCTGGTAGCGAATCGCGGCGAGATTGCCCTGCGCGTAATTTGCGCATGCAAGGAACTCGGCATCCGCTCGGTCGCGATCTACAGCGAGGCCGACCGGAATTCGCTCCACGTGCGCTTTGCCGATGAAGCGATTTGTATTGGACCGCCACAACTGGCGCAGAGCTATCTCAACATTCCCGCGGTAATCAGCGCCGCCGAGATCGCGAACGTGGATGCTATCCATCCCGGATATGGCCTGCTTTCGGAAAACGCCAATTTCGCGGAAGTCTGCGAAGCCTGCCACATCAAGTTCATCGGGCCGACTCCCGATGTCATCCGGCTGATGGGCGAGAAAGAAAAAGCTCGCGCCGCCATGAAACAGCACGGCGTACCGATCCTTCCCGGCTCGGACGGCGTAGTCGCCTCCGAGGAAGAAGCGCGCGAGTGGGCGCGGAAAGTTGAATTTCCGGTCATCCTCAAGGCCACGGCGGGCGGAGGTGGGCGCGGCATGCGCATTGTGCGCAATGAAGATGAATTGCCCGCGCTCTACCGTCAGGCGCAGTCGGAGGCCGCGGCCGCTTTCGGCAACGGCGACCTTTACCTGGAACGCTATGTCGAGAATCCGCGCCACATTGAATTCCAGGTGCTGGCGGACGAGCACGGCAACGTCGTCAGCTTGGGGGAACGCGAGTGCTCGATTCAGCGGCGCCACCAGAAGTTGCTCGAAGAGTCGCCGTCCGTAAAGATGACGCCCGAGTTGCGCAAGGAAATCGGAGACGTCCTAAGCAAGACGCTCAGCCAGGTGGGCTACCACAATGCCGGCACCATTGAGTTCCTCATGGACCAGCAGCGGCGGCTTTACTTCATCGAGATGAATACGCGCATCCAGGTGGAGCATCCGGTCACAGAAATGGTCACTGACGTTGATCTGGTCAAGAGTCAGATCATGATCGCCGCGGGCGAAAAGCTGGCCGACGTGTTGCAGGGCCCCATCGTGCATCGCGGACACGCGATCGAGTGCCGCATCAATGCCGAGCATCCGGAGAAGTTCACGCCCTCGGCGGGTAAGATCACTACTTTCAATCCTCCGGGAGGGACGGGCGTGCGCATCGACACGGCCGCCTACGCCGAAGGCACGATTCCTCCATACTACGATTCGCTGATTGCCAAGCTTGTGGTGCGTGGCAAGGATCGCAGTGAAGCCATCTCGCGCATGAGCCGTGCCCTTGGAATGTTTATCGTGGAAGGAATCTATACGACCATTCCGCTCCACCGGCGGATTCTGGCGGACCCGGAATTCCGTGCGGGGAATTTCGACACGGGCTTCATCGAGCGATTCTTGGCAAAGACGAAATAGATGGTTGGTGGAAGGGAGCTTCGAAAATTACTGGGAGACTGGTTTTTCTTTGTTAGAAGCAAGAACAGTTGAATAGGAATCTTTATCTTTGACTGGCTGCATCTTGTCTGCTTCGGCTGAGCCAATTTCCGGTGACACCTTACGCAAAACGAAATGGACGTGCCCGAAATGAGACTCCAACCGGAGATACGTCGTACTGCTTGGCTTGACGTTCACAGAGATACTGTCGCTGTCTGCGTTCAATTCACCAGGATATTGTTTTTCATTCGCCACGCAGAGGTGTGGTCCTGTAACGGCCGAAACCGTCGTTTTTCGCGTCTCTGCCAATTTCGCGACTTTGGCGTCGTCGCAGTAAATTGTTGGATGCTCGCCTTGTGCGTAATGCAATAAACCAAAATTCGCACCACGCTGCCGATAGATGATGATGGTTCCAGTCGGTATCTGGGCATAGACTTGCCCAGCGATTATCGCTAGAAATGCAGCGGTCAGCACTGTGCGCATCACTGGCTCCTCCGAAACCACAATAGTATAGGGCCTGCGGGATCATTGTTTTGAACACCCAATCGCTTAACTATTCTCTCCTGTTGTCTCATATCGATAGCCGATGCTGACGCCCAGCCCGCAAACGCATAGACTACGAACGTACAATGCTTCTTCCTCGGCTATACGCCATTCTCGACGCCGACTGTTTCCCACGCGCGGATGCCATGTTCACTGCGGCCGAAGAGCTCGCTGCCGCGGGCTGCACGTTCCTGCAGTACCGCAACAAGTCTGGCAACGCCCGGCGAATGCTTGACGACGCTCGTGAATTGAAGCGGGGAGTGGGCGACCGCGCGAAGCTGATCATGAACGACCGCGCCGACCTCTGCCTGGCAGCGGGCTTCGATGGTCTGCATGTTGGGCAGGATGATCTGTCGCCCGAGTCTGCGCGGTATATCATTGGTCCCGCCCGCTGGCTGGGAGTGTCAACGCACAATCCGGACCAACTGGCCGAAGCCGACAAGACTTCCGCCGACTACCTTGCCATCGGTCCAGTCTTCGCGACAAGCAGCAAGACGAATCCCGATCCTGTCGTGGGACTAGAAGGCGTTCGCCGGGCAAGGGAACTGACGCGCAGGCCGCTAGTTGCAATCGGCGGCATTACCCGCGCCAACGCCCGTTCCGTCCTCGAAGCCGGCGCCGACGCCGTGGCGGTGATATCCGACTTGTTACGGGATCCCGGCAAATCAGCAGAGGAATTTTTGAGGATATTGAGGTAAAGTCGTGATTCGCGTAGCGCTGGCATCCTGCCGGCTGTCGCGACGGCGTCCCGCCGTCGCTGCGGGGACGGGACGTCCCCGCGACAGCCGCCGAGACGGCGGCGCTACGGAAACTAGGAGGTTCGTGAGCACGAACGTTCAACCGCCAGTTCCCGCGTCCCGCGCCGACGATTGGACGCGGCATACCCACCAAGACAAAGAGCTAGTCAAGGCCCTGGGCCTGACCAGCGCGACCATGCTGGTGATGGGCTCCATGATCGGCTCGGGAATCTTTATTGTCTCGGCCGAGATTTCTCGCGAGGTCGCGTCCCCGGCGCTGCTGATTGGCGCCTGGGTCGTCACCGGTTTTCTCACCATTGTCGGCGCGCTTACCTACGGCGAACTCGCCGCCATGATGCCGCGTGCGGGTGGGCAATATGTCTATCTGCGCGAGTCGCTCGGTCCACTCTGGGGATTTCTCTACGGCTGGACTCTGTTTCTCGTGATTCAGACGGGCACCATCGCCGCTGTGGGCGTGGCATTCGGCAAATTTCTCGGAATCTTCTGGCCGGCCATCTCCTCCACCAATTGGATCGTCCACATCTGGAAAGTCCCGAAGTTTGCCATAGGCCCCATGATGCTTGGCGGTATGGATGTTGGGCTGAACACCCAGAACTTCGTCGCCATCCTGGTGGTGATCGCGCTCTCGATCATCAATATTTTCGGCGTGAAGACGGGCGCTATCATCCAGAACATTTTCACGACGGCGAAAGTTTCCGCGCTGCTCGGCTTGGTCCTATTCGGAATCTTTCTAGGCCGGAATGCGCAGGCGTTGGCCGCGAATTTCGGCGCAAACTTCTGGAACAATTCTGGCCTTGGCACTTTGCATGACGTCGGCGGGGGCGTGCTGGTTTCGACACTAACAGCGCTGGCGATTGCGCAGGTCGGATCGCTGTTTTCCGCCGATGCCTGGAACAACGTTACGTTCACCGCCGGCGAGGTGAAAAATCCGAGCCGGAATCTTCCGTTGTCGCTGGCGGTCGGTACCGGCGTGGTGATCACGCTCTATATCGCGTGCAACTTTATTTATCTGGGCGCGCTGCCGCTCGTAGGCAGCCCGACCGGGACAACGTTGCTGGAACGGGGCATTCAGTTCGCTAAAGAAGACCGCGTCGCCACCGCGGTCATGACCCAGATGTTCGGTTCCGCCGGCGGAGCGCTGATGGCCGTCGCCATCATGATTTCCGGCTTCGGCTGCTGCAACGGCTTGATTCTCTCCGGAGCCCGCGTCTACTACGCCATGGCGAAAGATGGTCTGTTCTTTCGCAGCGTTGCCCGGCTGCATCCCGCCTACAAGACGCCCGCGGTCTCGCTGATGGTGCAGATGGTCTGGACGGCGATCCTTTGCGTCTCTGGAACCTACAATGACCTGCTGAACTACGTCATTTTTGCGGTGCTCGTCTTCTACGTTCTCACCATCATCGGACTTTTCGTTTTGCGCCGCACTCACCCCGAGGCCGAGCGTCCGTACAAAGCCATCGGATACCCCATTCTGCCTGCGATCTACATCGTGATGGCTTTGTTTATTGATATTGTGCTGTTACGCTACAAACCGCAATACACGTGGCCGGGGCTGTTCATCGTGCTGCTCGGCATTCCGGTGTATTACGCTTGGAAGCGGCAGAAGGTACCTGCCACAGCGCGGTCGATTCCGTAATATAAGGAGAGGGTTTCCATGTCCAGTTTGTTCGCAACCAAGTCGCTGCAGACTTTGATGCAGGAGTCGCAGGAGACAGGTGAGCACAGCCTGAAGCGCACGCTTGGTCCTGTCAATCTCATCATGCTGGGAATCGGCGCGATCATTGGTGCCGGCCTGTTCGTGCGAACCGCTGCTGCCATTGCCGATCGTTCAGGGCCCTCAGTCACCCTCGCCTTTATTGTCGCCGGGATCGGTTGCGCCTTTGCCGGGCTTTGTTACGCCGAGTTCGCTTCCATGATTCCGGTCGCGGGCAGCGCCTATACCTACTCCTACACAACCATGGGAGAGTTGGTGGCTTGGATTATTGGCTGGGATCTCGTGCTGGAGTATGCTGTCGGCGCCGCCACGGTCGCCATTGCCTGGAGCGAATACTTCAACCGCGTGCTTGACTGGTTTGGCCTTCGCATTCCTTATCAATGGAGTCACTCCCCTCTCGAGAGCATGGGAGGAACGCGCGGAATCATTAATCTTCCAGCCCTTTTCATCCTGCTGCTGCTGTCAGCTCTTCTCATCAAGGGAACAAAAGAATCTGCCATCTTCAATGGCTTCGTCGTTATCTTGAAAGTAACGATCGTCATTCTGGTTATCTGTATCGGTTGGGGCTTCATGAACCCGGCCAATCACACACCGTTCATACCTGCTCCAACCACCTACGTGACGCCGCAAGGCATAACTCACCACTACGGGGGCTTGTTGGGCATTCTCGGTGCAGCTGGAGTCGTCTTCTTCGCGTTTATCGGCTTCGACGCGGTTTCTACGGCAGCCCAAGAGGCGAAAAATCCGAAGCGTGACATGCCCAT
>WNFG01009392.1_pt1 | contig 11739 bp, 11 predicted proteins | sample 5400431 | NCBI WGS metagenome assembly WNFG01 (sample SAMN13153346, study PRJNA577476) | soil metagenome | isolation source: 120 cm saprolite under Douglas fir tree site 2 hole 3 replicate 2 | place: USA:California | collected 2015-04-18
ACTCGATAAGATGCTGAAGAAGAGCGGCGGTCTTTCCACCGATGCCGCGCTCGGAAATATTGAATTCTCCGCGGATTTCAGCACTCTGAACGACGTGGATTTCGTGATCGAGAATGTCATTGAGAAATGGCCGGTCAAGCAGGAGGTCTATCAGATCATGGACCCGGTCTGTCCGCCTCATGCGATCTTCGCGGCCAATACCTCCGCCATCTCCATCACCCGAATCGCATCGGCCACCGGCAGGCCGACGAAGGTCCTGGGCATGCATTTCATGAATCCGGTGCCCATGAAAAACATGGTGGAGGTGATTCGCGGATATCACACCACCGAAGAAACGATTGAGACCGCCAAACATCTGCTGGCCGGGATGGGCAAAGAGTGTGTCGTGGTGAACGATTCTCCGGGCTTTGTCTCCAATCGCGTCCTGATGCTGACGGTGAACGAGGCGGTCTTTCTCGTCCATGATCGGGTTGCGGAGCCGGCGGAGATCGACAGGATTTTCCGTGAGTGCTTCGGGCACAAGATGGGCCCGCTGGAAACGGCGGACCTGATCGGCCTGGACACCGTTCTCTACTCGATTGAAGTCCTGTATGAAAGCTTCAATGACGATAAATACAGGCCGTGCCCGCTGCTGAAGAAGATGGTCGATGCGGGCCTTCACGGCCGCAAGAACGGCCGGGGCTTTTACAGCTATTCCGAAGTCGCAGCCTGACTTTTCCCGCACACGGAGCTGACCCGCTATGGAAGAGACAAAAGTAAAAATCAGGGCGTTTTTGTCCGGTTTTTTTCGGACCGCCGCATTGAAAGACAGTGACGATATTTTTGCTCTGGGTTTTGTGAATTCATTGTTCGCCATGCAACTGGTGACCTGGCTGGAGCAAAGTTTTTCGATCACCATCTCCGACGAAGATCTGGACATGAAGAACTTCAACTCCGTCGATGCTCTTGCGGCCTTCGTCGGCCGCAAAACCCCGGACGTGAAGGAGACTTCCAGTCTGGCCTCGTGACGCCCGGCCGGGCCATTGCGATGCGAAATATGCGGAAAGCGGAGCAGGCATGAAAATCGAACTGAGCGAAGCGCAAAAAGAAAATCAGCTCACGTTCAGGCGCTTTGCCCAGGAGCGCATCGCGCCGTTCGCGGCGGAGCATGACCGCACCCAGCGAGTGTCAGGGGAACTCCTGCGAAAGATCGCCGCTGACGGCTATCTCGGCTCATTCCTGCCGAGGGATCAGGGCGGCCTCGGTCTTGACATGATCAGCTATGGCCTGCTGCATGAAGAGTTCGGAAAAGCGTGTTCTTCCGTGCGGTGCCTGCTGACCGTTCATGACATGGTTACGCTGGCCATCCGGCGATGGGGCAGCGAAGCGCAGCGAGCGGCATGGCTTCCCCGTCTGGCGCGAGGCGAGATCATCGGCGCATTTGCCGTGAGCGAACCGAATGTCGGAAGCGACGCCAACGGAGTTGAATCCACGGCGGTGCTCTCGGAAGACACCTTTGTTCTTAACGGCTCCAAGAAGTGGATCACCTTCGGGCAGATTGCCGATGTTTTTCTGGTCCTGGCGAAATCGAACGGCAAAGCTACCGCTCTGCTGGTGGAGCGAGACAGGCCGGGCGTGGCGGTCAGCCCCATCCAGGGCATGCTCGGAATGCGCGGCGCGATGCTGGCCGAGGTGACGTTCACCGACTGTCGGGTGCCGCGGCAGAATCTGGTGGCGCGCGAGGGGTTCGGCCTTTCGTCGGTAATTTTCACGGCCCTGGGGCTCGGCCGGTACACGATCGCCTGGGGCTCGGTGGCGATCGCGCAGGCCTGTCTTGAGGCATGCCTTCGCTACGCCTCGGAGCGCACGCAGTTCAAGGCGCTGTTGCGGGAACATCAATTGATTCAGAAGATGCTGAGCGAAATGACCGCCAACACCGCGGCTGCCCGCCTGCTCTGCTGTCAGGCGGGATACTTCAGGGACATCGGCGATCCGCGAGAGCTGATGGCGACCTTCGTCGCCAAATACTTTGCTTCAACGATCGCGATGAAGGCGGCCCTCGACGCCGTGCAAATCCACGGCGCCAACGGCTGCAGCGGCGATTATTCGGTGGAGAGACACCTTCGCGACGCCAAGATCATGGAGATTATCGAAGGGAGCACGCAGATCCAGGAGATCGCAATCTCGCGCTTTGGCTTTCAGGAGTTTGAAAGACAGATTCTCGAAGAAGAGCGTTCCGGAAAAAGCGCTGTGGTTTCCATCTGACCACTGTTGATATGGAGGGATCGTTTGGCGGCAAGTTACAAAACAGAGCTGGCGAAAGCCGAGGAAGAAAGCAAACGCAGGAGCGTTAAATGCGTTGTCTGGGACCTCGACAATACAATCTGGCAGGGCGTGCTGCTCGAAGACAGCAATGTCACATTGCGCCCCGAGGCTGTAAAGGTACTTCAGGAGTTGGATGGCCGCGGGATATTGCATTCGATTGCGAGCAAAAACGATCATGACGCCGCGATGGCCAGGCTGCGCGAATTCGGTATTGCCGATTATTTTCTTTATCCCGAGATCCACTGGAATTCGAAGTCCGGCTCGGTGAAGGCGATCGCCAGGGCGCTCAATCTCGGAATCGACTCCCTCGCATTTATCGACGACCAGGCATTCGAACGCGAAGAGGTTGGCTTCTCGGCGCCGGAGGTCCAATGTTACGATGCCGACGATCTGGAGGGCCTGACGGATCGCGCGGAGTTCAATCCAAGATTTATCACCGAGGATTCCAGGCTCAGAAGGCAGATGTACCAGGATGACATCAGGAGGAACAATGCCGAGCGGGAATTTGAGGGCCCGCAGGAAGAGTTCCTGGCGACCCTGAAGATGAAGTTTACGCTGCAGCGGTCCAGGGAAGACGACCTAAAACGCGCCGAAGAGCTCACTCTGCGTACCCATCAGTTGAATACCACCGGCTACACCTACAGCTACGATGAACTGAATCATTTTCGCCAGTCGGACCGGCACCTGCTCCTGATCGCCGGCCTCACCGATAAATATGGTTCTTACGGAAAGATCGGCCTGGCCCTGGTGGAGTATGGCCAGGAATTCTGGATGCTCAAGCTGCTGCTGATGTCATGCCGGGTCATGTCCCGGGGTGTCGGCACGATCATGATCAATCACATCCTTCGCCTGGCCAAGAACGCCGGCGTTCGTTTGCGGGCGGAGTTTATTTCCAACTCCAAAAACCGCATGATGTATGTCACCTACAAATTCGGAAACTTTCGCGTGATCGAAGAAAGGGACGGCCTGACAATCTTTGAAAACGACTGCGGCAATATCCAGGCGTTCCCGCCTTACGTCGATATAGAGATTTTGGACTAACGAAAAACGGCTCAGGCGATTGCCGTTTCTTTCATTTTCGCGTCCTCCAGCGGACCATCGCTGTTGTAAAGAGGCGCGAGAAAAATGCCATGCCGCGCGGCAATCATTCCGATTTCCGCGACTCGCTTCGGGGTGATAAATCCTCTTCCCTGGGAGAAGGGTTCATATCGGCCCTCCAACGCCAGAGCCATGCCTTCGAGCAAACATCCATGGACGACGTCGGGGAAGGGATGGCGATTTAGAATTCCGTTGAAATCCGGTGAGAACTTCATTCCGCTTCTGATCTGCCCCAGACCGCAAGCGAGGCTGGCCGCGCAGATTACGATGTCGGCCGGTGTAGAGAACTGCCGCAGATCCGTGGCGATCTCCACCGCAACTCCATCTTCCACCAACTCCGCGGCCAGCCGGCGCAATCGCTCCGTGTTGCGCGCGTTGAGCAGTATGCGCCCCACATCCGGCGACAGACAGCGGGCGCAACCGGAACCCACGTCGCCTGTCGCTCCCACGATGAGCAGCGTGGATTTTCGGAGGTCCCGACCCTCCAGCGCGCACATCTTCCTGATGGCTTCAACGATGAACGCGACGGTCAGCGTATTGCCGGTTGTGAAGACCGTATCGTGTTTTCCCGGAAGCTGATCGAAGTTGCCTTCGAGCAGAATGGAACTGAATCCGCCGAGACTCACGATCTTCGCTCCCGCTCTGATCGCGCAGGTTGCCGCTCCGCGAACGCGGACGAGGTTCTCATGCACCCAGCCGGCTTCCAGGCGGTCGGGAGGAATAAAGGAGTCGATGTAGAGGCCGCGGGCACTTGCGCCGGCGGTCGATTCGATCTCGACATGGCAGACTGTTCTGGGAGGAATCCATGGAAGGATGTCCCTGATCTCATCGTCGGGCAAAGGCATATGCTCCGGACCGCGCAGGAGGGCGAGCACGTCGGCTGCGGCCTTCCAGCTTTCCTGATGACCGATGAGAGCGAAATCGATTTCCATCTTTTGTCCTCGTCTCCCGCCAATGCTCAGACCGGAAGCTGCGCCACCCATGCGAGTGTTACCTCACCGGGCAGGCCCAGCATGTCGAGGGTCTTCAGATATTGCTGCAGCGACGCTCCCCGAAGTTCGGCCGCGCTGAGGCTGACATCGAACAGCACAGGTTTCATGCAGCTGCCGTGGCATACTTCGCAATGGCCGTCCCTGCAATCTTTGGCCAGCATCCTGGCCAGAGTGGTCATCACCTCCAGATGCAGCCGGTGCACTTTATCGTCAAAGCTTTGCGTGTCGCGGGCCCGCTCGGCCCTGAGAATCTCCATGGCGTGATCGACGTGGTCTTCTTCTTCGGCCGCGATGGCGGCGAAGGTTCGGCCCAGACTTCCGGGCGCCACTTTGCCGACGCGCGCATAGCTGGCCACCGCGAACGATTCCAGCATGATCTCCTGGACGATCAGGCAGCCAATGAAATCCCGCTCGGCGATACAGCGCATGAACGCCTCGCGAAGCCGCTTCCAATGCATCGCGTCGACATTATTCTGAACATCGATTCCGATCCTGCGGCCCTCGGCCGCGAAGCGGGCGGCGTGCCCGCGTTCATTGGTCGCATGTTCCAGCGCATCGGCTGTTTCCGCGGGATCGTCACATATCTCCGCCAGCGCGGCGTAGTTCATCGCGGCCAGCAGTTCGCCGGTCATGGCCTGGGCCAGCACGTCCTGCCAGATGGGAGCGTTGGGTGAGGGAGAGGTACATTCAACTTTCGGGCAGTTAAGTTCAATCAGCGGTTCCATGCGTCCTCCGAACATCGAATTGATCCTGGTGCATGACAGATGTGATTGTCTTATATAGGGGTACGCAGGCGGGGCGGAGGCGGTTCCATGTTTCTTCCGTCGAAAAGCGTCTGGAAAGTTTCCGACGATCTGCCTTCGGATGACCCGTCCCCCGCAAAAGCCGACCCTGTCTTCGATGGCGCTTTTTATCGGCGACTGATTTGCCGACATCCTGAATGGTGAAGTATCGGTCGATGAAGCAGCGGAGGCCGGGTAATCCGAAAAATGGCGGGGCGTACCCCGCCGCTATTGTCCGTTCGAGCAAACCGCAAGGTTCGCATTCTGAAAGCTCCACCACCCGTGCACCGCGGTGGAGGGTGACTGGCCAAAATACTGAAGGAAGACCAGATCCTGCAGGTTGTAGGTAAACCCGTTCAGGGTATAGGGGAAAGCGCCAAAGTTGGGCGCGCCTTCCAGCGGATCGCCATCCTCGAGCAGTCCGCCGCAGCCGGAGTTATGGATGAAGGGATCGTCCATCCACTCGCCGATTTCATGTGAGAGCGCCGAGACATCCTGAGCGAAAGCGCCCGCTTTATCGATGTAGGTGAAATGCGAATAGGTTTGTGGCGCGCTCGCATTGCCAAACGCGCTGTGGTATCCGCCGATACAGCACCCGCCGCCCTGAGTCAGATACGTGTTATAGGTTATGGCAATCGGCAGGCTGTCGGGCGTTATCTGACTGTTGCTGCTGATGATCTGCTGCAATTTTGCGTCGAAGAAATTGATGTCGACCTGCGCAACCCGCGTTCCAAACCGGGTCGTGATGCTGCCGGACGATGAAGGGACCACCAGATTCACCGGCGGCAGGACGACCAGATTGAGCAGGACATGGTAGTTGGTGTTGGTCGATACGAAGCTCCAGAAGCTGCCACGCTGGAAGGCGTCGATATACTGGGTATTGCCCAGGTCCGTGCCGCCCTGCACAAAATCGATGCCCGCGTTGAAAATAGGCGAGAGCGAGGTGTTCTGCACCGCGCTCCGTCCGTTTGAAAGCACGTGGGTCGGATCGAAGATACTGTCGGGAGTCGGGCTCATGATCACCCGGATCGGAATCAGATAAGCGGTCACGGTGGTGGTCGTGTTGGTGGTTTGCGGATCGGTTCCCACCATGGTAAAGGCCGTTCCGCCCGGCGAGAGAGTGCCCGTCCAATTAGTGACCGTGGGAGTGGCGGGCGCCGCCATGTTCCCGAAGTAGCGCGGAGTCAAGGTGGCAAATCTGGCCACGTCCTGCGCCTGCGAAAGCATGGAGCCTGTCAGAACGACGCAGATCAAAGCGGTTAGAGCGGTAAGAATGCCGGCATTGCAGTTGCGCACAAAATTTCTCTCCTTCGTTGAAAACAAACTGTCGTTTTTGTTCCGGAACCGCGGTCGGCACGTGGTTCAAATTGCCGGCGGCGGCTTTCCCGTCTGGCCCGTTCCTCCGGGCCTTTGAAATCCAATGAAAGCTGAATGAGTCCCGACCCGACAGCCGGAAGGCTGCCGGGGTCGGGATTCGTCAGGCCGCCAGGGCAGGCAACTCTGACCGGGTCTGCCCTGGAGAATGGTCTAATGTGTCGCCGTTCCGATTATTCCCGCCGAAAAGCTGTCGCAACCAAGGTTGCCGCAGACCGTGGAAGTATTCGAGAAGTTGGGGAAGCCAAACGCCTGCGAAACGAAGAACGACTGATCTGCAGGCTCGGACCCGGGCCCCTGCATATTGGCCGGTGTACTGTCTTCGACATCGGAGAGAAACGCCAGATTCGAAGTTGTCGGTACCAGGGTCATCCAATAGCTGCCGGCTTCAAGGATGGGGCAGTTAATGCCGGTAACCAAAATGGTTTGCTCGGAAAAGAAACCCAGGAAGCCACGCCCCGTCGGGGTCAGCGTGGGCACGGCGGTACCGCTGCAGATCGTTTTTACCTGACCGCCGGTCGGGCTGCCGCCGTCGGCAACGCCTTGTACGATGGACCATGATGCGCTCGACACATGGAAGCCGGTTCCGAAATCCTCCATTAGTTCATTGACGAACAGGCCCTGCACGTTCCAATCGGTCTTGCCCTTGGCTCCCTTGAACTTTTTCGGAATCGTGAAGGGGACATAGACTACGCCGAGTATCCCGAAACTGGTGTTATTGGCATTCCAAAGGCCATCCGGGTTCTGGCCGTTGGGATTGAAATCGCCGGCGTACATGAGACAGGAGTTGAGGATACAGGGTTCTTCCGTGCCCACCGGGGCCACACCGGCCTGGGCGACGCCTAAATAGACCTGCTGCGCCGCGCCTGGCAGGCAGAAGACCATAAGCAGCGCGGCAACCAGCGCTGTCGATACAAATGTTTTCTTCGTCATGCTTTCTCTCCTTGGGTTTGGAGCCTTTCCTGATAGCTCGTGTGATTGGGGAAGCGTTCGCGAACAGCACAAACACTGTGATTGGGCGGTATGTGAATGTCCGTCCGCAGAACCGCACTGACCTGACACATGAAGAGTCGGCCCTTACCGCCGCCGCGGACAACCAGTCAATGGTTGCGCGATTCCTATTGGTCTTTATGATGAAAAGTAACAATCGAACCGGGCAAAATATCCATTCATGAATATAGTGTCGGCGAAGTGCAAAACGTTTCAAACAATAACGAAAAAAAGCGGCGATTGTAAGCAATTAGATGCTTTTAACATTATTGATTGTCTGTAAGTTATCTTTATATATGGCTATAGCCACGATAGTATCCAGGCCGCTGGCTTATAGGTTCGCTCTGAATGCTCGATTTTGAGATATGGGTCGACCGTTTTATCCAGGCGGTTGAATATCAGGCAAATGGGACAGAGTGTATGGAGGCAGGGAAGCCACACCAGTGAGGTCCGCTCCACTGCTAAGGTCCGCCGCACGCAGATTTGCCTGGCTGAGATTTGCTTCGCGAAGATCGACCGCGCTGAGGTTGGCCCCCGGAGAAGTCCACATCGCCGAGGTCCATTCCGCGGAGATCGGCCATGCTCAGATCCGGACGAACTTTCGGATGCGCGTTGCGCCACTGGTTCCAGGCTGCGACGACCTGCTTAAGCATCACGATGTGGTCGGAGTTGGCCATCGACCGGTTCATGATGCCTGAAAATGGTGAAGACAGACAACTATTTGGAAAGTCCGGAACCGCGAAGAAAAACACGAAAAGAGTCGCAAGCGACGCAAAATAAGTGCGGACCGCAAAACTCAGGCGCGGCCCGCGAACTCCCGCGTCTCGGTGGACACTTTGACTTTTTCGCCTTCCTTAATAAAGAGGGGAACGCGAATTTCGAGGCCTGTCTCCAGCGTGGCCGGCTTGGTCACGTTGCCGCCCGACGAATCGCCGCGGACGCCAGGCTCGGTATGGGCGACCGCCAACTCGACATGAGGCGGCATCTGCAGGCCGATGGGGTTGCCGTTGTATTTATGCAGCTGGATGACGAGCCCCTCCGTAATGAAGTCCCGGGCGTCGCCGATCATCTCGTCGGAGAGGGTGTGGGTTTCGAAGCTCTCCTGGTCCATGAAGTAAAATCCATCTCCGTCGCTATATAAGAAGGATGCGGGGACCATTTCCAGGTCCGGCTCCTTAAACTTGTCGCTGGCTTTGAATGTCTTGTCAAAGACGGCCCGGGTGAGAAGATTGCGCATCTTCAGGCGCACCAGAGTCTGGCCGCCCCGGGCGGTGGGAGTGGAGACCTCCGCTTCCAGGCAGTGGAACGGAGTGTTTTCGAATTCAAAGAACATCTTGCGCTTGATGTCGATCGCGTCGATCAGTGCGGCCATGAACTCCTCGGAGAAAAGCCGGGGATTCCCGGCGGGATGGAACGATTCCCTCATAGCATATCAGTTTCAAAAGGAGTGAATCGGTCCCCTCCGCGTCAGGATGCAGCCTGCCGGATTGCATTGGGGGGGGCGGCAACCCCCCCGGAAAACAAGAATGTTCAATGCGATCCTTTATCATTCCATTGACAATATATTCCACCGGAGTTATGTTTTGAAGAATGGCATGGGAGGTCGAATATACCGACGAATTCGGCGACTGGTGGAACGGACTTACCTCAGAAGAACAAATTGAACTCGCTGCGAAGGTGCGTCTGCTCGAGCAACACGGCCCGGTCCTTCCCAGACCTCATTCGGATGCGATTGCCACATCGAAACACGCAAACATGAAAGAACTGCGGTGCAGGGTCGTTTTTCCGCATCATCGCGCCGCGTTGTGGGTCCTGTATGCTTTCGATCCGCGCCGCAACGCTGTATTACTCATCGGAGGAGACAAGACGGGCAAACCAGGATGGTATGAGAAGTATGTGCCTGTTGCCGATCGACTTTTTGACGATCACCTGAAGCAGATCGAACGAGAGGACAAAAAACGTGGCCAAAAAATTTAGTGAACTTCGACAAAAAATGTCCCCCGAGGCGCAAGAAAAGTCCCGGGTGCTTGCTCATAAATACTCCGAGGAAATGCCGCTGGACGAATTGCGCGCTGCGCGGCAGATGACTCAGGAGCATCTGGCAAATCTGCTGGGCACAAAGCAGGCCGCAATCTCGAAGATGGAGCGCCGTACCGATATGTACTTAAGCACTCTTCAGTCGTTTGTAAAGGCGATGGGCGGCAGGTTGAAAATCGAGGCAGTGTTCCCGGAGGGAGCCGTCGAGATCAACCAGTTTCGTCAGCTTAAAAAAGCCAGTGTTAAAGCTAAGAGCCCGGTCTCCCGAAGCGAACGGCAGCGGTCGCACAAAACGGGAAACGACTAGAATCGGCGCACTTGTCGTCCCTCCGCCTTTGTCTTCCCGCGATTCAGAACCGGGTGTGATACTTCCCATCCACCGAAACGCCTCCGAGCTGATCGCGCGACATGCTGACCGACCAGTGCTTGTTGATCTGGTACTCGCCCTGGACCATTTCGCTTCCTGGCTGAGAAACGTCCGTGGAGAACGTGAACAGCAGATTTTTCGTGACGCGCTGCTGAATCGCCACTCGCGCCGAGGGGTTTTGGCCGTTACCGCCGAGGGTCGGATCGATCTGCAGGCTCGATATCCCCGCCAGCTTTTGCACGCTGTTGCTCACCTGGCCCGCGGCCTGGGACGCAATCATGGAATCGGTGCTTTGACTCGAAGCGCCGGCCTCCTGCGTGGTCTTTCCGCGAGCGACCAGATTGATCACGTCCGCTGTAGACAGGGGCGGGTCGGAGACGTAGGACGTCGTGAGTTTGTCGAGCGGGCCGCGCAGACTGAGGGTGAGGTTGTACTGCTGCACCGTGGTGGTGACCGAAACATTCATCACCGGATGAGTTTCGTTGGGATTGTCAAACGTGATTACGCCCTTTTGGAGTTGATAGCGGACGTTCCGGTAGAACAGCTCGCCGGAACTCAGGCTGGTGCGGCCGGTGATCACCGGATTGGCTGCCGTTCCTCCCACCTGCAATGCGACCCTTCCGGCGATGCTGATCTGCGAACTGGTCGCGTTCAGGTTTTCCTGCGATTGCACGCCGATCGCAAGGCTCACAGTGTCGGCGAAGCCGGGCTGAGACGGCGCGGTGTTTCCGGTGCTGAACTGATCGCCGAATTTCACCAGATCGAAGTCGGACGTGAACGCCAGGTTGTCGATCAGCACGCGCCCGCTCAGGGTCGAGTCCTGCGAAGTTCCGCTGAAGGCAAGATTGGCGTCGAGCACCGACCTGAGGCCGTCCGGATAGCGCAGACGAACCGCCTTTCCCTGGAGGGCGAGGTTGAATTGCAAATCCGGTCGGTAGGCGATCGACCCTCCGACTGAAACCTGTCCGCCCCCCACCTGGCCGGTCATGTTCGAGATTTGCAAATGGTCGCTGGTGATGTCCATGACGCCGTTCAGCTTTTCGACTCCGACGGGAGCATCGGCGGTAGAGAGCGCGATTTCCTGGAGCCGGACCTGTCCCTGGATTGCTGGACTTGCCGGCGTTCCCGAGGCGCGGACATCCAGTGTCACCATGCCCGAGCTCTTCACGTCGGGAGACACGATCTGAAGAATGCGGGCATCGACCGATCCCTTTGCCGTCAGTGTCGAGGAGGATTTGCCGTCGATCGGTATTCTGCCTTGTATGCGAAGCGAGGTGCCGGTGCCTCGAATTTCCGCGGGCTGGAGCGTGACGACGGAATTTGCATAGTCAGCCTTCACTGGTCCGGCGATCCCGATCTCCAGGGACTGATATCCGGCTTTGAGGACCGGGATCGACAGGTGAGCCTCGATCCGTGACGGCTCTTTCAACGGGCCTTTCAACGTCGCATGGAACTCGGTCTGCCCCGAAAATCCCCTGGGCACGCCGTTCGCGTACGTCGCCATCAGCACATCCAGGGGAACGGCGCCGGTGTCGATGGCCGCCTCGGTGTCATAGTCGCCGCTCAGAGCGATGCGGCCGTGCCCGCGCACGGGAGCCCCGGAGACTTTCGAATCGAGTGTGAAATCAGCGGAGCGATCGGCGACATGAATCTCCGCCTTCAGCGAGGAAATCGAGCTTTGCCGAATCTGAATTCGCGGTACCTGTACGGTGGCAAGCAGTTGCGGATTATCGAGCGTCCCTTCGCCGCTCGCCGACGCGCTCACAGCGCCCGTGACATCGAGGTTCCTGGCTTG
>WNFG01016941.1_pt1 | contig 11739 bp, 10 predicted proteins | sample 5400431 | NCBI WGS metagenome assembly WNFG01 (sample SAMN13153346, study PRJNA577476) | soil metagenome | isolation source: 120 cm saprolite under Douglas fir tree site 2 hole 3 replicate 2 | place: USA:California | collected 2015-04-18
TGAGATGCGCCCGCTTGTTGTCGCCGGCATGCATCAGCGTTTCAGCGAGGCGAATGGTGATCGGCGCGTTGCGCGGAAACAGATTCTCCGCCTTATCCAGCACCGCCTGAGATTCTTTCAGTTGGCCGTTCGCGAGGTATGCTTGACCGAGTGCGCCATAGAATTGATTCACTTTCGGATATTCATTCACCAGGGCCTGCAAATCGGGGATGGCCGCGGCGGGGTTGCGCGTCGCGATTTCCGCCACCGCTTTGCCGTAACGGTCCTCGATATTCTTTCCGGCGCCGTTTTTGATCAAGCTCACGTAATAATCGCGCGCCGCCTGCGGATTGCCGGTCAGCGACCTCAAGCGCTCGCGCATCAGCGTATAGCTCAAGGAATCCGTGTGGCGAATGCGGCCGATCTGCTCGGCACGGTTGCGCGCCTCGGCGACGCGCTCCGCCGACAACGGGTGATCGATCAGGAATTCGACGGCCTTGATTCTGCTCGGGTCGGGTGAATTTCGGTCCAAGGTTTGGAAAAAACTCGCCATCCCCAGGGGATCATAACCGGCGCTCGCCATCGTGCCGATGCCGATACGGTCGGCCTCGAACTCGTTGGCGCGCGTGTAGTTGATCTGGTGCTGGATGGCCGCGCCTTGAGTCGCGAGGATGGCCCCCTCCATGGCATCGGGCGAGCCGCGGCCCGCCGTCGCGCCCAATAGAATCGCGGCCAGCATCGCGGCTGTCGACATCAGGCCGGCATGGCTTTGGTCGATGAGTCCACGCACGAGATGCCGCTGAGTGACGTGGGCGGTTTCATGGGCCATCACTCCGGCCAGTTCATTTTCGTTGTTCGTCGCCAGGATCAAACCGCTGTTGATGGCAATGAACCCGCCCGGCATCGCGAAGGCATTGATGACGGGATCCTTCATGACGAAATAGTAGAACTGGTGCTGGCCTTCCTCGGCGTGACTCGACAGGCTGTGGCCGATTTGCTGAATGTAATCGCTGATTTCGGGATCTTCGATGATTTGCCCGGACTGGCGGATGCCGGCGAACCAGCCCAATCCGGCCCGATATTCCTCTTCGAGCGATACTGCCGCGGTCGCCGGGCTCCCCAGGTCGGGCAGGTCCTGGTCGACGGCGCTCGAGCCCGTCCCTACGCCCGTAGCCCAGCCCACGCTGACACTTGCGCTGACCGCGGCTGCGGCCGCAAACGCGAACAGGGACCTCACCAGTGACATTTAGCCTCCGTAAAGCTCCTTGGAGTGCTGTTCAGGACCCAAAGTTCGCTCATTTCCCTCGCCGAATCAAAGAACTTCGGAGGCGTAGTCTGCCAGACGCGACCGCTCGCCGCGGACCAAAGTAATATGGCCCGAAAATGCCCAGCCGTGGAACCGGTTGACCACGTAGGTGAGGCCCGAGGTGGTCTCCGTGAGGTAGGGCGTGTCGATTTGCGCAATATTTCCCAAACAGATCAACTTGGTGCCGGGCCCTGCGCGGGTCACCAGCGCCTTCATCTGCTTGGGCGTCAAATTCTGAGCCTCATCGATAATGATGAAGCGGTTCAAGAACGTGCGGCCGCGCATGAAATTCAAGGAGCGGATCTTGATGCGGTGGCGGAGCAAATCGTTCGTCGCGCCGCGCCCCCAGGTGCCGCCCGGCTGCCCCTGCGTCAGGACCTCCAGGTTGTCCATCAGGGCGCCCATCCAGGGCTCCATTTTCTCCTCTTCCGTGCCCGGCAGGAAACCGATGTCCTCGCCCAAGGGTATCGTGACCCGCGTCATGATGATTTCACTGAAGCGGTTGTGATCCAGGGTTTGCGCAAGCCCGGCCGCCAGAGTCAGCAGCGTCTTACCCGTGCCGGCGGGACCCAGCACGGTCACGAAGTCGATTTCCGGGTCCATCAATAAATTCAATGCGAGATTCTGCTCGCGGTTGCGCGCGGTGACTCCCCAGACATTGTTGCGTTCCGCGCGGTAGTCGAGCGTGAGTTCCAGAATCGCCGATTCGTCCTCGAGTTTGCGCACGACGGCCTCGACGCCGTTCTCGCCGGGATCGTAGACGAACTGGTTCGCGTGCCATTCGCGCACCAGGGGTCCGCGCACCCGGTAGTAGGTCCGGCTCTGCTGCTGCCAGGACTCCATGCCCTTGCCGTGCTTTTCCCAGAAGTTCGTCGGCAGCTGCTGCACTCCGCTCGCGAGCAGGTCCGCATCTTCGATGGTCTTGTCGCTCGAGTAGTCCTCGGCCTGCACGCCGAGGATCGCCGCCTTGATGCGCAAGTTGATGTCTTTCGACACCAGGGTGACCCTGGCTGCGCGGAATTTCTGTTGCAGCGCCAGCGTGTTGGCCAAGATCGCGTTGTCTGCGCCGTGGCCCGGCAGGCTGTCCGGGAGCACGGATTCCAGCAATTGGGTTTGAAAGAACAGGCGGCCGCCCGGCGGCCGTTTACCGTGATTGATGGGTACTGCGGTCGGCAGCGCGAGGCCGCGATCGATCTGTTTCTTGCTGGCGCCCTTCATCAGTTCGTCGAGAAAGCGGCTGACCTGGCGCACATTGCGCGCCGACTCGGACAATCCCTTTTTACCGGCGTCGAGTTCCTCGAGCACGGTCATGGGGATATAGATGTCGTGTTCTTCGAAGCGGAAGATGGCGGTGGGATCGTGCATCAGCACATTCGTGTCCAGCACGAAGATGCGGCGTTCTTGCTTGGCCGAACGGCTCTTGACGATCGCGGCCGCCAGAGGCCGCAAGTTCCCGGTCACAGTGCCTTCACCGCCGCCAATACCGCCGCGGCGTGACCGTTCACCTTGACCTTGCGCCACATATGCCGCAGCACGCCCTTGCCGTCAATCAGGAAAGTGCTGCGTTCGATTCCCATGAATTTCTTGCCGTACATGCTCTTCTCCTGGATCACGTCGTAGAGCTTGCAGACCTTTTTATCGGGATCGCTCAGCAGTTCGAACGGAAACCCCAATTTCGCCTTGAATTTCTCGTGGCTCCCCATGCTGTCGGCGGAGATGCCGAAGACCGTGGTCTTGGCCTTCTTGAATTGCGGATAGGCTGCGGCAAAATCTTCGCCCTCCTGGGTGCACCCCGGCGTATTGTCGCGCGGGTAGAAATAGATGACGACGGGGTTGCCGGCCGCGTCGCTCAGAGACCGGCTGCCGCCCGTGCCTTCGAGGGTAAACTGCGGCGCCTTCTTGCCAACGTCGATATTGCTCATGGAGGGTCAACTCTTTACGGGTTCGAAAATGGCGTCCAAGTTCAGATGGTCGCAGAAATCCATGAACTCTTCGCGCAACACCCCGATGTGCAGCCGGCTCGGCACGTTCACGATCATCTGCACCGAAAACATCGGCGCGCCGGTGTGTGCGGCCGCGTACGAGCGAGTGGACAGTTCGGCGATATCCACCCCGCGCTGCGCAAAAAATCCGGAAAGGCCCGCGACGATGCCGGTCTGGTCGAGGCACACGACGTCGATGGAGTAGGGCAGCATGTCATTGCGAGCGGCCCGTTCTTCGGTGCGCCGCAATTGAATGTTCATGCCGGTGGCGTCGGCGAGCTTCTTGAACTCACCCTCGAGCTTGGCGAGAGTGTGCCAATTGCCGTTGACCAGCAGCAGCATGGCGAACTCGTTGCCGAGCGAGGTCATGCGGCTTTCGCTGATGCTTCCCCCGCAGTCGGCAATCGCTTTGGACAGTTCATGAACCATGCCGACGCGGTCCCCGCCGACCGCGGAAATCACGATATGTTGTTTCATCGGTCCAAATTCTACCGGATGGGCGCTTGCCAGGGTGCATGTCCGCCACTTAAGGTAGCGATATTTCCTGCGGAGCCCCCTCGATGTTTTCCGGAAGCACGGTAGCGATTGTCACGCCGATGACTGCGGATGGCGGCCTGGACTGGCCCGCATGGGATCGGCTGCTGGATTTTCACCTGCGCGAGGGTACCGACGGGATCGTCGTTGCCGGCACCACCGGCGAATCCCCGGTGCTCCTCATGGATGAAATCGAGGAACTCACCCGCCGGGCGGTCGCGCGCTGCCGGGGCAAGCTCAAGGTGATCGTCGGAGCGGGCAGCTACTCGACGGCCGGCACGGTGTCGCTCACTCGTACCTTGTCGGGCCTTGGCGTCGATGCGGTGATGCTGGTGACTCCATACTACAACAAACCTCCGCAGGAAGGTCTTTACAGGCATTTCATGGCTGCCGCGGACGCCTCCGAGGTGCCGGTGATCCTGTACAATGTTCCGAGCCGCACCGTCGCCGATCTGTTGCCGGGCACCGTCGCTCGGTTGGCGCGGCATCCGCGCATCGTGGCGATCAAGGAAGCGACCGGTTCGTTGAGCCGTGCGCGCGAAACGCTGAATGCGTGTCCACCGGAGTTCACTCTGCTCTCGGGCGACGATGCCACCGCCATCGATTTGATGAGCGTGGGCGCGCGCGGCGTCATTTCGGTGTCGGCCAACGTTGCTCCACGCCGCATGCACGAGGCTTGTCAAGCCGCTCTTGCGGGCGATTTCGTCAAGGCACGCGCGATCGACGCCAGCTTGCAGCCTTTACATAAAGATTTGTTCGTCGAAGCGAGCCCGATACCGGTCAAGTGGGCGGTGGCGAGAATGGGCCTCATCGGGAACGCAATCCGATTACCATTGGTCGAACTGTCGGCGACGCACCAAGATACCGTGCTGCGGGCCATGCAGGCCGCCGGAATTAACCTTGAGGACCAAGCAGCATGAGTCTGGATCGAGTTTTGATGGTTGTTGCTGCGGCAGCGCTGATGAGCGGCTGTCACTTGTTTCGTGGCGCGGATTGCCACACTCGGCAGGAATATCAACGAGCCGGCCAGGTGCCGCCGCTGAAAGTGCCGGCTGGCCTCGATTCCCCGAATACGCAGGGGGCCCTGGTCATTCCCACCGTGGAGCTTGCGCCGCCGCCTCCGGGGCCCAAGGACTCGTGCCTCGACGTTCCGCCGCGCTACAAGCCGGCGCCGCCCAATAAGGCGGCCAGCGGCTAGGCGTCGTCGGCGCGCCTCCCCGGGCGCCTTGGGGCCGACACCCGAGGGCCGCCCGTCCGGGCCGGTTTCCGCGGCGTGCGCGCTCCATTTGATCGCGTGGGTCGCCTCCGGTACCCTTGCGGCCGCGTGGAGAGGTGGCCGAGCGGTCGAAGGCGCACGCCTGGAAAGTGTGTAACACCTAACCGTGTTCGTGGGTTCGACAAAATCGCGGGAGCGATTTTGGACGTTGCGGCGAAGCTGCAACGGTCCGGAGCGAAGCGGAGGACGAGCGGCGTCCGCCGCGAGCAATCCCTCCCGGCGGTTGGAGCAGATTGAGGTTTATGGAGAGGTGGCCGAGCGGTCGAAGGCGCACGCCTGGAAAGTGTGTAACACCTAACCGTGTTCGTGGGTTCGAATCCCACCCTCTCCGCCAGTTGATAAGTAAATTTTTGGCGGCATTGATCAGCCTATGGAGGCAGCAACGAAGCGGGGATAACGCCCGTTAGGGCGGCCCCGAAGGGGCGAGGAGCGGAGCGACGAGTAATCCCACCCTCTCCGCCAATTGCCTTGAAAACGCTGTAAAGTGAGTCTATGGCGGCTCGCGTTTGCATCTTCGCGACGACTGGCCACGAACCCCGTCAGGCCCGGAAGGGAGCAGCGGTAGCGGCTTTAAGTCGGGCGCCGAAGTCCTGCTGGCGCGGGCCGCCTCCTAAAAGCCACGCGTGTGCTGCGCGCCCTCGGCAATGCGCTCGACAGCGGCAAGGTACACCACGCATTTCTGTTCACGGGCACCCGTGGGGTCGGGAAAACGACGATTGCACGCATTTTAGCGAAGTCGCTGAATTGTGAGACCGCCGGCGTGAGTTCGAATCCCTGCGGCATCTGCGCCGCATGCCGGGAGATCGACGAAGGCCGCTTCGTCGATCTCATCGAGGTAGACGCAGCCTCGCGCACGAAAGTGGACGACACCCGCGAGCTGCTCGATAACGTGCAGTACGCGCCGAGCCGAGGCCGCTTCAAGGTGTACCTCATCGACGAAGTCCACATGCTCTCCAATCACTCCTTCAATGCCTTGCTCAAGACGCTGGAAGAGCCGCCGCCCCATGTCAAATTCCTGCTGGCGACCACTGACCCGCAAAAGCTGCCCGTCACCGTGCTTTCCCGCTGTCTGCAGTTCAGCCTCAAGCGGCTGCCTGCCTCGCTCATCGGCGAACGTCTGAAGTTCATCGCCGGAGCTGAGCATCTGGAGTTCGATCCGGCGGCGGTGGCGTTGGTAGCGCGAGCGGCCGAAGGCAGCATGCGCGATGCCTTGAGCTTGTTGGACCAGCTGATCGCTTTCGGCGGCGGCAGCCTGAGCGAGGCCAATACGCGCGCGATGCTCGGCACCATCGATCGCGGACATGTGGGTCGACTCATCGATGCGTTGGCCCGCGCGGACGGATCCGCTCTCTTGGCGGAAGTTAAAGAGCTGGATCGCGACGCGCCTGACTACGACCGCGCGTTGGTCGAGTTGACGGCATTCTTGCAGCGGATTGCGATCGTGCAAATCGTGCCCGAGGCCGCGCTCCAGGACGAGGAGTTCGATGCGGATTCACTGACGCGCCTTGCGCAGGCGATCTCGCCGGAAGATGTGCAGCTCTACTATCAAATCGCCTTGGGTGGACGGCGCGATCTGGCGATGGCGCCGGAGCCTCGCATGGGATTCGAAATGACGCTGCTGCGCATGCTGGCGTTTCGTCCCGAGGCTGCCGCAGTCCACGGCAACACGGCCGGACGCACGGTCGCCGCGGACCATCCGACGCGCGCCGCCGCACCCGCCGATGTGCCGGGTGCCGGTACGTCCACCGCCGCTGCGTCCATGGGCGGCGCGCCCCATCCGACGGCGTCCGGTGCCGTCGCACCGAATACGTCCGGTATCAGGTTGACGAGCATCGATGCGAGCAATTGGCCCGCGGTGGTCGAGGCAGCAAACTTGAGCGGCATGGTGCGGCAATTTGCCTTGAATTGTGTCCCGGCCTCGTTCGAGCACGGCGTGCTGGCGCTGAAACTCGATCAAGCGACGGCGGATCGCCGTACGCGGCCCATCGAAGACAAGCTTGTGCTGGGTTTGTCGAAGTATCTCGGCCGAGACATTCGCCTGACGTTCGAAACCGCGCAATCGGCCCTCGTTACGCCTGCACGGCAACGCCTGCTGCAGGAGCAGGACAAGGCCGTTCGCGCCGCGGCTGCGTTCGAGGCAGATCCCGCGGTGAAGGGGTTGCGCGAGCGCTTCGGTGCCGACGTGGACTTGGCTTCGGTGAAACCCGCGAACTAACGATGAGGAGGTGGGCATGATGAAGGGCGGACTGGGAAATCTGATGCGCCAGGCGCAGCAGATGCAGGAAACGATGAAGAAGGCACAGGCCGAGCTCGCGCAACTCGAGGTGACGGGGGAGTCCGGCGCCGGCATGGTCAAGGTCACGCTGAACGGGCATCACGAAGCGAAGAAAGTGACGATCGAGCCGAAACTGCTCGGGGAAGACAAAGACATGCTCGAAGACTTGTTGGTGGCAGCCGTCAACGACGCGGTGCGGAAAATTGCGGAGCGCAGCCAGGAAAAGTACTCCGGCCTCATGTCGGGGCTCAATCTTCCGCCGGGCATGAAGCTGCCGTTTTGAAGTACACCCCCACACTCGCGCGTTTGATCGATTCTCTGCGCTGCCTCCCGGGCGTCGGTCCGAAATCCGCGCAGCGCATGGCGTTTTATCTTTTGGAGCGCGATCGTAACGGGGGAAAGCTCCTTGCCCAAGCGCTGGCGGATGCGCTCGACAGCGTGGGACATTGCAAACGCTGCCGCATGCTGACGGAGAGCGACTACTGCACGATTTGCGCCTCCAACCAGCGAGACGTGGCGCAGCTCTGCGTGGTCGAGTCCCCCGCCGACGTGGTGGCCATCGAACAATCGGGAGGATTTCGCGGCCGCTACTTCGTGCTCATGGGACACTTGTCGCCGCTCGATGGAGTGGGGCCGGCCGAACTCGGATTGGATGATTTCGAGCGGTTGCTGGGCGACGGAGAAGTTCGCGAAGTGATTCTCGCCACCAATCCGACGGCGGAAGGGGAGGCGACGGCGCACTATTTGGGCGAGCTTGCGCTGCGTTTGGGGTTGAAGGCATCGCGAATCGCTCATGGCGTGCCCGTCGGCGGCGAGCTGGAATACGTGGACGGCGGCACGCTGGCGCACGCTCTGGCCGGACGCACCAACGTCTCCTGATCACGCGGGTTCCCGAGAGGGGTGACCTAGAGAGGCGCCAGCTTCTCGTACAGGCGAAACAGACGCCGATAGCTTTCGTAGCGGCGGGGGGCAATCTCCTGCGCCACGACGGCGGTGCGCACGGCGCAACCGGGCTCCTCCATGTGCCGGCAATCCTTGAAGCGGCAATTGGCGCCGAGCCGGTGGATCTCGATGAAGCCGCGCTCAGCCGCGCGCACGAGGCTTGCGGGCGGCGCGAAATCGCGGACGCCCGGGGCATCGATAATCGCCGAATTCGCCGCAAGCTGGTACCAGCGCGCCGTGGTCGTGGTATGCCGGCCCTCGATGTCGCGGGTCAACTCGGCTGTTTGCGCCGCGGCGTCCGGGCTCAGGACATTCACCAGAGAGGATTTGCCGACACCCGACTGGCCGACGAGAAGCGTCACGCTGCCCGCGAGGCTGCGCTCGAGGTCGGCCGTACCCGCTCCCGATTGAGACGAGACCTCGATGCAATTCAAGCGCAGCTTGCGGTACGTCTCGATTTCCGGCCGGATGTTTTCCGTTCCGAGATCCAGCTTGTTGACGATGAGTAGACCATCCAAGTCCTTCAGCACGGCCCCCGCCCAGTAGCGGTCGACCAGAAACCAATCCGGCGCGGGTTCTGCCGCCACGACGATGGCGAGCCGGTCGACGTTGGCGGCGACGGGTTCCGCACGGCCGCGCGCATCGATGCGCTCGATGAGGTTGCGGCGCGGTTCGATCGACTGAACCGACGGCCCGTCCGCGGCCGGCGGATACGCATAGATGACGCGATCGCCGCAGACCACACGCTGCTTGCGCCCCGACAGCGCACAGTGCAGCGTCGTTCCGCCGGCTTGCACCAAGACGCCCCGGCCGTAACTGGCGAGCACCAGCCCCTCGCCGCCGATGGCGCCTTCCGACTCCCTAGGCTCTGCTACCATGCCGCTTTTAGTTGCGTAAAGTTCATGAAATCCCCTGAAAATCTCATTTGGATCGATTTGGAAATGACCGGACTCAGTCCGGACTCCGATCTCATCATCGAAATCGCGACGATCGTAACCGACAAACACCTCAGCGTGCTTGCCGAAGGTCCGGTGTTCGCGGTGCATCAAAGCGAGGCCGTGCTCAGCGCAATGGACGATTGGAATCGCAACCAGCATGGCCGCTCTGGGCTCTGCGCCCGAGTTTTGGGAAGCGACGTCGACGCGGCCGCTGCCGAACGCGAGACCCTGCGGTTTCTCGAGCCGTGGCTTGAACCGGGACGATCACCGATGTGCGGCAACAGCGTGTGTCAGGATCGGCGCTTTCTGGCGCGCCACATGCCGGCGCTCGAGAAATTCTTTCACTACCGCAATCTCGACGTGAGCACCCTCAAGGAACTGGCGCTGCGCTGGGCGCCGCAGGTGGCCGCGGGGTTCCGCAAGACATCCAGCCACCTGGCGTTGGATGACGTGCGCGAGTCCATCCTCGAATTGCAATACTATCGTGAACACTTGCTGCGGCCGTTCTAGTGGCAAGGGGATGGTGACGCGGGATTACCGTAGTCGGTCGGCGACTTAGTGCCGACGGCACGGGCGGTCCAGAGTGAAAGGTCTGGGGGATGGGAAGCGTGAAGGCAACTGCGTCTTTCGTTGCCTTCAGGCTTCCCATCCCCCAGGCCTCGACCGTTACTTGCGTGCTGTCACTATCGGCTTGGCGGTGCCCGGGGTGACGACGCCCGCGTTGGCGGCCGGGGTATCGCCGGCCAGGAACATCCAGGTTTCGACCACCGTGTCCGGATTCAAGGACAAGCTGTCGATGCCCTGTTCGACCAGCCATCGCGCCAGCTCCGGATGGTCGGAGGGGCCTTGGCCGCAGATTCCGACGTACTTGTTCTGCGCCTTACAGGCCTTGATCGCCATGGCCATCAGCGCCTTGACCGCGTCGTCCCGCTCGTCGAAGGACTTGGCTACGACGCTCGAGTCGCGGTCGAGGCCCAGCGCAAGCTGCGTCATGTCGTTGGATCCGATCGACATGCCGTCGAAGAATTCGAGATATTGGTCCGCGAGAAGCGCATTGGTGGGCAATTCGCACATCATGATGTGCTTCAGGCCGTTCTCGCCGCGTTTCAGGCCGTTGTCGGCGAGCAGCTGGGTGACGGCCTTCGCCTCGCCCAACGTGCGTACGAAGGGCACCATCACTTGCACATTGGTCAGCCCCATCTCGTCGCGCACGCGTTTCAAGGCGCGGCATTCGAGTTCGAAGCAGGGCCGGAAAACCTTGTCGATATAGCGCGACGCACCGCGGAACCCGAGCATGGGGTTTTCTTCGTGCGGCTCGTAGTTCTTGCCGCCGATCAGGTTCGCGTATTCGTTCGACTTGAAATCCGACAGGCGCACGATCACCGGCTCCGGCGCGAATGCGGCGGCGATTTGCGCGATGCCTTCGGCCAATTTGTCGACGTAGAAGTTCACCGGACCGTCGTAACCCGAGATCTGCTTGCCGATGGTGTCCTTGAGCTCGGGGCTCTGCCGGTCGAATTCCAGCAGCGCCCGCGGATGCACGCCGATCATGCGATTGATGATGAACTCCAGACGCGCGAGGCCCACCCCCTTGTGCGGTATGCCCGCGAAGTCGAATGCGCGGTCGGGATTGCCGACGTTCATGGTGATCTTCACCGGGATCGCCGGCATGGCGTCCATCTCTATGGTCCGCTGATCGTATTCCAGCATGCCCTCGTAGACATGACCGGTATCGCCTTCGGCGCAGGATACCGTGACTGCCTGACCTTCCTTGACGGCAGTGGTCGCAGTGCCGCAGCCGACGACCGCCGGTATGCCGAGCTCGCGCGCGATGATGGCCGCGTGGCAGGTTCGTCCGCCGCGATTGGTGACGATGGCGGATGCACGCTTCATCACGGGTTCCCAGTCCGGGTCCGTCATGTCGGCCACCAGCACATCGCCGGCCCGGACTCGCGACATTTCCTTCACGTCCTTGATGATGCGCGCACTTCCCGCGCCGATGCGCTGACCGATGCTGCGCCCGCTGGTCAGCACCTTGGAGCGCGCTTTCAGCGTGAATCGCAAAATGGTGCGGCCGGCGCGGCTCTGTACGGTTTCGGGGCGCGCCTGGAGGATGTAGATCTTGCCCGTGGCGCCGTCCTTGCCCCACTCGATGTCCATGGGAGTGCCATAGTGTTCTTCGATGATCAGCGCCTGCTTCGCCAGCGCCACGATATCCGCTTCGTCGAGCGAGAAGCGATTGCGATCGGCCGGCGCGACATCGACCGTGCGCACGCGATCCTTCGACCCCGGCTCGCCGTAGACCATCTTGAGCGCTTTGCCGCCGAGATTCTTGCGCAGCACCGCGCGGCGTCCGGCGCGCAGCGCCGGCTTGTACACGTAGAATTCGTCCGGATTGACGGCGCCCTGCACGACCGTCTCGCCCAAGCCGTACGCGGCCGTGATGAACACCACGTCGCGAAAGCCGGAGTCGGTGTCGAGAGTGAACATGACCCCGGCACTGCCGA
>WNFG01004479.1_pt1 | contig 11737 bp, 8 predicted proteins | sample 5400431 | NCBI WGS metagenome assembly WNFG01 (sample SAMN13153346, study PRJNA577476) | soil metagenome | isolation source: 120 cm saprolite under Douglas fir tree site 2 hole 3 replicate 2 | place: USA:California | collected 2015-04-18
CAAGCCGGTCACTTTGCGCAACGGGCCCTACGGCCTCTATGTCCAGCTCGGCGAGCCCGAGGGCAAGGAAAAGCCCAAGCGGCAGTCGCTGCTCAAGGGCATGACGCCCGACGAGGTGACCTTGGACAAGGCGCTGGCCCTGCTCTCGCTGCCGCGCGAGCTGGGGCCGCATCCCGACGACGGCGAGCAGATCCTGGCCGGCGTCGGCATCGACGATGCCCAGCTTGCGGGTGAAGCGGCACTCCGGATAGTTCGAACAGCCGATGAAGGCGCCGAACTTGCCGAGCTTCAGGCCGAGCCGGCCGTTGGCGCAGGACGGGCAGTCGCGCGGGCTCTTGCCGCCGTTGTCGTTGGCCGGGAAGAAATGCGGTCCCAGCTCCTCGTCGAGCTTGTCCAACACCTCCTTGACGCGCAGCTCCTTGGTCTCGCCGACGGCGGCCGAGAACGCCTTCCAGAACTCGCGCAGCACCTGGCGCCAGTCGATCTTGCCGTCGGAGATGTCGTCGAGCTCTTCCTCGAGATGGGCGGTGAAGTTGTATTCGACGTAGCGCGGGAAATAGGTCTGCAGGAAAGCCGTGACGATGCGGCCGCGGTCCTCGGGCACGAAGCGCTTGCGGTCGATCCGCACGTAATTGCGCCGCTGCAGCACCTCGATGATGCTGGCATAGGTCGAGGGCCGGCCGATGCCGAGCTCCTCCAGCTTCTTGACCAGGCTGGCCTCTGAATAGCGCGGCGGCGGCTCGGTGAAATGCTGTTCGGGTAAAACTTCGCGGCGCTCCAGCGCCTCGTCCGGGGCGACGTCGGGCAGGATGGTGTTGCCTTCCTCGTCCTCGCTCTTCTCGTCCTTGCCCTCGTCGTAGAGGGTGAGGAAGCCGTTGAACTTCACCACCGAGCCGGTGGCGCGGAGCTGCACGGTCTTGTCGCCGCTGGCGATATCGACCGTCACTTGGTCGAGCACCGCGCTTTCCATCTGGCTTGCCACGGTGCGCTTCCAGATCAGCTCGTAGAGGCCGAGCTGGTCCTTGTCCAAATGGGCGGCGACGTCCTGCGGCGTGCGGAACAGGTCGGTCGGGCGGATCGCCTCGTGCGCCTCCTGGGCGTTTTTGGCCTTGGAGGAGTAGACCCGCGGCTTTTCCGGCAGGTAGGCGTCGCCGTATTTGCTTTCGATCAGCCGGCGGGTCTGGCCGATCGCCTCGGGGGCGAGCTGCACGCCGTCGGTCCGCATATAAGTAATGAGGCCTACGGTCTCGCCGCCGATATCGACGCCCTCGTAGAGCCTCTGGGCGATGCGCATGGCGGTGGCGGCGCCCAGACCCAGCTTGCGCGAGGCCTCCTGCTGCAGGGTCGAGGTGATGAAAGGCGGCGGCGGGTTGCGCCGCACCTGGCGGCGATCGATCGAGATGACGGAAAAGGCGCGGCGCTCGATCTCGCGCTTGGCCTGCTCGGCGCGCTCGGCGGTGTCGAGGTCGAACTTGTCGAGCTTGCGGCCGTCGAGATGGGTGAGGCGGGCCTTCAGCGTCTGCTTCTTGGCGGTGCCGAAGATCGCGTCGACCGTCCAGTATTCGCGGCTCTTGAAGACCTCGATCTCGGCCTCGCGCTCGCAGATCAGGCGCAGCGCCACCGACTGCACGCGGCCGGCCGAACGGCTGCCCGGCAGCTTGCGCCACAGCACGGGCGAGAGGGTGAAGCCCACCAGGTAGTCGAGCGCGCGGCGCGCCATATAGGCGTCGATCAGCGGCTGATCGAGCTCGCGAGGGTGGGCGACGGCGTCGAGCACCGATTGCTTGGTGATGGCGTTGAAGGTGACGCGCTTCACGTCGACCCCGGTCAGCGCCTTCTTGGCTCTGAGCACGTCCCGGACGTGCCAGGAGATGGCCTCGCCCTCGCGGTCGGGGTCGGTGGCGAGATAGAGCTTGCCACCCCGGGTCAGCGCCTTGGCGATGGCGTCGAGCCGCTTCTGGGACTGGGGATCGACCTCCCAGTCCATGGCGAAATCCTCGTCCGGCCGGACCGAACCGTCCTTGGGCGGCAGGTCGCGGACATGGCCATAGGAGGCCAGCACGGTGTAGCCGGGGCCGAGATACTTCCCAATCGTCTTAGCCTTGGCCGGGGACTCGACGACCAATACGTCCATCGCCGGAACATGCTCCAGTGGTACACAAGAACCGGAGCTAAATCACTGATCTACATCAGAGATACGCGGTTACCCCGGTGCCTCTCCAGGCGGCCCTCCAGCTCCAGGGCCAGCAGGACCTCCGCCATGGCGGCGGCGGACACTTGGCATCGGCGTCCCAATTCGTCAACCGCAGTGGGCACCGAGCCGAGGGCGGCGAGGACCCGGGCGGCCGTCGGTTCGACCGGCTTTTGGCTTGGTTTCGCAAGGGGTTGGGGGTCAGGCCGTGGCCGCCCGAGCACACCTAGAATATCGTTGGCGTCGCGCGTCAAAATGGCCCCATCCCGGATAAGGCTATTGGATCCGGCATAGCGCGGGTCGAGCGGCGAGCCCGGCACGACGAAGACCTCGCGGCCCTGTTCGGCCGCCCGCTGGGCGGTGATCAGCGAGCCCGACCGGGCGGCGGCCTCGATCACCACCACGCCGGCCGACAGGCCGCTGACGATGCGGTTGCGGCGCGGGAAGGCGCGGGCGACCGGCGCCACGCCCCAGGGTGATTCGCTGAGCAACAGGCCGCGGCTGGCGACCTCGGCCTGCAAGGCGGCGTTCTGCGGCGGGTAGACCTGGTCGATGCCGCCGGCCAGCACGGCCATGGTCCCGGTCGCCAGGGCGGCCTGGTGGGCCGCGGCATCGATGCCGCGCGCCAGGCCGGAGGCGATCACGAAGCCCGCGGCGCCCAGTCCCGCCGCTATCTCGCCCGCCAGGCGGCAACCCGCCATCGAGGCCTCGCGCGCGCCGACCACCGCCAGCAGGGGCCGGCCGAGCAGCGCCAGATCGCCGATCACGGACAAAACCGGCGGCGCGTCGGGCAGTGCGGCCAGGGCTGCCGGGTAGCCCGCATCGCCGATCAACAGGAAACGCCCGCCGGCGCGCTCGAGCGCCTCCTGCTCGCGCGTGACTTCGGCCTCGGCGACGACGGCAAGCCGCGCGCAGGCCGCACGCGCGGAGCCGAAATGCTGCAGCGCCTCGTGGAAGGTGACCGGGCCGATGCGCGCGCTGCGCGCCAGCCGCAGCCGCGCGCACCGTTCCGCAGGATCCGGCTCGAGTGTGGCGGGGCCGTCTGTGGCGGGGCCGTCGAACATGGCGCGATCTTAAAAGAGAATTTCTATCCTGTAAAACAACCTATGATAGAATTCAGCGCAGTTTGGGATTGATTGCATCGCGCAGCCAGTCACCCAAAAGATTGACCGAGAGCGACAGGATCACCAGCGCCAGCGCGGGGAAGATCACGATCCACCATTCGCCTGAGAACAGGAAGGCGTTGCCGATGCGGATCAGGGTGCCGAGCGAGGGCTGGGTGGCCGGCATGCCGACCCCGAGATAGGACAGCGAGGCCTCGGCGATGATGGCAAGCGCGAGCTCGATGGTGGCGATCACCAGCACCGGTCCCCAGGCGTTGGGCAACACATGGCCAAGCGCAATGCGCGCGCCCGGCACGCCGATGATGCGCGCGGCGTTGACGTAATCCTTGTTCTTCTCGGCGAGCGTCGTGGCGCGGGTGACGCGCGCGAATTGCGGCCAGTAGGCGAAGCCGATCGACAGCACCAGCACCCAGATGGCGATGTCGTCGTGCACGTTCTTGGGCAGCACGACGCGAGCCACGCCATCGAGCGTCAGCGCGATCAGGATGGCGGGCACGGTGAGCTGGATGTCGGCCAGCCGCATCACCACGGCCTCGATCCAGCCGCCGCGGAAACCGGCTAAAAGGCCCAGCAGCACGCCGGTCGTCACCGACAGCACGATGGCGGCCAGCCCGATCATCAGCGATACCCGACTGCCGTAAAGGATGGCCGACAGCACGTCGCGCCCCTGGTTGTCGGTGCCGAGCAGGTGGCCGGCGCCGGGCGGGGTGAAGGCATCCATCAGGTTCAGGGACTTCACGTCGAACGGATCGAATGGCGCCACCCACGGTGCGAAGATGGCGCCGAGGAAATAGAGCGCCGTCACGATCGCCGCGACCACGGTGAGCGGCGAATGGCGGAAGCTCCACCAGATGTCGCTCATGGCTTGCTCCGGCGGCCGAGCAGCGCGCCGCCCGCGCCGGCCAGCGCCAGGGCGGCGGCGAGCGGGCCGAAGCCCTCGAAGCCCACCCAGCCAATCATCGCCGCGCCGAGCGCCGCCGCGCCGATCCAGCCGACGCTGGCCGTGCTGCCGTTCAGGCCAAGCACGGTACCGCGGACATTCTCCGGCACCGACGCCAGCGCCGCCATATAGGAGGGCCGGCCGAGCGCATTCAGCAGCACATAGATGAAGCCCAGCGACACCGAGATCGCCACGCTGGGATGCCACGTGAAAAGGGCGATCGCCGCGCCGGCCGACAGCGCCATGGCGACGGCAAAGGTCAACAACCGGTCGCGCACCCGGTCGGCCAGTTGGCCGCCTAAAACGGTACCCGCGACATTGCCCAGCGCGAAAACTGCCAGCGGGATCGCCGTCTCGACCAGGGAGAGGTGGAACGTCTCTTGCAGGAACGTGGCGAAGTAGACCGCGGCCAGTCCGTAGCAGATGCGCTCGGCGATGCCGGTGCCAAGCAGGCCCAGGACCTTGGGCGGCAGCGCGGCCCGGAGCGAGGGCCGCACCATCCCGCGCAGGTGCCCCGCCGTGCCGCGTCCGACGGTGGCGAACAGGCTGAGGCTGGCGACCAACGACATGGCGCCGACGCAGATCAGCCAGCCGCGCCAGCCGATCAGCCCGCCCACCGCGGCCGCCATCGGCACGCCGACCACCAGGGTGAGCGACTGGCCGCTCATCACCCAGCCGAGCGCGCGGCCGCGCTGGCCGTCCGGCACGTGACCGGACACCTCGGCGAAGATAATGCCCATGAAGGCGCCGCAGCAGCCGCCGCCGACAGCCGCCCACACCGCGACCCAGAAGAAGGAGCCGGCGAGGGCCTGCGCCAGCAGGGAAAAGGCGAGCGCGAACGGCGCCGCGACCAGGAGCGGCCGTCGGCCGACGATGTCGGACAGCCAGCCGGCCAGCGCCGAAGTGACGCCCCACGCCGTCGCTGTCAGCGACACCAGGTTGGCGACCAGCGGCAGGCTGACATCGAGGTCGGCTGCCATGTCGAGCAGGAAGGGCGCACGCGTCGTGCCGCTCGACGTGGCGGCGAAGGAGCCAAGGCAGGCCGCGCCGATCAGAGCCCACGGCAGGGCGGCAGACTTTTGTTTCACGCTCAGCCGCCCGCCATGCCCAGCCGCGCGCGGTCGAGCCTCAGCCGCGGGTCGATCGCGGCGTAGAGCAGGTCGACGAAGAAATTGATGGCGACGAAAATGAACGAGACCATGACCAGGTAGGCCGCCATCACCGGGATGTCGGCGAACTGCACCGACTGGATGAAGAGCTGGCCCATGCCCGGCCACTGGAACACCGTCTCGGTGATGATCGAGAAGGCGATCAGGCCGCCGACCTGCAGGCCGATCACGGTGATCACCGGCAGCAGCGTGTTCTTGAGCGCGTGGCGGAAATGCACGGCGCGGTCGGTGAGGCCGCGGGCGCGGGCGAACTTGATGTAGTCGGTGCGCAGCACCTCCAGCATCTGCGAGCGCACCAGGCGCAGCACCAGGGTCATCTGGAACAGCGACAGCGTGAAGGCCGGCAGCACGATCGCCTTCAGGCCGGCCGCCGTGACGAGGCCCGAGCTCCACCAGCCGAGCTTCACCGTCTCGCCGCGACCGAAGGAGGGGAAGCACCAGTCGGCCGGCAGGCCGAGCGCCGGCGCCCAGCCCTTGCACTCGACCGAGAAGACGTAGATCAGCAGGATGCCGATCACGAAGGTCGGCATGGCCACGCCCGCCAGGGAGAAGGTCATGACGGCGCCGCTGTCGAGCGTGTGGCGGCGCAGCGCCGTCAGCACGCCGAGCGGGATGCCCATGGCGAGCGCCAGCAGGGCCGCCACCAACACCAGCTCCAGCGTCGCCGGCATGCGCTCGACGATCAGATCGGAGACCGGCCGCGCCAGCCGATAACTCTTGCCGAAATTGCCGGTCGCTGCGTTGCCGAGGAAGCGACCGAACTGGACGGCGACCGAATCCTCCAACCCGAGCTCGCGGCGCATCTCGGCGCGCTCGGTCGGCGTCGCCTCCTGGCCCACCATGTTGTTCACCGGGTCGCCCACGAAGTTGAACAGCACGAAGCACAGGAACGACACCGCCAGCATGACGGCGAGCGACTGCAACAGACGCGACACGATGAAGGCGAGCATGGCGTCAGCAGTCTTCCTTTCCTTCCCTCGTCATACGAGGGGAGGCGGCGCGAAGCGCCGGAGGGGGCTCACTTGATCGTCGCGTATTTGAAGTTGGGCGAGTCGTTGGCGAAGATCGGCATCGTCACCTTGTCGCTCATCGACCAGACGATGAGCTGATGGTGCAGCGGCAGGTAGGGCATGTCGGCGATGGCGAGCGCCCAGGCGTCGGCGATCATCTTGTCGCGCTTGGCCTGGTCGACCTCCTTCAGCATGGCGTCGGTCAGCGCGTCCATCTTGGGGTTGCTGTAGCCGGTGTAGTTCCAGCCGCCGACTTTCTTGGCCGCATCGTTGGTCTGGTAGAGGAAGGTGAAGACGTAGTGCGAATCGAGCGTCGGCACGCCCCAACCGAGCAGGAAGAGGCTGGAGTCCTTCTTCTGCAGCTTGGGGAAGTGCAGCGTCTTGGAACGCGCCTGCAGGTCGACCTTGATGCCGATCTGCGCCAGCATGCCGGTGACCGCCTGGCAGATCTGCTCGTCGTTGTTGTAGCGGTCGTTGGGGCAGTCGAGCGTGACCGAGAAGCCATTGGGATAGCCCGCGTCGGCCATCAGCTTCTTGGCCGAAGCGACGTCGTATTTCAGCCGCTGGTCGAGCTCCTTGGTGTAGCCGTGCACGCCCGGCGCGGTGATCAGGCCGGCGGGCGCCGCGAAGTTGCGCATCACCTTGGCCTTGATCGCGCTGATATCGATCGCCTGGTACATCGCCTGGCGCACGCGCTGATCGGCGAACGGGTTCTTGCCTTTGACGTCGGAGTACTTGAGCTCGGCCGAGCCCGTGTCGAGGCCGAGGAAGATCGAGCGGACCTGCGCGGTCTCCTCGGTCTTGAGACCAGGAGTCTGCTTGATGCGCGCGATGTCCTGCAAGGGCGCGTCGAGCACGAAGTCGACCTGGCCCGAGATCAGTGCCGCGACACGGGTCGCCGGCTCCTTGATCGGCGAGTAGACCAGCTCGTCGGGATAGTTGGGGAAGTCCTTGGCGCCCCAGTAACCGGGATTCTTCACCATCACCGTGCGTACGTCGGGATCGCGCTGCTTCACCATGTAGGCGCCGGTGCCCATGGCGTTGCGCACCGCGTAGGTCTCCTCCTTGTCCTTGAAGCTTTGCGGCTTGGTGACGTTGTGCTTCTCCGACCAGGCCTTGGACATGATCAGGATGGAGGTCGTGTAGTCGGGCAGGATGGGGTTCGGTCCATCGGTGACGATGTGCACCGTCAACGGATCGATCGCCTTCACCTCCTTGATCGACGAGATGTAAGCCCGGAAATCGGAGCTGGGCGCCAGCGCGCGGTTGTAGCTGAACACCACGTCGTCGGCGGTGAACGGCGTGCCGTCGCTGAACTTGACGTCGGGCCGGAGCTTGAACTCCCAGGCGTCCGACGCGATCGTCTGCCACGACAACGCCAGCCCCGGCACCTTGCTGAGCGTTGGATCGCGGCTGATCAGGGGTTCATAGACGTGCGCGTTCATGGCCGAAGTCGGCCCCTCGTTCTGGGCGTGCGGATCGAGAGTGAGCGCGTCACCCTGGCTCGCCCAGCGCAACGTCTTGGCTTCGGCCAGCGAGGCCACACAAAGGGCGGCCACGGCGAGAACGGCCATACGAGCGACCAACATGGCCGTTGCCTCCTGCAGTTGTTATGCATCGGACCCTAACGGCCCGCTGGCGGCCGATCAATGGAGTTGGCCAATGGAGTTGGGCGTGCGGACGTGGATCGCAGGTGCGGCACTGGCTCTCGTCGCGGCAACGGCTGCGGCGCAGGACCGCATCAAGCTGGAAGTCTATTCGACCCTGGAGGTCGAGAACCTCAACGACTTCAAGAAGGCGTTCGAGGCGGAGAACCCCGACATCGAAATTCTGTGGAACAGGGATTCGACCGGCGTCATCACCGCCCGCGTGCTGGCCGACCAGAGCGTGCAGCGCGGCGATGCGATCTGGGGCCTCGCCGTCACCTCGATGCTGCTGCTCGACAAGCGCGGCCTGCTCGATCCCTACGCGCCCAAGAACCTCGCCGCCATCAAGCCCGCCTTTCGCGATCCCGCCAACCCGCCGGCCTGGGTCGGCATGGAGGCGTGGGTCGCCGCCGTCTGCTTCAACACGGTCGAGGCGCCGAAGCTTAGCCTGCCCAAGCCCGCCTCGTGGTTCGATCTCCTCGATCCGCGCTTCAAGGGCAAGCTCACCATGCCGCATCCGGCTTCTTCGGGGACCGGCTACTTCCACGTCTCGGCCTGGATCCAGATGTTCGGCGAGGCCAAGGCCTGGCAATTCATGGACAGGTTGCACGACAACATCGCCGTCTACGAGCATTCGGGCACGCGGCCCTGCCGCCACGCCGCGGCGGGCGAATTCCCGCTCGGCATCTCCTACGAGCTGGCGGCCGCCAGCGCGCGCCAGAAAGGCGCCCCGATCGAGGGCCTGATCATGAAGGAGGGCGGCGGCTGGGACATGGACGCGGCCGCCATCCTGCGCGGCACCAGGAAGCTGGAGGCGGTCCGCCGGCTGATGGATTTCGCCGCGAGCCGCAAGGCCAACGAGCTCTACGCCTCGTTCGTGAGCCAGGTCGCCATGCCAGGCATCGCCAGCCATATTCCCGACTATCCGGCCGGCGTCGCCGAATCGATGATCAAGAACGACTTCGCCTGGGCGTCGGAGAACCGCACGCGAATCCTGGAGGAGTGGACGCGCCGCTACGACGGCAAGGCGGCGAAGAAGAACTGAACAGCCCGCTCATCACGCCATGCTCGCCGGTCGTCCCACGGTCCCTGCCGGTCGTCACAAAGGGCAGCGCGACCAACGGGCTGACAGGTAGAAGGCGGCGCTTCCCGCGACAAACCCAACGAGGACGCCTTGCATCGACGCCAACTCCTCAAGCTGACCGGAGGCCTGCCGCTGATGTCGACCGCTCATGCCCAAACCGCACCAACTGCCATTCGCCGCAACCGTCCGGGCGATCCGGGCTGGCCGTCGGCCGACCAATGGAAGGGCCTCAACGCCAAAGTGGATGGCCAGCTCCTGGCGCTCGGCTCGCCGATCGAGGCCTGCCGCGCCTCGCCCGCCGGCGCGGAGTGCTCCGCCTTCTTCCGCGGCCTCAAGAATCCCTGGCTGATCGGCGACGATCCGGCGCTCACCCAGACCACCGGCTGGATCGATGCCTGGGCGTCGACGCCCAGCACCTATGCCGTAGCGGCGCGTCACGCCGCGGATGTCGCGGCGGCGGTCGACTTCGCGCGCACGCATCGCCTGCGGCTGGTCGTGAAGGGCGGCGGTCATTCCTATCAGGGCACGTCGAGCGCGCCCGATTCGCTCCTGGTGTGGACGCGCAAGATGGACAAGATCGAACTGCACGATGGCTTCGTTGGGCAGGGCTGCAGCGATCCTCCGCAGCCGGCGATGTCGGTCGGTGCCGGCGCGGTGTGGCTGCATGCCTATGCGGCCGCCGGCAAGGCCGGCCGCTACGTGCAGGGCGGTGGCTGCGCCACGGTGGGCGTGGCTGGCCTGATCCAGAGCGGCGGCTTTGGCTCGTTTTCCAAGCGCTATGGTCTCGCGGCGGCCGGCCTGATCGAGGCCGAGGTGGTGACAGCGGACGGCCAGGTGCGCATCGCCAACGGCTGCACCAATCCCGACCTGTTCTGGGCGCTGAAGGGCGGCGGTGGCGGCAGCTTGGGTGTGATCACGCGGCTCACGTTGCGCACGCGCGAGCTGCCCGACTTCTTCGGCGGCGTGTTCGTCACGGTGCAGGCCAAGTCCGACACCGCCTATCGCGAGCTGATCCAGCGCTTCCTCGTCTTCTATCGCGAGCAGCTTTTCAATCCGCAGTGGGGCGAGCAGGCGCAGTTTCGGCCCGACAACACGCTGGGCATTGCCATGGTGTTCCAGGGCCTCGACAGCGACGCCGCCACCGCGGCGTGGCGGCCGTTCCTTGCCTGGCTCGCCGAGCGGCCTGCCGACTTCGCGCTGGCCGCACCGCCCACGATCGCGGCACTTCCCGCGCGGCATTTCTGGAATGCCGCCTGGATGAAGGCGAACGCGCCGGATTTCCTGCTGAGCGACGATCGGCCGGGCGCCTCGGCGGACAACGTCTTCTGGCGCACCAATCTTGGGGAGACCGGCTGGTTCATCGAGGGCTACGAATCGGTGTGGATGCCGGGCCGTCTGATCGAACCGGCTTCCCAAGCGCAGCTCGCCCAAGCCTTGTTCGCGAGCTCACGCCACTGGCGCATCGCGCTGCATTTCAACAAGGGCCTGGCCGGCGCGCCGGCCGACGACATCGCCGCGGCGCGCGACACGGCGACCAATCCTGCCGCTGCCGACGCCTTTGCGCTTGCCATCAGTGCGGCCGAAGCGCCGCCGGCATTCGCCGGCGTGCGCGGCCACGAGCCCGACCTGCCGCTCGCCCGCCGCAACGCCCGCAATGTCGGCGCGGCGATGGACGAATTGCGCAAGCTGGTGCCCAACCACGGTTCCTACGTCTCGGAATCGAACTACTTCGAAGCCGACTGGCAGAGCGCCTTCTGGGGCGCCAACTATCCGAGGCTCCGGCAAGTGAAGGATAAATACGATCCCGACGGACTCTTCTTCGTCCATCACGGCGTCGGCAGCGAGGATTTCAGTCCCGACGGTTTCACACGCCTGAAGTAGAAGCCTCGCTGCGCTGGCCGATCTTGGGTTCGGTGCCGTTCAACAGCCGGCGGATGTTGGCGTGGTGGCGCACCCAGACCAGCGGCACCAGCAGGGTGAGCAAGATCGCCACGCGCGGATCGGTCAGGAACCAGGCGGCGATCGCGGCGACGACCACACTCAGCAACGTGGCCAGCGAGGAGTAGCGGAAGATCGCGGCGAACAATAGCCAGGCCGCGCAGGCGATGGCGCCGACCGGCCAGGCCAGGCCCCACATCACGCCGAGCGTCGTGGCCATGCCCTTGCCGCCCTTGAAGGAGAGCCACACCGGAAACATGTGGCCGAGCACCGCGCCCGCCGCCGCACCGACGGCCGCGAGCTGGCCGACCTGATGGGCGATCAGCACCGCCGCCACGCCCTTCAGCGCGTCGAGCAGCAGGGTCGCCACCGCCAGCCCCTTGCGGCCGGTGCGCAGCACATTGGTCGCGCCGATATTGCCTGAGCCCACCTTGCGGATGTCGCCCAGTCCCGCAGCCCGCGTCAGCAGCAGGCCGAACGGGATCGAGCCCAGCAGATAGCCGAGCAGGAACGGTCCCGCGAGGAGGATCAGGGTCGAAATCATCGGCGGTGCGTCTTCTCAAGCTCAGTTGGACCGCGAGCGTCTCGCTCGCTCATGATCATGAGCGAGCCGGAGGCTCGCGGTCCAGAAGACT
>WNFG01004481.1_pt1 | contig 11735 bp, 9 predicted proteins | sample 5400431 | NCBI WGS metagenome assembly WNFG01 (sample SAMN13153346, study PRJNA577476) | soil metagenome | isolation source: 120 cm saprolite under Douglas fir tree site 2 hole 3 replicate 2 | place: USA:California | collected 2015-04-18
GCACCTCCGAACCCGCTCGGGCACGGCGCTCGCAGCTCCAGCGCGGAATGAACGATATCGAGCGGGTGATCGAAGAGTTGCTCGCGAGGTGGCCGGCAGGCTTTCGCAACAAGCATCTCGCAGCGGCGCTCGGCGTGTCGCGACCGCGAGCCTGTCAGCTGCTGGCGCCCCGCGTCTTATCGGGCGAGCTCGAAAGAACCGGCGAGGGACGCGGTCGTTACATCCGTGGAAGGGACAGCGCGAAGAGTCGCACCAGCTTTGCCCGCGGCGCCGTTCATGGAGGTTTTTGGAGGGCCCTGGTGGCGAGCTACCCCAAACTTGCGTACCTGGCGCTCGTCAGCCTCGGTTTGACAGATCTGCGAACCCGGCAACAAGTCCGAAGCGCCATGCGCGGTCTGCCCGAGCACCCTCACCATTTTCTGATTGTCGATTTTGAAGGAGTGCGATCCATCTCCCAGTCGGCAGTCAAGGAGTTGTTTGTCGAAGTACCGCTGCACGGCCTCCTGTACGTTGAGGCGATCAATATGGAAGCATCTGTCGCGCAGACCGTGTGGCGTGTGGTCCGTTTCGAAGAGCGGGTGGGCTACCGCGATCCGGGCGAGCACCCTTTAACCTGATGATTGCAGCCTTTAAGGGAAAAGCTCCCGGTATGTGCAGAGGTGAATGCCCCGAGCCTGGACCACCTGCCGGATCCTCGGGCTGCAGAGCGCTGCAAGCTCCTCATCCCAATTGTATTTCCATTCTGGCTCTTCGGGCATTGCTTCGACCTGCGAGCCCGGATGGCAACCCAGCTCGAAGTCACCGTCCGGTAGCTCGAGCAACAGGCGAAACAATGCGTCTTCGTCGAGTCCACCGGCTTCGAACAAACCCACGCCGGCCAGCTTCTGCGCCGGGCCGGTCAAGACGTACGAAAGACCGCTGAGGAGCAAGCTCTTGAACCCGGGGCCTGGTTTGAACAACCAATCCAGCTTGGGGGCTTCGCGCGGCCAGCGCACCGGCAGCGAAAACTCCTCCGAGATCGCCTGGACCACTTCCGCCACGCCCGGCAGCAGGTGCAGGTGCTGATGGGCATCGAGGTGGTCGGGCGCGGCGCCCAACTCGCGGGCCAGCGAAACCTGCGACCGAAACTCAGCGCCGATTTCCTCGACGTCGAGCTGCTGGCCCATCCACACGCCTAGCACCTCCATCCAGCTCTTTCGAAATCGTCCCCGTGGCGCCAACGAGGGCACCGTCGACGGATTGCTCGCCGGGACAAGGCTGGAGGTCAAACAAAGGTGAACACCCAACGCCAAGTCCTGCGCCCGCGCCTCCTGCACCGCGACGCGTGCCGAGCGGCCGGTCACCAACAAAGAAGCGCTGGTCACGATGCCCTCGCGGTGCGCCTTCAGGATGCCGCGGTCAATCGCGGCGTCAAATCCGAAGTCGTCGGCGTTTACCACCAGCCGAGTCACTCGACCCTACCCGCCGCTGGCCTTCCTGGACCCAGCGCGCAATGGCTTGACATTGGGCAGCTCCGCCTCGGACCGAAGCGGCCTTTCCGCTCGGGGGTGCTTGGTCTCGGAGTAGAGCAGAGCGAGCTCTTGGAGCAACTTTGCGATCACCATCGGGGTGGCGAGTGTCGAGATGCCGCGCGAGCGCGGAAAGTAATCCACTCCCATTTGAAAAACCCGAAACCCACTTCGGACCGCCTTCACCACCAGCTCGGCATCGATGAACGAGCCCTGGCTGCGCAGCTCAATCGACTCGAGCACCCGCCGATGGATTACCTTGAAGCTGAAGTTGATGTCCTTGATCTTCACCCCGAACAGCGCCCGCACCAGCCAGTTGTAGACGAACGAATACGCAATCCGTTGGATGCCCTCGCTGGTCCGGTCCAACCGAAAGGCGCAAATCATGTCCGCCTCGAGGTAGGTGAGCAGATGCAAAGCGCGCTCGATCTCATCCAGATCGAACGGGAGGTCCACATCGGAGTAGACCACCACGTCCTTGGTGGAGTGGGTCAGCCCGCTGCGAATCGCGCCCCCGAGCTTCTGATTCACCGGGTGATGGATGACCTTGACCTGCGGATGCCGCGCGGCGAGCTGATCGGCGATTTCCCCAGTCTGGTCGCTCGATCCGTCGTCGACGATCAGGATCTCGAAATCGGAGCTGAGCCTGGAAAGGACGGCCATCGCCCGGTTCACCGCTCGTTCGAGGTAGTCCTCCTCATTCCACGCTGGGAAAAAGAGCGAGATACTCAGGCCAGCTGCCAAGGTCCGTGTTCCTCCTCGTCCGGTTTCCGTTTGCGCACTAGCAGAGCCGAGGGATCGTCGCAACGCATCGGTTCTGAGCGCTCGATAAACAAAGTTCGCGCCGCGCTTCTTTGCTCGCGTCGCCGCCAGGTCGGCGCACCTTGCGCCACAACCGGACCGCGATTCACACAGCTCTATCTGCCTTCAAGGTCTGGTCTGACTCTGAGACGGGCCTTGGGGTATGATCTGACCTGGCCGTCAGATTTTTTCGGCTGAAAATTACCCTGTTTCTGGGGACTTAATTGCGGGCCGCGCTGGCCAGTGGGTTGCAATTGCCCCTCAGCGTGCTCGAGGTCCAAATGGCGCAGGCGGTTGCGAAGGCGAAACCGAGAGGACGCCTTCTGCTCGTCGATGATGAGGAAAACATCCTTCGATCGATCCAGCGCCTGCTTCGCCGGGGCGCTTGGGAGATCGAAACCGCGCGCGATGGAGTGAAGGGAATCGAGTTGCTCACGCGCTTTCGGCCCCAGGTGGTGATCTCCGATTTTCGGATGCCGGAAATGAACGGAGTGGAGTTTCTCAGCCGGGTCAAGCAGATCTCCCCGCGCACCCAGCGGATCATGATGACCGGGCATGCCGATCAGCATGCGGTCGAAGCCGCGATCAATCGTTCGGAGATTTTCCGTTTCGTTTCCAAGCCGTGGAATGACGCCCAACTTTTGGTGACGGTCGAGAGCGCGTTCGAGCAGTTCTACATCATCGCCGACAACGAGCGCCTTTATCAGCTCACCCAGCGGCAAAACGAGGAGTTTCGCAGGCTCAACTCGGATCTCGAAGAAAGGGTCCTGCAGCGCACCCGCGCGCTGGTGGAGGCCAAGCGCGACTGGGAAATGAGTTTCGATTCGATCGATCTGCCGCTGGCGGTGGTCAATGCGTCCGACTACGTGTTGCGCCGGGCCAACGTCGCCTACGCGCGCGCCAGTGGAAAGCCGATCCAGCAAGTTGGGCAGCGGCCCCGCTGCTACGAGTTCTTGTTCGGACGCGACGCTCCGTGCGACCGATGTGCGCTCGCTGCTTCGCTGCGCAGTGGCGAGGAACAACAGGCGGAGATTTCGGATCACGACCGCACCTACGTCCTTTCCGTCTATCCAATGATTGAAGAGGGACAGGCGGTTTGCTCGTACCGCGACGTCACCGAGGAGCGGGCGATGACCCGCGGGTTGATCGAAACCGAGAAAATGGCCGCGGTCGGCCAGCTCGCCGGAGGCGTGGCGCACGAAATCAACAATCCGCTCGGTGGAATTTTGGCCTTCGCCCAGTTGATGAAGCGAGATTCGGGGCGCTCGCCCAGCGATCTCGAGTCCTTGGCGCTGATTGAAGAGAGCGCGCTGCGCTGCAAACGGATTGTCGAGAGTCTGCTGCGATTCTCGCGCAAGAGCCAGCTCGAGGATCGCCGTCCGTGCGATTTGTCGCGCTGCGTGGAAGATGCCGCCCTTTTGTTTCGCACTCAGCTCAAGAGCGCACCCCGGGCGAAGCTTGAGCTGAGGTTGGCGAGCGACATCCGGAAGATCCAAGGCGATCCGATTCAGCTGGGACAGGTGGTTCTCAACTTGTTGCAGAACGCGCTGCACGCACTGCCGGACGGGTTCGGCACTCTGGTGGTGGAGACCGGCGAGCAAGAGGAGCGCTGCTACTTTCGAGTCACCGACACCGGGACTGGGATCGAGCCGCACCATCTGCCGCATATTTTCGAGCCCTCTTTCACCACCAAGCCGCCGGGCAAGGGAACCGGGCTGGGATTGGCGATCGCGTACCGGATCGTCGCGGACCACGGCGGCAAGTTCGATGTCCAGAGCGCGGTGGGGAAGGGTTCGAGCTTTACCGTTTTCATTCCTGCCTTACCGGTCGGCGCGTCGTGAAAAGGAGTCTCAAATGGGTAGTCCAGCCAAAGTCCTGGTAGTAGACGACGACAAAGTCGTCCTTCGCGCGGTGAGTGAGATCCTGCAGCGCGAAGGCTACAACGTGCTGGCGATCGACGACGCGGTGGAAGGGCTGGCTGCTTCGAAGGATCCCTCAATCGACGTGGCAGTCCTGGACATCAAGATGCCCAACCTGTCCGGACTCGATCTGCTGCGCGCGGTCAAACAGGCGCGGCCGGAGGTCGAGGTGATCATGATGACTGCCTTCGCCACCGTGGAAACGGCGGTCGAGGCGGTGAAGGCGGGCGCCTACGACTACCTCACCAAACCGTTCGAGAACATCGACGACCTGAGCATGACGGTGGCCAAGGCGGCGGAGCGAAAGGCGCTCAAGGACCGCGCCCGGGTTCTCGAGGAAGCCCTGACCGCGCGGGATCAGTTCGAGGATCTGATCGGCCAGTCGGCCCAGATGCGCGCGATCTTCAAGATGGTGGAGACGGTGAGCTACTCCGGCGCCACGGTGTTGGTGCAGGGCGAGAGCGGTACCGGCAAAGAGCTGGTGGCGAGGGCCATCCACTACCGCAGCCCGCGCAAGGACAAGCCCTTCGTGGCAGTGAATTGCTCGGCGCTCACCGAGACCCTTCTGGAGAGCGAGCTGTTCGGACACGTCAAAGGCTCTTTCACCGGCGCCACCGGAAACAAAAAGGGCCTGTTCGAGGCGGCCGACGGGGGAACGATCTTCCTCGATGAGATTGGCGATGTCCCGCCCGCGACCCAGGTTCGGCTGTTGCGGGTGCTTCAAGAAGGAGAGGTCAAACGCGTCGGGGCGAGCGAGAACATCCGGGTGGATGTGCGGGTGATCGCCGCGTCCAACGTGGACCTGGCCAAGGCCAAAGAGCATGGAAAGTTCCGCGAGGACCTTTTCTATCGGCTCAACGTGATCTCGGTCCAGCTGCCGCCATTGCGCGATCGGCCGGAAGACGTCCCGTTGTTGGCCCAGCACTTTCTCAAAATGTACGCCGACAAAATGGGCAAGAACGTATCCGGAATCTCCTCCGCGGCGATGGAGGCGCTGACCTGCAACCGCTGGGTTGGCAACGTGCGCGAGCTGGAGAACGTGATCGAACGTGCGGTGGTGCTCACCTCGAACCCGCTGATCGACGTGGATGATCTGCCGCCGGGATTCCGAGAGGCGCCCAAGGGGGCCGGCGAGGTGGAGGTTTTCAGCCTCGCCCATCTGCCCTACGCGCAGGCCAAGCGGCTGGCGATGAGGGCCTTCGAGCGGCGCTACCTTTCGGCCCTGTTGGAGCGCAGCGGGAACAACGTTTCCTCGGCGGCCAGGGCCGCCGGGGTGGATCGATCCAACTTTCGCCGGCTGTTGAAGCAATACGACGTCGGAAATCGCTCGCGCAACAAGCCAGACTCGGACGACTCGGGCGACGAGCCGATCGAGAATACAGGCGCCTGATCCGGCTGGCCAAAAACGTCGCCATCGGGAACAATCGTCGCCGATGCCCCCGCCTGCCCTGTGCCGATCTGGGCTTGCCAGTTGCCTGGCGGCGCTGATCGCTTGTGCGGGAACCTCAAACCGGCCGTCCAATGCCGCAAACCCGCCGGCGCCCCACGTGATGACCGCCCTCGGTTACCACGAGGTGGTGGAAAGAGGCGTGAGCGTCGCGCGCAACCAGGGATTTTCGGATGCGGAGCTGGAGGAGGTGTCGTCGATCGGCCCCAACCTTTGGCGGCTGCGCTTCGGTCTGCCCAAAGAATCCGGGAAGCTGCTCGAGATCGACGTGGATGGCACGCTTCAGCAATTGATCCGAGTGCAGCAGGTGCAGCGACTTGGAATTGCCGCGGGCCTGCAGCCCCGCGAGGCGCGAGACGGAGGCTAGCCCGGCTTGCCCTTGGCTTGGAGAAGTTGCTCCAAGCGCTTGCGGAGCTCGGCCTCGAATCCATTGTCCGAGGGTTGGTAGAAGCGCCGCCCGCGCAGCGATTCGGGTAAGTACTCTTCCGGGACGTAGTTGCCCTCGTAATTGTGCGGGTACTTGTACGCCGAGCCATACCCCAACGACTTCATCAGTGGGGTAGGCGCATTGCGAAGGTTCAGCGGCACCGGCAGTGGGCCGGAGTCGATCACCGCGGTTCGAGCCGCGGAGTAGGTGGTGAGCACGGCGTTCGACTTGGGCGCCATCGCCAGGTAGGTGACGGCCTGGGTCAGAGGCAATGTCCCTTCCGGCAATCCCACCAATTCGAACGCTTGCAGCGCGTCCACCGCGACGCCCAGCGCTTGGGGATCCGCGTTTCCGATGTCTTCCGCGGCGAAAATCACCATTCGCCGGAGGACGAAGAGCGGGTCCTCCCCGGCCTCGATCATCCGGCTCATCCAGTACACGGCCGCATCCGGATCCGAACCGCGCATCGATTTGATGAAAGCCGAGACGACGTTGTAGTGCTCTTCTCCGGCCTTGTCGTAGAGCAGCGTTTTCTGCTGCAGCGCCTCCTCCGCGTTGGCCAACGTCACCGGTCCCTGCGCGTGTTGAACCGCTACTTCCAGCGCGTTCAACGCCCTGCGCGCGTCGCCGCTCGCGGCTCGCGCAATCAGCTGGAGCGCGTCCTCGCGCACCTCAGCCTTGCCGTCGAAACCTCTCGGATCCGAGAGCGCGCGATGCAAAACCGTGATCAGCTCGTCCTCCTCGAGCGGGCGCAGGGTCACCACCCGGCTGCGGGAAAGCAGGGCCGAGATCACCTCGAAGGAGGGATTTTCGGTGGTGGCGCCGATCAAGGTGATCGTCCCCTTTTCCACGTGCGGAAGCAGCGCGTCCTGCTGCGCCTTGTTGAAGCGGTGAATCTCGTCGAGGAAGAGGATGGTGGGCTGCAAGTGCAGCTTCCAACGCTCTTCGGCCTTGGCAACAATTTCGCGGATGTCCTTGACGCCCGCATTCACCGCCGAAAGCGCGACGAAAGCAGCGCCGGTCGAGCCGGCGATCACCCTGGCGAGCGTGGTTTTTCCCGTCCCCGGCGGTCCCCAGAAAATCAGCGAGGGAATCTGCTTCGACTCCATCGCTCTACGCAGGAAGTGCCCCGGACCGGTCAAATGCTCCTGGCCGATGAATTCATCGAGGGTCCGCGGCCGCATCCTTTCCGCGAGGGGCTCTCGAGCCGCGGCTTTGCTCTGGCTGGCGCGATCAAACAGATCCATCTGCTAAACTTTTAGCAAGCTGACATCCGGCCCGCGAGGGCCTAGAACCTAGGGCCGTGAAGACGATCGGGCTCGTGGCGAAGCCGCAGAAGGTGGAGGCTATCGCTTTGGCGCAGGCTCTAAGGGCCCGCTATCCCGACCGGGTGTTTTTGGCTGAGCCGCCCCTGGCGAAGGTGCTCGGCTGGGAGCTGGTGGAGGAATCGGAGCTGGTGGAGCGGGCCGAACTTCTGATCGTGCTCGGAGGGGACGGCACGCTGATTCACGGGGCGAGGTTGCTCGCAGGTCGACCGGTGCCGATCCTCGGCATCAACCTCGGAAGCCTCGGATTCATGACCGAGATCCCCAGCTCGGAAATGTACCCGGTGCTCGAGCGCGTCCTCGCCGGCGACTTCCAGACCAGCTCGCGGATGAAGCTCTCCTGCAAGCTCTACCGCAATGGCCGAATTCTCCTCGAGGACCAGGCCCTCAACGAGGTGGTGGTCAACACCGGGGCGCTGGCCAGGCTCGCCGATCACGAGCTTTTGATGGGTGGCCAATACGTCACCACCTTCAAGGCCGACGGGGTGATCATCGCCACGCCGACGGGCTCCACCGCGTACTCGCTGTCCGCCGGCGGGCCGATCGTCCACCCCAAGGTCGACGCGATGATCGTCTCGCCAATCTGTTCCCATGCCCTCACCCAGAGGCCAATCGTCACCCCCGGAGACCAGACCCTGAGCCTCTCGGTCAGCAACGAGGTTCCCGATTTCTACCTCACCATCGATGGACAGGCCGGCCAGCCGGTCCAGCGAGGGGACCGGCTCGATGTCGAGCGCTCGCCCAATCGCGTGCTGCTGATCAGCAACCCGCAGCTCGACTACTTCGCGATCCTCCGCCAGAAGCTGCGCTGGGGCGAGCGCTAAAGCCGCCTTCAACTCTCCGCGCTGAGCCGCTATATTGGTTGGGTGCACCCTCGGCCCGCTAAGATCCTGATTTCCCTGAATGTAAATGGGGACAAATACGACGATGTGGCGGTCGAGCCGAGAGAGACCCTGCTCGAGGCCTTGCGCTATCGGCTCGAGCTCACCGGCTCAAAGCAAGGGTGCGACAAGGGCGATTGCGGCGCCTGCACCATCCTCGCCGATGGGCGACCGATTCTCTCGTGCATCACCTTGGCGGTCGAGGGCCAAGGCAGAAAGCTCGTGACGATCGAGGGATTGGCTCAAGCGGGAAAGGTCCATCCTGTCCAGGATGCGTTCGACCTGTGCGGGGCCCTGCAGTGCGGCTTCTGCCAGTCTGGGATGATGATCAGCGCAGCGGCCCTGCTCGCCGCAAACCCCAAGCCGAGCCGTCAGGAGATCAAACAAGCGCTCTCCGGAAATCTGTGCCGCTGCACCGGCTACACCAAAATTCTCGACGCGGTCGAGGTCGCCTCGGGGCAGCGCCGCCTCGACGAGTACGATCCGCGTCCAACCACCAGCCTCAGCAATCCATGACCAACGAGAGGAAATATCGGGTCGTTGGAAGGAGGCTACGCAAGACCGACGGACTGAAGAAGGCCACCGGGCAGGCGCTCTACGCGGATGACCTTCGATTGCCGCGGATGCTCCATTGCAAAATTCTGCGGAGCCCGCATGCGCACGCGCGAATCAAACGGATCGACTTCACCCGCTGTCGAGCCTATCCCGGCGTGGTGGAGGTGCTCGAAGGGAAGGAGATGCCAACCCGCTACGGCGTCATCCCCTGGACTCCCGATGAGCAGGCGCTGGCGGTGGAGAAGGCCCGATTCATCGGAGATGAGATCGCCGCGGTTGCCGCGGTGGACGAGCTGGCCGCGGAGGAAGCCCTCAACTTGATCGACGTGGAGTGGGAGATCCTTCCCGCGCTGGTGGATCCGGAGCAAGCACTCGGCGAGGAGCAGATCAAAATCCACGAGGACGCAAAAAAGGGAAACATCTCCAAGCATGTCGGGCTCAGCTTCGGCGACGTCGACGGCGGCATCGCGCGCAGCGCCGCGTTGGTGGATGAGACCTTTTTCTACGAGGGATCGACCCACACGCCGATCGAGCCGCACTGCGCGATTGGCCACTACGAATCGGACGGCAATCTGACGGTTTGGTCGTCGACCCAGATTCCCCATTACGTGCACCGCGAGCTGGCCCGGGTTCTGGAGCTTCCCGAAGCGCGGGTGCGGGTGATCCAGCCTTTCATCGGCGGCGCGTTCGGCGGCAAATCCGACCCGTTCAGCCTTGAATTCGTGGTGGCCAAGCTCTCGATGAAGACCGGGCGGCCGGTGAAGTGCCTGTTTACCCGCGAGGAAGTGTTTTGGGCCCATCGCGGGCGGCATCCGATGAAGATGCGCTTCAAGGTTGGCCTCTCCCAAAGCGGCAAGATTGAGGCGGTCGATTCAAAAATCCTGATCGACGGGGGTGCCTACAGCTCGTTTGGACTGGTGACGGCCTACTACGCGGGCCAACTGCTGACCGGCCCGTACCAGTTCAAGACGTATCGGTTCGATTCCACCCGGGTCTTCACCAACAAACCACCCTGTGGTCCGAAAAGGGGTCACGGCAGCGTGCAGCCGCGCTTTGCCTTCGAAGTGGCTCTGGACATGGCTGCGGAGAAGCTGGGGCTCGATCCGATTGAGGTCCGCCGGATCAATTTCATCGGCAGCAATGTGCAGACCGTCAACGAGCAATTGATCACTTCCAATGGATTTTTGGAATGCCTCAAGGCGGTGGAACAAGCGAGCGGATGGAAACAGCGCAAAGGGAAACTGGGCTACGGCCGCGGGCTGGGGGTCGCCGGCTCGATGTACATCACCGGAACCGCCTATCCCGTCTACCCCAACGAGATGCCGCAGTCCGGCGTGCAGGTGAAGCTGGATCGCTCAGGCAAGGTGACCATCTTCTGCGGCGCGTCGGACATCGGTCAGGGCTCGAATTCGATTCCCGCCTACCTGATCGCCGAGGAGATCGGCTGCGATCCTCGAGACTGCACGGTGGTGGTGTCGGACACCGATCTGACGCCGGTGGATCTGGGCGCCTATTCGAGCCGGGTCACCTTCATGGTCGGAAATGCGTGCATCGAGGCGGGCCAGCGACTGTGGGCCCAGATTTCCGACGCGGTGGCTGAGAAGTGGGCAGTGGATCGATCGCGAATCGAGGGCGAGCTGGGCACCCTTTACGTGCCGGACACCGACCTGAAAATGTCCTTCCGCGATGCGGTGCAGCTCACCGAGGCAAAGTTTGGGACGCTCGGGTCCACCGGCTCCTACCGGACCCGCAAGCTCGGCGGAAGCTACCGCGGGGGAACGATCGGCGCATCGCCCGCGTACAGCTTCACCGCTCACGTGGTCGAAGTGGAAGTCGATCCGGAAACCGGAATCTGGCGGGTGGAGCGCGTCTGGGCCGCGCACGACTGCGGCAAAGCCCTGAATCCAACGCTGGTCGAAGGCCAAATCGAAGGCTCCGTGTACATGGGCTTCGCGGAAGCGGCGATGGAGGAGATGACCTACTACCCCTCCGGCCTTCACCGGGGGCCCTCGCTACTCGATTATCGAATTCCCACCAGCCTCGACACCCCTGAGCTCACCGCGCTCATCGTCGAGTCTCACGATCCCAACGGACCGCACGGCGCCAAAGAAGCCGGCGAGGGCCCACTGCACCCGGTGATTCCGGCAATCTCGAACGCGATCCACGACGCGGTGGGCGTGTGGCTGACCGACCTGCCCTTTCATCCCGGCAAGCTTCTGCGCCTGATGCGCGAGAAGGGGGGACCGCGCGCAATCCTCCCGAGCAAGCCGAAGCGCCCGTCGGATCGGCCGAGCGCGCCAGGCTCCGGCGCCTGAGCTCGGTCCGGACGCCGCATGCTCACCCTTCCTCCGTTCGAATACCACTCGCCTCGAAGTCTGGAAGAAGCGATTTCATTGCTCTCGAGATTCCAGGGACAGGTGAAGGTAATCGCTGGAGGGACCGACCTTCTGCCGAACATGAAGCACCGGCTTTTCACCCCCGCGCACGTGGTGGGGCTTCGAGGAATCAACGGGCTGGACTCGATCCGCGAAGAAGCGGGAGTGATTCGGCTCGGCGCGATGTGCACCATCGCCCAGCTCGCAGAGGACCCAACGGTAAGGACAAGGCTTCCGAGCCTGGCGGATGCCGCGTCGCAGATTGCCGGACCTCAGCTGCGCGAAATGGGAACGCTTGGCGGCAATCTCTGCCTCGATACGCGCTGCGTGTACTACAACCAGACCTATTTCTGGCGGCACGCGCTTGGCTTTTGTCTCAAGAAGGATGGGACGGTTTGTCATGTGGTCCAGGCCGGCAACCGGTGCGTCGCGGCGGCCTCGAACGACACCGCGCCGGTGCTGATGACGCTCAACGCGGGGTTGCGGCTGGTTGGACC
>WNFG01004484.1_pt1 | contig 11733 bp, 9 predicted proteins | sample 5400431 | NCBI WGS metagenome assembly WNFG01 (sample SAMN13153346, study PRJNA577476) | soil metagenome | isolation source: 120 cm saprolite under Douglas fir tree site 2 hole 3 replicate 2 | place: USA:California | collected 2015-04-18
CGGGAGAGACCACGACGCGCGCCGCGGGCCCCGGGCCCGTCGCATCGGTGCAGGCGACCATGGTGAGCGTAAGTGCGAGAAGCCACTGGCGACTGGACGGCATGACGTTGATGTGCGTGGCGGAGGTCGGAACGTCAAGGCCCCAAAGCCTGTTGCGCCGGCGCTACGACACTCTCCTCGTCTTCCTTCGCATGAAATCCATCAAAATGAACTGCCCCAACGTCATCGTGTTCGTGAAATAGGCCTTGCCTCGGCAAATCGCCGACACCTTCTTCACGAACTCCACCAGGCTGCGGTCGCGCGCCAACATGAATGTGTTGATCAAGATCCCGCTGCGGCGGCACAGGGCCACTTCCCGGTACGTGGCCTGCAGGATCTGCGGGTCGAGCCCCATAGAGTTCACGTAAATCCGGCCGTCGGGCAAGGTCAGCGCCGACGGCTTGCCGTCGGTGATCATGATGATCTGGCGCATGTCCTTGTTCTGCCCCAGCAGGATGCGCCGCGCCAGCTTGAGTCCCTCTGCCGTGTTGGTGTGATACGGCCCCACCTGCGCGTGCGCCAGGCGCGCGAGCGGAATCTCTTCCGCTGTGTCGTGGAACAACACCACGCGCAAACTGTCGCCCGGGAACTGCGTACGGATCAAGTGCGTCAGCGCCAACGCCACCTTCTTGGCGGGCGTGAACCGATCTTCGCCGTACAGAATCATCGAATGCGAGCAGTCGAGCATCAATACTGAGGCGGACGATGACCGATAGTCCGCCTGGTGCACCATCAGGTCCTCGTACTCGAGGTTGATGGGCACGCCTAGGCCCTCGCGCTGCAACGCATTCGACAACGTGGCATTGACGTCGAGATTGAGCGTGTCGCCGAATTCGTACTTCTTGCTCGCCGCCTCGACCTCGACCGACGGCGCCAGATGTTCGGTCTCGTGCGCGCCGAAGCTCGATTTGCCGATCGAGCCCAGCAGGTGCTTGAGGGTCTTGTAGCCGAGGAAGTCGATGCCCTTTTCGGTGAGCGAGAACTGCACGTCGCGCGCCGCTTCGCGCGCCATGCCGTCGGGCCCGAACAGCGGCTGCTGCCCGCCCGGCATTTGCGGCGGCGCCTGCACGTTGAGATAGCCCTCGTCGATCAGCTTCTGGACGATCTTGTCGAGCAGCTCGGCGAGCTGGCGCTGGAGGTCGGCGTCGCGCGCGGGATCGCCCGTCGATTCACCGCGCAACCCCTTGAGCATCTCGGGTGTGAGCTGGCCCGAATCCATCAGGGCCTGGAGGATCGCCTGGCGCAGCGCGTCGAGCGAACGGTCGGCGTCGTCGCCGAACTCGCCCCAGAACGGGTGTGCGTAAGGCCCGCCCGCGAACCCCGACTGGAGGAGGAAGTCGGCGAGCTGATCGAGCAGGCCTTGAAGGTTGATCGTGTCGGCCAGCTCGGGCAGATACTTCGTGTACGTCGTGTAGCGCATCGCCCTACCCGAAACGTAGAGGCGCCGCCAGCTTTCCCGCAATGACCGAACCCGCCGGACGCTCCGGATTGGGCGCGCTCGCCCACCGCAACTTCCGACTCTTCCTTATCGGCCAGGGCATTTCGCTCATCGGAACGTGGATGCAGAACATCGGCGAGGGCTGGCTCGTCCTCACCCTCACCAACTCCCCGTTTTACGTCGGTCTCGTCTCGGCGCTCAGCTCCCTGGGCGTGCTGCTGCTCACCATCTACGCCGGCATCGTCGCCGACCGCACCGACAAGCGCCGCACGATCGTCATCGCCCAGGTGCTGTTCATGCTGGAGGCGTTCACGGTCGCCATCCTCGTGTGGACCGGCGTGGTGAAGGTGTGGCACGTGATGACGCTCGCCACGCTGCTCGGCGTCGCCAGCGCATTCGACATCCCGACGCGCCAGGCGTTCATCGTCGAGCTGGTGGGCAAAGACGACTTGATGAACGCGATCGCCCTTAACTCATCGCTGTTCAATGCGGCGCGCGTGATCGGTCCGGCCATCGCGGGCGCGCTCATCGGCCTCGTGGGGATCGCGTGGTGCTATTTCTTCAATGGCTTGAGCTACATCGCGGTGATCGCCGGGCTCATGCTCATGCGGCTGCCGCGGTTCGTGCCGCGGGAGCGCACCGGCTCGACCTGGACCGGCTTCCGCGAGATTCTGGGCTTCCTGCGCGCCGACCGGCGGCTGCGCACGCTCGTGATCCTCACGGCGACGCTGTCGGTGTTCGGATTCCCCTACATCACCATGATGCCGGTCTTCGCGCGCGACGTGCTGCACCGCGGCGCCGGCGGCTACGGCATCCTGATTTCCTCGGTGGGCGTCGGGGCGACGATCGGCGCCTTGGGTGTGGCGCTCGGCTCGCGGCGCATCCTGCGGCGCGGCCGGCTGATGCTCGTCGGCGGCACGGCCTTCGGCATCCTGCTCGTGTTGTTCTCGACGTCGCGCGCGCTGGGACTCTCTGTCTTGTTGTTGGGGTTGACGGGCTGCGCCATGATCGTCAACAACTCGCTCACCAACACGTTGCTGCAGACTGCCGTCCCGGACGAGCTGCGGGGGCGGATCATGGGGTTCTATTCCTTCGTGTTCGTGGGCATGGCGCCCTTCGGCGCGTTCTTCGTGGGACTCGCAGCCGAGCACGTCGGCGCGCCGCTGGCGGTGGGGGCGGGGGGCTTGGTCTGCGTGCTCGCGGTGGCCTTGGCGGCGTGGCGGGTGCCGGAGCTGCGCACGGCGTAGGGGCACGCCGTGCCGTGCCGTTACTTCCACCCCCGCCGCTTCACCTCCGCCACGATCAGCTTCGCCGCCCCCTCGAACCCCAGCCGCTCGGCGTTGAGCACCAAATCGTAGTTCGCCGGATCGTGCCGCGTGCGGCCGTAATAGGTCCGCACGTACTGGTCGCGTTGGCGGTCCACGTCGTCCACCACCTTCTCTGCCTTCGCGGGGTCCGCTCCCAGCCGCTCGACCGCCAGCTTCATGCGCCACGGCTTGGAGGCGACGACGTACACGTGCAGCGCGTCGGGCCGCTGCGCCAGCACCGATTGGGCGCCGCGCCCTACCAGCACGACACGCCCCTGGGCCGCCGCCTCGGCGATCACGCGTTCGGTCATCTTGTGGATCGCGGCTTCCTCGGCCTGCACCTGGGGCGCGCCCGTCGCCGCGATGAACATCTCCGGGCTGGCCGAGGCGAGCGTGCGCGCTAGGCGCTCGAGCAGCCCCGGGGCGCGTTCCTCCTGTTTCGCCACGTCGGCGGCGGGCACGCCCGCGAGTCGCGCCACCTCGTCCACGAACTCGTTGTCCACCACCGTCCAGCCCAGATCGAGCGCCACGAGCTGGGCGATGTCGGAGCCGCCCGAGGCGTACTGGCGGGTAATGGTGATCAGCGGGGACGTGGGCATCAGGGCCGCTTCAGGTTTCTCCGCAGGTCGCCGATGTTCAGCACGGGGATCCCGCCTTCGGTGGGCACCAGAATGATCAGGTTGTCCCCCCCCTTCATGTCCCGCAGGATTTCGAGGTACTGCATGGTCAGGGCTTCGGGCGTGAGCGTCTGATTGCGCAGGCGCTGCTGCTCGGCCTGCAGCCGCGCCACCTCGACGCGGTGGCGCTCGGTCTCGACCTGTTGCTCCTGCGCGATCTTCTGGTTGATGGCCTGGACCACCGCGGCGGGCGGCTGCAGGTCGCGCAAGAAGAACGCCGTCACCGTGGCGATACGGAACTGGCCGTGGCCGCCCCGCGGCGTCGTGACCAGCGCCGAGTCCACCAGCGCTTCCATGGTCTGGGCGATCAGCGTGCGCTTGGAGATGTCGTTGATCGAGTACTGCACCATGCCGTCGCGCACGCCCTTGCGGATGGCATTGAGGACGGCGCCGCGGATTTGGTCTTCGTTGCCGATTTCGGTGTAAATGCGCGGCGCCTGCTGTGGGTCGATCTGCCAGCGGATCGACACTTCGATGTGCATCCCCATCTGTTCCGAGGAGAGCGCCTCGATGCTCTCCACCTGCGCGCCCGCTTGGGGCCACTGCTCTTCGCGCGCTGAGTAGCGCTCGACCGACGCCCACGGCGGCACCACGTGGATGCCGGCCACCAGGGGCTGGGCGGTCACCGAGCCGAAGGCGTGCTGGACGCCGACCTCGCCGGGGTTGACCACGACCGCCGTGGCGCCGAGGATGACAATGACGCCCACGACCGCGAGGCCGAGCGAGGCGATCTTCACGATACCGCCGACGGGGCGGCCCGAATCCGTCTTGACGAAGGAGGCCGCGAGGCGCACGAAGAACGCCGCGACCAGCAGGATGATGCCGAAGATCAGCTCGCCCATACGCGCTCCGGAGAGGGACGCGCGGAAGGTACGCGGGCGGAGAACCCGCGGCTATGAGAAGAGGTTCGGCCCTCCCACTCCCGGCTTCCCGTAGCCCGACGGACCCTTCGGCTCGGGGCGCGCCCGCGCGTAGCCCAGCTCCTCGGAGCGCGAGATCTTCTTCTCCGCCACCAACCCCTCCAGCACCAGCTCGCACGCCGAGACCATGGTGGCCGGGTCCTTCGGCGGCGCGAGCCCCACCTGCGTCACCAGCTCGAGCAGCCCCGGGACGACGCTGAAGCCTTTGAGACAGGCGTCGGAGCGCTCATCGCTCGAGATCTTCAGCGCGCCGCCCTCGTCGAACCAGTGCACGATGTCGTCCACGTTCGCGCCGCCCACCCGCGCGGCGAACGTCGCGCCCGCCGCGCGCCGGATCAGGTCTTTGGCGATCACCTCGGCGCCCTGCAGCTCGCCCTCGTACTCGAGCTCGAGCTTGCCGGTGATCGCGGGCAGGGCGGCATACACGTCCGACACGCGCGGTACGACGTGCTTCTCCTTGGTGGTCACCGAGCGCCGCTCGGCGTTCGAGACCACGTTCTCGAGCAGGCTGATGGGCAGGCGCTGCGACACCCCGGAGCGCCGGTCCACGCGCTTGTCCTCGCGCGCCTCGAACGCCACGCGCTCCACCATTTCCGCCATGAAGTCGGGCACGCGCACCGCGCGCGCGGCACCGCGCTCGAGCCACGATTCCTGGCGCGTGATCATCGCGCCCAGCTCGACGGTGTGTGGGTAGTGCGTCACGACCTCCGAGCCGATGCGGTCTTTCAGCGGCGTGATGATCTTGCCGCGGGCGGTGTAGTCCTCGGGGTTCGCCGTGAACACGAGCGCTACGTCCAGCGGCAGGCGCACCGGATAGCCTTTGATCTGGACGTCGCCTTCCTGCATGATGTTGAAGAGGCCGACCTGGATCTTGCCCGCGAGGTCCGGCAGCTCGTTGATCGCGAAAATGCCGCGGTTGGCGCGGGGCAGGAGGCCGAAGTGCATGGTCAGCTCGTCGGAGAGCAAATGCCCGCCGCGCGCCGCCTTGATGGGATCCACGTCGCCGATGATGTCGGCCACGGTCACGTCCGGCGTCGCCAGCTTCTCCACGTAGCGGGAATCGCGCGGCAGCCAGGCGATCGGCGCGGCGTCGCCCTGCTCGTTCAGCAGGTCGCGGCCGTACTTGGAAATCGGGGCGAAGGGATTGTCGTTCACCTCGCTGCCCGCGACGATGGGAATCTCTTCGTCGAGCAACGTCACGAGCTGGCGCAGCACGCGGCTCTTCGCCTGGCCGCGCAGGCCGAGCAGAATGAAGTTGTGGCGCGACAAGATCGCGTTGACCAGCTGCGGCAGCACCGTGTCTTCGTAGCCCACGATGCCGGGGAAAATCGGCGCGCCGTTCTCGAGCACGCAGATCAGATTTTCCCGCAGTTCGTCTTTCACGGAGCGCTGCGCCCGCGAGGGCGCCGCCCACTCCGTCTGTTTCAATTCGCCCAACGTCGTCGCTTTGTGCATGACCGGACATTAACCAGCGCGCTCGCGGGGTGTAAAGAGTCGGACCGCCGCGACGCCCCACGCCCGCAGATCGACGCCCGCATGCCGATCGCCCGAGAGTGGGAGGGCGTCGCCATTCATCTCCACCAGGTTGGCGCGCCGCGCCTGCGCGAAGCCGTAGGCGGCGGGCCAGATGCCAACGCTGCGCGATGACCCCGCCACGTCGAGCAGTCGCACGATCGCGCCGTCGCCGTCGTCCGCCGCTTTGGCCGCCACCACCAACGCGCCCTGATCGGGCAGGATCAGCGCGCGGTCCTTGGCGATCAAGGGGCCGCGCGTGGCGTTGTCATAGCCCGCGCTCACATACAGCGGATCGCAGGCGGCCCAGCCGCGCCGCACCGGCTCCGCCAGGTCGCCCGGTCCCAGCAGCGAAATGCGGAAACGACAGGCCCACGTGCCGCCCTGGCTGGCTGCGTAGTTGGTGTGCCAGTAGTTGTTCAGGGCGTACGCGAAGACGGTTCCGTCGGGCGTGAGGGTCCGCGGCCAGGCGCCCCTGAATACGTCGTTCAGCGTGAGCAGCGGCGTATCGGGCGCGCTCCAGAGTACGCCCTCCTGACCCTCGGTGAGCCACACCCAGTGCGTGTGGCAGTACCAGTCGCGCGCGCTCGCGGGCTGTTGATCCTTTTCCACGGCCATGCGGCCCAGCGGCACCTCGAGCTGCACGGTGGGATGCACGAAGGCGAACGGGAAGGCGACGTACAGCGCCTCCTTCTCGAGCACCGGCGTCTTGGTGATCTCGTTCTCGATGTCGACCCACGGCAACGTGTCGTACAGCGTGACCGTGGACGTCGCCGTACCGCAGCCCGCCACCGTGCGCGTGGTCACGAGTCGCACGCCGATGCCCGGCAGGCGCTCGCGCCGTGTGAGCGTTGCGGCCGCCTGCGTGATTGCCAGCTGCGGCGGCGTCGCGAGATCGTGGCGGTCACCGGCCGTCCAGAGAGCCGAGCGCTCGCCGCCGCGCACGTAGACGAGCTGATTCAGGCCGCTCCAGGAGGACGGCTTGACCCGTTCCTTGCCGTCGGGCCCCACGAGCGACTGGATCGCGCCCGTGGCAGGGTCGAGGCGGACGTGGAAGCCGCCGGCCTGGGCGTCGGTGGCGGCACCTTCATCGCTGAGGGGAGTGGGTGCGCGGTCGCGCTCCGCGAGGGCGACGTAGCCCAGGCCGGGGACGTCGGAGACTACCACCAGGGCGTCGCCGTCGGGCAGGTCCACGGCGGGAAGGTCGGTGCCGCTCCACGCCAGCGCTTTGCCGGCGCCGCCCGGCACCCGCGCGACGTCGCTGCGGGTCCGGGTGGACGCGTTGAACACGATGCGCCCCCGGCCTTGATCCGTGCCGTGCCCCAGGCGCAGCAGGCCTTCCTTCAGGTGCTGGGCGGCGGCCGCGGCGGCGCCGGCGACGAAGCGCCGCTTGTAGGCCCATTGCTCGACCGTGGCGCGCGCGTCGGGCTGGGATACGCTCTCGGAGGCGCCCCAGGTGTGCTCGCCGAACAACAGGAGGTCGCGCCACATCGCGCGGGCATCGGCCGCTCGCGCCGCGGCGCGGTCGGCCGCGCTTGAGTCCTTGAGCTCGAGCCGGTCGGACCACAGCTCGACCAACTCCGCGGCGCGGGCGGCGAGTTGGGCGCGCCGGAACAGCGCCAGCTCGAGGGCGGTGGACGCGGCGCCGTCCTCCCAGTAGAGGCCGGTGTCGCCCTTGCGCACGGGGATCTGCGTTCCCCAGCGCCGTTCCACATCCCGAAAGAAATCCTCGGCGCGCGCGGGCGCGATCCGGGGGAACGCGTAGCGGCGGTTGAACTCCTCGACGTTGGCGATCATCTGCTCGTCGGTCAGCGCATTGTCCCACTGCGCGCCGTACAAGAGGCCCACGTCGTACGGCCACGCGGGCGAGAGAAACACGGGGTTCGTGAGCAGCCAATCGGAGAGGCGCCGGCCCATCTCGGCCGGACCCACGTCGAAGCCGAAACGCAGGCCGTCGCCGTAGTGGTAGTTCCGCCAGTGCAGCACGCGGCTGCCGTCGGGCGACTCCCACCAGTAGAGCTGCGGGTACGCGGTCCACGGGCCGGTGAGGCCGTAGGCCTTGCCCTCCGATTCGGGAAGCAGCGGCAGCGCGCGCTCGGGGTTGGGGCCGCTGGCGAGGTATTTCACGCCGCTCGCGGCGAGCACCATGGGGAACGTGAGCGCCTGGCCGGGGACGTCGGTGATTTGCGCGGCAGCGTACGTCAGGCCCCGCTCGCGCGCCAGCAATCCCGCGGGCCAGACCACGCGGGCGAACGTGTCGTGGTCGAGGATCCCCGTCAGCATGTTGGCGAACAGGGCGTGGAAGCCGATCTTGCCGTCGCGGATCGCTTGCAACAGGGCGTCCGCCGCCTGCGGCGGGCGGTTTTCGACGTACGAGATCACCTGTAGCGCGCACTCGGCCGACCAGCGCGCCCCAGGGTGGGTGGCGAGCCGCGCCACGGCCGCATCGAGATTCTGCCGGTGGATCTCGAGACAGCGCTCCTGCACGTCGGTGTAGCCGACGTCGGTGTGGTTGGTGGCGAGCCAGTACAGCGTCCAGCGCCGCGGCGGCGTGAGCCGCACATTCGTGCGCAGCAGGCGCTGCTTGCCTACCTCCAGGTCCACCCGATAAGCGGTGGGTTCCGACAACGGCAGCCACACCTCTCCTTGCAGCACCGACCCCTCACCCGCGGGTAGGAGGCCGGCGCTGCCGGCCAACGCGCCGTGCCGGTCGGTCACTGTCGCCCGGGCGGCCGGGGTATCGAGCCCCGACACCGTGATGCGCACCAGATTCTTGTGGCCGTCGGGCTGCTGGTAGAGCGCCGTGGGTTGCGCCTGCAACAGCGGCGGGGTGCCCGCCGCCATCCCCGCGCGCACGGACGTGGGTAGGGTCGCCAGCCAGCCGAGGAACGAGCGGCGGTCGCTCATGCCGGAAACCTCACCAGCGCCCTGTGCTTCGGGCAATGTGGGGGTCGCACTTGACTCCCCGGGGCGGGTAGCTAGTTTTTCCCCCGCTTACCGGGTCCCCACCCCTTTCAGGAGCATGCATGAAGCGTCTCGCACTCGTCGTTGCCCTGGTCGCATTCGCGGGCTGCAAGAAGGCAGAGCAGCAGCCGGCCGCGGCAGCCGACACCCACATGATGGCGGGTGACAGCACCAAGATGATGATGTCGGACACGTCGAAGCACATGATGGCCGACACGTCAAAGAAGATGGCGCCGGCGGCCGCGCCCACGAAGGCCCCTGCGCCGACCAAAGCGCCCGCGCCCGCGAAGAAGAAGCCCTAACTCGCGCGGAGTAAACGTTGGACGGCGCCCGGGACTGAACCAGTCCCGGGCGTTTGTGTTTAGCGGGGTCGCTCCACCCACGCCACCGTGCGGCGCACTGCTTCGCGCGGCGGCACCACCGCTCGCCAGCCCAGCTCGCGCCGCGCCCGCTCCGCCACGTACGGATTCTCGCCCGCGAGGAAGCGCACGGCCGAGCCGCCGATGCCGGGATAGCGCCCGGGCCGCACGATCATCTGCCAGCGCGCCCCCACGTCGACAGCGAAACGCGCGACGCCATACGGCAGCCGCACGCGGCGCACGCGCACGCCCAACGCCTCGGCGAAGGCGTCCACGAACGTGCGCTGGGTGAACGCGTCGGGACCGTCGTCGGTGGTGTTGTACGCCCGGCCGACGGCCGCGGGCCCATCCAGGGCGAGCACGATCGCTGCGGCGACGTTGCCGGCGTACACGCACGACAGGCGGTTGGTCCCCGGCCCGATCTGCGGCACGATCCCGCCGCGCACGGCCCGCACGACGCGCGGTGAGAACAGGCGGTCGTACTCCCCGTAAATCACGTTGGGGCGGATCACGACGGCCGCCACGCCGCCGCGCGCCACCTCCTCCCACAGCAATTCCTCCGCACGGCGCTTGCTCTGGGCGTAGTAGTCGCGCTCCCAGATCTTCTGAAATGGAAAGTCTTCGTCCACGGCCCCGCGGCCGGCGCCGTCGGCGGCGGTCCGGCCGTACACCGCGACCGACGAGACGTGCACCAGCCGCGCACCGCACGCGCGCGCGGTGGTGAGCGCGTGACGCGTGCCTTCCACGTTCACCGCGAGGAAACGGTCGAGCGGAGCGCTGGGGGCGACGAGCGCGGCGGCATGCACGACGGCGCGTACACCCGTGGCGGCCCGGGCCCAGGCGGCGGGGTCGGTGACGTCCCCCGCGACCGCGGTGGCGCCGAGCGCGGCGACGGCGGCGTGCGCGGCCGGGCGCACCAGGGCGCGCACCGCATCACCCCGCGCGACCAGGGCGGCGATCACGTGGCTGCCGACCATGCCGCTGCCGCCGGTGACGAGAATCGTCACGCCGGTTCGCGGCGGCTCAGTGCAAAGGGCAGTGCGACGACGCGCGCGTCGGTGCCACCGGCGCGCACCATGTCTCCCGGCGCGACTTCGCGCCGTAGGATGCCGAGGCCGATCCAGCGTCCGCCCGGTGACGTGCCGCCGTCGGGCACCCACGCGACACTCGTCACGCGACCTACGTCCTTGTCGCGGTGCACCACAGCGGGAGTGGTCGCGCCGTCGGGCTCGGCATCGAACTCGAGGCCCTTGAGCTCGCGGTTGGGGTGACCGCGAAAATGCAAGCGGCTGACGGTCTCCTGCCCGGTGTAGCAGCCTTTGGTGTAGGACACGCCGCCGAGCTCGTCGTAACGGACTTCCTGGGGCAGGGTCTTGTCGTCCACTTCGGCGCCGAGCCGCGGCCACCCTGCCAGGATGCGGGCCAACTCCAGTCCCGCGGCGCCCGGCCGCAGCGCCCCCGCGGCCGCCAGACGCTCCTCCAACGCCAGCGCGTGGCCGGGCGCCGCGGCGATCTGCGCGGCGAATGGCGCGGTCTCGCCGGGACGTGCCACTTCCGCCGCCACGCCGTGCACGTTCGCCGCCACCGCGTGACCGGGCATGGGAAGCGGTACGCCGACGGTCTCGCATAGTGCAGCGACGCCGGCACCAGCGAGTCGCAGGACCGTGAGCTCGTCTGAGCCATCCACCGTGCGCGCGAGCCGTGGGGGCACCGATCGGGTGTAGAGCTCGAGCACTCGCTCGCGAGCTTCGGCGGGCACGACGTAGCTGACGCTCGGCCCGTGCCGCGCCGCCCAGCCGTCCACCAGGATCATCCCCTTGGGCGTGAGCAGGGCGCCGTAGACGAAGGCGCCGTCACCCGGTTTCTCGATGTCGTTGGTGAGGAGACCCTGAAAGCACGTGATGGCGCCGGGGCCCGTGAGCGTGATCACGGCGACGTCGGCGCGGGCAACGATCGCGCCGACCCGCAGGGCATCCACGACGGCGGGACTGGTCATCGGGTACCCAACGTTTCGTCGAGCCACGCCGCCACGCGCGGCCAGCAATCCTGCGGCGCGCGCCGGTCGAGCAGCAATCCTTTATGATCAATTCCCGGTGCGGTCACAAACAGCTCCTTCCGCGGAGCGCCCACGGCATCCACCACCTGCTGGCACGCCGCCGGCGGCGCGAACAGCCAATCGCTGGCGCCGGCCACGCTGAGGTACGGCACGCGCACGTGAGCCAGCCCGCTCCAATAATCGAAACCGTCGTCGCCGCGCCAGCTGCCCGCAACGTTCCAGCCCATCCACTGGCCCAGCACGCCGGCGCTCTCATCCTCGGGGCCGAAGCCCAGGGCCCGCGATGGAAACCGTCCCAGCAGACGTGTGAGCCGGACGATGGACCAGGCGGCGCCGCGGCGTAGGGCGCCCATCCGCAGCGGACCCGGCGTGCCGAGCGTCACGCACGCCGCGAGCGGCAGGGCGGCGCCGCTGAGACGCGCCAGCCAGCACAGCCCCACGGCTCCGCCCGACGAATGCCC
>WNFG01019088.1_pt1 | contig 11733 bp, 11 predicted proteins | sample 5400431 | NCBI WGS metagenome assembly WNFG01 (sample SAMN13153346, study PRJNA577476) | soil metagenome | isolation source: 120 cm saprolite under Douglas fir tree site 2 hole 3 replicate 2 | place: USA:California | collected 2015-04-18
AAGACTTCCGCGACCAGCTGCGCCAGGTCAAGAAGATGGGCTCGCTGCAGAACATCATGAAGATGCTGCCCAGCGTCGGCCCCTTCGCCGGAATGCAGAAGGCCGCCGATCAGGTGGATGAAGGCCAGATCGGCCGCGTCGAAGCCATCATCAACTCCATGACGCAGAAAGAGCGCAACCACCACGAGATCATCAACGGCAGCCGGCGCAAGCGCATCGCCCTGGGCTCAGGCACCAGCGTGCAGGAAGTCAATCAGCTTCTCCGCCAGTACGCCCAGATGCGCAAGATGTTCAAAGACATGGGCAAGGCCAGCTTCGGCAGAAAGCTGGCGGGCATGAGATTTCCGGGGATGAACTGAAACAACGATTTGGTAATTGGGTAATTTTGTAATTTGGTAATTGGTGGTTGGTATTTGGTATTTGATTTGGCGCTCGGCTTTTTCTACGAGCGGCCTTCAATTACCAAATTACAAAATTACCCAATTACCAAATCCTTCCATGTCTCTCAAATCTCAACTCGAAGAACTCACCACCAAACTCCGCGCGCTGGTGCCTGCCGAGAGGCTGGCGGTGGTGGAGCGGGCTGCGGACGAGCTTAAATCTTCGGGCACTGCGGACCAGGCTTTGAAGGCAGGCGATTCTGCGCCGGCCTTCGAACTGCCGGATGGCGACGGCATGATATGGCGGTCGGCGGAGCTGCTGCAACGCGGGCCGCTGGTCATCGTTTTCTATCGCGGACGCTGGTGCGCCTATTGCAACACCCAGCTTGAGGCACTCCAGGAAGTCCATGCGCAGATCGCAGCCGCGGGAGCTTCGCTGGTGGCGATCTCTCCTCAGACGCAGAAACATTCCTACATGACCCGCGACATGCACGAGCTGCGCTTCCCGGTGCTCAGCGATTCGGGCAACGCCGTAGCGCGGCAGTTCGGACTGGTCTACCGGCTTTCCGCGCCGATGCAGTCTCTCTACGAAAGCATCATGACCAAACTGCCCGGATACAACGGCGACCAAAGCTGGGAACTGCCGCTGGCGGCGACTTATATCGTGCAGCCCGATGGAAAAATAAAGTACGCACGTGTGGATGCCGACTGGCGGCAGCGGCCGGAGCCGGATGAGATCACCAGCCTGCTATAGCAAATCACAATCTCACCACGAAAAATTAAAAACATTTGCCGCTGATCTTCGCAGATGTGCGCTGATAAAAACCAGGAAAGAGAGAGATGGAAGCAGTTCACATCTGTCTTATGGTTTTCTTATCAGCGTTCATCTGCGCAAATCAGCGGCAAATGTTTTTATCGGGGCTCCGTGGTGAAGCCTTGCTTCTAACTCTGCGGACGGCTGGCCGGCGGAACGATTCCGTTCATTCTCAGATACTCCACCATCTGCCCGTAGTGATCGTTGGCGTGGGGAATCGGGCTGGTCGTCAACTGGATTCGCGGCGACTTGTTCTGGCGGAACTGGAGCATTTCCAGAGCATTGTCGCCGGTCAGGGCGGCGGTGGCTTTGTGTCCGAGGGCGAAGGAATCCTTCAGGAACTTCATAATCTCCGCTTTGGTTTTGAGTTCATCCGGACCGTTGGGGCCTTTGATTCCGGCGGGCATCGGGTCGCCGGTTACGGGGCACCAGAAAGCATAGTTGGCGGTCGCGATGTGTTTCACTTCCATCGCAAATGTCCGGACGCCCTTGTAGTCGCTGCCCTTTACGGCCAGGCTTTCGGGACTGAAGTTGTATTTGTCTTCCGGCATGGCTTCGGCGGCTTCCACAACGTTCTTTTCGATTCCGCTGAGCTGCCGATCGAACACGCTTGCGAGGGTGGGCGCCGGCTGCGGCTGGGCCGCGGGTCTCGCCGGTTTGGCGGGGGCCGCGGCCTGTCCGTAGGCCACGGTGCCGACGGCAAAACTCAGGACCAACAGCAGACACAACATTCTAAGATTCTTCATTGTTCAGGCTACTGTTTTTGGATAGCGATTAACGATACAACAAGATTTGGTAATTGAGTAATTTGGTGATTGGGTAATTGGTGATTGGTATTTGGTATTTGCTCAATCGTCGACTCGCGTCGGCACCGATCTTCAATTACCAAATTACCAAATCACTCAATCACCCAATTTACCTAATTTCCCTGCCGGCTGGCGGGCGGCACGATCTTGTTATTGCGCAGGTATTCCACCATCTGCCCGTAGTGATCGTTGGCGTGGGGAATCGGGCTGGTCGTCAACTGGATTCGCGGCGACTTGTTCTGGCGGAACTGGAGCATTTCCAGAGCATTGAGTTCAAATGAATCCTTCAGGAACTTCACGATCTCGGCTTTGGTTTTGATGGAGTCCGGGCCGTTTTCATTGCTGACGTCCACAGCCGGCTTCTCGCCCACGGCAGCCGACCAGAATTTATAGTTGGTGGTGGCCACGTGCTTGATCTGCTGGGCGAAGGTGCGGACGCCCTTGAACTCGCCATCCGTGGGAGCGTAGTTGTATTTGTCTTCGGGCATGGCTTCCGCCGCCGAGACAAACTCGCGTTCGAGAATGCTTACCTCGCGATCGTTGATGGAGGCGATGGTGGGCGCGGGCGGCGCGGGCTTAGGCGCGGGCGCAGGGGTTGCAGTTTGCGCCGAGGCCGCAAAGGCGAAACAAAGTACCAGAGAAAGGACATATTTCATTGGGAAGGCTCCTGAGAGATTTAAGATTCCAAATTCAAATTTGAAGGCCGGTGCCGACCTCTAAAAACTTACACTTCGACCGGCTCCCGCGCTTCCTGCAACCGGTACCGATGACTCAGCAGCAGACTTGCACACAATGCGGCCACCGCCAGGGTCAGGGTGAATTTCAATCCTACATGAGTGGCGACCACGCCCCACACCGCGCTGCCCAGCGCCAGCCCGCCTTGCAGGGCCAGCACGTACAGTGAGATCATACGCGCCCGCACCCAAACCGGAGCGGTGGTCTGGGCCACGAAGTTGAGACTGGCGAGGTTGCTGATCCAGGCGAGTCCGGCGAAGGCGGCCAGCAGAGCGAACAAACCCAGCGACGACTGAGTGCGCACCATGAAAAACATAGCGGCGGCAAAGACCGCGCTGGCGGAGTTCACCATGATATCCAGCGACCAGCGGCCTCGCAGCAGGGAGAGCAGGCCCGCGCCGGAGAGCGCGCCGAGTCCGAAACATGCCAGAATCGTGCCGTATCCCTGGGCGCCATAGCAGGTCGCCATCAGCGGCAGCATGGCCCAGTAGGCGCTGGCGCAGAGCGAGAAGGCCAGGGTGCGCACCAGCACCGCCTGCATCCGGCGGTCGCTGCGCGCGTAGCGGAGGCCGTCACCGATGGCCCGGAATATATTGGTCGCAACCATGGGCGCAACACGGTGCGCGGGCTTCCAGCGGTACAGAAAGAGAATCACGCCGAAAAATGAGACGGCATTCAGCAGAAACGCCACCCCGCTGCCGGAGGTGGCAATCACCAGTCCGCCGACCGCCGGACCGACGGCCCGGGCGATATTGAACCCCGCCGAATTGAGAGCGACCGCCGAAGCCAGCTTCGACGCGGGAACCAGATCGGGCGTCAGAGCCTGCCAGGCGGGATCGTTCATGACCGCTCCCACACCCAGAAGCACCGTGAAGAATATCAGCCAGTGCGGAGTTACCCATCCCCGTATGGTGAGCAGTCCCAGAATTCCGGCAGCCGCGACCATCGATGTTTGCGTGAAGAGCAGGAATTTGCGCCGATCGACGATATCGGCCAGGGCTCCGGCGGGCAGCGCGATCAGAAATACCGGCAGGCTGAGCGAAACCTGCACGGCCGCCACCCACATGGGCGAGCTGCTGAGCGTGGTCATCAGCCATCCGGCGGCGACGTTCTGCATCCAGCTTCCCGTATAAGAAATGACTGCGGCGATCCACAGGGTACGGAACAGCGGCTCACGCAACGGGGCCAGCACCGAATAACGCTGCGGAACGAGCGGGGCCTGGGCAGTCTCTTCCATTGCGCTAACAGCCCCCGCGCCGGATGTAGTCAAAGGCGAACCCGAAGATGAATGCGTAGCTGACATCGGCAGTCATTGGACTCCCGCTCCAACGGTTTCGTGAGCGAGAGCCGGGCCAAAAGGCCACTCCCCGCGCCGCCACGAACGAAAGATGAACAACACCAGCCCGACGGCCACAATCACCAGCGCATAGCGGATTTCTTTCATGAATCCGGGCCGCTCGAACAGCACATAGAGAAAGCCGGCCGCGGCCAGCACCGCCGGGACCGGATAAAGATACATGCGAAACGGCCGCGGAAAGTCCGGACGGCGGGCGCGCAGCAGCAGCAAACCGAGAATCTGCATCAGGAACTGCACCATAATGCGGATGACCACCAGCGCCGCGATGACATCCTGCAGGCGGAACAGACAAAAGACAGCGGCCAACGCACCCAGGGTCACCAGCGAAACATGGGGAATATTGTGCTTCGGATGCACTCGCGCATACGGCCTGAAGTAGTTGCCGTCCACGGCGGCCGCGTAGGGCACGCGCGAATAGCCCAGCATCAGAGAAAAGACCGAGGCAAAGGCGGTCCAGATGATCAAAACAGCGGCGAGGGAGCCGGCCCATCCGCCAAAAGTCCTCTGCAGCAGAGTAGCCGCGACATAGAAGCGGGTCTCGGAACCGGCGGACTGGTCGAGTTCCCGCCACGGAATCACACCGAGAATGCTGATGTTCATCACCACATAGATCGCCGCCACCAGCAGGATGGAATAGATCAGGGCCCTGGGGATGGTCCGCTCGGGCTCGCGCACCTCCGCGCCGAGAAAGCAGATGTTGTAGTAGCCCCAGTAGTCGTAGGCGGCCACCAGCAACCCCGCGCCCAGGCCCAGCGCGAAGCCGCTCGAAAGCTGAAAGGCATGAGGAGGAAAGCTGAAGGCGCGGGCGGCGCTGAAGTGGCTGAGTCCGGCGGCGATGACCAGCGCCACGGTGGCCATCACGCCCACCCAAAGATACTTCGACATGCGGGCCACGATGGCGATGCGCCGGTAGAGCAGCACGACCGCCAGCACGCAGCTTCCCATAGCGACGAGGGTGCCGCCGGTGATCAGCAGGCGCATCTCGAATTTCCCCAGCAGCGGAAAGATCGCCGAAAGAGTGTGGTCTGCAAACGGATGGTCCAGCGTCGGCAAAAGATATCCCGCATAGCGGGCAATGCCGATACAGCCCGAAGCGATCGAGAGAGGCGCACTGAAGAGAAGCTGCCAGACAAAGAGAAACGACATCAGCCGACCCAGCGAGGCGGCCCCGAAACTTTCCTTCAGATACTGATACGACCCGCCGGCCTGAGGCATGGCTGCGCCCAGTTCGGCCCAGACCAATCCGTCGCAGATAGCAAAGAACGCGCCCAGCACCCAGCCCAGCATGGCCTGCGGACCACCCATGGCGTGAACAATCAGCGGAATGGTAATAAACGGCCCCACCCCGATCATGTCGATCATGTTCAGGGCCGTGGCCTCGCGCAGGCCGATGGCGCGTTCGAGGCGAGGTTCAGAGCTCATTGGCAATCACCAAAAAGGAATTGCCGCTGATTTTCGCGGATGAACGCAGATAAAAATATTTCCCTTTTTCCGATCTGCGTTTATCCGCGTAAATCTGCGGCAAAATCTTTTGTTTTCTCATTGTTTCGCGCTCAGCAGGTTGGCGAACAGGCGAATCGCTCCGGGCACACCCGCCGGGAGCTGCCTGAAAAACGCGTAGGACGAATAAATATACAGTCCCTTACCCACAGGCGCCGCAAGCAGGCAGCCCTTCTGCGGGGCCTCGTCGGGATCGTGGCTGGAAAGCAGAGGCTTGAAGTGTTCATCCCACTTCGACATGCAGTAGAGGCTGCGTTCCTGCACCCAGCCGTCGAAATCTTTCGACGTGATTTTGTTGGGATAAGAGAAGACCCGATCTTCGGGCGCGAGCACTTCCACCGGCATCTCCTCGACGGTGACCCGCTCGCTGCTCAGGGTCATCGGATAGGGCGTGTAATGCCCGTCATTGAAGGCGTTGACGGTCTGGTTATATTGGACGATCAGCGTTCCGCCCTGGTTGGCGAAATCGAGCAGACGCCGGTTCTGTTCGCGCAGATCGGTGCGCACTTTAAGCGAAGGCGGCAGCTTGACGTCCACGGCCTGCACGTTCTGCGTCGCGGGACGATACGCATAAAACGAATCAAGATCGGGGCGGGTCAGAATCTTGAAGCCTTCCACGTAATCTTTGTTGTCGCAGTGCGCGTGAGCGGTTACCTCGTAGGTGCCTTCCTTCACGCTGGGCGGCGTAATCTCGAAGGAATATCGGTTGGTATCGCCGTCATGGTCGAGCGCCACCGGAAAAGAAGCGGGGTCAACCTTCCATCCTTTGGGTGTTTCAAGACCGAGGTCGCACCTGGCCGCTCCCTGGCGGTTACTGCGGACGTTCACATCGATCTGCGACTTCCCCGCTCCGGTGGTGGAGATCACCACAACCGGCGTTTCAAGCATGACGGAAATTGCAGGGCCGACAGCCAGTGGGCGCTCCGATTGTCCCGCCACCGGATCGACAAACTTGACCTTGGCGACCGCACGGGCCGCGCTGGCTCCGCCGGCTGCCGAGAGCGCGGCGGTTGCATGCACAGGATAGGGCGGAAAGGGCAGATTCATCAGCGACGGATCGCCGATCGCATAGACGGTTTCGGTCTGCGGATCGCGGCGCGTGAAATAAGGCCGCGTATATTTCGGGTTGTCGGGCACCTGCACCTGAAAACGGACGTACCCGCTCTCGCCGGTTTTCAACTCGGGCCGCTCTTCCTTTACCACCGTGCTGGTCCAGCCTTCGGGTACGTCGAGCTTCACAACTCCGGGAGTGACCGGCAGTTTTCCGCGATTGAAGACCCGGGCGGTAAGAGTAAACGTCTGTCCGGGAACGGCGAGCAGGAGAGTCTGCTCCATGCGCGGGAAATAAGATGGCGCTGCGGGCGGGCCGGCCTGATCGACGGTGACTTCGAAATAAATTCCCAGCGCCTCATTGGAGGCCAGCTCGAACTGCTCCTGCTTGGTGCGCAGAGACGGAAGCAGATCGGCTTTGGCCGTGGCCGATAGCGCCGAGCCTTCCACCTGGGCAATCAGCTTCTGTGTTTCGGCCAGGCCGGCGAGCAGAGGAGCGACGCAGCCTGAGGAATCCTGAATCGAGAAAGCTTTTGTTGCGTCTTCGACATGTCTGGCGATCGATTCCAGCGCGGGACGCAGAAAAGGCGCTTTCGCTTCTTCAGCGCCAACGCGCGCGGCCAGCCCGGGCAGGGCCGTATCGATTCCATCGAAGAAGTCGTTTTCGTGCTCACCTACGGCTTTAGCAGGCAGCACCGAATCCGAAAGTTTGTAATAGTCGGGCCGATTCCCCGGCGACACGCGGATTCCGCCGGTGCCCTGCGAGGTCTGATGGGCGAGGCCTTCGAGCGCGTACTGCGCGTACGACATACCCAGAATCGAGCTGTAGGTTCCGGTGTTGACGCTCACGGTGTAATCGTCGGCGGCAACGTTCAGTTCACGCTGGCGGGGCACGTTGTCGTTATAAAACTTGCGCGCCTGCCAGGGCAGAAGTCCCTCTTTGATCTGTTCGGGAAAGCGCTTCGGATCGGCGGCGGCGCGAAACGCCTCGCGCGTCAGCACCCCGGAGGCCTCGTGGTTGCCGTGCCCGTCGCGCTTGGTTCCGGAAAAGCGCGAGGTGATTACGTCAGGCCTGAAGATGCGGATGGCGCGCACCATGTCGGCGAGGGCGACGTCGTGTCCGTGCCACTTGTTGAAGGTCTCTTCGGCGGTCTTGGAGAATCCGAAATCCACGACGTGGCTGAAGCGCTGCTCCACGCCGTAATACTTATCGGCCTGCAACAGTTCCAGCGTGCGCAGGATGCCCAGATCGTCGGAGCTTTCCGCGCCGAACTTGTTCTGTCCGCCTTCGCCGCGCGTCACGGTGAACAACTGGATGGTCACGCCGTTGCCGCGGGCCTCCATGGTCATCATGCCGCCGTCTTCATCGTCGGGATGGGCGACGGTATGAAACATGCGCGCCGTGGTCTTCAGCTTCACCAGAAGCTGATACAGCCGCAGCGCGCCCGTATCTTCCGGCAGAGGCCGCGTATCGGACACAGAGGATTGAACCAACAGGAAGACGATGCAGAAACAGGCCAGGGCCTGCCGAAGGTGACGAAATCGCATGGGAGATATTTTCGCTGTTACGCACGGCAAAAACAACTTGGCCGCGAATGAAGGTGAATCAACACGAATAGAGTGAAGTCTGGTTTGCCATTCCCCGCCCTCATCCTCATAATCTCTTCATGCCCCGCACCCTGATCGTCGCCGTCACCGGAGTGATCTTTCTCTTCCTGAGCGCCCTGCACATCTACTGGGCCTGCGGAGGCCGCTGGGGTTCAGGGGTCGCCGTCCCGTACAAGGGGGACCGTCCCCTGTTTACGCCCTCGGTGCGCGCGACGGTCATTGTGGCCCTGCTGCTTCTGATGGCGGCCATGATTCTGCTGCTGCGAGTCAGTGTCCCGGCCAACGCCACGCTGGAATTCATTACCCGCTGCGGTGCGTGGGTGCTTACGGCGGTCTTCGTGCTTCGCGCCACCGGCGACTTTCACTGGATCGGATTTTTTAAGACGGTCCACGCAACCAGCTTCGCCCGGCTCGATACGTGGCTCTATTCGCCGCTCTGTCTGCTTTTGGCCGCGGGTTCGGCGGTTGCGGCGAGGGCTGCGGGTTTCCGCTGATTTCGCGCCGGCGGATGTACCGATTCGCTGTTGCGACCGGCGTCGCAAAACCCGTATGATGCAGCGCAGGTTGGTCCGTAGCCAGTCTCATGTCTCCCCTTCGAATTTCAACCCGGCGCGGCTCTATCCTCGTTATCCCCCTTATTCTCGTGTTCATGCTTCTTCCCTGCGGAACACCGTTGCACGCGCAGAACCCGCAAAAATTTGTGCCGGCGAAGGACCTCTTCGATCAATTGCCGTTTGACGAATGGGTGAAACAAGGCCCCAAACAGCAGGTACGCTGGCAGACGCAGGTTGGCTACCTGGGGCTGTCGGGATATCAGCGTCAGTTGGTGGGCATTGAGGCCTACGTGGATCTTCCCGATCTGCTGCAGCGTCCGCGCGACCGGCAGCTGATCTTGCTGGTGCAGCTGACCGACAGTGCAGGCCGGCGGTATCGAAGCGCCCGGACCCTCGAGCTAAGCAGCCTGAAAGCCGTCCCCAACGGTGGCAGGCATGAACTCCAGCGCTTTGACTGGAAGGCGTTCGCGCTGCCGGGAGATTATCAGGTCGTCATGGCGCTCTATCACGCGGATACGGGCGAACATAATCTCGCGCAGAAACGGCTGCGCGTGCCGGCGATCCACAACGATCCCCTGGCCAATGCGTGGCGCGGCCTGCCGGGCGTGGAGTTCTGGGCGCCAATTTCCGTGGAGGACATCGATTTTTTTTACCGTCCTGAGTTCGAAGACACTCTGGACCTGCCGCTGGAAACCCACCGCCCGGTCCATATGGAAATCATGGTGGACCTTGCCGCCTCCGATCTTTTCCACGGCTCCGACGTTCTCTACAGCCGCTATCTGAGCGCGGTCCTGCCGACGATGAAAATCTTCAGCCAGATTCAGGTGAAAAACGGCACGACGGACGTCTCAGTGCTGGATCTGTCCCGGCGCGAAGTCCGCTTCCGGCAGGAGAACGCGCGGCAGCTCGACTGGGAAGGCATGAAGCACGCGCTGACCAAAAACGGGGCGGCCGTGGTATCGGTGGACGCGCTCAGCCCGAAACACAAGGGACCCGCCCTGATCAAGGAAGAACTGACCCGCCGTCTGACCGCGGAAGGTGAGAGCGGCGAACGAGAAGCGGAACCGCTGCGGGTGTTCGTTCTCATCAGCAGTCCGCTGGGCTTGTATTCCTTTGCCGGTTTGAAATCGAGCCTGATGCCCGCGAACTGCTCCTGCGTCGTCTACTATCTGGAATATGACTCGTCGCGCCGTCCGGGCATGTACGGCGCCATCGGCAATGTAAAGAAGATGCTGCGTCCGCTGCCCGTGCATGCCTTCGAGGCGCATTCCGCGGACGCGGTGCGCAAGGCTCTGGCTGTCATTCTCAGGGACGTCAGAGAAGCAGCGGACAGATGACCCTTCAGGCAGACTCGAGACAGCGTTTTCAAGACAGCGTTTTACTTGCCAAGGCACCGCAACTTACGAGATAATAACGACTTGCCCGTAATATCAGGGTTTTACCCGCAGGAAAGGACAACCAAGTTCAAGTGTTAATGATCCGACTAGCGCGCATAGGCGCGCGCAAGCAACCTTATTACCGAGTAGTTGTCATCGACAAGGAACGCGCTCGGAACGGGCGTTCGGTGGAAGTCGTGGGATTGTACAATCCGCGCACCAACCCAGCCACGATCGACTTAAAGCGTGAACGTATCACCTATTGGGTTTCCAAGGGAGCCCAGTTGTCGGATACGGTCAACCGGCTGCTTTCCAAAGCTCCGGCCCCCACCGGAACTGCAGCTTAATTCGCAGTTGGAATTCCGGGGAAACTGACTTAATGTACTACCGGCCCCAGCAAGGCAAGAGGACGGTTTTATGACAGAACCGGGTGGAGATATGCGAATGCTCGTGGAGCAGATTGCGCAGGCTTTAGTGGACGCTCCCGAACAAGTACAGGTCACCGCAGTTGAAGGCGAGCAGTCCACGGTTTTGGAACTGCGCGTGGCTCAGGGCGACCTGGGAAAAGTGATCGGCAAGCAGGGACGAACGGCCAAGTCCGTGCGCACCATTCTGGGAGCGGCCAGCATGAAGCTGAAAAAACGCTACACGCTGGAGATCATTGAGTAATTCCGGCTTACCCCATGTCAATGGATGACGAAAAAAACACCGGCGCGGCGGCCACCGCGGGCGTCGACGCATTCGTCACGATTGCCAGGGTAATCAGGACCCAGGGGCGCAAAGGCGAAGTCTCGGCCATTCTTCTGACGGACTTTCCCGAACGGTTTGACTCGCGAAGGCGCTTGTTCGTGCTCGATATGAAGGGCGCGCGGCGCGGCATGGACCTCGAAAATCACTGGTTTCACAAGGGCCATGTGGTGCTGAAGTTTGCCGGCATTGATTCGATCAGCGACGGCGAAACTCTGAAAGGCTCTGAGATTCAGGTGCCGTTCAGCGAACGAGCCCCGCTCGAAGAGGGCGAAGTTTACGTAAGCGATCTGGTCGGCTGCATGGTATACGACGGGCCGCGCGAGATCGGCAGAATCAGGGATGTCCAGTTTGGCAGCGGTGAAGCGCCCCTGCTGGTCATAATCAGCACCCAGGCCGGCGACAAGGAATATCTGGTTCCCTTCGCCGCCGTATATACAGAAAGAATTGACATTGAGCACAAGCGGGTGGAGTTGAAACTCCCCGCCGGAATGCTCGAGTTGGATGCGCCGCTGAACGAAGAAGAGAGAAAGCGGCAGCAGAATTCAGAAGATTGAGTCGGCCGATGAAGTTCGATGTGGTGACGATTTTTCCGGACTTCTTTCGCGGGCCGCTGGATTACGGCATTGTGCGCCGGGCGCGCGAAGCCGGGCTCATTGAAATTTCAGTCCACGATCTGAGGGTGTTTACTTCAGACCGGCACAAGACGGTGGATGACCGTCCGTTCGGCGGAGGCGAGGGCATGGTGATGAAGCCCGAACCGTTCTTCGAATGTGTGGAAGCGCTGGGAGTGGCGCCGCTGGAGC
>WNFG01007852.1_pt1 | contig 11732 bp, 10 predicted proteins | sample 5400431 | NCBI WGS metagenome assembly WNFG01 (sample SAMN13153346, study PRJNA577476) | soil metagenome | isolation source: 120 cm saprolite under Douglas fir tree site 2 hole 3 replicate 2 | place: USA:California | collected 2015-04-18
CGTGGGCCGCTTTCCTCGTCTGTGATGACTGCTTTCTCAGTTGGTGATGAAAACGGGCCCGCCCAAGCGGAGCTTGGACGGGGCACCCTCTCGTCTATTTTTCCACCGTCTTCATATCCAGACTCTTCCACAGATACCAGCAGGCGATCGAGCGATAGGGCGCCCACGGTTTCGCGATCTTTTCAATCACTGCGGGCTTCGGCCATTTGCGTTTCTTGTAATACTTCTTGATGGCGGCCTGCACGCCGTAATCGCCGGTCGGCAGAATATCCGGACGGCGCAACGAGAACATCAGGAACATGTGCGCCGTCCAGACGCCGACGCCTTTGACCTGGGTCAGGTGCGCGATCACTTCCTCTTCCGGCAATTCCGGCAGGCGCTCGAACTCCAGCAAGCCAGCGTCGGTCTTTTCGGCGAGATCGCGCAGATACGCGGTCTTCTGCCGGGACAGCCCGACGCCGCGCATTTGCGCATCGGTCAGTTACGGCCGCTTTGCCGTTCAACTGCTGATAGAGGATCGCCTCGGCCAGGGCGTGAAACGTGGGCTCGCCATACTGCATGCGGAATGGGCCTACGCGCTCGATAATCGCGGCCATCACGGGGTCGGATTTTTTCAGGTGGTTGATTGCTTTGCGCATCGTTGTTGGCTCCTCGGTCGCCTCCTCGCTGGACGGGGAGCAAGTTTAACACATAGGCGAACAAATGGCGAATCAAAGAATCGGGCCATCGGGTGATCGGGCCATCTAAAGGCCGGTATATTCAGATGACGCGATGGCCCGATGATCCGATGACCCGATCTTTTGACCCGATCTTTCACGACGGAAAATGGAAGTGCACGTCGTGCCTGGAGGCGACTGGCGCGCCATCGAGCGTGGCCGGCTGGTAGTGCCATCGGCGAAGGGTGGCCTCGATCTTTTCGTCGATCCCGTGACCGATCGCCTGCACAATTTTGGTTTCGACGACGTTGCCCTGGGAGTCGATCGTGACTTCGATGACGACGTCGCCCTGCAGGTCCCGGGGAAGCTCGGCGCGCGCCACCGGAGGATCTGGATACACGACCGGATAAGCGACATGGACTTCATGGCCGGCGATCGGTCCGTCAATCATGGTGCCCAGAGGCGAGCCAGCACGGGAGTTGTGGCCGGCGGCTTCCGCGTCGGCAATGACAATGACCTGCTGAGGCTCTGGCGCAGGCTCTGGCGGCTGGGACGGAGGGCGTAGCTTGCTCGCTCGGACCGGGAACAGCAGCTTGGCCGCGTCTCGGGGAGTGGCTTCGATCCTGGCGGCAGGTGGAAAATAAGTCAGTTTGTAGGTATGGGCAGCGTCTCCATAGGCAAGCCAATCGGGGCCCAGCTCGATCACCCTGGGATTATGGAACACGAGCACGGCCAACACCGCCAGGTGCGCGGCCACCGACACAACCACCGCACGATGGCGTCGGAGTCCCGAACTCATGGGCTGAAAACTCGTGGGTTGAAGACCGGTGAACACGCACTTACTACCTTACCTGATTGACGGGCAAAGAGAGAAAAGGTTGGCCGCCATTGGTTGGTGAGCATTGATTTGCCCTGATCAGGAAAAACAAATTCAGAGCGCTGTTACGGCCGTGTCCGACTGTCCCCGGGGTGTCGTCCCCCGCGACCACTCGAAGGCAGTCGGACGCCTTGCCGCGCCCCGCGTCACTAACCGAGATCCAAGAACGTGTCGCGGGGCAAACTTCTGTTCATCCTGTCGCGCGAGATCAGATCGCGCGAGATCAGGAGCTTTCCGGCATTGAATCCTGCATTTCGATCGTCTCCAAGACGGTGGCAATCGCATACCGCGCCTCGATCGGATCGACAAAACCGCACGCCAGGATTGCGCTGGAGACGAGTGCACTGAGTTCGGCTTTCGGCAACGCTTCCAATCCCGCCACCGATTCGTCGAGCTCGTGCAGGACGAGCAGCAACCGGGCCACTCTTTTATCTGCGATGCGAACTTTCAAATCGGAGCAAGGCTCGTTGAACTCAGGGTTTGCCCACCCGTGTTCGGTGGAGGGATACAGAAACAGCTTATTTGTGTTGTCCATCGGTTCCTCTTTTCAGCGCTCAGATGAATGCAACGGCGATCGCGTGTCTGTCCTTGTGGTTTTCGCCAACCAGCCCGGCCCGACTATTGAACAAATGCTCCCTGGTGGATTAGCCGATTTTTGCCAGGGACCGGTTGCCGCGTTCGTGATGCTGCGTGCACGGCATAACCCATAGACCAATGCCCATAGGTCAAGGCGAAGTTGTTAGTCTGGATTGACGATTTCAGATCAGAAACGTGCAGAGGAGATCCTGGAGAGAATGGGGATCACGCCGAAGAAGTGCGTAGGATTCCTTCAGCTCCGGGGCTTGGACGCCGACGCCATGCCTTGCCTCCCAAACTTGCCTCGGCAGAACGACCGTTGCCATGCTGGGGCGGACAAACCTGATGCCAGGGACCACGGGAGGCGCCTGATTTACGGGGGTGTTAACTTCGTTATAGCAAGTCTCAGGGAGATCGGTTTGCGGAATCGCGGAGACGCATGTCACGGTGCCCAGCAAGAGCAGAACGACCATCCAAAGTGCTCGCCCCACCGAGGCACCTCCACGAATGAAACAATAGCTGCGTAAGAACGTGTTGTCAAAGGAATACTTTGGACGAAGTACGATCGCCGGTAGTAACTCCCTCGGAGTTGTCGTTAGCACATGATATGTCCGGTTGAGATAGCACGTGATCTGTCCGCTTTTCGGGCGGCGAGGGTAGGAGAACATGCGAAGCATGTTCTCTTACCCGAAGGCCGCAGTGGAGCGGGCGATGAAAGTACAGGAAGTGCGAAGGCCGCAGTGGAGCGGGCGATGAAAGTACAGGAAGTGATTTTGCGCGCCATGGCGAAAAGGATCACGTGGTGGCAAGCCGCCGAGATCATCGGCATTAGCGATCGACAGATGCGGCGCTGGCGCGAGCGCTATGAGGAGTTTGGCTACGACGGTCTGTTCGACCGGCGGCAGGGCAAACCCTCGCCGAAACGGGTGCCGGTGGCGCGGGTGGAGCAAGTGCTGGGACTCTACCGCGATCGGTATTTCGATCTGAACGTGCGGCATTTCCACGAGAAGCTGCAGCACGAGCACCAGATCGAGCTGAGCTACACCTGGGTCAAGCTGGCGTTGCAAGGGGCGGGGCTGGTGACGCGGGGACGCAAGCGAGGCGTACATCGCAAGCGGCGTCCGCGGCGGCCTCTGCCCGGGATGTTGTTGCACATCGACGGCTCTCATCACCGTTGGTTTCAGGATGAGCGCTGGTATGACCTGATTGTCATCCTGGACGACGCCACCAGCGAGATCTACTACGCGCAGTTGGTGGAGGAGGAATCGACGGCCACGGTGCTGGCGGCGCTGCGCGCGGTGGTCGAGCGCAAAGGGTTGTTCTGCGCGTTGTACAGTGATCGGGGCAGCCATTTCTGGCTCACTCCGAAGGTGGGCGGCAAGGTGGATCGACATCGCCTGACGCAGGTGGGGCGGGCGCTGGCGGAGTTAGGGATTCAGATGATCCCGGCCTACTCTCCGCAGGCACGGGGCCGCAGCGAGCGCAACTTCGGAACCTGGCAGGGACGTCTGCCGCAGGAGTTGCGGCTGCGCGGCATCGGAAGCCTGGAGGAGGCGAACCGGTTTCTGCGGGAACACTACATGGCCGAGTTCAATCGCCGCTTTCAGGTGCGCGCTGCGGAACGGGGCACGGCATTTCTGCCCCGCAGAGGTCAGAACCTGGACCTGATTTTCAGCCTGCAGTTTGAGCGTGCGGTGAATCGGGACAACACCGTGAGCTTTCAGCACCTCAGCTTGCAGATCGAACCGGTGCGCTGGCGCGCGACCCTGGCGGGCTGCACGGTCAGGGTGCATCAGCATCTCGATGGCACTCTTACGGTTACGCACGGGCCGCAGCGACTGGGCCGATACAGCGCGGAAGGAAAGTTGCTGCTGCACAAAATGGCGGCGCCACAGGTTGTGGAAAAGACGCGGGATGGAAAAAGTCCAAAAACCGACTTTCCCATCCCGCTTGGAAATCCCGCAAAGTGCGCGGGATTCCCACTTTCCCACAACCTCGGCGGCGGCTAGTTAACTTAAAAACCGGACATATCACGTGCTACAAAAACCGGACATTTTAATTTGCTACGGACAGTAACTCCCTCGGAGTGCTACGGTGTGTGATAAGCAAAGTAATTTTCCATATCGCCGGCGCAAGGAAAGAACCGGCGCGGCCATCGTCTTTGCCCGGCACTTCCCCGACCGCCACGTTCCCACTATCATTTCAAGTTCGGGATTCCAAATCCAACGGAGCATGGAATTTCCCCCCGCTATCTTCCGTCCCTTGAAAGGCACGAATGATCACCATTGTTTCTGGGCTGCCGCGGTCGGGCACATCCCTGATGATGCAGATGCTGGATGCGGGAGGACTGCCGGTTCTCTCCGACGGCGAGCGCAAACCCGACACCGATAACCCAAAGGGCTACCTCGAGTGGGAGCGCATCAAGCAGCTTCCGAAGGATCCCACTCTGATCGCGGAGGCCGAAGGCAAGGTTGTGAAGGTCATCTCGCAACTGATTCTGTCGCTGCCATCAGACCACGAGTACCGCATCGTCTTTATGCAGCGTCCGCTGCCTGAGGTGCTGAAGTCGCAGGACGAGATGCTGCGACGCCGCGGCAACTCGGATTCGAACGCCGATACATCCGCGATCGAAGGGGCCTTTCAACGCCACCTGATCGAAGTCAACAACTGGCTCGCGGGCAAGGCGAACGTACAGGTCTGCCGTGTGCATTATCATCGTGTGCTGCGTGACCCGAAGGCAGTCGCTGCAGAAATGGCGGCATTCTTACAAGTCCCGCTCGACATCGAGGGCATGGTTCGACAAGTGGATGGAAGCCTGTATCGCAATCGCATGAAGTAGCGCCGCAGGGAAGACAGGCCGGCCTATTTCGGACGCATTCCGCGGCGTCCAGCGGCCGATTGGAGCAGCACCGCGAAGTCCCCTAGGACTTGTCCCTTGTTTGAGGTTGCAAATTGCAACCTCAAAGCGCCTGAACTCCCGAAGTGTGAGCTGGAATATGAAATCGAAAGGAAACTGCCGACGGTTACGCGGGGAAATCACGAGCGTGACTATACGATCCGGGCCGGCGGGAGCGCGAATCCAATCTTGCTTCGACGACTGGGCGGCGGGTTCATCAACTTCCTGATGGCGTTGATGATTTCCTGGATCGTGCCGTCGTGCGTCTCCAGGCGCTCTTCCAATTCCTTAATCCTGTCGGCGAATTCTCTGTTTGCGGCCAGCATCTGACGTAAGCGGACAAAAGCCCGCACCACGAAAACGCTCATTTCTACTGCCTGATCCGAGTTGAGCACCGTCGCTGCCATGATCGCGCCGTGTTCGGTAAAGGCATATGGCAGAGAACGCCGTCCACCGCGGCCAATCTTTGAGGTTGCAAATTGCAACCTCAAAGCGGCGAACTCGCGGGCTGTGAGCTGGAACATGAAATCAGAAGGAAACCGCTCCCGGTTGCGGTTCACCTGCTGGTTGAGACGCTTCACCGGAACTCCGTAGAGCTCGGCCAAAGCGGTATCGAGGATGACCTTCTGATGGCGCAGAATCGTGATTCGGGATTCGATGGGGACCACGGCTGCTCTTCGACGGGCTGTTAACGGTTGCCGCGTTCGTGCGGGTTTTGGCGAACGGACTTGCATTCGACGATCATAGCGGTAATAAGCGGCGCTGACTGTGACGAATGAACGCTCCGAATGTGACGAAAACCAAACCTTGAGAAACTACGTGATGCCCACTGCTGTTGAAGGGGGATGGAAGCGAGCGTCGGCCACCACGTTTCTTGTTTGAGGTTGCAAATTGCAACCTCAAAGCGACGAACTCCCGGGGTGGGTGTGGGAACATGAAGTCGAAAGCACCTACGTGGAGCGAACCAAACGTTACGACATCACGTAACGCTCACTTCCGTATATGTCCCGTACACCTGCCGCAACGCTTCGCAGATTTCGCCTACGGTGGCGTAGGCGCGGACGGCGTCGATGATGTACGGCATGGTATTAACGTCCGAAATGTTTCCGTTGGTGCCAACGGTGGGAGTCTTGGCGGCGGCTCGTTTCAGGGCATCGAGGCGGTGCTGAACTTCTTCATTCGAGCGGCGGCCGCGCAGGGCCCTCAGCTTCGCTTCCTGAGCGCGGGCTACCGATTCGCCGATGTAGAGAATGTTGGGCGACTCTTCTTCAATGACAAAATCATTCACGCCAACCGTGATCTTCTCGTTGGCTTCAACGGCGCGCTGGTACAAGTAGCTGGTCTCGGCAATTTCTTTCTGGGGATATCCGCGCTCGATGGCTTTGACCATTCCGCCCATTTGGTCGAGCTTGTGAAAATAATCGAAGGCGCCGTTTTCCATGTCGAGGGTCTGCTTCTCGACGAAGTAGCTTCCGCCGAGCGGATCGACAGTTTGGGCAACGCCCGACTCAAAGGCAATGATCTGCTGCGTGCGCAACGCGATGCGTGCGGCTTCTTCGGTGGGCAAGGCGAGGGCTTCGTCGTAGGCGTCGGTGTGCAACGATTGCGTGCCGCCGAGCACGGCCGCCAGTGCCTGCAAGGCGACGCGGGCGATATTGTTCATCGGCTGCTGCGCGGGTAGCGAAACGCCCGCGGTCTGCGTGTGGAAGCGCATCAGGCGGGTGCGTTCGTTTTTGGCGCCGAAACGATCCTTCATCAGGCGATACCAGATCTTGCGCGCAGCGCGGTATTTGGCGATCTCTTCGAAGAAATCGTTGTGCGCGTTAAAAAAGAAGCTGAGGCGCGGCCCGAAGTCGTCGACGTCAAGGCCGCGGCGGCGCGCCCACTCGACGTATTCGACGCCGTCGTAGATGGTGAACGCGAGTTCCTGCAGCGCGGTCGAGCCGGCTTCGCGAATGTGATAGCCGCTGATGGAAATGGTGTTGAAGCGCGGCGTAAACTTCGATCCGAACTCGAAGGTGTCAATCACCAGCCGCATCGAGGGCGCGGGCGGATAGATGTACTCCTTCTGCGCGATGTATTCCTTGAGGATGTCGTTCTGGAGAGTGCCTGAGATTTTCTTCCAGTCGGCGCCTTGCTTTTCGGCCACGACTAGATACATCGCCCAGAGCACGCTGGCCGGTGAATTGATGGTCATCGATGTGGTGATGGTTTCGAGAGGGATGCCGTCGAACAGGATCTCCATATCCTCGAGCGAGTCGATGGCCACGCCGCACTTGCCAACTTCGCCTTCGCTCGCCGCGTGATCCGAGTCGTAGCCCATGAGCGTGGGCAGATCGAAAGCAACGGAGAGTCCGCCGCCGCCGTGTTCGAGGAGATACTTGTAGCGCTGGTTCGTTTCCTCGGGAGAGGCGAAGCCGGAGAACATACGCATCGTCCACAACTTGCCGCGGTAGCCGGTCGAGTGAATGCCGCGCGTGTAGGGCGGCTGGCCGGGATAGCCGAGGTACTGATCATAGTTCCAGTCGGCGGGGAGATCGGCCTGCGTGTAAAGGCGGCGGATCGGAGCGTTCGAGATGGTGCTGAAACGTGCGTGGCCATGCTCGTCGAGGTTGGTGCCGGTGGGAGCGCCAATCGGTTTTTCGGGAGCCTTCTCCAGCGCTGGGGCGAGCGTCTTCTCCGCCCACTCTTTCTCCGACGCGGCAGGATGACGTCCTTCAAAAACCTCGGCAATCAGGCTCTCCGCGACGGTTTTGCGCAGATCGGTTCTCGGCTTGTTCGCAGGCATCAGCTCCCCAGTCTGACTTCGATGATAGAGGAGCAATCGCCATGCTGCAAAAGGTGCAACCGACCGAGCGGTTGGTGAAGCTGAAGGTGTCCCTGTGCCCGTCTGTGTCCTCCGTGTCCCCTGTGGTGATCTTCCTTGACGCCGCTTTTCGCGCGCACCTATTCTTGACGTTCTTCCAGCGGAGGGATTCTGAAAGCGTTCCGGCGGTTATTGCAGCGCACTCCGGTGTACGGCGCGTACAAAGCGCTCGGCCACTATCCCGACTATTGGTATTGGATACTGCGCGGACGGCCGTCCCGATCTCCCCATCTGTTGAAACAGAAAGTCGTGCGCGAATACGGCGAGAAATTTGCGCTGAAGACGCTCGTCGAGACCGGAACTTACTACGGCGAGATGGTCGCCGCGATGAAAAGCCACTTCGACCGCATCTATTCCATAGAATTTGTGCCTGAGTTGGCGGAACGGGCCAAGCGCAAATTCGCGCGCGACCAGCACGTTCGCATATTCCGCGGAGACAGCCGCGTCGTTATGCCCGAGGTGCTCGCATTACTGACCGGACCGGCACTGTTCTGGCTGGATGCCGGCTACTACGGCTGGGTGGGAATTCGGACCAAGAATAACGAACAGCGTCTTTCGGCGGAACTGGAAATGATTCTGAGCCATCCGTACCCGCACATGATCCTGCTCGACGACGCGCGCGGACTGACAGGCCGCGACGGGATTCCCTCGGTCGGCGACGTGAAGGCTTATGTGGAATCGAAGTTTCCGCAGCGGTCGGTGGAAGTGAAGTTCGACATCATGCGCATCACGCTGCGGGGATAGCAAACGCCGCAGGAGACCCGGCGAAGGCAGCTGAAAACTCAGGTTTCGTATCTCAGGTTTCGTATCAAGGTATCGCTTTAGCGATACCGCTAGTCCTTCGAAATCAATCGCCCCTTTAGGGGCTGGATATCGAAAGTTTGTGCAGTCCTGTTCAGTCGTGCCGTAAGTGCCGCAGTCTGAGACGCGGCAAGCCCCCGTCTCTACGTTGATTCTTTCTTGCGGGCGAGTTCCCACGCCTTCGCATATTTCCATGAAACATAGACGGCGTGGTATAGGTGCAAGAGCAGGCCTTCGCGGCCGTCGAGAAATCCGAGGCGGAAGAAATAGTTGTAGATAAAAGTTGCGACTGGGCGCAGCACGATGTTGAACAAACTGAAGCCGCGGGGGCCGCTGGCGACCGCCATCTCCGCGCCGAGGGACGAGTAGCGGTTCATGTGATCGATGTAATCCGCGAGCGTGGGATAGGAGTGATGGATGATAGCGTGTTTGAGCTGACTCGTGATCCCTTCGGTAAGCTTGACGTCCTCATGAACCAAACGTTCCTCGAAGTGACCACTGCCCTTGTGGAATAGACGTAGTTTGGGATCAGGCCAAAAGCCGCCGTGTTTGATCCAGCGGCCGAGGAAGAAATTCCGGCGACGAATCAAGAACCCCGAAAACGCTACAAAAATGGAGTCAGGGTCGCCCTGTGCTTTCCGGATTCGCCGCAGTTGCCTTCGCGTTTGCCGGGACGACAAATACGTCAAGCGTTTTACCCGTTCCAACCGCGCGGCGTGACTATCGGTGGGCGCCTGATCGGGGAATAGAAACAGGAGTTCTGCCGTAAGACTTGACTCAAGTTCCTCATCCGCATCCAAACTAAGAATCCAAGCGCCCTCCGCTTTGTCGATCGCTGAGTTCTTCTGCGCCGCATAGCCTTTCCATTCTTCAATGAAGACTCTTGCGCCGAGGGATTTCGCGATCTCGACGGTGCGGTCGGTCGAGCCCGAGTCGACGACAATAATCTCGATCTCGCCTTTGCCGTCGGCAACTAGTAGCTGTACGCTGGCCAGCGTCCTCCGGATGTTGGCCTCTTCGTTGTGAGTGATGATGACGACGGAGAGGATCACGCGGGACTCCAGCCGCTGTCAGCAAGAGCCTGCCGAGGTGCGCACGGCTTGGACGGGCGGGGACGCCGGTCCCCACACGAGCCCAGAGGCCTGCCGAGCTGCGCACGGCTTGGACGGGCGGGAGCCTGCCCTGAGCTTGCCGAAGGGGCGCCCGTCCCCACACGAACCTTCCCGATGATCGAGAGCTTCACGGAGAGAGGATACGCGAGAGGCGGCATGCAGCAAAAGAAAAACGCCGCAAAAGAAAAACGCCGGGCGGGACGCCCGGCGCTCCATCGCTAATTGTCGGTCGCTACTGTTGCGGTTGGGCCGGAGGGTTCGCCGGCGTTGGCTGGTCGGCAGGCCGCGCCACCACGTGAGGAATATTTGGCGCATGCGTGACCTCGCCCCGCTCGGCCTCGGCAATCTGAATACCGGCGTGATCGAGCAGGAGACCGATCGACCGGTCCAGTTCGATTTCTGCTTTTTCGTACGCGGCTTGGGCGGAGACGAGCGTAACTTCGGCCTGGGTCATGGCCGCCTGGTTCTGCAACACCAGCGTTGAGGTGGATGCGCCGAGCGCGTATTTCTTTTGTTCGGCATCGAGAGACTGGCGCCCCAAATCCAAGGCGGCTTGGGCGGAAGCGACGCTGGCGCGATTCTGCTGCACTCCGAACTGCGCGTTGCGCACCTCGATGCGTACCTTGTTCTCGGTCTGCAGGAGGCTCAACTGTGCTTGCCGGTATTCGAATTCCGAGCGCACTTGCGTGGCCTGCGCCGCACGGTTGCGGAGCGGGATCGTGAGACTGACGCCCACGCCTTTATCGGGAGCGGTGGAGTCGACCAGTTGGCTCAGCGAGTCCTGGTAAGAGGTATTCACGCCGTTGCCACTGTAGTATGCGAACGCATCCAGAGTGGGTAACAGAGAACTGCGGATTGCTTTATTGCTGATGGCGGTATTGGAAAGGTTGATGCGTGCTTCTGCAAGTTCGGGACGATGACTGAGCGCCTCATTCACTAGATCCTGGATCGGGACAATCGCTTCCTGCGCGGGCAACTCCATGGTTGAGGTAGGAATGACTTCGGCGTCAGCTAACACAGGGTCGACAAGCGTACGGCTGAGCGCGTTCTTCATTAGGAGTTGCTGCAGTTGAAGATTGGTCAACGCTACGGTCAGGGTTTGCTGATTGGAGGCGACGGTGCTCTGCGCCCGGACCACTTCGATCGGCGCGAGGGTTCCGATTTCCACCTGCTTCTGGTTGTCAGAGAGGGTCTTCTGAGCGAAAGCCAACTGCTCCTTCTGAACCCTGACGTTCTCGTAGGCGAAGACCAGGTCCCAGTACATGTTTTCGATCTGGTCGACAGTGTTGGTGATCTGCCAGCGGAAGGCCACATCTGAGATTTCACGATTGTTCTTGGCGATCTGAATGAAGCGAGTGTTTGGCGCGAATCCGAAGCCCTGCAGTAGGTGCTGACTAACTTGGACGCGGAGGCTGGTGCCCAAGGAGGGATGGAACAATTCAAACGTATTAGGTGTCGATACGCGATTGTTGTTAAATCCCACCGACAGGTTCGTGCCCCATTGGAATCCTTGTGTGTAGGTGAAATTGGCCGTGGTAGTGTTCGTTTCACCGGGGATACAAAAAACATTGGAGCACAAGCTTTTGAGGCGATCAATCTGAAGAGAGCCCGTGAGTATCGGATCGAAGCTGGTGATAAGCGGGCCGTTACCGAAGGTTGATACGACCAGGCCGCCCGTGCCAGTGCCGGCGCCACCCGCCGCGACCGAGGTTCCGCCCTGGCCCGAGCCCACTTGTGCGCCGAGTCCGCCTACGCCCCCGCCGGGAGTGTTCTGCACGACGCCGCTGTTCACACCCAGAATGCTAGCGCCCGCTTTGGAGCGCCAGACGTCGGTATCGGCAATGTTCAGGTTGTAGCGGGCGATCGCGATATCGAGATTGTTTTCGAGCGCCAACGCGACCGCGTCATTCATCGAGATATAAAGTTTGCCGTCGTGCAGGAACTGGTC
>WNFG01010316.1_pt1 | contig 11731 bp, 7 predicted proteins | sample 5400431 | NCBI WGS metagenome assembly WNFG01 (sample SAMN13153346, study PRJNA577476) | soil metagenome | isolation source: 120 cm saprolite under Douglas fir tree site 2 hole 3 replicate 2 | place: USA:California | collected 2015-04-18
GAGTGACGGCGGCGGCCCCCGGCACCGCCGCCGCGCTGCGCCGGGGAGCGGCGCTGTTCGACCAGGGCCGCTTCTGGGACGCGCACGAGGCCTGGGAGGAAGCCTGGCTCGAGGAGGACGGCGAGGTGCGCCTGTTCCTCCAGGGGCTCATCCAGGTGGCGGCGGGGTATCACAAGGCCACGGTGCAGTTGCAGCCGAACGGCTGCGTGAAGCTCTTGCGCAGCGGTCTCGACAAGCTGGACCCGTTGTCTTCGGAGTTCCTCGGTGTCGCCCTGGCCCGGTTCCGCCCGGAGGTCGAGCGCACGCTGGCCGAAGCACGGCGGTGGCAGTCGGGGGAGCTAGCGTCGTTCCCGCACCAGCTCATCCCGCGGCTGTCGCTCTAGCCGCCGACGTATTCGGCGACGCTCAGGGAAACCGCGAAACCCAGACGCGCGTGATCCGACGCCCCACCGGCGCAAACTCGTACTTGACCCAGGACTGAAGGGCCACGTCGCCGCAACCGGTGACGATTTCACGGTCGCGCACGAACCGGCCGCCTTCTTCGTATACGCGCTTGTCGGCGTCGATTGCCACCTCCGGATGCTCGCGGAAGAAAGCGGCGAAGCGGGCGCGAACGTGCTCCCGCCCTCGCACGACAGTCTCCCCGGTGGCGGAATCGAGCACCTCTACGTCCTCTGCGTACCAGGCCGAGACCTGGTCGGCGTCATGCGCGTTGAACGCGCTCCACCGGTCAGACAGTGCGTGGTACGCGAGGAGGCGGCGGTCGCTCCTCTTGAGGGGCGGCTCCGGCGCGACGTGCGGATTGTGCGTGCACGCGAGCAACATCGCGCCGCCAAGCGCTGCTGCGTAGCTCCTGAGCCCGCTTCCCATGCCAACAAGCGTACACGAACGCGTGGGGCGGCGGCAGCATGGCGTGGATTGGCCTGGCCCGTGCATCGGAGCTCCGGGCCATGTCCAGAGCGGGTTTGCGCGATCTGCTGGAGGCGATCCCGGCGCTCCTGTTCCCCGAGCGCTGCGGGGCGTGCGAGGCGCTGTGCGACGGGCCGTTCTGCGCGCCGTGCTCGGAGACGCTCCTCCCGGTGCCCGCGGGATGCCCGCTCTGCGGCGAGCCCGGGGACGAGGCGCTCCTGCCCGCGCTGCGGCCGCGGCGCTGCGCGCGGTGCCGCAAGGACCCACCTCCCTATGCCCGGGCGCAGGCGCCGTTCCTGCACGGCGGGGCGTTGTCCGAGGCCATCCACCGGCTCAAGTACGAAGGACGCGAGGAGCTGGCGCGCCCGCTGGGCGCCCTCTTCGCCGGATGCGACCCGCCGCGAGCCGACGTGGTGTCCCCGATCCCACTGCACGCGTCCCGCCTGCGCGAGCGTGGCTACGACCAGGCGGCGCTGCTCGCGCGCGAGGCGGGGCGGCGCTTCGGGCTGCCCATGCGATCCCTCCTGGTCCGGGTGCGCCCGACGCGGCAGCAGGTCGGCCTCGATCGGGCGCGCCGCGACCAGAACGTGCGCACAGCGTTCCGCGCGCTGCGCGGCGCCGCAGGCCTTCGCGTCTGCCTGGTCGACGACGTGCTCACGACCGGCGCGACGGCTGCGGAGGCGGCCCGCGCGCTGCTCTTCGCCGGCGCGATCCGCGTGGAAGTGCGGACGCTTGCGCGCGCGGCATAGCGGGCGGTGGGCCGCCCGGCCGGGTAGCGGGCGGGCCGGCGGCACGCTAAGGAATGCTCCAGGGTGCCGGGCCGTTGCGGCTCTGACCCCTCTCCAGGAGCCCGATGCCGAGCCGACTCGCCGCACTTGCCCTGCTCCTGCCCCTCGCCGCCACGGCGGCCACCGGCGACGAGCGGGCGGAGGCGCTGTCCGCCCGGCTCGCGGGCGAGCTGGGGTCGGCGCGCGCGCTGCCCGACCTGTTCCGGCTCTACGAGCTGCGCGACGACGTGGCCGACCTGCCGGCCCTCGCGCGCCTGTTCGACCGGATCGCTTCCGACCGCAAGGCGCGCGCCGACGTGCGCGCGGCGGCGCTCGAGCTGCGCGCCCAGCTCGCCGTGGCCCAGGGCCAGTTCCCGCAGGCGAGGTCGATCATCGAGCGCGCCGCCCCGGTGCGCACCTGGGCGGTGATCGGTCCTTTCGACAACGACGGGCGCACGGGGCTGCGCGCCGTCTACAGTCCCGAGACGGACGGCTACGACCCGGCGGCGAAGTATCCGGGGAAGGACCACGACGTCTCCTGGCGGACGCTCCCACCGCAGATGTTCCCGCTCGGATACGTGGACCTGTCCTCGGCGGTGTGGCCGGCGCAGGACTCGGCCGTGTACGCCGCCACCGTGCTGCGCTCGCCGCGGGCGAGGACCGCGGTGCTGCACCTGGGCGCCAGCGGCGCCACCCGCCTGTGGGTGAACGGGAAGCTGGTGCGGGAGGACCCGGCCGTGCATCCCTCGCGCTGGGACCAGGCCGCCTTCGCCGTCGAGCTGCGCGCCGGCGACAACGCCGTGCTGCTGAAGGTCGCGCACGGGATCGGCAAGCCCGGCTTCTCGCTGCGGATCTGCGACGGGCGCGACGAGCCTCTGCGGGAGCTGGCGCGGTCCGCGCGGGCGCCGGACGGCAAGGGCGCGCTGGCCGCCGTGCAGGAGGCCCCTGGCCGGAAGCCTTCGGTCCGCGTCCCCGACGCGCTGGGCGAGCTGCGCGAGGCTGCCCGGCAGGACCCCAAGGACGCGCGAGCCCAGGAAGACCTGGCGATCGTGCTCGCCTGGCGCAGGCCGGACGACGAAGGAGAGCGCCTGGCGCTGCACGCGCAGGAGCGCGCCTCCAAAGCCTCGCCGGGCGATCCGCAGATCGAGCTGCGGCTCTCCCGCTACGAGGACCGCGACGGGAACCGCCGCCGCGCGGCGCTGGAGCGGGCGCTGGCTCGCGATCCCCAGGATTCCGCGGTGCTGGACGCGCTCGCCGGGCAGCGCCTCGAGCACGGCGATCCGTGGGGCGCGGTGCGGCTCGCGGCGAAGGCACGCGCGGCCGCGCCCGGTGCGCTGCAGCCGGCCCTGACGCTCGCGCGCGCGCTCGAGGCGGTGGGCCTCACCGCGCGCGCTTCGCTGCTGCGGCTCGAGGCCGCGCGGCAGCATCCCGCCCTCCCGGCCGCGCGCCGGGCAGCCGCGAACGCGCAGCGGCGCTTGGGCCGCGCGGCCGCGTCCGAGGCCGAGCTGCGGGCGGCGCTCGCGGCGCGGTTCGACGACGCGGAGGCGCGCGGAGACCTGGCCGCGCTCCTGCTCGACCGGGGCGATCTCGACGGCGCGCTGCGCCTTTTGGGCGAGTCCATCTCGCTCGACCCCGCCTCGCCGTACACGCGCCTGCGCGCCGCCGAGCTGCTCTCGCAGAACGGTCGCGCCGCCGAGGCCGACCGCGCCTACGCCGAGCTGCTCGACCTCGCGCCGGACCGTCCCGACGTGCACGAGGCGATGGGGCGTCACCGCCTGCGCCAGCGCGACGACGCGGGCGCCCTGGCCGCGTTCACCCAGGCGCTGGCGCTCAAGCCGCAGAACCCTGCCCTGCGCGAGCTGATGCGCACCGTGCGTCCCGAGGAGCAGTACGCCGCGCCGTACCTCTACGACGCAGCCGCCCTCGCCAGGGCGCCCAGCGCGGCGGGCGGCGACGACGTGGAGATCCTGGCGGACCTCACCGTCACGCGGGTCTTCGCCAACGGCCTCTCCTCGCGGACGCGCCAGCTGGTGCTGCGCGCGCTCACCCAGCGCGGCGTGGACCAGTCGCGCTGGCAATCGGTGCAGTACTCGCCGGACCGGCAGGTGGTGCGCATCGAGCGCGCCCGGATCGTGCGCAAGGACGGCACGGTGGTGGAGAGCCGGAGCGACGGCGAGCGCACCGTGAGCGAGCCCTGGTACGCGATGTACTACGACCTGCGCTCGCGCGTGGTGGGGTTCCCCCAGCTCGAGCCGGGCGACACGCTCGAGCTGGTGCAGCGGATCGACGACTCCGGCACCAACTTCTTCGCCGACTACTTCGGCGACTTCCAATACCTGCAAGGGTATTCGCGCAAGGGCATCGCGGACTACGTGCTCCTGGGCCCGCCCGGGCGCAGCTTCTACGCCGCGGCCACGCCGCTGCCCGGCCTCACCCACAAAGAGGGCACGCTCCCCGACGGCGGCACCTGGCAGCGCTGGACCGCGCGCGACGTGCCCCGGGTGGTGCCCGAGCCGTCGATGCCGGGCGCCAGCGACCTGCTCGCGTACGTGCACGTGTCCACCTACAAGGACTGGGAGAGCGTCGCGCGCTTCTACTGGGGCCTGGTGAAGGACCAGCTGCGCGTCACCGGGGAGGTCCGCGCCGCCGCCGAGGAAGCGGTGCGCGGCGTCCGGCAGGACGACGAGCAGGCGCGCATCCGCGCCGTGTACGACTACGTGGTCTCGCGGACGCGCTACGTGGCGCTCGAGTTCGGCATCCACAGCTTCAAGCCGTACCCGGTGGAGACCGTGCTCACCCGCCGCTTCGGCGACTGCAAGGACAAGGCGTCGCTCATGCACGCCATGCTCGAGGCGCTGGGGATCGATTCGCGGCTGGTCCTCCTGCGCACCCGCCGGATGGGCAATCTCGAAGAGGCGCCGGCCTCGCTCGCCGTGTTCGACCACGCCATCCTCTACGTCCCCAAGTACGAGCTGTACCTGGACGGAACCGCCGAGTTCCATGGCTCGGCCGAGCTGCCTCCCGACGACCGCGGCGCCGAGGCCCTGGTCATCGAGCCGGACGGCACCGGGTCGCGGATCCGGCGCACGCCCGACGCGCGCCCGGCCGACAACGTCGACGAGACGCGCGCCCGGCTCTCGCTGAGCGCGGACGGCAGCGCCACTCTCGACCTGACGGCGAGCGCGCGCGGCCCCTGGACGGCCGAGCTGCGCCGGACGTTCGAGTCGCCCGACGAGCGCCGCGCGCGCGCCGAGGAGCAGCTGGCGCGGGCGGCGTTCCCCGGCGTCAAGGTCACCGAGGTCGAGGTCTCGGACCCGCACGACATCGAGCGGCCGTTCACCGCGCGCTTCAAGGCGGACGCCCCGGCATTCGCCACGCTGTCCGCCGGCGCGCTGCGCTTCTCACCGTTCGGGCAGCAGCGCAGCTACGTCGAATCGTACGCGCAGCTCTCGCGGCGCGCGCTGCCGCAGCGCCTGCCCGCTCCGCAGCGCCTGACGGTGTCGGCGGAGGTCGAGCTGCCGCGCGGGTTCCGCGCCGCCCTGCCGCAGGACGCCTCGGAGGAAGCTCCCCAGGGGAGCTGGTCGATCAAGTACGCAGGCGGTGAGGGCAAGGTGACCGCGAGCCTCACGCTGGAGCTGAAGGGAGGCACGGTGGCGCCGCAGGAGTACGCGGCGTTCCGCGCGTTCCTGGGCAGGCTCGACCGGGCCCTGCTGCGCAAGGTCGAGGCGGCACCGCCCGCGCAGACCGCGGTGAACGAGGGCCGCTGATCGTGCATCGGCTCTCGCGTCCGGCCGCGCTGCTGGCCATCTCCGCGCTCGCGCTCGCCTGCGGGCACGCGGGCCGCGGCGCGGCGCCTCCGGCGAACGCGGAAGAGGAGGCGCATCGCCGCCTCGACGAGGCCGAGCGCGCGGCGCTCGCCGATCCGATCGCGGCGGCGCGGGCCGGCTGGCTCCGCTACCTGGTCGCCTCGGACGCTCCCGGGGCGGAGCAGCGGCTGCGCGCGGCCGCGCGGGACGGGAAGGACCGCGCCCGGGCGCTGGCCCTCTGCGGGCTGGCGGAGATCCTCGAGGACCGCCTCGACACCCAGCCGGCGGTCCGGGCGTGGATCGATGCGCTGCGGGCGGCGCCGTCCGATCCCGTGGCGGAGCTCGCCGCGTCGAGGCTGCTCGACGTGCAGGGCGATTCGCGGGCGGTCGACGATGCCATCGTGGAAGCGGCGGAGCGCGCGCCGGACGGCCTTTTGCCGCGGGCGGCGCGCCTCCTGCGCGAGGCGGCGGCGCGATCGGCCTCTGCCCGCGTGGCCGAGGTGGGTCCGCGGGTCGAGGCGGAGGCGTGGCGACGGATGGGCGTGGTGCGCAACTGGCGCGTGGCCGGGCCCTTCGGGGCGCTGCGGCTGTTCGACCTTTCGCGCACGCTGCCGCTGGACGGGCCGGCTCCCGCCACGGCGCCGGCGCAGGGTCCTGCGGGGCCCACGGGCTCGCGCGCGCTCGACTTCCCGGACGGGGACGTCGGCCTCGACCTGGAACCGTCCGACGGCGACGTCTTCTATGCCGCCAGCGATCTGCGCGTGGAGCGCGGCGGCGACTACCTCGCCTGGATCGAGGGTGCAGCCGCGCTCGAGCTGCGATTCGACGGCGTGGTCGCCCTCTCCCGCGTGCCCTATCCCCGCGAGATGCCGCGTGCGCAGACGGTCGCGGTGAGGCTCGCGCCGGGCACGCACCAGGCGCTGGTGCGGTGGAGCCGCGCCGAGGGGGCGCGGTTCCGGCTCACGCTGGTGCGCGCGGACGGCGCTCCCGCGGACTTCATCAGCGCCGCGCCCGCGGAGCTCGCCGGCGCGCGCCTCGAGGCGCCCTGCCCGCTGGGCCGAAGCTGCTTGGCCGTAGCAGCGTGGGCGGAACCCCCTTCGCTTCGGCGCATGACGGAGGAGCGCCTGCGCGAGGACGGCGGCGACCCGCTCGCGGCGTGGCTCCTCGCGCGGGCGGTGATCGGCGACGAGCGCGCGCCGGCGCGGGTGGCAGTGGATCGGGCCGTGGCGCTGAGCGCCTCCGGCGCGCCGGCCTTGCTGCTGCGCGCCCAGGAGGTGCTGCGCGACCCCGAGGTGCCGGATCGGCTCGGCCGGTCGCGCGCGCTGGTCGATCTGGCGCAAGCGGCGCGGAAGGACCCGCTGCTCTTGCGCGCCCGGCTCACCGCCGCGGCGTTGCAGCGCGACGCGGAACGGTACGACGACGCGGCGCAGGAGCTGCAGCAGGCCGAGGCGGCGCTGCGGCACCTGCACGATGCGCCGGCGGGGCCCGCCGGCGTGAAAACCGCTGCGTTCGCGGCAGGTCCGTCACCCGCCGCCGCGGTGCCCGCGCGGTTGCAGCTCGCCCGCGCCCGGCTGCTCGACGCGCAGGGGAACGCCTCCGCGGCGCGCGCCGGCGTCGAATCGGCGCTGCGGGCCGACCCGGGCCGCTGCGACGCGCGATCGCTGCGCTACGAGCTGGCTCGGCGCGACGGCGGCCTTCCCGACCAGCAGAAGGCCGCCGAAGGGCTCCTCTCCTGCGGCGACGGGGCGTCCACCCTGGCCGGCCTGCTGCGCGACCGGCGGAACCTCCAGCGCGCGGAGGAATTGCTCGCGCTGCTCGCCGCCGCCCACCCGGCCCAGCCGTCGCGCCTGCACGCGCTCGCCGAGGTGCAGGGCGCGCGCAAGGAGGTGGGCGCCGCCGTGCGCACGCTGCGGCTGGCCGCCGCGCTGGTGCCGCGCAGCGCGGATCCGCTGCGCCGGCTCGCCGGCCTGCTCGAGGCGAGCGGAGATGCCCGCGGAGCGGACGAGGTGCGCGCGCGCGCCGTGGCGCTCGCGCCCGGGGACCTGGGCCTGCGGCGCCAGATCGCGCTCTCCCACGGCGAGAACGTGATGTCCTGGGCGGACCGCGACGGCCTGTCGCTGGCCCGCGATGCGAAGGTGAAGGTCCCGCCCGGGGCCTCCGCCGTCCGGCTCCTCGACCACGGCGCGGTGCAGATCTACCCGGACGGCGGCGCGGTCGAGCGGGTGCACACCGTCGTCCGCGTGCTCGACAAGAAGGGCGTCTCGCGATTCGGAGAGGCGCATCTCCCGCGCGACGCCGAGGTGCTGCACCTGCGCACCATCAAGCGGGACGGCCGCACGCTCGAGCCGGAGTCCATCCCGGAGAAGGAGGGCGTGACGCTGCCGGGCCTGGAGCCGGGCGACGCGATCGAGATCGACTACCTGCGCCCGATCGCTCCGCCGAGCAGACGCCGATGCTCGAGAGCACCTACGAGGTGCGCGCGCCGGCGCGGCTGCCGCTGGAGGTGGACGCGCACAACACGGCCGCGCCGCCCATCGAGACCGTCGCGGGCGAGCAGCGCTTCCGGATGACGGCGCGCGACGTCGCGCCGCAGGAGCCCGAGCCGCACGAGCCGCTGGAGGCGGAGACGATGCCCTGGATCCAGCTGGGCTCGGGCGCCGGCCAGCGCGAGCTGGTGCGCTCGATCGCCGACTGGGCGCTCCTGCGCGGCCGGGCGGGCGGGGCCTCCGACGAGCTGGCCCGCGCCGCCGGGGGCGCGACGCCGCGCGAGCGTGCCCTTCGCATCCACGCCGCCGTGGCGCAGGCGGTGCGCGGGCGCTCGCAGGGATCGGACTTCTCGCTGCCCGCCGCGCACGTCCTCGCCCAGGGGCGCGGGAACCGCCTGCTGCCCCTCAAGGCAGCGCTGGCCTCCGCCGGCATCCCGAGCCACATCGTGCTGGTGCGCGGGTTCACCCAGGACCAGGCGCCCTACCGCTTCCCGCGGGGCGACGCGTACGGCTGGGCGTTGCTGCGCATCGACCTGCCCGACGGAGCGGCCTGGGTGGATCCGACGTACCGCCTGGGCCCCTTCGATCGGCTGCCCCCGTTCCTGCGCGGGCAGGACGCGTGGGTGGTGCCGGAGCCCGGCGAGGAGCCCCAGCAGATCCGCACGCCGATAGGGCCTGCGGACGACGACCGCGAGGTGGCGCTGCAGCTTTCGCTCGACACGGCCGGGGCGGCGACGGGCAGCGGCCGGGACACGCACCTGGGCTTCGAGGCCGCCGGGCTGAAGGACGCGCTGGAGCGGTACGACGACACCCAGCGCAAGCAGGCCGTCGAGTCGATGCTCGGTCGCGGGCTGCGCGGCGTGGAGCTGACCTCGCTCGCGGCCGAGGGCGAGGCGGACGTGGGAGGGGCGACTACGCTCGTGTACGGCCTCCGGGTGCAGCTGGCGCGGCGCGACGGAGCGCAGCTCTTCGTGCCGGCGTCGCTCTCGCCCCAGCGGCTGTCGCGCCGCTGGGTGCAGAAGGCGGAACGCGCGTTGCCGCTCCTGGTCGACTCGGTCGAGAAGCAGACCACGCGCGCCGAGATCGCGCTCCCCGCAGGCTTCCACCTGCGCGCGCCGCCCGCGCCCGTCGCGCTACGCACCGCGTACGGAGAGTTCTCCTGGAGCGCGCGCGAGGAGCGCGGCAAGCTCGTCGTCGAGGAGTCGTTCGCGCTCCCGCAGCAGCGCGTCCCGCCCGCCCGCTACCGGGAGTTCGCCGACTTCGCCCGCCGCGTCGACGAGGCGGAGGAGCAAGAGCTGGTGCTGGCGCCCTAATGGACGCCGCGGCGCGGCCCGCACAGGCTTCCGCTTAAGCCCTTGATGTAGCCCTCCTCGGCCACTGCTTTGCGCAAGAACTCCACCTTGTCGCACACTGGATCGGAGCGGAGTATCTCGTGGATGACCGAGCGCTTCCAATTCCGACCGGTGAGCGGCGGGAGCTGCGGCCGCGATGGTCGCGGTGCGAAGCGATGAGTCCGCTCGCCCGCGAGAGCCCGCTTGGATCGCCGGCGTGAGCCTCTTCCCGCGCCTTCCCTGGTCGGACGATGCACGCGTCGCGCTGCGCCCGGCGGCGGTCTACGACGAGCTTTCGCGAGGGCCCGCACGCACCGCGTTCCTCGAGAGGCCGCTGCTGTTCTCCTTTCTGCTCGGGCTCGTTCTCGCCCTCACGACCGCGGGACGTCCGACGCTCCGCCTCGTCCTCGGAGGCGCCCTGGCCTTCGGCTTCATCCCGGCGCTGCAGATCGCATCGATCGCACTGTCGGGGGCCGCGTTCGGGCGGAGGGGAATCCCGCTGCTGCGGGCGATCGACCTCCACTTCCTGGGATATCTCCCCTGGACCGTCTGGCTCCTCTTCGTCGCCGCGTTCGCTTCCTTCACTTCGCCGGAGCGGGAACACCTCCTCTGGGCGGTGATCCTCTGGAGCGTGGCGGTGCCGATCCTCTGGTCCAGGGTCATCGGCTGGCACTTCTTCCGCCGCGTCCTCGGCATGGGCGTGCCCGGCGCTCTCGCCGCGCTCCTCGTGCAGATCGCGATCGTCTGGGGGTCGATCCTCGTCTTCTTTCTCTTCTCCGGCCAGCTCGAGCCGCGCATCTTGAGTGGACATTGATCTCGCTCCGGCTGGCATCGGCCGCGCTGCTCGGCGCAGGGATCGCGGCGGGCACCATCGCCGACGTCATTCCCGTCCGGCGGCCTCTGTTGCGCGGCGGATACGTGGTGCTGGAAGCCGATCTGCACGCCCACAGCTTCCTGGGCGACGGGGCGCTCTGGCCCTGGGACCTTGCCTTCGAGGCCCGTCGCAAGGGGCTCGACGCGATCGCCATCACGAACCACAACCAGGTCCTCGCGGCGCGCATCGGACGCGGGCTCTCGCGCCGGATCGGGGGACCGCTCGTGCTGGTCGGCGAGGAGATTACTGCGCCCGCCTATCACCTCATCGCCGTAGGCATCGAGGAAACAGTCGGGTGGAGAGGCACGGCGGCGCAGGCCATCGAAGAGGTGCACGCGCAAGGGGGAGCGGCCATCGCAGCGCACCCGACCCGGTCGTACCAAGGCGCGTACGACGCACCCGCCTTGCGTGTCCTCGACGGCGCCGAAGTGGCGCATCCGTTCGCTTATTCCGCCGGGGTGCAGGAGCTGCGCGACTTCTTCAGTCGCCTCGAGCTCGCCCGCGCCCGGCCTGCCCCGATCGGCTCCTCGGACTATCACGTCTTTTCGAGCCTTGGCCTCTGCCGGACGTACGTCTTCGCGCGCGAACCCGGCGAGCGGGCCCTGGTCGAGGCGCTGCGGCAGGGGCAAACGGTCGCCTATGACCTCGGCGGCATCCCGCACGGCGATCCAGAGCTGATCCGCCTCCTGGGAACGCCGCCTGCGCCTCCCGCGGACCCTCCTTCGATCGCCGTGCTCGCGAGGCTCGGCTGGATCTGCTCCTGGTTCGGCGCGCTCGGCCTGCTCCTCTTCCGGGGAGCCGGCGATCGTTCCATCTCGACGCCGACCGCGAAGACGAACCTGCGGGCTTGAAGCAGGCTTTTAGAAGAAGCGGAGCGCCACTTCGCTGTGCAGGTCGAGGCCGGCCTCGGTGAGGCGCAGGGTCGATCCGTCCACCTCGGCGAGACCTTCGCGGCGCAGCCGATCGATCTGGGGCGCGAACCGGGAGCGCACCGGGAGCCCCAGATCGTCCTCCAGGGCGCCCAGGTCCAGCCCGGCCGCGAGCCGCAGGCCGGTGAAGAGGCGCTCGCGCAAGTGCTCCTCGGCGCCCAGCTCCTCCGACTGGGCCTCTCCGAGGCCCGTCGCCTCGACGCGCTCGAGGTAGCGCTCCGGCGAGCGATCGTTCATCCAGCGCCGCGCGACGGCGGGACTGTCGGACAGCCTGCGAAACCCGCACGCGCCGCACCCCGCCGCGGCGTACTCCAGGCCGCGCCAGTAGAGCGAGTTGTGCACGGCTTCGTATCCCGGCCGCGCATAGTTGGAGATCTCATAGCGCGCGTACCCTGCCCGGCGCAGCTCGCCGCGGACCGCGTCGCCCATGGCCGCCTGGACCTCGTCGTCGGGCAGCTGGAGCTCGCCGCGGCGCACGGCCTTCGCCATCGGCACGTCCTCGGCGAGCCCGGTGAGCGTCAGCGCGTAGCAGCTCACGTGCTCCGGACCGAGCGCGACCGCCGCCGCCGCATCGCGCCCCGCGCCATGGGTCGATTGGCCTTCTGCTCCGTGGATCAGGTCGAGCGAGA
>WNFG01021994.1_pt1 | contig 11728 bp, 14 predicted proteins | sample 5400431 | NCBI WGS metagenome assembly WNFG01 (sample SAMN13153346, study PRJNA577476) | soil metagenome | isolation source: 120 cm saprolite under Douglas fir tree site 2 hole 3 replicate 2 | place: USA:California | collected 2015-04-18
TGTTCGTTCTCGGCTGCAAACATACCCCGGAGAGTCTGATACGCAACCTTTTCATCGTCACCGTCGTGGCAGGCCTTCGGCAGACGCGACCCGGTTACCAAGCCGACCTCCATCCGCGCTGAGCAGTACGCTAGCCGCGATGAATAGCTCAGCGTGAACTCCATCCCGCGCAATACGCCCAAGCAGATGCTCAAAGCAGGGGACAACATGAGAAGTGTCGGCAGGGCTACGAGCGGGTAGCGGACTCCGGGCCGCAGCACCTGAAACTTGCCGAATATTGAAGCGCTCTTACGTTGCCATTCCTCAGCCGTTGTCTGGGCGAGCGGCTCATCGTAAGCGTGAGCGCTGACGAGGTGATTCCAGAGGGACCAATATGCTGGGTGTTTCCGGCTGATGGTAAACCTCTCGTAACACAGTCGGCATTGCCCAGACCGCCGACCTTCACGAAATAGGGACCAGCCAACCTGTTGCCGCTTTAATTCTCCGGCGAATGTGGAAGAGCTACCGTGGTGTGATTCTTTCTTCACAGCGGTGGTTTCTCGGTCCGGATAAACGACTGGAACCTCACTCCGCCCCAGCTTGCGCGCGCGAATTAGCTCGTCCGCAGTGAGTTCGTGCATTCGATTGGCCGTTTGGTCGGTGTCCTGCCAATGCTCCTCCTGGCGCAAGCGTCGTTTCTTCTCGTTGTGGCGGTCTATGGCGGAACTAAGGAAGCTCGCCAGTACCCCGCGAAATAGCGTATCCAGCATTGTTCCAATTCCCTCCCAGATCCTTCGTTCGGCGCGGCAGCCGCTTTAAGGATTCACCAACCCATACAAGTCTGACGCCCCACAGGGCCATACCCAAATCCGCAAAAGGCCGAAAGGCCGTTTCGAAAGCGCGGTGCCTAAAAAATTGGGCGATTATGATTCTTGGGTTTTCTGAATCCCTCGATGACCCAATCGACCGAGGCTACGAGGCTCCAGAGCGCTGCGAATGCGACGACACACCCGAGTAAGAGTCCACCTGCCATAGTGAACAGTTGAGTGGGCTGGAGCAGCCAATGCCGCCGCGTTGTCGTGTCCACATGGCTTGCCGCTGGGTCCCTGCTGAAGTGGCGGTCGAAAACATCGGACCGCATGCTAGGGTCGGGGTCATTGGGGTCGTGCCGCACTTCGGACAATGGCCGGGGTCCGAGGCGTTTCTCAAGAGCGCTCTCGGCTTTTTCGTCGTTATCCATTAGGTCAGAGAGTTTACCGGCGGCTGCATACTTGCCTGTGAGATACTCGAACACTGCTACTTGGTCGCTGCGCGTGAGCTTCCTGAAATCGCTATCCGCGAGCATAACGCTGATCAAGGCGGCTGGGTTAAATTTGAAAGTCCAGCGGTCTTTAGCCGAGACCTGGGCCGCTTTCGCATCGAGACGTTTGGCGACTAGGTCGACGGGCTTTGAACCGGAGACGTATTCCTCGTAGCGGGTTTCTACGATGTTGGACCACGAGTGCCAGCTTTTCCAAGTGAACAAAACGGCCCAAGTGATCGACCCCACGCAACCGAGCACGATACCTAGTCGGCGGAATCCCTCGTGCTTGTAAATCCTCATTTGAGAGCCGTGACGATCAATGAGATATACAATTGACTCCGACACCCGTGTCAGTGCAATTGGTGAAAATTGCATGCCGGGGCGAAGACTCGTTGTTGATAATTACTTTGGAAGCTCCAGCGGCATTCGTGCGCTCGGCGAAATACTGCTCGCATGCCGTGACATATCCGGGACAGCTTTCCTTCAAGGTCTCGTCACTCAGAAGCATAGAGCAATCCGCATAGATTCGGCTATCGTTGACGCTGTCTACGATTCCCAACGTGAAGGGACGTGCCAGTGTATCCCCAACCTGCATGGCGGTACTCGGAGTCGGAACCGCGTGTGCCAGACACTTCTGCCGGAATTGGTCAGGTGTCGCCGCGCATCCCGTCGCCAATATCGCCAGTGTCACCACTATTCTTCTCATTGCTCCCCCTCCCGGTCTCCTCGGCAGGAACCGCGCGGTCGTAGCTCCTGCTGGGGATGACCTTGGTCAGATGTGAAGTCTAGCACGATTATCCCAATTCGGGATAATTCCAGGCCGAATATAGCCTGCCCGTTGGGTGGGCGGATCAAGAAAAAGCTTTCATTCGCAAGCTTACGAGCGGTTTCTTGAGCGACTCATTCGTGCCCGAGTTGATGCTGACCTGACCCAAATCGAAGTGGCTCAGCGCCTCCGCCGCCCCCAGTCGTATGTCTCGAAGTGCGAGGCGGGCGAGCGCCGAGTGGATGTAGTTGAACTGGCCGAGTTCGCCGAAGTTTACCACAAACCTCTCGATTTCTTTCTTCCGAGGCGAAGGTCGGGTGCTGTTCGAACTAGGAGACCGGAGTAAGGAAATTAGGACACTCTTGCTGTTTGCTTCAAAGTTCACAATTCTCGCTCCATGGAATATTGGCATGTGGTCCGCAAAGAGGCGTGGAATCGAACGAAGGTCGGATTGGCTTCACGGCAACGTCTGCTCACTTCCGTTTGCGTGCCAACCGTCTCCGCGATCATCGGGGTTGTTATCTTGAGAATATTGGGAAGTACGATCCCGCTTACACTTGGCGTTGGATTGGTGTCTGCATTGACGGGCTACGGCTCGGTGGTCCTTTACGAATGGTCTTGGCACCTCGTCCATTTACCTGCTGAAATTCACTCTCAGAGCATACGCGAATATCAGGCGCTAGCGACGAGTCATGCGGAATTGAGACGACAGGTTGACACTCCGCCTCCGCCGACGCGTGATCCGATTACGCTTCGCGTCCAACAAGGCAACTGGGGAACGCCGCGCAATGCACGCAGCCCGAACGAGATAGAAGTCAGTTTTCAGATTCAGATACGAAATAGCGGTCCGCCAACAACACTGGATGATTGGGCGCTACGGGCCAAAGCTAGAACAGGCCTTACTTGCCGATTGACCGGATTCAGCCTCGGTTCGCCTAATACACCGTCAATCACAGACATCAGAATCAACCCGTTACCACAGGGCGGCGCTTCAGCAGGGTCTATAGCTTTCGAGGTTGTCGGTCTACCGTTGTCAGAAGCAAAAGAGCCAAGTTTAGGGTGGTTTCTTGAATTTTCCGATGCGTCGGGAACGTTGCACATCGTGGACATTCCGCCAGAGCACTATTCACATCTCCATTAGAACGGCTTCCATCTTGCCGCCCCGAATCACGCGCGGGGCGGAACGGCAATATCCCGCCCTGAGCGTGGTCGGCTGAGTCGGACGCGGCAGCGGCGGCATGTAGTCTGGTTGATCGCGGCGGTCTTAAAATCGCCAGCCATGCAAACGGATTCCTGTCCCTTGGCGGACACTCTTTGGGATTCCACCCGCGAACCTATTCCTGCCCACGAGCATCAGCCCGAAAACGCGGAGTGCCACCACAATTAAATCGCGTTCGATGCGTTGAAGGGCTTGTCTGTAGCGCTCCTACTAGCAAAGTCTTCTGAGCTTTTCGACGACCTCCGCGAATTCTGGCGAAAGCTTGTCAGAATCATTGCGGCAGGCGTTAGTTACGATTACGTCCAGCGGTGTGTCAGCTATGCCAAGCTCTGCCAGCACCCATTGCAGCGGGGCCTTTCCCGCGCCATTCGCTCTAGCGATGACCGCCTCGACTTCGGCCTTTGATTTACCAGAGATCGCCGCAAGCGCTCCGGGAAGGAGCAAATAGGACTCAATTTCCTTCTCGTACCAAACGTGTGAAGTGTCTGCGTCGAAGCCGTTTTCCTCCAGGCACTTGAGCTTTTGGTCGCGCTCGCCGTCATTGTCCAAGAGAACGAAAACTGCGCTTGGTATCCGAAACCGTTTCAAGTCGTCCCGCAATTGAGCGGAGTACTTGATTATTTCCTCTGATCCGCCTCCCTCCGCACGCGCTGGTAACAATTTATCCGTCAGACTGCTCTCCCGTCCCAGTACCTCAATCAACTTTGCATCGTCGCGCGCTTCGGTGATCACCACGACTTGCCGTGTCCGTCCGAGGACTTCGAGCAGTTTGCTGCGGTCGATGCCGAGCCGTTGCCAGGCCGAAAAGGCGTCTACTTTTGGAAGGGGTGTTGCCTTGGCTCCTGAGCCGAATCGCTCGATAAAGACGCACTGTTCCGGCGCGAACTGGCTGAGGATATACTCCGAGTGGGTCGTCAGGATGAACTGCTTTTGCTCGGTGGCCGCGAGTTCAGCAAAGACCGTGCATAAAGCCTTTTGAGCTGCCGGATGGAGGTGATTCTCTGGTTCCTCAATCAATACCAGACTTCCCGGCGGGGAAAAATGCGCGGCAGCAAGGAGAACGAGAACATCTTTGATACCACTCGAAAGTGACGCAAGTTCAAACTTGACGGGACTTGCGTGAAATCGGATGCGGACGGTCACGTTACCGCTGCCTGGGACAAGGGGAGTTTCAATGATGTCAAGCTCTGGTAAGACCCTCTGAGCCATCGCCTCGAAAGAATCGAACTTTTCACGGTCGTTGTTGTAATGGTAATGGAGCACTTGAGGGAGATCCACGCCGGTCGCGTGAATCATTTCCTTGGCACCGACTGAACCTTGGAAATTGACGCTTCTGAAGGGGTCGACGTTGACGATTGAGGAGAAATACCCTCTTATCGATATTCCCGCAGCTTGATTAAATGGCAAGAGAACGCTCAAGCCCCGACCAGTCGAAGCATCGCGATTGCTGCCAGTATAGTGAGTTATTTGGTTTGGATTCTGATCATCGATTCTCGCCTCGTAGTTGAGGCTTCCGTCTTGTGCTAGTTCCTCCAGCCGCAGACCTTGCGCATCAAACTCTACTTTGTATGAGAGTTCATGGGCAGCATCTAGTAGAATCGTCTCAAGACCGATAGCGCGCGTGGGGTCGTGCCATGACGCAACCTTCTCGAAGCCGCCCCGCGCTCCGAACGAATTCTGGAAGCCTCCTAATGCCGCGTCTCGGAAGAACAAGATAGCGTCGATAACGCTCGATTTACCCGCGTAATTCGGTCCGATGACGACGGTAATATCCGGGCTGAACTCAATTTCAAAATTCTCCAACAGCCTGAAATTATGGGCAATGAGTTTCTTTAAGCGCATTGCTGGGTAGCGGTCGGGTTTACGCCAGTAATCGACAACCGAAATCCTATCGCTTGCGAGGCTGGGTGTGAAGTTAGGGGATGAGAATTGACGCCCGTGCTATAATATTAGCGAAATAGGGAGTTTGCACCGGAGTCACAAATTCTTAGGTGATATCTTCAGAATTCATCGCTCATCAATGGCCCAAGCGAAACTCCGACTGGGTAGTCGAAGAGTGCCTCGCCATTCGGGCCGCCGATTTGCCCCGGCGCGACGGACGACCGTACGTACCGTACCCAGACACTCCCGTCTACGCGGTCAAGAGTGGGGCCTGCATCAGGTGGTACTTCGAGTGTCCCGTATGCGGAAAGTTGGTCGAAACCCTTTATCGACCGCCCGGCGATCCGGTCGATTGGCGTTCCGGACTTGTCCGACTCGCATCGCGGGTTCGGTAAACCCTACCTCAACCGCCAGAGCGTGATGCGACGGGCGATTAAGTGGCTGGACGTACCTGAGCCGAGAAGTGGCCGGAAACGACTCGCGTGGGCGGTCGCGATTCTTGACGCGACGGAGGTACTTTCACGAAGCGATGCGTCGGAGGCTGGGTAACATAAGATCGGACCAGGTGTGATTTGCGATCTCCGGCTAATCCGGACCAAGAGGGTATGAGGGGGCAAAATCCGCTGTCCTTCGTTTTTCTATCTCTTACCGTGTGAGATTGGCGGATGTGGCTGACTTGAACCCAATCGGTCTTGGATCGGTTTCGCGACAGGGGGGGTTGCACGGTTGCATAGGTTTTGATGGGGGAGGGGCAAGTCCGGGAGAATTGGTATCGTGAAGAAAGCACCACGCCCAGAATTCACCCTGCCGAACCGCCCGCAGCTGGCCGATTTCGACCGCTTAAAAGAGCAGGAATTCTCACAGGTCGAGCGAAACCCAGACTATTCCGACCTGTCGGACGAGAATTTGGTGCTACTACTCGTCGCGACTGAGTCGCCTGCGCGCGAGCTGGTATGCGTGCTGATCGACCAACCCGCACGCGATGCAGCCGAGATTTATAAGCAAGCAGTTGCCGTAGTTAGGGCACCCGTGCCAGAAGCACTGCGGATGTTGCACCAGCACGGTGCGACCGTCGATCAGCTTCGCTCCATCATCAGGACACGAATCAAGCTGAACGCCATCTACGCCGAACTTCGAAAGCGTTTCGACCGACTACCCGTCGGTGCGGCACTCTATCGGGCAGTAGTCGGGCGACCGAAAGGTCGAGACGCGCTATTGCGCTCGCTTCGAGTTGAGAGAATCAAGAGCTTTCGGCAGGCCAAAGAATCCGACCAAGACCTGCGATCCGAGGCAGTCGAAGCTGCCTGGCAGAAGTTCAGCGTAATGTACGAAAGCGCTGCCGAGAAGATTGGATTACCTAGACAGGTCACTATCTCGTCCGGTGGCGAAGGGCCGCGATTCGATTGGAAACAACTGCGGAAATCAGAGGTCAATGCGAGTTTAGCTCTGTTCCTGCCGCTGCTCCGAGGAGATGCCGAAAGGCTGCCCGAGAAGGTCCACCAACGTCTCAGAGATCACTTCGAGAAGTGGAACGCGGCTAAGCGCGCCGGGATGGAGTTTTCGCTATTCGACGAAGAGGGCAGTCCTGCTTCTGAGCCGGAGATAGAGGAGCTGATTGCGCCAAGGGAAATGGCTGCTTCCCTCCTCAAGGTGGCCGAAGATAGATGGGGCGAAAGAGGCGGCGCATTCGTACAGGCGCTCTCCGAGGGCGCGAAGGTGGCGGAAGCTGCGAAAGTGGCTGGTGTCTCGCGCACGACTGCCAACAAATACACCCGCGAACTGCGACGATACGCCAGAGATCAAGGCTTGACTCGCGATTGACTCGGTAACGGTCACCGTCGCCCACACCCCTCCTCCAAAAAATCACTGCAACCCTGCAACCGTTGATTTGATCCCTCGCGGCGGGGTTTACACTTTTCGGTCGTCTTCCCCCCTTGTCATTTCAGAAGGAGGTTGAAAGCCGATGATTCAAATTCACATCAACCCAGCCAGAGTCGAGAAGGTCGTCTTCGTACCGAGCTGCGATCTCGAAGAAGATTACGACCTTGCCGCATGGCAAACGATCCGCCCGCTAGTTGACCGGATAGACCGCAAACTCAGGAAGATGGCAGCCCAAGTCGCGGGTTCCAAGGAGGGTGAGGAATGACTCAGATACCCCCTCCATCTCTCGAAATGGCTGCAACCACCCAACCGCCTGAAGCCTGCGCCGATCTGGCCCGCGCCCCTCGAATCCTTAACCGCTTCGCCGAGGTGTTAGCATCGCGGGGAGTGGTTGGCGAAGAACGAGCAGCGAAACTGCTCTACCTGATTGTGACCACGCGATTTCTTGACCGACCGGCATCAGCCGTCGTAAAAGGCCCGTCTTCTGGCGGCAAGTCGTACATCGTCGAGCGAGTGCTCCACTTCTTCCCCGAAGCAGCGTACTACGCCCTCACCGCGATGAGCGAGCACGCACTAGCGTACGATGACGAACCTCTCAGGCATCGCTTTCTGGTGATCTACGAAGCAGCGGGGCTTGGCGGGGATACGGCTAGCTATCTGGTGCGATCACTATTGAGTGAGGGCTGGATTCGTTACAAGACCGTCGAGAACACCAAAGAAGCGGGCCTCAAGCCCAAGCTCATCGAGCGGGAGGGGCCCACTGGACTGCTGCTGACCACTACGGCGATTAAGCTGCATCCTGAGAACGAAACACGGTTGCTCTCCATTCCGGTCAAGGACACACCGGAGCAGACAAGAGCCGTCATGCTAGCCATCGCCAAAAAGACTCCGCAGTTGCCAGTAGAAAATGGATGGATCGCGCTTCAATTCTGGCTGGAAAAGGCTGAGCATCGGGTCACAATTCCGTTTGCCGAGGCACTGGCTGAGGCTATTCCGCCTGACAATGTTCGGCTCCGACGCGATTTTGAAGTTGTTCTGAACTTGATACGGGCTCACGCAATCCTCCATCAAGCAAGCCGTGAACGCGATACCCACGGGCAGATCATCGCGACTCTGGACGACTACGCGGTCGTCCGCGAACTTGTTGCGGATCTGCTGGCGGAAGGTATCGAAGCCTCCATCCCGCCTGCCGTGCGCCAGACAGTTGAAGCAGTGTCCAGGCTGATGAGAGAAGAACGTGGAAAGTACTCGGTGCAAGTCATGGAGGTCGCGCGCGAACTTCGCGTCGAGAAATCTTTAGCTTGGCGGAGGGTGCAACATGCGATCAAATTGGGATTCTTGGTCAATCAAGAGGAGCACAAGGGTATGCCCGCTCGGTTGGTTCTGGGCGAACCGTTGCCCGACGACCAAGAGGTCTTGCCGAGCGCGGACGACCTTCGCCTCCGGGACTTGTCGCTTGATGTGGTCATACCCGAGGACAGCAACATTCAAGTTGCCGAGAAGATGACCGATTCGGAAGGGGTCGGCTCGGGATCGGGATCATGAGCCAGCCAAAATATACCCCTTCCAGCGACGACCGGCTCCTCGATGTCAAAGAAGCTTCTCTCATGCTCGGCGTTAAACCCTCGACCCTTTACCAGTGGGCATACGAACGACGAATCCCCTCGGTAAAGCTGATGGGCCGCGCGCTGCGTTTCAGGTTGAGCACCATCGAGAAGCTGATTGCGGAGTCCGAGCGACCCGCGATGCAGTGACGGAATTTGGAGCGCAGTTCCTATGGTAATAAACTAGTTACCAGCCTATGGACAGTATCAAGCGCGCCCGCAAACGCAGCGGGATGAGCCTGGCCGAGGTGGCTAACCTGAGCGGGCTCCATCGCCAAGCCATCGCTAGGGCCGAACGCGCCGGGGTGGACGCGATGGCGTCTACTCTTGCGGCAATCGCGAAGGCCCTACGAGTACCAGTTTGCGAACTTTTCGAGGAGAGCGGACATGGACGAAAGCCAAGGAAAACGCCAAAGCGGTAAGCGACGAGAGCGGGGCATTTTCGAGCGCCCGCCCGGCTCGGGAATCTGGTGGGTCAGGTACGCCGACGCGAACGGCAAAATTCATCGGGAGAAGGTGGGGCCGAAGGGCCTCGCGAGAAAGGTCTACGAGAAGCGCAAAACGGAAATCCGAGAAGGCAGGTACTTTCCCGCTCAAGTCCGACGGCGGGAAGTGCCGGTTGAAGAGGCAATTAACTATCACTTGGAGCAGGTCAAGGTTCGCGCTCGTGACGTAGTGAATCCGGTGCGCTACGCGCGCCTTTGGATAGAGGCGTTGAACGGCAAGACAGTCCGTGAGGTTTCTCCAGCGGATATCGAACGTTACATCAAAAGGCGTCTGGGTGAAGTAGCACCACCTACAGTAAACCGGGAGCTTGCCTTCCTGAAGCGGGTTTTTAACGTGGCGATGCGTAACGGCGATACAGAGTCGAACCCGGTTACACAGGTCAAGATGTTCAAGGAGAATCCTCCCCGAACCCGATTCTTGACCGAGGACGAGGAGTTGCGATTGTACAGTGCGCTTCCGACCGAGGACTGGAGACCTCGCAATATCGTTGGGCTTGCAGTCCATACGGGCTTGCGCCGTGGAGAACTGTTCTCGATGAAATGGGAGAACGTAGACCTATTCAACCGGGTCATCACGATTCCTCGTTCCAAGAGCGGCGATGCTCGGCAGGTTCCGATGTCGAAAGCGGTGTTGAAAATGATGCAAGAACTGCCTAGCCGTATGCGCAGCGAATGGGTCTTCCCCAACGACGCTGGCACCGGACCACTCGATGCTCACAACTTCGAGAACCGCATCTTCATTCGGGCGATTAAAAAGGCGGGCATCGAGAATTTCCGATTTCATGACCTCCGGCATACCTTCGCGTCGCGACTCGCGATGAAAGGCGTAAGCCTCCAGACCATTCAGAAGTTGCTCGGACATAAGACGTTCAACATGACTCTGAGGTATGCTCATCTTTCAGAGCGACACCTTCAGGATGCGGTAGAGAATCTGGGCGAATGGACTGGCACCAAAACTGACACCGTTGCTGCCGAGGCGCGAAAAATCGTTGAAAATATTGGAGAATCAAGCCAAGAATACGCGACTTCGGATCCGAGGGTTGGGGGTTCGAATCCCTTCGGGCGCGCCAATACAAAGTGACGGCTACGGCGCGGACGATGTGTAGACTGATCGGTTGCCCCCGAGGAAGAGCGATTCGGAACGTACGCCGCTCGGTTAAGCTGAACTCCCATCCCCTGCGATCATTTCGCCGGTGATATACAGGAACAGCGTCCAGAAGCTTCGCGACCAAGGCACGACGCCGATGCCGCCGCCGACCGCGACCACCGATGGTATGACTACCTGAAGCGTCCCGGAAAAGCTGAAGAACACGAGCGCCGCCCATGACAACAGAGCGCCGCCGACCGCGACGGTGTAGTCGATTACCATCGCCATTCGCCCTCATTTTTCCAGAATACCGAGTTGCACACCGGACACGCGTAATTCATCGTGAAGTACGACTTAAAGATACGGCCGCGGCCACAGACGGGACATCTCCTCGCCGCGGCGCGCAATACCAGGGCGAGTCCCGACGGCCGTGCGCGAGTCCGCATGTCGCCGTGGGTGGTGTCGAACTCCTGCCAGCCGATACCGATGATCAGGTACGCGCCAAGCAATGTGAGTACGCCCACGCCGAAGAAGGCCGCCACGATCGCCAGAGCGATTTCCTGATTGGTGTTCATAAAAGCGCAGATGGCGGCATTGTCAGCGGTCCACAGCACCGTACCGCGTCTGAATCAAGCGTTGGATTACAGCAAAGATCATGGCAGTTGAGACACCGAACATGAGCATTCCGTCGGCTGCCTCAAGTGGTCCCAACAACCTCCACCGGGCCGACATCACTACAGTGTCATCGCCCAGGGTCGTGTAGTTGACGGCCGAATGATAAAAGGCCGCAGCGAAGTTGGAAAACTCGCCGCAGAATTCGAACGCCACCGCCCACAGCCCGATCTCGAGGAGATGGCCTGCGAGCACCAGCAGCGTCGCATTCGTAACGAACACCAAGTTTGTCAGGAACCGGATGCCGACACGGCCGCGCTCCAGATCGCGGCGGACCTGCGTGATGATCATTCCTAGGATTAGCCCATGAACGATGATGGTGCAGAAGGCGGTCGCCGCGGCGACTAGTAGAGGACTCAACACTGATATTTGATTCGAAGGAGCCATGCATCAAGAAAGGCGGCGGGGCGCTCGCCGTTCGTTACGAATCTGAGGCGTAGCTCGACCGGAGCCACAAGTCCGCGTCCGGACACGGACCGCCAGACAACGGAACGCGACGCGCCCAATCGGCGACGCGCTCCTGTCCTGCCTGGCCGGCTATTCGGGCGCGCCGCTGGCCTTGCGCTTTTTCGCCTCGCGCTCAATCGCAGCGTCGATACCGATAACCGTATAGCCGGAGAGATTGAGGAACTTGTAGAGCCGCAGCACGTATTCGCGAGGCGTATTTGATTCCCACGTCCGCATCGCGTCTTCGGTCTGCATGACGTTAGGCAACCAGCCGGATTCCTGCTTCGCGAGCACTTCGTTGAGCAGGGCACCGATCCGGTCGGCATTCGCGCAATATCGGTTTGTTTTCGGGTCGTATGGCCCGCTCATCAGGCCCAGCTTAA
>WNFG01004493.1_pt1 | contig 11724 bp, 6 predicted proteins | sample 5400431 | NCBI WGS metagenome assembly WNFG01 (sample SAMN13153346, study PRJNA577476) | soil metagenome | isolation source: 120 cm saprolite under Douglas fir tree site 2 hole 3 replicate 2 | place: USA:California | collected 2015-04-18
GCCCAGCCCTGACTGGCGCACGATCTCCATGTACAGCGGCACGTCTGTCCTCCAGGTGCCCTCAGTAAAGGAACGCAGCATATAACGGCGCACCGTGGGCGCCTCTGCATACCAGGAATGCTCGGAGCGAATGTGCGTTACATAGAAGTCGAACTTGCCGTCATTGTCATAATCTACAAAAGACGCGCTCATGCCTGCGCCGTACGCGAGTGTCTTGCTCCTGACAGTAACGTCCTTGAAAGTGCCATCGCCATTGTTGCGATAGAGGGTCTTCCTGCCGAAGTCATTAACCACGTAGAGGTCGGGAAAACCGTCATCGTTGAAGTCCCCCCAGACCGCGCCCAGGCAAAGGCCTTTGTCACCAACACCGGCCTTCTTTGTCACGTTGGTGAACGTACCGTCACCATTGTTGTGGTAGAGCTGGTTGGGCTCGCCGTTGCGCGCATAAAAAGTTGTGGGAATGTTTGAGCGCGGATCCATGTAGCGGCCAAGATAAAGGTCCAGATAGCCGTCATGGTCGTAATCGGCCCAGGCAGCTACGGTAGTGCAGCAGTCTTCGCCGAGACCGGATTGCGCCGTAACGTCTGTGAAAGTGCCGTCGCCATTGTTGTGGAACAACTGATTGGGCTTGAAGGTGCGGCTCACGAACAGGTCTTTGAAGCCGTCATTGTCGTAATCGGCGAAAAGCGCGACGCTTACGCCATCCAATCCAGAGAGCCCAGCCTGTTGCGTGACATCTTCAAATGTTCCATCACCGCGATTGCGGAAGAGCTTGGACTCCACGCCGTCAGGAATAAAGAGGTCGCAAAGACCATCATTGTTGTAATCAACCGCTGTGATCCCGCCCGGCCCATAACGGATCATTCCGAATTTGAGAGGTTCATTGAGGAAGGCGGGATAGTATTGATTTTGGAAATCAATTCCAGCTGAGTGGGCGACGTTGGTGAAGTGCGGTTTCTCCGAGGCAATGCGTTCTCCCTGCACAAGCGCCTGCCCGCTGATTTGCAGCGTCCCGCCGGAGTCTTCCCACGCGATGCGGAAAAAAGCGCGATCAATGGACGTTCGCTGTGCTCCGCTGGGTTTGCCGATGTGTTCAAAGCGCACGGTCGCTACGAAAGGGCCCAGGCCGCTCCAGGTTTCAAGCTTGTGAAGATGCAGGGCAAACTCTTCCGTCTCAACGAAGGAATCAATGTAGGCCTTCCATTCATTGAGTGCGTCTTTTGTATTGCCGAGCCTGTTATCGCTCGTGAAGCGGAATTCCCGTATCCCGTCCCGTTCCCGGGCGGCATCAAGCTTTGCGAGCCCCAGGCTGGTTCCACAAAAACTTGAACAGTAGAAAAGCTCCAGGTCGGAAGCTGGGAGTTTGCGAAGGCTCTTTCCGAAGTGGTCGAGCCAGTTTACGATCCGCCGTCCTGTCTGAAAAAAAGTTTCTCCATCTTTTTCGATGAAATCAGGCACGGCTGCCCTGGCGAGAATATGGCCGCGTTTGAGCGATTGCCACCTGCGGGAGCGTTTGGCTGGAGCTTTCAAGGGGTTCATTGGCGAGAACTCACAATTCGAGCGTGCTGATTGTGTACGCGAAGAAAGACACACCCGCCCGCGTTTTTTTGCGCGATTCTCCTGAACTAAGGCGCAATTCCTTGAGGCTTCTTTGTCTGTAGAAATAAGGAGATATGCCAACGTGAAAACTGGGCATGACTGCGTCATGGCAGTGTTTGCAGTTGGCTGACGCTCGCCGAATGGAAAAAGAAGCATTTTGCGGACATGAATTCGGAAGCCAGGAACAAGACCATCGTGCGCCGGGCATCATGTCACTCCGGTTGATCTACTCCGAGTAAGGCATTCTTTGCTGACATTCTTTTATCAGGATTGACTCCCATGCAAATCAGATCATTTTTCAAATACTCAGCTGCTGCGGTTATTTTGTCGATTGTCTGCCTCGCAGTCGCGGCGACTCCTCCCAAAAAGCCGGCCAAGAAGGCCGCCGAACCTGGCGTTGCTTCGACCGGTCCGCATGGAATCCAATTTGCTGACATCACCCGGTCATCTGGCATTCGCTTCGTCCATAACAATGGATCGTTTGGCAAAAAATACTTGCCGGAAGCGCTTGGCCCAGGCTGCGCTTTTATCGATTACGACAATGACGGATATCCCGATGTTCTGCTGGTCAACGGCAAGGGGTGGCCCGGACACGAAGGGTCAGGCGGAAACGGGCTGAGGCTCTACCATAACAATCGCAATGGAACGTTCACTGACGTAACAGCTTCGTCCGGACTAAGTTTGAGTATCTACGGTATGGGTGCAGCGATTGGCGACTATGACAATGACGGCTATGACGACATTTATGTCACGGCGGTCGGCCAGAGCCACCTCTTCCACAACAACCGCAACGGCACCTTTACGGACGTGACCCGGCAGGCAGGACTTTGGGGAATCAATGAATTCTCCACCAGCGCGGCCTGGGTTGACTATGATCGTGACGGCAAACTTGATCTAATCGTGGGCAATTACGTTGACTGGTCGCCAAAAAAAGACGTTACATGCACGCTGGACGGCACGCATAAATCCTATTGCACCCCTGAATCTTACACGGGAGTCCCACCCCGGCTCTGGCATAACCTTGGAAACGGAAAGTTTGAAGACGTCACCCGCAAAGCAGGGCTCTTTGAACCCGCGTCAAAGACGCTAGGCGTCACCACGCTCGACTATAACGGCGATGGCTGGCCTGACCTGCTTTTGGTCAATGACACCCAGCCAAATAAACTTTACGTCAACAATCACGACGGAACATTTACGGAACGCGCTGTGCAGGCGGGAATCGCATTCAGTGAAGACGGCATAGCGCGGGCCGGCATGGGCGTGGACTCCGCAGACTATGACCACTCCGGAAGGCCGAGCATCATCATTTCCAATTTTTCCAACCAGATGATGTCGCTCTACCATAACGAGGGTAATGGACTTTTTTTGGATGAGGCGCCGAGATCTGAAATCGGCCGCGCCAGCCTTCTCACGTTGGGTTTTTCCTGCTTCTTCTTTGACTATGATCTCGACGGCTGGCCGGACATTTTTGTCACCAACGGCCACATCGAGGATGACATTGAGAAAATCCAAAAACGCATCAAGTACCGCCAGCCCCCGCATCTCTTTCACAACGCCCATGGTGGAAAATTCCAGGATGTTGCCGCGCAGCTTGGTCCTGATTTCAGTGCTCCCAGACTCGGCCGGGGCGCTGCATTCGCTGACATAGATAATGATGGCTACCTGGATCTTCTGGTCACTACCAACGGCGGTGCGCCTGTTTTGTTCCGCAATCCCGGTGGCAGCAATCATGGCCTGAGAATCAAGCTGGTCGGCACCAAGTCCAATCGCGATGGCATCGGCGCGGCCGTGAAGCTCACAATTGGAAATGATACCCAATATCAAGTGCTCCACAGCGGGGGCTATCTCTCCCAGAGCGAACTGGTTCTGACCTTTGGTTTAGCCAGCGCGGCAAAAGCTGACAGTGTAGACATAACCTGGCCCAGTGGGCAGTTGGATCACGTCCACAATGTTGATGCCGATCAGACCGTAACTATAGAAGAAGGGAAGGGCGTCAGTTCCAGCCGCAAGTTCAAACGCTGATCATGAGGTTGGTGTGACCAAATTGCCGCGGAGATCAGGTTGTGGCCAACGTCAAACTTGGGCCCATCTCTCTGGCCTAGCGCACACGTGACAAAACAAAGCAACCTGGATAAACAAAACCTTGGGTTAAATCCGGGCAAAGTAACCCTTGGCAATCGCGAATTGGGCGTCGGCCCTTTCGCGTGATACCTCTTTTTGCGGGAGGCATCACGCTGGTCACTTAAGGCAGCACTGAACGGCCACGCTCGTTCAATTTCCCGGACCTGCGGATGACGGCCGCGTGTTTCCCGATCTGATCTCAACAGCTTTCTTCCGTTTCCCCGGCGCTCGAGCCACTGTCTTTCTTTGCCGAGTTCGCGTTGAAGCAGCGGACGCTGTTTCCAGCGGCACCGATACGTGCTCGTGTATGGTCTGCCGCTCTTGATTGTCATCTGCGTTCAGCAGGCGATAAGGCCCGGTGAGGGCTTGGGCCGATTCGTCAGCTTTGAAGCGGACGTACCGCAGCTCAAAATCATGGGCGGTTTTCTGGTCGCCCAGGCCGTTGTAACAGAGCATGAGATTGTAGTTGGCCTGGAGGTCTTCCGGATCAATGGCCAGCACCGCTTGCAACTGCGGTATGGCTTCACTGTATTGGCGCTTCAGGAAGAGAACGCGCCCCAGATCATTCAGCGCCACGCGGTCACGCGGGTACTGCGCCAGGACTGTGCGCAGGTGTTCGGCCGCGCCATCATAGTCGCCATCGTTCCGCAGTACTTTGGCGTAGAAGAAATTGGTCCGGGCGAGTTTGGGATTGATCTCGAGGGCGCGTTTCAGCACGGTTCGAGCGCGGTCCATATCTACTTCCTGCACCGCGGCCCTGCCGATGTTTACCCAGCCATCGGGGTTCTTGGGATCCATCTCGGTCACTTTTTCGAAAGCAGCCTGGGCGCTCTTGAGATCGCCCTGCAGGAAAAGTCCGATGCCGTAATCGTTCCAGCGCTGCCACTCTTTCGGGTTCAGTTCCATCTTGGGCGACGGGACAGGAGCGGTGCGGTCAAGCACTTGAAGTGTCACTTCATCTTCGGCAAGGGCTACAACGGGGATATCAGGAATGGTCTTATCCGCAGCTGACACTTCCGCCGTGCTCCCGCTGAATACCATATGCCGGTCGTCGTATGCGGGATTGACCTCCCCGCCTTGAGCGGGATCAGGCACTCCGGCAAATGAAAATTGCGTGTTGTACCAGGCAAACTTGCGATAGCAGAGGCGAGCATGGAGTTTGATCTGGTTCCCGGCATTCTTGGGGATCGCTACTCGGAAGTGCGCAGTGTCTGCGGCCCCGGGCGGAATCAGGCGGACATAAACCACCGCGCGTGTTGACCAGGCGTTACGTTTATTGATTGGATTAGCGTGACCATCGACCATGAGCGAACGGTAGAAGTGCGCGCCTTTCTCCACCGGCCCCTTGCCGTCATCTTCGACTTTGCCGCTCCAGAACACGACCTGGCCGTGATCGTCTGTTCCTTTCAACTCCAGCCATGTGTCATAAGCGTCCACGGTCCCAGCAGGAAAGAAATGCCCGATGGTGCGGGTGCGTACCACTACGTCAACCTGCACGGTGTCACCTCGGCGGACCGTCGCCGGCACGCGATTCAACGGGGCTGTGACAGGACTAGCCTGCCTTTCTTCGCCGGCGACAATCTTGGTTTCCGCTTCTTCGCCAACTGCAAAGGTAGTGGACAAGTCAGTCTGGGATATGCCGCCCTTTTTCCTTTCTGGACGCGCCGCAGAAAGAGCAAAGATGTCCACGCTCAGGATCTTGTTCTTGAGAAAGTTTTCGGTGATTTTGAGTTGCTCAGGATCTTTATTGGCGATCGGCACTGCCGTATTCGCTGCCGGGAACCGGTGCGAATGAATAACGCCATTTATGTTTCCGGCGTCTTGCGATTTTTGCAGAGGCATATGACAGTCCGCGCACTGCTGCGACTTGGGGGGATAGTAGAACGACCGGGCTCCGTATCCGGAAACCCCGCTGGCCTGCCAGTTGTCGTACTCGTTGAATCCGCGGAACCAACGGTAGTGATTTACGGGAGCGTCCAGGTGCACCTTGTGGCAGGTTGAGCAAAACTCTGCCGTCTGCGTCCGCATAAATGGCTTCAGAAATGTACGGCGATGAGGCTCAGGGTTTAGGTAAGTTATGAAGTCGTGCACTGCGCGCACGACCGGGTTCTTGCTGGCCGCCAGCTCATGCAGTTTCGGGTATTCCAGGAAAAAATCTCCTTGTCCCATGGTGCTCTTTACCTGGGAAATGGAGTGACACATCATGCATCCCAGCCCTGCCTGGGCTTCCGGTCGATGAACGATCTGCTTGATGGGAGTGTCCATTAAACCGCTGTAAAGCACCGCCGGATCATGGCATCCGCCGCACCATTTCGAAGGCTTGGTACCCACAACATCCTGCATGTACTCAATGCTTTTTCGGTACCACTGATTGTTGAATGAGGAGAAGTGATGGACTGAGCTGTTCCATTGATTGTAGATATCGGCATGGCAACGCTTGCAACTATCCGATTCCATGAAGAACTTGCTGGGAATGTGCCCGCCGCTTACCACTTGTGCCGAACTGGGGAAGAATGGGCCTTTGGGACCATCGCCTTCAGCGTCCATGTTGGCCGGGGCAATGGGCGGGTTCTTGATGACATGGGCGGATAACCAGCGCCCTTCACGCAATGACCACCCACCATAGGCGAGGCCGCATACGCAGAACGTCAACGCGACAGCAGCCGCGATTCGGACCTTTACCACCCCTGTCCCGACTCTTGCAGACAGCCACTTTGCCATTCCATAGGCAGCGAGGAGAATGAATCCTGCCAGACAAAGCCCTATGTGCAGATACAGCCACTTGGTGTTTTGACGCGTGGTTCCGAAATAAATCAGGGCGCCCCCGACCAGTCCGCCGCAGGCAAGCAAGATCCATCCCAGTTTCCCTATCCACGGAACCTGCCCAAGATAGCGCAGGCAAAACCATATCAGACAGACGATCGCCACCAGTCCACCACCGGAATGCAGCAACACGACGCCCGCATACAACAGTGTCGGGGCAGGGAAGGCGTACAAATATGCGGCTGAAAGAAGCAACATGCCTACCATGCCAATGGTAAATCTGCGAAAGCTGGGCAAAATTCTCGTGATCATGAGTGTGCAACTCTTTGGACTGGATTTGTTATTAGCCTATCCGGCTCCAGCCCGAACGGAGGCTGATTGCCTTCGGCGTAAACGCTGGGAGGAGCCGGACATGTACTCAGACAGGGAGGGCAAGAGAATTTGCACCTCTTCCGGCAGCTTTATGCGCGAGAAAATGTCGCTAAATATCTGCGAGTTTTTGGGGTTCGAGTGTCAATCTCTCAATGGGGCATTTCTATTCGCTGCGGAGCGTTAGGCGAACTGGTGGGAAGCGCAAATTTATCGCGAAGACACCGAGCAACACCATTCAACCGCGGCGTGTTCTCATGGCTGCCGCTGCATATGACGCTTTTGCTCCCTACTACAAAGCCTACTCGAAAACCAAAGAACCATACCTGCGAAGGATAGAAGATATTATTATTGCGCGTGCCAACGGCGCCGCATCTTTGATGGATGCGGGAGCGGGAGATGGAAGCCGCGCGCTAAGGATAGCCCTTGCCGCCAGCGTGAAGCGGACCGTGCTTTTGGAACCCAGCGCAGGGATGCGGGCCCAATGCGCGGAAGGCAGCGAAATATGGCCATGCGAGGTGTCGGAGATTCCCGATGGCATGGAGCGCTTTGAGATCATCACCTGCTTGTGGAATGTGTTGGGACACGTGCCGGGAACGCAACAGAAACTTTTTTTTCTGGCAAAGCTAAAAACTCTTCTGTCGCCCGGAGGGATGATCTTTCTGGACGTGAGCCATCGATACAACGCCGCGGCTTACGGTTGGATCAAGACAATCGCGCGCACGGCTCATGACCTTGTCCTTCCGTCAGAAAACCACAGAGACGTAATTGTTTCCTGGAAAGCAGGCAGGCGGACGATTTCCACGCAAGGCCATGTGTTCACGCACGGAGAGCTGCAACGGCTGTTCCGTTCAGCTGCGCTCAAGATTGTGGAGCGCTGGGTTATCGACTATGAAAATGGCGCTGAGCGCAAAGTGTCTCTTATGGGCCATCTGCTTTATCAGCTTACAGCTGCGTGAGTCGCCCTATGAGCCGCCGACTGGCCCAGAATGTGTTCGAGCGAGCCACACACAAATTCGATCTGTTCATCCTGCAATGCATTAAATAGCGGCAGGCAGAGAATTCTTCCAGAAATCGAGAGGGTGTGCGTGAGGTCTCCGCATCTGAAGTGAAGGCCGCGAAGCGCGGGTTGGAGGTGTGCGGGCGCGAAATATCGTCCGGTCTCAACTCCTAGCCGCCTGAGTTCACCCCATATCTCGTCCCGGTACTGACGGGTGAAATTTTCGTTCAGCAAGATCGGATAGGTGAACCAGCTAATGCGTGCATGGTTCCAGCCAGTGCCGAAGCACGTGAGATTGACGTTCGACCTTAGGCGCAGTTCGTATTTCCTGGCCAGGGCTTCGCGATGGCGCAGTATCTGCTCAATCCGCGAAAGCTGTTGCAGACCCAACGCACAACTTATGTCTGAAAGACGGTAGCTGAAGCCCGGTTCAACGTGTTGGAACCAGTTGCCACCAGGTTGGCGTCCCTGGTTGGAAAGGGCCCTAAGGCGCGCAGCCAGCCGGGCGGAATCTGTGACAAGCGCTCCACCTTCGCCGGTGGTGATCAGTTTGTTGGGATAGAACGCCAGGGCGCCAATATCTGCGAATGTTCCAGACTTGCGGCCGTCGAATTCGGATCCCAGGGACTCACATGCGTCTTCAATGGTGGCAAGCGAATGGCTCCTGGCAAACTCGACGATTTCCGCGGCTGGAGCGGGGAATCCAAAGGAGTGGACAATCGCGATGGCCCTGGTCTTTCTGCTGACAGCGGCTTCGAGCGTGGATGGAGTCATGTTGCAGGTCTTGGGATCGATGTCCACGAAAACCGGCACGGCCTTTTCGCTCAGCACGGCATTGGTGACCGCCATGAAGCTGAAGGAGGGCAAGATTACCTCGTCTCCCTCTTTTATGTCGAGGGCGCGGAGAGCAAGCTGCAAAGCGCTGGTGCCTGAATTCACCACCACCGCATAAGAAAAGTTGAGATAAGCGGCCAATGCTTCCTCGAATTCACGCATGACCGGACCCTGGCTGAGGTGGGTTGAACGAAGAACAGCCACGACAGCGGCGATGTCCTTCTCCGTTATTTCCGGTTTGGCGAGTGGGACCTACATACTGCTTTTTGGAGATGAATTTGCGCCGGCGCCTTTGCCAACAGAGATGGTGACAAGTCAATTGCGCTGAGAACATCCGCAATTTTTTCCGCGGAATGCCCATCTCCGTATGGATTTGTTAAACGGGCCAGCGATGACCTGAAAGAGCCGGACAACGCCGTGCCGATTGCCCTGGCAATCTCCATCCGGTCCGCCGCACAATCCAAAACGTTCTCGGCGCGTTCCCGGCCGTTTTGCCGGATGCCGATGTTGACCGCTGGCAATTTGAAAGAGGCAGCTTCCATGATTCCACTGCTGGAATTGCCTACCAGGACCGCCAGAAACTGCAACAGACTCAAATATGTTCGATGATCGATGTTGGTAATGAATTTTGCGTTTGGCTTGCGGGCGGCAAATGCGGCTATGCGCTGCAACAGTTCACGGCTTCCGGCGTCAGAGTTCGGGCTGATAAGCAGCAGATCGTGTGGCAGATCTTCCAGCGCAGCAAACAACTCGTCCGCTTCGCACAAAGTATCGCGAGAGAGAGTCACCGGATGGTAAATCACCGCGATCGTGCTGCCATCCAGGGGAATTGCGAGGCGGCGTTCCACCTCTTGATGGCTGAAAAGGGCTCCCTTGGTAAGGTGATCGAGCGACGGGCTGCCGACGACATGGACCCGCCAGGGCTCTTCTCCCATGCTGATCACCCGCCGGGAGGCGCTTTCCGTTGTGGTCAGATGAATATGGCTCAACTTGGTCAAGGCATTTCTTACGGCTTCATCAATAGCGCCCAGGCTCACGTCGCCGCCTTCAATATGCGCAACGGGAATTCTCAGCGCCAATGCAACCGAGGCGGGCGCGAGCATCTCATAGCGGTCAGCAATCAGCAAAAGCAGGTCGGGCCGTAACCTTCCCAGATAGTCAGCCAGACCCAGGGTCGCGACCCCGATAGTCTTCGCCATGCCCACGTCACTGTCCGAACTCAAGAGACATTCGATGGTCACCGCAGGTGCAAAGCCATCGCTGGCGATGTCTTCCCACGTATTGCCGAACTCCGCGGACAGGTGCGGGCCAATAGCAATTAATGCCAGTTCTACGTTTCTCCGCTGTGAGAGCTCTACCAGCACCCAATAAAGATGTGAGTAATCTGCGCGGGAACTGGTGACGACTGCGATCTTTCGTTTCATTGGGGTACTCAATCAGTATTTCCTCTGCGTCTAACTGCAATAAGGTTTTTTTCAGCCGATTTGCCGGTCGAGCACGCCGGCGACTGCCAATACTTCCTCTTCTTTATATTCAGGTCATCGGACGCCCCTTAGATCCGCTGCCATCGCTACCGAACCCGGCCGGAGACATACCAGACACAATTGCCGCCGCTTCTCCGCCGCTGGAACCGCCGGCGGTGTGGGCCAGGTCCCAGGGATTACGCACTGGATCGCCGGGGCGTTGTTTCTGAGTTGCGAATTCGCGGAACTGACGGGGCTAATTGCGGCACACGAATATCAAAGGACATAGCGTAAAAGAGTGTTGCTCGGGGTAAATTCCGGCACAATGTCGGTTAACGCTTCCATAAAGCCCGCTTTCTGCTGTTTAACAACACGCTCCAATAACCGGCCGAGGTTGTCGGAAAATCTTTCCGGATCGAAATTTGTGGTACCGCAGATTCTATGAAGATGAGGGATTGAGGTATCAGCAAGATATTCATAATCGTAAGTGAGTTGTTCGGAACGCTTTTCACCGTCATGCAGGCTTGTAAATGCCAGTGGTGGGCAAGGAACATCACTTTGAACTTCATTGAGCAGGAAGGCCGCCAACTCCACGATCCTTCGCTGGTTGCCCATTTCAGGCAGCAACAGCGAATTGGCGCTAATCGCCAGTGCGTTCATGAGAAATGCAACGACTTCTTCCTGGGTAATGAAGTATCGTGATGCATGTGGGTCGGTTATCCTGAGCGGCTGATGATTCTCAAGGCAACGCATAAACCGGGGAACCACGCTCCCCGAGCTGCCTAAAACGTTTCCCAATCGAAGAGATATCAGGCGAAGCGCGGTGGGCTCGACCGCCAGCAGAAGCAATTCTGAAATGCGCTTGGATACACCCAGAACGCTTGTCGGATTCACGGCCTTGTCAGTGGATACATTGATGAAACATTCGACATCGGAGCTATCCGCAGCCAGAAGAAGACAGAGCGTTCCCATGACGTTGTGTTCCAGAGCCATGAAGGGGGCGCACTCCAAGGCCGGCAGGTGCTTCATTGCGGCGGCATGAAAGACAATGTGCGGCCGATGTATTGAAAATATTTCCTGCAGCTTCTCCTGAGCAAGAATATCTACCGGAAAGAATTCGACTCGTGGAAATGTGATATCTCGTTCGCGGTATTCCTTGTAGAGAGCGTCAAGGTTGCGATGGGAATGATCAATCAACACGAGTGTGCCGGCAAGGCTGCTCATGAGCCGGAGGGCCAGGGCTGAGCCAATCGAACCTCCAGCGCCAGTGATCAGCACAGTCTTCCGGGCTATCGTGTCATTATCGTCGAGATAATTGGATGTGAAGAGAGGACGATTGAGAAACTTCGACCAGTCGATTGTGCCGTCATTGGTCAAGTGCGGACGAAGGCGCCCCCGTCCGGTGGCATGTGAAGTCAGAGCCATATGATTGAACTGTGACAATTCTGATCTGAAAATTTGCGCTGGCAGATTGATGGACAAGATTTGCCCGTTGTTCCCGCAAACATTCTCACTTCCGCTGTCTATTGCAAAGAACCTGAACTTAGTTGTAGTCAAAGCGCAGCAACAAGAACT
>WNFG01004494.1_pt1 | contig 11723 bp, 9 predicted proteins | sample 5400431 | NCBI WGS metagenome assembly WNFG01 (sample SAMN13153346, study PRJNA577476) | soil metagenome | isolation source: 120 cm saprolite under Douglas fir tree site 2 hole 3 replicate 2 | place: USA:California | collected 2015-04-18
GTGTGCGACTGGCAGTTGATGACTTTGGTACCGGCTATTCCAGCTTGAGCTATCTGACTCGGTTTCCCATCGACGCCCTGAAGCTCGACCAGTCGTTCGTGCGCGATATTATTGCCGATAGGGATGATGCTATCGTCGTTGACGCGGTCATCAGCATGGGCAAAAGTCTTAGGCACAGGATCATCGCTGAGGGTGTGGAAACACTAGAGCAGTTGGCATTTCTTCAGGCCCATGGCTGCGATGAGGGACAAGGATACTATTTCAGTCGGCCCGTGGTTGCACAGCAGTTCGCGAAGTTACTTGAAACGGGCATACCGGCAACTGTTTCGAATTGATGGGCTGGTTCCTTTTCAGCAGGACTTGGCGAGGCTGTGGCAGTGACCACAGGAGGAGGGACGCGCGGAAAATTCCTTCGGGCGAGCCAGATTATTGTAGATGTCTCTCGGCCAGCCGGGGAGCCAGCTTTGGCGTCAACGAACGCGACAGCCAATCGAGGGAAACGTCGAGTCCCAGGCTACACGCGCCGCAACTCCCATCTCAGTGAATATCGCGAATCGTCAGCTTGAGGCACTGGCCCCAACTGCGATCTAGATAGCCTTGTCGGCTAATTTTGTGATGGATTCCAATTGCTCATAAACGATGATGCAATCGCGACCGGCCTTCTTTGCTCGGTACAATGCTTCGTCAGCAACGCGTATTAAATCTTCTGAATTGACACCATGTGCGGGATAAGTAGCAATGCCCGCCGAGACTGTGATAGTGCCGAGCGTCTGGCCGCGATTATGAAGGGAAAGGTGTTTGATTGCTTCGCGAATGCTCTCTACGCATTTATGAGCTCCCTCGGTTTCCACTTCAGCGATGATGAGGGAAAATTCTTCTCCGCCATAACGGCAAGCCAGGTCTCCAGCGCGGACCCGGCTTTTAATCACTCCGGCAACCTCTTTAAGCAATATGTCTCCAACCTGGTGGCCGAACGTATCGTTAAAATGTTTGAAGTGATCCAAATCAAGCATCACCACGGAAACGTTGCGGCTTGTTCGCTTCGCTCGGTGCAATTCCCGGTTTAATGACTCCTCGAGATATCGACGGTTGTAGAGGCCTGTAAGAGGGTCACGAATTGATTGATTGCGAAGTAATTCCCGGAGTCTGAGGTTTGCCAGCGCTAATGAGACCCGCTCTGCAACTGCAATGGACCGGCGCTTAAGAGTGGCTTGTTCATATTGCAGCGCTTCAGACGAGGGGGCCAGCAGGCTTACCTTGTCTTCGACATACAGCACACCCAAAGTTTCTCCCTGAGCTACTAAGGGCACGCACAGGTAGTTCGGGGCGACGGATGCGCGCACATGAGGACAAGGCAGGGGCGAGCCAGGACGTCCGTAAGGCTTCCCACGCCGCAGTGCCCAGCAATCATCAGGATGGAACAGAGGCTCGGTTGTCGAGCAGTCGTTCCAAGTGGCGACGGATTCCACGAGATCGCGTGATGGATTGAGGATGCAAAGGGCGCCAGGCCGGAGGCCAAGAATGCCAGATAAGGCATTTTCACTCATCTTGTATGCTTCATCGACTGTCTGACAAGACTGCAACGAATCACCCAATTCGCTCAACTCCTTGTTTTCTCTGGCGAGCGCCTCTGATTCTTGCAATGCGACCTTTAACTGCTCGTCGGCTTTCTTGCGGTCGGTGATGTCACGTAAAAAGACCACCGCCCCTTGTTTTTCACCCCTGTTGTTGAGCAGTGGTCCTCCAGCAGCGAGCCCCCATCGAGGCTCTCCCCCGTTAGGGGAACGAATGCATATTTCCAATCCATTTGCGGATTCTCCCCTCAATGCGCGACTCAGCGGCAACTCTTCGGTCTTGAACATTGTTTCGCCATCGTTCTTATAAAGGCCTAATAATCGAGGATAGTTCTCGGTTAATTCTTGCGCGGGAGCGCCCGCGTTGTAGCGAACTCCGACCGGGTTCCGTAGAATGATCTTACCGGAAGTATCCGCGACGATCACTGCGTCGCTGCAGCTATCCAGAATCGACTGCAGAAGTTCCTTCTGTTCGGCAGCGGACCTTTCTGCTTGCTCACGGCGAGAGAGCTCGCGGTTGAGGGATCCAAGCGCGAGAGTCAAGAATAAGAACACGGAAACAGCCAGAAATGTATTGATCCTGGTTCCTCGCCTGTAGCTCGCTTGTGCTGCGGCGGTTCGCTGCTGCAGAGCCGCACGCTCCGCGCGGTCGAACTCGTCTATCAGCTCTGTGAATTGCGCAGACAACCTGGCGCTCTGGTCGGTAAAAGCATCTTGCTGTTTGCGGTTGTCGCCAGCTTTCTGTTGCAATTCCACGGACTCTCTTAAAAGCGATAGTCGTGCATTTATGAGTGGTTCCATTTGTGTGAGGCTGAGCTGCTGCTCAGTACCATCTGTCGCTAATTTGCGCAATGCCGCGAAATCCGCCATCGCTGATTTAGACGCCAAGCTGAAAGCATCGATCTTTTTTGAGTCTCCCCAAATGGTGTACGCTCGACGCGCAGCTGCGGCATTGGAAATATGAGAACGGAGTAGCCCACTAGCCTCAAGGATATCCCGGCTGTGAGAAACTAAATAGTCCTTGTCTTCCGTGCTGCGGCTTCCTTGATAGGAAAACCAACCTATGATTGCAAGAGTAATGAGAGCTGCAAAGAAAGCAATATTCGTTTTACTTTTCAAGCTCAAGGACACTTCCTTGCCTTCTAGTCACGCGTGTCATCAAAGGTTAGTTAGAATCGAATGACTTATACTATTGTAAATGTCTTCTCACCATCGAAGGTGACGGAACAAGCGTTGATGTCCGATTGGATAATGGCACACGAAAGCGAATACTACGACGAGATGAATCTCTCCTTCGCTGGGAACGTTGTGTGTGAAGGGAAAGCAATTTCGGGAGTAACAATTAATTGGTGGCAGTGGAGACGCCCACCGCAAGAGAAGACTACTGCAGAATCCAGTCGCCGTCTTTCTGGACGAATCGGAACGCATACCGTGGGTAAGGCGTGTCGCACCCCTCGAACCTGACTACACGTGCTCTTCCAACGAATTTCGTCCCTCCGCTTACCAGATGCACCTCGACCATGGAATCCTTATTCAGTGGTGCCGTACAGCCACACAGGAACCCGCTTTGACTGACGTTCTCCGTAGCGCTCAATTCTTCGAATGGACCTTCATTGATATCAGTTCCGCGCAGCTTCAGCATGACTCGCAGGCGAACGCGCACTTCACTTCTCCGCTCGGGTCGAGCGGCTTGCAGCACGTTTGCCAGGCCCTCTCGCAGCGCTTCAAAGTCGATCGGTTTCTCGAAATACGCTGCGGCGCCGAGTTCCTTACAGAGTGATTTCGTTGTTGCACCAGCCTCCCCACTGACGATGATGAGAGGAATCAGCTGGGTGGAAGTCAAGGAATTGAATGTTCGGCAAAGCTCGAAGCCCGAATACTTCGGCATTCTTAGATCGAGCAAGATGGCATTGGGTTTGTTTTGCATGGCCAGGGCAAGGGCCTGTTCCGCGTTTCCTGTATCTATGATTTCGTACCGGTCTTGGAGATTTATTCGCAGAAGACGCCGCATGGCGTTCTCATCATCGACGATCAGTAATTTCTCCATGTTGGGATTGCCACCCATATGCTCAATCAGACGTCGGGGCCGGCCACCACCGGGGCATCCGTGCCCGCCAAGCTGTCTCTTTCCCTCGTCTCTCCGCTCGCGTCCAAAAGCTCACGCACTTTGCGCAGCAGCGTTTCCTCCGTGAAGGGTTTGTGGAGTAAGTGGACGCCCTCCTCGAGGACCCCGTGGCCGGCGATAAAGCTGTCCGTATAACCGGACATATAAAGAACCTTCATCGCAGGATGACGCGGAGCAAGGCGTTCTGCCAGTACTCGCCCGTTTATCCCGGGCATCACCACGTCCGTGACCAGCAGATGAATGGGGCCGGGGTTCTGCGCGGCCACCTGCTGGGCTTCAGACCCATCCGCTGCCGTCAAAACCATGTACCCGTTGTCTCTCAGAAACATATGCGCTAGTTTGCGCAGAGGTTCTGCATCTTCGACCAACAAGATGGTCTCACCTCCACGTACGGCTAGCGGCCCCTGGCTGCTCTCGATCTTGGTTATGACGGGCTGTTGGATGCGCGGCAAGTAAATCTTGAATAAAGCTCCCTTTCCCATGTCGGATTCTACGGTGATGTAGCCGCTGCTCTGTTTCACCACCCCATATACGGTGGCGAGACCCAGTCCCGTCCCTTTGTCTCGTTCCTTGGTTGTGTAAAACGGTTCGAAAATTTGTGCCTGCGTTTCCGGGTCCATTCCTATGCCGGTATCCTTGACTGCTAGCATTATGTACTGGCCTGAAATGGAACCCGGATGTTCATGCACAAAAGCAGCATCCAGTTCTGCATTGGCTGTCTGGATTGTCAATTTGCCACCATCCGGCATGGCATCACGTGCGTTGACAGCCAGATTCATCACCACCTGTTCAATTTGCCCGGGGTCCGCTTTGACCTGGCCGATGGCAGGGTCAAGGATCAAATTCAGCTGAATGTCTTCTCCAATCAAACGTGGCAGCATCTTTTCCATATCGGACACAAGCGTGTTCAGGTTCAAAATGGCGGGTTCCAGAACTTGTTGACGGCTGAAGGCCAGAAGCTGCCTAGTCAATGACACAGCGCGCTGACTGGCTTTCTCAATTTCTCCAGCGTACTCATATGAGGATTGCCCGGGAACTAGATTTCGTTTCATCACCTGGATGTAACCGAGGATGACCCCAAGGAGATTGTTGAAATCGTGGGCGATTCCTCCGGACAGCCGGCCCACCGCCTCCATCTTTTGTGCCATGCGGAGCTGCCGTTCCAATACTCGGCGGTCTGTCACGTCTTCTGCAAAGACCTCAATGTACGTGCTGCTCTCGTCCTTAACAGGCCACCCGCTACACCGCACTGTGATGAATGCACCATCTTTCCTCCTCCATTCGACTTCAACGTCCTTTATATGTTGGCCTCTTTGAAACATTTCACTCATTTTCTGTTGTTCGGTGGGATGGCGATATATGCCACTTACGAGGTTGACCGCAAGCAATTCGTCCTGCGACTCATAGCCCAGCATCTTTTCGAGGGCTGGATTAACCATGAGGAGTTGCCCGGTCAAATTCGCCTTGAAAATACCGTACGGCGCATCTCCGACCACAGAGCGAAAGCTCGCTTCCGATCGCCGGAGCGCCTCCACCGCGCGCCTCCGTTCTGTGACGTCGCGATTAACAATGACTATTTTTTCGGGTTCACCTTTGGAATTACGGATCACGCTCGCTGTGGATTCCAGCACACGCCATGTCCCGTCCTTGTGGCGGAAGCGATACTCCATCGGCCGGCCCACGCCCGTGCGCCGGGCTTCCTCAGCGGCCTCTTTCACGAGTTCTCTGTCTTCGGGGTGGATCTGTTCGAAAGAAGATGAGCTTCTTAATTCCTCCGGTGAGTATCCAAGAACCTTCTCGTAGGAGAGACTGTTGTAAATGCGGTTGCCGTGGATATCGACAACCGCAATCAAGTCGGCTGCATTTTCGCTGATGAGCCTGAATAGCTCTTCCCGCTGAACCAAATTGCGGCGAATCCTGTGAATCTGTAATTGCTGATACAGAGTGTAAATGTCGAATATTAGAACGAGTCCGACCAGACCCCTCACGACTTGCTGCAAAAAAAGAAACCTAGATTGGTCGTTTTCGCTTCCTCCCAAACCTGGCAGTAGAAAGGAAGCGAGTCCAGCGGTCAGCAGCAGTGTGACTGAAACCGCTGCAGACCACAGCCACCACTCGCGCCTCTCCATCTTGCGCAAATTTGTCGAGAGGGGCTCGGGTGACTTGATGCTCCCGACAGGGGCACCCTCGGCGCTTGCGAGCCTCATTGACGATCACCGACCAAAGTGTGCCTCTTGCTCCGGCATAAGCTTATGAGCGCGCCACCCATCGCTACATCTATCTGCACGGAAAAGGGTCCTCGTAAGCTGCCTGTGGAATTCCTAGCTGATTCCAACAATGTTACCTCCATTCATTCCCCATGAGGCCCGGCAAATTAAGCAGAATCGCCTGACTTTTCGAGGGAAATGCCAGCGAAAGCCGCGCTGAGGTGGATCGCTGAGTTTTGCTCCCGAACGGCTTCCCAGGTTTTGTTCGGAAGATTCAGGAATACGCCGGCCACCTGGGAATCAAAATGAATTCCCGCCTTGCGCTCAATTTCATACCGCGCGTCCTGGTAGGGGAGAGCTGAACGATACGGACGGTCCGACGTCATGGCATCAACAGTGTCCGCCACCGCAAAGATTCTCGCGGTTAGCGGGATCTCAGCCCCTTTTAAGCCTCGCGGGTAACCACTGCCATCCCAGCGCTCGTGGTGGGCGAGGATGATTTCCGCGGCGTCAGCGAGGAAAGGGATACGTCCGACCAGGTTGTATCCGATCCGTACATGGTCCTGCATGATCTTTCGTTCTTCTTCGGTAAGAGCCCCGGGTTTCAACAGAATTGCGTCTGGGATCGCCAGTTTCCCGATATCATGCAGCCAAGCCCCCATCGCAAGGCACTTGAGTTGCTCTGGCGTGCCGTGCATCTCATTCAGTAGCTTGATCGCGAACAGGGCTACGCGGCGGGAGTGCCCCGCTGTTTGTCCATCGCGTAGGTCGATGGCCGCACCGAGCGCGTCCAAGGTGTCCGCATAGCTCCGCTCCACCTGCCCAAGAGCGTTTTGCAGCTCGACTGTTCGTTTGCAGACCATTTTTTCGAGACTCTGGCGATAATTATCCACCTCTTGTTCCAGCCACCTTTTGTGGAACGCGCGTTGGAGGCCCAACATGAGTACATCGATCTGCAAAGGCTTAATGAGGTAATCATCAGCTCCCTGTTGCATAGCTTGTACTCCGATTCGAACATCATCTAATCCTGTGGCCATCAAGAAGACCAAGTGGGGGTAGTGTCGCCGGACCTCCCTCAGCAGCCCCAGACCAGAGATCCCGGGCATATTTAGGTCAGCGATGACTGCATCGATGGGTGCTCTTTGGAGGAGGCTGAGTGCCTCTATGGCACTCGGAACTGTTTTGCATGACATGCCGGCCTGTTCGACCATTACCGCCAGTACATTCCGATGGGCGAGCTCATCGTCCACAATCAATAATCGAGCACACCGGGCCTTAGTCAGCAACGTTGTATCAACACCAGAGTTGCTGTATGAATCTGACGTTACCGTCTCGAATGAGAAGTTCATAAGATCTATCTCGCCAGTTCTTAAAATGCTTGGATAAAACTGGATATAAACCATACAAATAACAGCAGTCGCCAATCGGTAAATGCGACGAGGCACCTTCTTACACAAAATGGGCCACGTTGCTTGAGTTTCGGCAATCAGCAAGCAAAGCAAATACATTTCTTAAATAGGAGTGATCATGACCACCGAAATGGAACAGGAAGTTTCGATTTCGGGCCCGGCACCCCAACGAGAATCCAAGCCCCACATAGGATGGGGGGAGTCTCATCAGAGTGGTTTGTGCGCAAACCCAAGATGCAGAAAGGATCCCAACGGAACTCATGGCCCCTTAAGAGTCCACGGGCAAAGGATGGTTGCCCCTACTGTAGGGTGGTTGTCTGTCGCCGGAGCCGGCCCTACTCCAAAGGGCCCCAAATTAATCCGGATCACGAAGTTCTCCGCCTTCGCCGTGGTCGCCGGCCCCCGCGGGATTGAACTGGGGGCAGGACTCAAGCTGAGCGCGGAGTTCTTCAGGTCTATTTTTTGAGATTATCATCGTAGAAGACCAACTTCCCGCCATCTAGCACGGCTGACCATTCACCTTCTTTTTCAATCGTTACGCGGAAACCATGCTCCGCAGAAATAAACGATTTGCAGGTCCATGTATGCAACTTCAGCTTGTGGCAGGCGTCCATATCGACGCCCACTTTTGCCGCGAATTGTGACACGGTTTCGCCGATGACGTGTTTCGAGGGAGCTTGGGCATAGGCGGAAACCGCGAACTCGAAACACAAGAACAGCAAAAACCCATTACGCTTCATTGTAGATTTCTTATTTTTTTTCATAGAATTGGACTCCTCTCGCCAATTTTAAGCATGACGCTGGACGGGACAATTTCGAGCCGGACCAAGGGTGTTGATGCTTACATCATTCCGAGATAGATTGCCGCCGTACCTGCGCTGCTGACGATGGAAGGCGCCGTGCGATAAATAACGGATTTCGTGGCACTGTTTGGAACGTACAGAATGTCATCGGGTTGGAGCTGAGAATCGGCCGCGGAACCCTTCAGGATTTTGTTCAAGGCGATTGTGGTATCTGTGTATCCGTTAGCCGTCTTTCGCATCAGCCTGGTGTTGGAGAGCGAGGCGGTGCGAGTGCTTCCTCCCGCGAGAGCCAATGCCTGCAGGATCGTCAAATGGCCATCGTCATGCATCAGGAAACCGCCGGCACGGTCCACGTCGCCGAGCACGTAAATGATTCCTGCGCGCGGGATGATCACCTTGTCTCCCGGCTGCAATTCCACGTCGGCAGAAAGCGAAGTCTTCGCGTCCCGCGTCACGCGGACTGCAAGGACCGATCCGTCGGCGTGCCGCTTAATGGTTGCTTGAGAATCCGCGTACGGCGTCGTGCCGCCAGCGAGCGAAAGGACATCCAGCAAGGTGCGGTTGCCGAGAACTTGGTAGACTCCCGGATTCTTCACTTCGCCCAGAACCGAAACACCCTGCGTTCCGTATTCGCGGATCATCAAGGAAAGGTGCGGGTCCAGAACGAAGTTGCCCTCCTGAAACCTGTGGGCAATCAGCGTTTGTGCCTGGGCAGTGGTCAGCCCCGCTAGATGTATGCTGCCAATCAAGCTGATACTCGCGTCGCCTTGATCGGTTACGCGGATGTCCTGGCCCAATTCCTGGACGTTGAACACTTTCATCTCGATGAGATCACCCGGTCCGATGCGTAACTGAGGCTCTACCATCGCGGCGGACGACACCGCCGCGTGACCGGCGCCAGTTCCGTTCATGAGATAACCAGTATCCGCGGCCACCTCGACTGTTTTGGCATCTTGCCCGAAAAGCGGAGTTCGCCCGAGGCCCGATGCAATGAACAAAATCGAAACACTGTAGATAAATTTCGTCTTAATGGATTTCATGATTGATCTCCGTCCTTTGTCTGAATTCTTAATTCGCTTCCGGGGTATAGTAGCCGCGCCCGTTTTCGGGGTTGGATTCGTAGCCGAGGTAGAGGTTGTATTCCGCTGAGTTCACATCGAACGCGTTGAGAATCACGCCGGCGACACGAGTCCTTGTTTGACGGAACATGTTCCGCGCGCGCGCCAGAGACTGCCGCGTCGTTACGCCGGCGCGAGCCACGAGGACCACTACGTCGCAATGCGGAGCCAGAACGAGCGCATCGGCAACCGATAACACTGGCGGCGTGTCAATGAAGACGTAGTCGTATTGCGTCCTCCATTGTTTGACAAGGTCCCCGAATTGCATGGAGCCGAGCAGTTCCGACGGGTAAGTCGTCTTGGGACCAGCCGGTACCACTGACAACATGGGTAGAGAACGCAGCTTCACGGGAACTTCCTGACATTCAGTTCCCGCAATGAGGGAGCTCAATCCACGGGTGCCCTCGAGGCCCAACTCGGTACGCAACTTCGCGCGGCGCATGTCGGCCTCGACGAGCAATACCCGGGAACCCTGTTGCGCCATGGCACCCGCGCAGTTGATGCTCGTAGTTGTTTTTCCTTCCTCCGGCATTGCACTGGTCACCAAGATCACTGAACACTCCCTGCTTCGTGTGACCTGCATGATTGAGGTTCGAATACTTCGATATGCTTCCGCCACTTGCGATTGCGGCGTGGCAACGACGGTCAGTGCGGCGCTTCGTGGCGCGAGGCCAAGCTCTTTCGAATCGGCGGCTCTCAGCGTCTTGGTCCGCACTTTCCAGCGCGGCACGAAACCGAGCGCCGGAACCCCGGCCACTTCTTCCGCCTCGTCGGGCGAGCCGATCGTCTGGTCGAAGTTCTCCATCACGAACGCCCCGATCACTCCGACTAGCAGTCCTCCAAGCAATCCCACTCCGATGTTGAGCCAAATGATCGGTCGGGCAGGACGATCAGCCGGCCGCCCCGGGTCAACGATCAAAATGTTGCTCGAACGCAACCCGGCGAGCACGCCGGCCTCCTTCAGTTTTTTCATCATCCCGTCGTAGAGTTCGCGGTTCGATTCCGATTCGTGTTTCAGGATCGTGTACTGCACGGACGCGTCGTTCAGCTTGATGGCTTCCTCTTTGGCCTGGGTGAACGATGAGCGCACCGCGTTTTCCGTTTCCACTGCTGTCCGGTAGTCGTTTTCGGCGCGTGCTGCCAGGTTGCCGAGTTCGGTTTGAATCGTGTGGTCCATGTCGTCGAGCTGGCTCTTCAGCTGAATGACTCGGGGATACGCCGCTCCGAACGTGGTGACGGCCTGCGCGTATTCCAGCTTGAGTTGGCTCTGACGCGCGCGCAGGCTTTCGATCAAGGAAAGCGTGTTCGGCATGGCGGCGGACCCGGTCGAAATCGAGGCGCCCACCAGACCGGAGATCAACTCCGGGTTGCCGTTCTTCGCCAATTGCCAGACCGTTTGCGCGAGCATCCGCTTCGACTCGGCCGAAAGCAGTTCCTGGTTCAATGATTCCAGGCGGCTCATGACGATGTTATGTGTTTCGTCCTGCCCGACCATGCCCGTCTGTTTCTGGTAGTTGACGAGGTTTTCTTCGGATTCTTCCACGTTGGCCTTGAGATCCTTCAATTGTTTCGACAGCCAATCGGAGGCGCGCAGCGTCGCGGAGAGGCGCGTCTCGAAGTACTGCTCCATGTAGTCATCTACGAGTTGGTTGGCGACCTGTGAGGCGATCTTCGGGTCAGGGCTGAGGAAGTCGATAGTGATCATGCGCGTGCCAGACACGGGTTCCACGCGCAGGTTCTTGTGAAACGCCCGCAGGACGTTGGCCCGGCGGTGGTCCGCCTTCTCCAGTGGCAATCCCGATTCATCTGAATAATGCCTGAAATAGTCCATTAACGACTGGCGGCTGGTATATTCGGGCCTCTTGTCAAGGTTCAGTTCCTTGACTAATTGCAATGCGAGCGTATCGCTCTGCAATGCGCCGATCTGCGTTTGCTGCGTGACGTAGTAATCCGGCGCGCTGGCATCACCGAGCATCGTCCGCGTGTCACCGACGTCCAGAATGTCGTTCTCCGAACGGTTGAATTCGATCGTGGAAGTGGACCGATACTTGGGCGTGATCGAGAAGGTGTATAGCAACGCCAGGGCGAAGAGGCCGCACGTTGCCATGGCTATGACCCACCGGCGCTTTCGCAAAATCCGCCAGATCTCAATCAGGGAAACACTTTCCTCTTGCTGCGCCGACGGCATCACTCGGAATATTTTTTCATCCGATCGCTTTGCCAGGGGTTCGTTCTGATTCGCCTCTCCCCACGGAATCATCTTGTCGCTCATTGTCTTTATTCCTCTTTCTTTGGATAGAAATCCTTACAGGTTGCGAACTTTTCAGGGTTGGTACCGGAATTTGGTAATCGACTGTGGCGTCTTTGCTATCGAGCCAGAGCTTGCCCGAGCGCCCGTTGAACGGCCCACCGCGCTGCAGTGGGCTCGAGGTATGGGTCGTAGGGCAGAGGACGTACAGGCAAACCATCAGGCCGCGGCTGGCTCCG
>WNFG01004495.1_pt1 | contig 11722 bp, 16 predicted proteins | sample 5400431 | NCBI WGS metagenome assembly WNFG01 (sample SAMN13153346, study PRJNA577476) | soil metagenome | isolation source: 120 cm saprolite under Douglas fir tree site 2 hole 3 replicate 2 | place: USA:California | collected 2015-04-18
CAGCGTGTTCAACCGCTGTGTGAACATTAGAAAGAGGTTAGCTTCGGGCATACAGGAAAATCTGGCGAACGGCCTGACGGATGGCTTCGTCGGTCCAATCGGGGTGTTGGGCGCGCAACGCAGCAGCCTTTAGCTGCCGGGCTGAATAATACAGCCGCTCGGCAGCCCGCAATTTCTGCGCCGGCGACATGGCTTGCACGATTTTTTGTTCTTCGGTTTGCATCGCGGCATCCGATTGTCTGGGTTGGTTCACGAACCAATATAAGACTGTTGGCCTGCTTACGGAAGGAGATTACTTTCGCTCGTCGAGGAGCGCCTTGAGGCGAGCGTAGCCCGCGCGGCTTACCGGCAAGCGCGTGCCGTCGGCGAGGATGGCCAGGCGGCTATCTTTACCGTACGGCTCGATGCGCGCGACGCGTTCGAGGTTCACGATGTAAGAGCGGTGAATGCGCACGAAGCTGTCCGGATCGAGGCCCGCTTCGAGCCCCGCGATGGTCTGCTGTTTGAGGTGCTTTTTCCCCTGACTAGCCAGCGCGACGTAGTCGTCCTGGGCTTCGGCATAGTCGAGCTTGCTGACAGGAATTAGCGTCACTTTGGTTCCGTCTTTCACCACCAGGCGCTCGAGGAATTGCTGCGGTGGCCGAGCCGCGGCTGCCAAATCCGCGGTTGCCGGCAATTTTTCTCCAAGGCGGTTTTTCGCGCGTTCTACGGCTGCATCGAAGCGCTCTTTCCCGATGGGCTTCAACAGATAGTCAACAGCATGGACGTCGAAGGCCCGCATCGCGTATTGGTCGTACGCAGTAACAAAAATGACCGGCACGTCGGTGCCGATCAGCTCCAGGACATCGAATCCCGTCAATTTGGGCATCTGCACGTCGAGGAAAATCAAATTCGGTTTGTGCTCCGCGACGGCTTTGACGGCTTCCATGCCGTTCGCGCATTCGGCGGCGATTTCAATCTCCGCGTGGGATTGCAGAAACTCGCGAATGACGTGGCGCGCGAGCTCTTCATCATCCACGATGAGCGCCTTCCAGCGGGCGTCTTTCGAGGGGCTCACTCCTTTTCCTCGCTTTCCGCCGGAAGGGACAAGCTAACTTGAAAGAGCTCGCCCTCGGTGTTTACGCGGAGGCTTGCGTCTTTTCCGTAACGCGCCTCGAGACGCTGCTGCACATTTTTCAGCCCCAGGCCCCCCGACCGACGCGGGGGAGCTTCCGGGTCCCATGAATTTTCGACGAGGATGGACAAACGCCCGTTCTGTCTTTGCACGGCGAGGCGCACGTCGCCGCCTTCGGGGAGTGCGGCGATGCCATGTTTGACGGCGTTCTCAACTAGCGGTTGGAGCAGCAAGGGGGGCAGCAGGCAGGCTTTGGAATCCTCTTGAATCTCCTCATGAATCGTCAAGCGCGCTCCAAAGCGCACCTTCTCAATCGCCATATATTTTTGCAGCAGGTCCAATTCCTCGAAGAAGCGCACCGAGGCCTTTTCACCCAAGCCCAGGGTCAATCGCAAGAAGTCGCCGAGCAGCACGCACATATCGCGCGCGCGAGCCGGATCGATGCTGGTCAAAGCACTGATGGAATTCAGGCTGTTGAACAAGAAATGTGGATTGATTTGGGCTTTGAGAGCCTTCAGCTCCGCCTGCCGGGCCAGGATATTCATTTCCATCACGCGCGCCTCCGCTTCGCGCGAGGCTTCCAGCGAGAGAATCACGTACTGCGATGCCACGGAAAGCAAATAAAGCAGGTAGCCAGCGCCGAAGAGAATCGGGGCTTGTGGAGCAAACCTCCGGTCCAGCCCTTGAAACGCAGTTGTCTTCGAGAGGGAGGCCACCAATACCCAGCCCAGCCCCATCCAGAAGTAGCTGACGAGTGCCGCCGCCAGTGAGTGCACACCGATCAGGCGGAGCGCGCTTTCGCGTTTGATGGGTGAGCTTTTGGCCGTATACCAAGCGGAAAGACAGATAAATGCGTACACCGCGCAAAGGGGAATCGCGATGACCGAGGATTCCAGCCAACTGAGATTGCCCCCAGAGGTCATCAGAAGGACAAGAGTGGCCGCCAGCGGAATCCACCCCAGCAGGTAAAGCCCCAAGCGGTTGCGCGTAAGCAGCGGGTGCATTGGATGCGTTCAGTTCTTGATTTCTAATCCGCCAAAGATGACGGCGCCGGTGATCACCAGGACTTTGAGGTTGGGATTAGCGGGATCAACCACGCGGGAGGTTCGCGTCTTATCTTCGACTCCGCCGAAAATGGGTGCCCCGCGAAAGGCCACCTGCCAGTTGGGGGGTACGCGAACTTCCACACCGCCGAAGATGGCGGTGATGGCCAACGTGGCTTCGTTTGTCTGTATGTTCGCTTCGGTGAGGTCCAGTTCGATGCCGCCAAAAATGGCGGTGATGTCCCCGCCTTGAAAATCCTGGCTGGTCATCCGGCGCTCCAGACCTCCGAAGACGACCGCCTCGTTCAGCGTGGTACGGGGATCGCCCCCCCTGGACGTCGAAGCAACAGGCTTGGAACTCCACTGAGATGAGCCCCACATGATAAAAAGGCCCAAGGCGATGAGCATCATGGGCCAAAACGAGGCCCAGCCAAAGTGCGTAATGCCCAGTTCATTGAGCTGCAGAACCACGCCCGCAAACATCAAAAGAACTCCCCAGGCACGGCGATCACGAGAGGTGAAGTTGATGACGCCGGCAACGACCACCAGCAGGGGCCAAAAGCGCCAGAGGTTGCTGATGGCAATGATTCCCAGGTGATCGAGGAGAAAAGCGACGCCGATCAAGATGAAGATCGAGCCCGTGACCACGCCTCCGCGGCCGCGACCCCGGAGCGCTATGCCGACCACCATGGGATTCCGCTTCGATCCCCGTTTTTCGTCCTTCCAATTCAGGCTATCGTGAATGCCGCGATGAATCTGATCGCGGAGGTCATCTTTAAATTTTTTCGGGTCAAAACCGCTCTCGTCGCTCACGGGATTCTCCTGTCGTCCTCGAGGTGCTTCTTGCGTTTCGGTTTATTCATCTACGTTCCCCGATTGCCGCCGAACCCTCATGGGCGCCCTGCCTTGAGAAAGAACCCCGGAAAACATCACGTAGCAACAAAGCTCCAGCCACGATCAGGATCACAGGCCAGAATGATACCAAGATCTGCAGAAGACTCGACAAAAACCCGGCGTGACCGAAAGCATAGGATTGCGCGGCATGAAGCACTGCCAGGCCCAGTGCCGGAAGGATTCCGACGGTTTCGTGTATGAGAATTCCGGCGCAGTTGCTGAGGGAGGCCGCCACTCCATCCAGATTGGTAAATAGAATTACCAGGCCGAGTGCGATGAAGCTTGCTCCCGCAATCGATTTTAGGCTTTGAGAAGTTGTTCGCCGGTCTGCCATGCTGGCCTCCAGAAGCCATTTCCTGGCCCCAACGCGAGAATAGGGGTCCCTCCAGAGCCATGCATCAGGGATTCGGCCAAAAGGTGTGATTTACCGGCAAACGGCGGTCTCTGAAGGGGGAATGGGCTGCGAGTAGCTCCTCCTCCCGCAAAGGGAGCGCATAAGAGCCCTTGCAAAATTACTACGAAGGGACTACGGTATGCCTCACGTGTTGGGACATCCTCCCCTGCAAACTCTCGTTCCCCGAGTTGCCAGGAGATATGGAATGGCCGCTTCTATGGGCAGAGCTGTCCACAATAATGCCGAGCGATGGCGTTGGGTGCTGTATGTGGTCCTGGCGATCGTCGGCGCCCTGCTGACCTTCGTAGGAGCCCGGGCGCAGCAGAAGGCCACGGACGACGCTACCTTTCACAAGCTCGTCGACAACTTCTGCGCGGCTTGGAGCACGGGGAATGCGGAAGCTCCCGGAAAATTCTATGCCAAGGACAGCGGCCTCGTTTTCTACGATGTCGCCCCTTTCTCGTACCACGGCTGGAAGGAATTTCACGACGGAGTGCAGAAAGAGTTTCTGGATAATGCTTCGGAGATCAAGCTGACGGCAGGGAAGGACCTGCGAGTGACGCGCCGCGGCATGATCGCGTGGACCATCGTCCCGATGCATTTGATGGAAAAATCAAAGAACGGTAAGACTACAGAAATGGATCTCCGGTATACCGGGATTTGGGAGAAGCGCGGCGCCAGTTGGGTGCTCGTGCACGACCATCTCTCGGCCCCGGCGGCCGAAAACTAGAGTCTTGGCGGCGAGGGCTGGGCGGATTCGCCCATGGCGCAAGAAATGCTCAAGACCATGCAGTATTACTGGAACGCGGCTCGGGGTTATCGATTCAAACCTTGGAAGAGTCCCTACATCCGTTGGCGCTTTGAGACGTTCCTCGGAAAAGAAGCCACCAACCTGACGGCCAGCAAGTTCTTTCACCTCGCTTGGAAGTACCGCGACTGCATGGAACGGTTTGTGGATTGGGCCGCGGAAAGACAGCGCTATCAGCGCCGCCGCCACGCCTGAAGCTGCAACCCATCCCTTTAACAAATTGAGTGACGGCCAGCTTTGTGGCGGCTGAGGCTCGCTATTTTCACATCTAATCGGAATTCGCGGGGATCAATGCACGTGGGCCACGTCGTCGTTCATGGAGAAAACCTCTTTGAAGTCGGGTTCGTATGGAAAAATGTGGATCATCCAGGTGAACATATAGGGGTGAAAGACTCCCCGTTCGGCTGTGCAGGCCTCTTGGGTGTTTATGGAGCCGAACATGCCGAACTTGGGATGGGCGGTTTGGTAGTCCTTGACGCGGTCTTCCGGAGCCCAGCAGACGTTGATGTGTCTATGCCAGCGCGCCATGCTGAGCGGGATGCGCTCGTTCAGCTCATCTTCTGTGGCGTCGGGGCTGGCCGTGTACATCACGCCCTCCAGCTTGTATTCTTGCATCGGAGTTCGGCGGTAGAGCAGAGCCGTTGGCTTGCTCGGGTCGAAATGGAGGTCCGCCTCCCGGGTATTGGCGTTGTTTATGAAGTGATACTGGGGCTGCTTGAGTTTCGGATTCGCGATGACGTATCCTTCGGTTAAGGCCTTGCGGTAGTCCTTGTAGCGCTCGATAGTTGCCCTCACATTGGCTACAACGGCCTTTGCTTTCTCCTCTTCGCCGGGCTGCTTTGGCCGCAGCGGGGTCATGTACATGTGGCCGTTGCCGGCCATCGAAGACATGCTCGGGCCCACATCGCCCATGTCACGCATGCCACTCATGTCCATTCCGGGCATGCTGCCCTTCTGGTGGTCCTGCTGCCGGGCGCGCCCAAGCAGCGCTGTCATCAACAGGGCTCCAAAGGTGAGCGTCAGCACCAAGGTGACCTTGAACGAGAGCTGAACGGACCAATTTTGTCTTTCGTTCACTGGCCGGTACCTCGGAATCTCCGGTATTGCTCCAAAAGCTCTATGAATAATACCGCCACGTATACCGGATTCAAAAGGAAATGTGGATGGCCTGTATCGGACAAGTGCGCCTGACCGTGTTGAGGTCCCACTCGAGGGACGGCTCCGTTTTTCAAACTTACCAGTACCCAAATCGCATAACCTGCGCGGTTCTGTCCGTCAGGAGTTATAATACTGTCTGAGAGGAGGGTCCATGGAAGAGCTGAAGATCCTCCAGAAGACAGAACAGTTGCACGAAGCCCGCTGGTGGGAGCTGGAGCCTTCGGGAAAAGTCCACTGCTACCTCTGTCCGCGGCATTGCCATATCGGGACCGGGCAAGCGGGATTCTGCTTCATTCGCATCAATCAAGACGGAAAACTCTATAGCCTGGGATATGGTTCTCCGGCCGCCTTGCAGATTGATCCCATCGAAAAGAAGCCGCTGAATCACTTCCTGCCCGGCACGCGCGTTTTCAGCATGGGTACGGCGGGCTGCAACATGGGATGCTTCTTCTGTCAAAACTGGGACATCTCGAAATCGCGCTCCGATCAGGTGCGTTCGCAGCATGTTCCTCCAGAAGATGTGCCGCTGCTGGCCCTGAAATATGGCTGCGACTCCATCGCGTTCACCTACAACGAACCGACCATCTGGGGCGAATACATCATCGACATTTGCAAGGCAGCTAGACAATACGGTCTGAAGACCGTGATGGTCACCAACGGTTACATCACCTACGACGCCTTCCACGACATTTACGACCACATCGACGCAGCAAACGTGGACCTTAAGTCCTTTACCGAGAATTTCTACGGAAAGATTACACTGACGCATCTTCAGCCCGTGCTGGAGACGCTAGTGTGGCTAAAGAACGAAACGCCGGTATGGTTTGAAATCACCAACCTCATGATTCCGACGTTGAATGATGATCCGGCGGAAACGCGCAAGCTCGCCGAATGGATCTTGACTCATCTCGGGCCGGACGTGCCGCTGCATTTCACCGCGTTTCACCCAGACTTCAAGCTGCAGGACAAGCCGCGCACTCCGCCGAAGACGCTCGATCAGGCTCGACAGATCGCGCTCGAAGTCGGCCTGAGCTACGTCTATGAAGGAAATATCTATAGCGATGGCGCGAATACCTATTGCCCGAAATGCGCGGACCTCCTCATTCGCCGCTCCTGGCACGACGTTTTGGACAATCGCCTCAAAGCCGGCGCTTGCCCCGGGTGCGGCTTCGCGATTGCCGGTGTCTGGAACAACAAGGCGAAAGGGAATCAGGGCACTCGCCGAAACATCGCTTCCGCGGCGAAATACAGTCATCTGAATTTGTAGACCCGCCGACCTATCGCGGATGGAAGGTGTAGAAACCCGGTCCCACACGCATGCCGTGATGCCACGCCACCGGAAACGCCCACCAAACGAGCGTGCCCAGAATGCCTTGTCCAATAGCCAGCGGAATGATGTTGCGCTCACGCGCGAAGAACCAAGCCATGGTGGCTCCCCCGATGAACGTGAGCGGAATCAGCAGAGGATTGGGCCAGTGGAGCGCCGCAAAAAGTGTCCCCGCGAGCAGTGAAGCGGCTGCCGGGCTTTTCATAACTGCAAGAAGCCGGTTCGTCAGATAGGAATTCATCGCCACTTGCTGGAGCAAACAGAACCCCATGTACCCAAGGAAATGCTTGAGATCGAAGTGATGGCGCGGCGGGCGATGCAGCGCGCCGAAAAAAACTCCTACGAGAAGAAGTCCTACCGTGCAGGCTGCGAAGAAAGCGGCGGACCGCTTTGTCGCCGACCATAGATTATCAGCGCGCCATCCCATTGTTTTCGGAGTGTCTCCGTATACCAGGAAACTGGCGAGCATCCAAACGGGAAAGACCAGCCATGAAAAGAAGTAAGATGCCTGGAGCTGCCAGATATACCAGGCCACAAAACCGCCGAAAACAAAGACCTCCCCGAGAATCATGGTCCGCATCGTTGAAGGTTTCATCGGATGGGCTAGTGCGGCCGGCGTTCTACGTCCGGGTTGCTGAAGTCGAGCAGTTGCAGCGCACTTTCAAAGAGATAATCGATTTCTTTTTCATTCACTTCGTACGGCGCGAGCAGCTTTCTCAAGTCGAAATCCGGGAAACCGCGGTTGGCCATGCGGGTTGGCAAAAGTTCGCGCAATCGGCGGGAGTCAATCGATCCCATATCGCGAATCTCTTCGAAAACCGCCCGGTGCATGGGATTATCAAACACGCCGGGATCCAGCAGCTTACAGATCTCCGCGCGCGTCCCGCTCTTAATCAGCACGGAACAAAGAAACCGCAACGTATTTTTTTGAAGCTGGAATCTGGCATCTGAATCACGAACACGCATGTAGCCGCCCTCCGCCCGGCAACAAAAGTGAAAAATCCTCCATAGATGAGATGATAGTAGTTTAGACGAGGTTGCGTTTGGGAGAGCGAGATGGGAGAGAAGCATCGAGTGGTCATCCTTGGCGGAGGGTTCGGCGGGCTGGCTGCCGCGCAAAAACTGAAGCGCGTCCCCGTGGAAGTCACTCTGATTGACCGGCGAAACTTTCATCTTTTTCAGCCGCTCCTCTACCAGGTGGCCACCGGTTCGCTTTCTCCCGGAGAAATCGCCGCCCCCTTGCGAGGCGTGCTGAGCCGCCAGAAAAACACCTGCGTACTTCTAGGCGAAGCCGTGGACGTCGATCCTCAGGCAAAGCGCGTTATTTTGCGCGACGGCGCTGCTTTCGAGTACGACTCCCTTATTGTCGCGACGGGAACCCAGACCTCCTACTACGGCAACGACTCCTGGCGCGAGTGGGCGCCGAGCCTGAAGTCCGTCGAAGAAGCCACCGCGATCCGACACAAGATTCTCTATGCATTCGAACGAGCCGAGCGTGCCGCCACACCGGAAGAAGCGCGCGCCTGGCTCACGTTCGTCATTGTCGGAGCCGGGGCTACTGGGCTCGAACTCTCCGGGGCCCTCGCGGAAATTGCCAACGAAACTCTTCGTCACGACTTTCGAAAAATCAATCCGCAAGAGGCGCGCATCATTTTGATGGAAGGCGCCCCGAGAGTCCTAGGCCCATTTCCGGAAGATCTGTCGGCCAAAGCGGAGAAATTGGTCACGCACCTCGGTGTGGAAGTAATCAAGGGCGTGATGGTGACCAACATCGATGCCGGTGGCGTCACCTTCAAGCGCGGGGATAGTCACGAAACGCTGGCCGCGAAGACCGTCCTCTGGGCCGGAGGCGTCACGGCCACAGCCTTCGGTAGGAAGCTTGCCGAGCGCACGAATTCCGAGTCGGATCGTGGCGGACGAATCAAAGTAAACCGCGACCTCACCGTCCCCAATTTCCCGGATATTTTCATCATTGGCGATCTTGCTCACGCTGTCGATGAGAAGGGAACTCCGCTGCCCGGCGTCGCGCAGGTGGCCATGCAAGGAGGCGCTTACGCCGTCAAAGTCATTCGCGCGCGTTTAGAGGGCAAGCGCGAGCCGCCTCCATTCCATTATTTCAATAAAGGCGAGATGGCCGTGATCGGCCGCGCGTCGGCAGTGGCCAATATTTTTGGTGTTCACGTTTCCGGGCTGCTTGCCTGGCTGATGTGGCTTTTCATCCACTTGATTTATATCGTGGAGTTTCAGAGCCGCGTCATGGTTTTCATTCAATGGGGATTCGAATATCTAACCTTCAGCCGCGGAGCCCGCTTGATCACCGGCGAAGGCGTTGCGGAATCCCTGGAAGCGCGGAAATAATGGCGTGATAAGTCTTGCTGACGAGTCGAACGCCGACCTGGACCGCGACTACTGCTCGTAGTTTTCAACGACCTTTGGCGGGCGCACCTTGGCTTGATCTGGGTCGCGCCCAAACTCTCGCAAAGCCCGGCGCTGGCGCAACAGATCCCAACACTGGTCCAGTTCGACCTTTATCTTCGCTAAGCGGTCACGGTCATCATCTGTGAGTTGAGATTGCGCATAGAGGCCTTCCTCTTCCTTCACTAAGCGGTCGATGTGGCCCAGCACTGGCTGGTCTTTGCTCTCGTTTGCCATGGAAGTCTCCTTCTGCGAACCGCGTCGCCATGGTTCTGAGGCGATGCCTGCTCGTATTCCGTAGCAGGCACGTCGAAAAAAGCGCACTAATGGTGCCGGGGGCCAGAATCGAACTGGCTACGCCCGCCTTTTCAGGGCGGCGCTCTACCAATGAGCTACCCCGGCACAACTGATTTAGAAATTGTAGGGGTGATACGGAATTGTGTCAATTCGGCGAAAAAACAAGTAGTGGGTCAGTTTGACAACCGCAGCCGTTCCCCGAACGGGACCTCCGCACAGTCCGGCGCACTTGTCCGGTAACGGCGTTTACCAGGACTTGACTGGTCGCCAAATTTTCGGAGGCCGACGATGACTGCCCGTTTGTAATATTCAGGGTCAAAGTGAAATGCTGTGAGTTTCCAGGAATTACCCAGTAGAATATGGTCGATCATAGGGCGGTCATTTGTTTTGCTGTTGATACAAACTCAACAGGTGGTGAGCCCTCAGCCGTACCAGTTGCGAGCTATCGGTGAGTGCGGCCTCCACATAGGGCTTGGCTTCGGCGGGTGATACTCCAAAGATGCCATCAAGAGCGGCAGCTCGCGTGACCTCCCATTGGTCTTGAGCAAAGGCTCTTTTTAGAGGACCTAACGTGGAAGAGCCGCCGATCGCCATGAGAAACTTAACGGTATAAAGCTGCGTGAAGCCGTTTTTTGATTGTAAGTCAAGGTATCTTGCGAGTGGCGCAACTGCTTCCTGTCCAAGAGCCTTCACCTCGGCAAACTCCTGATTTGTGGGAGATTCAAAGGTGATTCTCTTAACCCCATTTACCGTTGAATAGCAACGTGAGAGAGCAGCAGTCATTATCCGGTCTATGATGGCAGAGCTCTTTGGATCGCTCGCCTGGCCAAATCCAAGCGATGTATATCCGATAACAATGCAGGACATCGCGAGAGCACGGCAAAGGCTTTGCTGAGCTTGGTTCATTATGTATTCCCAAATGTGTAAATCTTATCTTGGTTACCCTGAATGTGGAAAGGCCACGCCGTCGCCAACTTGGTGATTGTGAAAGGCGGCGCGCTGTGCGGTTCCCTTGCTCAGTCCTATCTCGCGGCAGACTAAGAATTGGCGTGCAAGGGCAATGATTAGTGAACTAAACCAGCTGAGGTGTCGGGGAAGGGCGAGCCGAGTTTCTTGCGGAGTTCGACCCACTCGTTTTCTGGAATGGCGAGAAATATTTGGACAATTTTGGGATCGAATTGCGTGCCGGCGCATCGCCAAATTTCCTCGCGTACTTGAGACATAGGAAGAGCATTGCGATAGGGCCAGTCGCTCAGCATGGCGTCGAGGGCATTGGCGACGGAGAGGATGCGTGCGGGGAGAGGAATCTGTTCGCCGCGCAGTCCACGCGGATAGCCCGTCCCGTCCAAGAACTCATGGTGGGCGAGGACGATGTCGGCGGCATCACGCAGGAAGGGAATGCGTTGGAGCGTGTTGTAGCCAATTTCACAGTGGGAACGCATGACCTTCTTTTCGTCGTCGGCGAGCGCGCTTGGCTTGTAAAGAATCGCATCCGGGATAGCTATCTTGCCGATGTCATGAAGAAACGAGGCGCGAGCCAGAACTACCAGCAGGTTGCTGGGAAGGGAAAGGCGTTTGCCAATGGAAATGGCAAAGGCCATGACGCGCTGGGAATGGCCCTCCGTTTCCGCGTTTCTAAGACCAAGACAGCCGCCAAAAGCTTCGAGGACGTTGTCGTAGGCCTGTTCGAGCTTGGCGAGAACGTCTGTCAATCCGGCGGTTTCCTTTTCCGCTCTACGCACGATGGCGTATCTCCCGAGCGTGGATTATATCGAAGTCTCGTCTATCCAGGATGCTTCGCCCAAAAACCATGCTATACGATTGTGGGCAAGCTAGGACACGCTTTCTGCGAATAGAAGGCTCGATAAACGGACTGTCTGATTATCTCTGAGGGCGAAAGGAATGCGCAATTTGCAGGTCAACTCCTGGCAAGTCGCCTTACCGGACAAGTGGTTCATCGACGTTCAGGCCCCTACACTGGCGGCACACGGTCTACAAACTGACCGTCTACTAAAAAGACACTCTGCAAATCACTGCGACGATTCGTCGAACTCTTTCATCCAGTTGCGATTCTTGAGGACTTCGCGCGGTTTAGTGCCGTCCGGTGGGCCGACGATGCCGTCCTTTTCCATTAGGTCGATTAACCGTGCGGCCCGCCCATAGCCAATGCGCAACCGTCGCTGCAGCGTGGATGTGGAAGCGCGGCCAGCGTCGCAGACCACGCGGATCGCGTCCTGGTAAAGATCATCATCAACATCCTCGCCGCCTTCCG
>WNFG01004505.1_pt1 | contig 11714 bp, 11 predicted proteins | sample 5400431 | NCBI WGS metagenome assembly WNFG01 (sample SAMN13153346, study PRJNA577476) | soil metagenome | isolation source: 120 cm saprolite under Douglas fir tree site 2 hole 3 replicate 2 | place: USA:California | collected 2015-04-18
TCGTCTGGTTGCGAAGCAATCGCCAGGGCAATCACCACCGGGGCCAGTATCGCCGCGGCCCACAGGAGCAGACGGCGGTCGCTTTTTGCCAGCTTCATCGGCATCCTAGTTTCTCGAGTTGTCCGAGTGTTTCCTGGAAGTCGCGCTCACCGGCGTCTCTGTGGCCGTACCACACTACTTCAAACTTGCGTGTCAGCGCGGCCAGCGCCGGATGCTGCTCGTTGCGCGCGTTCAGCAAACGCAGATACTCTCGCGGAGTGCGTGCGCGATCGGGCTTCCAGGCGCCACGCTCTTCCAGGAATGAAATCCCCGCCCAATAACCCAGGTGGATGGCGTTGCGCCAGTCCTTCTCTTGCGCCAGGGCGCGTGCTTCGGCAAGCCATGTCCGCCAGCCTTTGGCGGAAGGAGCGAAGGGCATGATTTCCCGTTCGGGCTCAGCTCGCAATGGTTGGGCCAGCCTGCGGACGATCCACACCGCCAGCACGGAAAAGGCGATGCCTATCACTATGTAGACGACAATAAGCTGCGTGTCACCCTTGAAGCCTTTGACGGAAAACAGCCTGTTGAGTTGCCGCGCGATCCATCCGTAGGCCTTTGCCAGAAAACGGTCCCAGGCATTGGGACCCTTGACCTTCGCATACTCCCGCCCGGCCAGGATCGCGCTCAGCTTGGCGCGCTCGGACTCAAGATCCGGACTGGGCTTGGCAAACTCGTCCGCCTGCTGGTTAAGCACCTGCACATAGTCTTTCATCTGCTGCAGCAGTGCCGGCCTCTTGTCAGCGGACGCTGTTGCAAATCCGCCAAGGCTGCTTTTCAGATTTGCAAAGTCAATTGAGTACTCGGCTTTGTCGACTTTAACGGACACTTTCTCCGGAAGTTCAACGGCGATTCTGCCGGCTACCTCAGGATGTGCCTGGAGCGATTCCACTTTTTGCGTCAGGTCAAGGAGTTGCTGGCGATAGTCGGCCAAAGACAGAGTCGCGGCATGGGCCACCGCCATCAGCAGCAAAGAAATCGCCACGAGCATTGTGCGGTATTTCATCCGATAGGGGCCACGCTGGCTGCGGGTTGCGGCTGTGCCTGTTCAACTGCCTGCATCATCAACTGGAGGTCAAACGCTTCCTTGCGCACGCGCTGGTCGAAGTAGACCAGGGAAACGGCGATAGGCGCAATGGGTGCTGCCAGCACGCCGGCGATAAACGCTCCGATCTGTTGGATCGTGATGGCGAGCAGGAAGTGTTTCCCGATGAGCATCAATGCCAGCAATTGTGCAGGAATGGCGAAGACTATGCTGATGCCAAAGGCAATGACCATCGCGAGGAGGTAGATCAGGAAAAGCCGGAGTATAGATCCGTGGGCCAGGAAAAAGCTTCGGCCCAGCGATCTTGCGACTCCGCTTCCTTCCACGAGCGAAGCGGGAACCGCAAGACACCATCTGAAGTAGAGATACAAACCTCCAGAACAGCCGGCCAGGAAGACGATCACTGCGAAAACACCGCCTATGATCGCCAGGGCAAGCGAGCCGCTGGCCCGGGCCATGCCTCCAAATGACACCACCGCCGCAATGCTGGCCACGATCTCTCCCGCCATCAAGGCAGCGAAAGCGCCCAGGTAGGCCAGAACAACAATGCCAAGGACGGTGAAAAACCGCGAGAAGACTCGTTTGTAAGATTCAGTCATGGTTGCGGGATAACCGAGATGCAGCCTGGATACCGCATCTACCGTGGCGCCGGTGGCTATTGCGTTTCCGATGACGTAGATGATCCCGTAACAGAGGAGATACCCCGCCATCAGCGGCAGAAACTTCTCCGGCTGGCGGCCCAGGTCAGGATTTTGAAAAGAAAAGCCAAGCGCCGCAAAGCCGAGTTGCATGACCATCACCAGCGCCGGCAGCACTGCGCCCAATCCGGCAAACAGCATGAAATTCTTTCGATACAAGAGGAAGGTCCGGTCGAGCACCTCTGAAGTGCTCATGGGCCGCAGAGCTGAATCCATACGATCCTATTATCTCCCGTTCCGACGTTACTGGCCGACTGACGCGTTGGTGGCCATTCCCGGCTGCGGCAGCGGCTCCAGCGCCTGCATCATTAATTGCAGATCGAATGCTTCCTTGCGCACCTTCTGGTCGTAGAACACCAGGGCAATGGCGATGGTCGCCACCGGACCAGCTAAAGCGCTGGCGAAGAAGTTGGCAAGGTATTTCCAAAGCACAAGCGGCAGAGTCATAAGGTTATGGTGCTGAAACGCGTAGATCTCGCTTGGGAGACTCAGGACCAGGTTCAACACCAGCGTAAGCACGCCGAGAAGAATAAAGATCAGGACTATCCGCATGATGGAGCCCTGGGTCAAAAACCCGCTTCGGCGGATGGCGTCGGTGGCGCCAAGTTTTTCCAAAAGACATGCAGGGATAGCGAGCGCGTACTTTGAATACAGGTACAAAGACCACACAAAGGCGCCGATCAGCAAAAGGAGACCGAGCAGTGCTCCAATTCCAAACAATGCCGCCGCGCCCGGACCGCCCCTGCCACCCATGGCTCCGATGGAGGCGAAGAGCAATACAAACACCAGCACGACTATGAGGTAAGGCGCGGATATACGTAATGAAATAGAAATGAAAATCCTGAGGATAGTCCCGAACCTGCCCAGCACGCTCTTGAAAGATTCGCCAATGGTAATGCTTTCGCCCAGATAGACCTTGGACACGGCATACACAGCCGCGCCCTGGGCAAGCGCGCCGCCAAACAAGGCGATCACCAGGATGGAAAAGCTGTACAGCAAACTCATAATGAGTTCCTGTTCGCGTGCAAGATGCATCCGGCTGCCCGGAGCATAGCCAAGCGCCGCGAATCCTAGTTCCACCATCAAGGCCAAAGCAGGCGTGATGATGCTGATTCCAGCGAATAACAGGAAATAATTGCGATAAAGATGAAAAGTCCGGTCAAGCACCTGAGAGGTGCTCATAGGTTGTAGAGTCGAATCCATGGTTTGTGTCTCCAGGTTGCTCAAGGGCCGAATCGTACCATACAAATCCTGCCTGCGGGTTGGGCAGTAACCCCGCATTCTGCTAGGATTAGCAGCTTCCTTTCCGAGGTAAATTCATGAAGAGTTTCTCAATACTTGCCACCGTACTCTTGCTCGCTTCGATCGCCAGCGCCCAGGACAAGAAGCCAGCGCCCTTGCCGATGAAGGTCCTGCGCTGCGGAACTGTGGTCCATCCTGCCAATGGACAGGTCCAGCACGACGTTTTGATCACAGTTGAGGGCGAGCGGATTCTCGAAGTCGCGGAAAAAGGCGTGGCCCCGGCGGGAGTCCAGGTGATTGATCTCTCCGACCGCACATGCCTGCCTGGCCTGATTGACTCGCATACGCACGTGCTGCTGCAAGGCGACATCACCGCCGCGGACTATGACGAGCAGTTGCTCAAGCAATCCACTGCCTACCGGACCATTCTGGGAACGCGCTCGGTCAAGCGCGCGCTGGAATATGGCTTCACCACGATTCGCGATGTCGAGACTGAGGGCGCCGGCTATGCCGATGTTGATCTCAAGAAGGCCATCAATAACGGCATCATTCCTGGCCCCAGAATGCGAGTGGCCACGCGGGCCATGGACGTAACCGGCGCATATCCTTTGCAGGGCTACTCGTGGGAGATCGAGGTCCCGCACGGCGTGCAACTTGTAGATGGTCCGGACAACGCGCGCAAGGCGGTGCGCGAGCAGATCAGCCACGGCGCTGACTGGATTAAAGTCTACGCCGACCGCAGCTATTTCGTGCGGCCGGACGGCGTGCTCGACGACATACCAACCTTCACTCTCGACGAACTGCGCGCCATCGTGGACGAAACCCATCGCCAGCGACATAAAGTCGCTTCCCACGCCATGGCGCTCCATGGCGTCCACAACTCGGTAGAGGCAGGAGTGGACTCGATCGAGCACGGCAACTACATTGCCGACGAGGATCTGAAAACCATGGTCCAGAAAAACATTTACTACGTCCCCACGATTTATGTCGGCGAATATGTGGCCCAGGGACGCGCCGCGGCAGGCGCCAAGGTGTGGATCGACATGATCAAGATTCATGAAGAAACATTTCGGCGGGCCATGAAAGCCGGAGTGAAAATCGCGTTCGGCACCGATGTAGGCGGCTTTGATTGGGGCGTCGACCCCGCGGTTGAGTTTCCTTATATGGTGAAGTACGGGATGACGCCGCTCCAGGCTCTGCGCTCCGCTACTACCACCGGGGCTGAGTTGCTGGAGATGCAGAACGACATCGGCAGCATTGCGCCGGGAAAATATGCGGACATCGTCGCCGTGAAAGGCGATCCGCTAGCCGACATTACTCTGCTGCAGAAGGTTGACTTCGTCATGAAGGGCGGCGAAGTTTACAAGTCGGCGGTACACTGATCCTCAGGAATCCAGAACCTAATGAATACTCTTCGCGTGCAGGCTGCCTGCTTATTTCTCTTGATTTGCGTGACTGTGCCGCTTTGCGCGCAAAATAGCCAGATGCTTCCTCTCATGCCCATGCCGGTCAGTATCTCTCCCGGCGCGGGTAAATTCGTGATCGATCAGTCTTTGGTTGTGGTGGTCACCGGACATTCAGATACAAGGGCCACTCGCGGCGTCGTGCGCTTCGTGAAAACACTGTCTCAGACCACCGCCATTTCCTTGCCTGAGGCGTCGGCAAGTTCCAAGGCCAATTTCATTCTCCATTGCGCCGCACCGGGAGAAAAGATCCAGACCTTGGCAGAAGACGAATCGTATCGTCTTAAGATAACGCCAGTATCGGTAGATCTGACGGCCGCGACGCCGCTCGGCCTTCTCCACGGAATGCAGACCTTCCTACAACTGGTGCAGGTTGGCCCGGACGGCGCGTCAGTTCCCGCGATGACGATTGAAGATCGTCCGCGCTTTCCCTGGCGTGGCTTGTTGATCGACGTGGCGCGGCACTTCATTCCGGTGGACGTGCTCAAGCGCAACATTGACGCCATGGAGGCGGTAAAGCTCAACGTTCTGCACTGGCATCTCTCCGACGATCAGGGCTTCCGGGTCGAAAGCAAAAAATTTCCCAGGTTTCAGCAGCTCTCCGCAGACGGAAAGTTTTATACCCAGGCGGAAGTCCGCGACTTGATCGAGTACGCTCGCATGCGTGGAATAAGGATCGTTCCCGAGTTCGATATGCCGGGCCACGCCACGAGTTGGTTCGCGGCTTATCCCGAACTCGCCAGCGCGCCCGGCCCGTATCAGATCGAGCGCAAGTGGGGCGTCTTTGATCCGGCGATCGATCCCTCGCGCGAAGCAACGTACACGTTTCTCGATACCTTCATCGGCGAAATGGCCGAACTCTTCCCAGACCTCTACTTCCACATCGGCGGCGACGAGGTCAACGGCAAGCAGTGGAACAAGAACCCGAATATCCAGGACTTCATGCGCAAGAACGGCCTGAAGACCAACCACGACTTGCAGGCCTATTTCAATCTGCATCTGCAAGAAATCGTGAAGAAGCACGGCAAGGTGATGGACGGATGGGATGAAATCCTCCACCCCGATCTGCCCACTGACACCGTTGTGCAATCCTGGCGCGGGCAGAAATCAATCGCCGAAGCTTCGCGCAAGGGATACGCGGGCATTCTCTCTTACGGTTACTACATCGACCTGATGTACTCGGCGGCGCGCCACTACTCCGTTGATCCGCTCGGCGACGAGGCCGCCAGTCTCACTCCGGCGGAGAAAGCACGCGTTCTGGGCGGCGAGGCCTGCATGTGGGCCGAGTTCGTCACGCCGGCAAATATTGACGGCCGAATCTGGCCTCGCACCGCCGCCATCGCCGAGCGCTTCTGGTCGCCGGCCGACGTTCGCGACATCGACCAGATGTATACGCGGCTGGAAGCTGTGAGCAAATATCTAGAACGCATTGGTGTGCGGCACAACGCGAACTATCGCGACGCACTACAACGGCTCTCTGGAAAGAATGACCTTCAGCCTCTGCAAACTTTGGCCGACGTGCTCGAGCCCGTGAAAGGTTACGCTCGCGAACGCACCCATGAATACCTGAGCACCGATCCAATGGACCGCTTGGTAGACAGTGTTCATCCCGAAAGCGATGCTGGTAGAAGTTTCTCCGCGATGGTCGATAAGTTCGTGAAGAGCCCGGCGGCAGGCCCCGGCGCAATTCAGCAGCAGCTGACCGCATGGCAGGACAACGACCGCCAACTCGCGCCCATCCTGAAGAGCAGCGCGCAACTCAATGAAGTCGTTCCGCTCTCCCAGAATCTTCAGGCGATCGCGACCGCCGGACAGCAAGCCCTCGACTATCTCAAAGCCGGAGGCCGCGCCCCGGCCGCATGGCGGGACCAGCAAATCGCCATGCTCAAGCAAGCGGAAAAGCCGCAGGCCGAGATGCTGAACACGGTTGCACCGGCAGTGCTTAGGTTGGTGGAGGCTACATCTCCCATGTAGGCAGAAGATTAGCCGCGAATGGACGCGAATTAACGCGAAGGTCTGCACAATTCGCGTTCATTCGCGGCCTTAAGATTTTCTCCCGCTCTCACACACCCAGATACTCACCTTGCGATTCCAGCGTGCGCCGCATACGCAGCGCGTGACCTAGAGTAAGAATGTCGTGCCGCCACTTCGGCAGCACGAGGGTCATGGCGAAGCCTTCCAGGTTGCAGAGGATCCCCCAGGCAATCGCGACGTCGAGCAGCCAGTTGTCGAGACTAAAGCCGAGCAGACCGATCGTGGCGGCGGCCATCCATAGTCCCCAGCACTTTGCCAGGATGGAGTGATAGCTGGCGTTGCGTCCGAACTTGGCAAAGGCAAACACGTGCTGCCCGACTTCCACGGCTATCAACATGGCCAGCAGGAGCCAGCGTTCGCGAAGCGCAGTGGGATAGCGCAACAAGATGACAGCGAGCACGCCGGCATAAAAAATCGTGTCGGCAATGGTGTCACCCACGCGCAGCCGCGCGGTATCGACGTGCCAGCGGCGTGCCAGCACGCCATCAAACACATCAGACACCAACGCGGCCACGACGCACCCTGCCAGCAGCAGACCACTCCTTGAGTTCAAGCTGATGAGCACGATCCCCGGTCCGAGCGCCGCACGAAAACACACCATGGCGGCGGGCAGCTTCCATTTCCAGTGGCCTGGATTCGTCTCCGCGGAAAACAGCCGCCGCCAGCGGTCGCCAAGCTGCAGTAAGACTCGCGCGTCCCGCCACGGTCCCGGGGCAATCAACTTAAATGCCAGTATGGTCAGCGCAAGCAGTTTCATTGTGGGGCCTCCTGCCACGTCTGACCTTAGTTGAACCGCGCGAGGCCCTCAAGCGGCAAGCCGCGTCAATCGGGCATGCCGCACAATGCCGTACGTACCCTGCCATTGCATCGGACGAATCGTTTGACGCGGCCTGAACACGCCGCAGTATAATAGACGTGAACTAATTAATCAGTTCAATAAGAATATGAGGATCATTTAAGCTTGTGGCTGTGCCCAAAATAATCACCGCGCTAACTGCACGCACCCAATTCGGACAGATCCTGCGCCGCGCAGGACAGCATCAAGAGCGATTCATCGTTGATCGCCGAGGCCGTCCGGAAGTCGTGATCATCGGCATCAGGGACTTTATCAGCACCATGGCTCCGGAGCCGGAAGTGCTGCGGGCTATTCGGGCGGAAGCCAAGAGAAACAAAACCTCGAGCCTCACCAGCAGGCAGATCGATCGCGAGATTTCCGCTTATCGCCGGGAACGGAAACTGAAGAATGCCCCGTCCAAGCGTCGTTCTTGACACCAACGTGGTGGTGTCTGCACACCTGAAAGAGGGCGGATTGGAACGGTTTGTCCTCGATCTTGCCCTGGCAGACAAACTCAGATTGTTTGTCTCCGCTGAGATCCTTGAAGAGTACATCGGCGTATTGTCACGCAGGAAATTCCGCTTTGATTCCGACAAGATTGCTTCTTCTCTACGTTTGATTGAGCAAGCGGCAAAAAGGCTTCGCCCTGAACGCAAGCTCACGGTAGCCAAAGACCCCGACGATAATAAATTCCTGGAATGCGCCGCCGCAGGCCAGGTCGATTATCTGGTCACCGGCAACAAACGCCATTTCCCCAAAGGATGGGGGCCGACTCGCGTCGTCAACGCGCGTGAGCTTTTAGAAGCTGTCATTCCCAACCTGAAGCCGTCCTGATGTCTGTCTCTTGCGTCTCGCAATTATCGAGCATAGCTCGCGCCCAGGTTCAGGAGCTGTCCATTCCAAAGAAGCATTAACTTGTGTCGCACAATATCGAAGACTGAGCGGCTTGGCGCGAGTACGATTAACCTCAAATTAACCTGTTCTCGACTGCGCCTGCCTTACCTTAAACTGCAATGATGCGAGTATCCGCGAGTTCGCAATTCCGGCCAGCGCCTGCGTTGGTAAAAGCGCTGGCACTTGGATCAATCCTTCTTTTTACTCTTTCCGCTTCATGCGGAGAACGGCAATCCGAAAAGCGCGTGTGCCCGCTGCGTCGCCATGAATTTGACCAGCTCCAGAGAAAGGCCGCAGCGGCCAATCCCGAGGCCCAGACGATCATGGCCTCCTGCTATGAATTGGGGCGCAATGTGAAGCCCAGCCGGGCCGAGACCATCCATTGGCTCAAGCTGGCCGCGGACCAGGGCTATGCGCCGGCAGAGTATGAACTTGGGCGCATTTATCTTTATGGACGCGGCATTCCCGCCGACTATCAGCAAGCGCTGCTCTGGGAAAAGAAAGCGGCGCTGCAGGGCGAGCGCAATGCGCAGCGTGATCTGGCTTTCATGTATGAGCGCGGACTGGGTATCTCGGCCAATCCGCGCGAAGCCGCTCTGTGGAACCGCAAGGCAGCGGAGCAAGGCGAGCCGCAGGCGCAGCTACACTTGGCGGAAGCGCTGGAGAATGGCAGCGGTACGCCGGTGAATCTCGCAGAAGCAAAGGCATGGTACTTGAAAGCGGCGAGGCAGAACGTCTCGAAGGCGCAGCTCAGAGTCGCGCAGCTCGACGCGCAGGATGCAGCAGGGAGCTGCCAGACAGCACTGCTCTGGTATGAGCGAGCTGCCGCCGGCGGAGAAACGCAAGCAATGTACGAGAGCGGCAAACTTTACCAGACGGCGAAATGCGGCCCCGACCAGCCGAAAGCGTTTATGTGGTTCCGCATCGGTGGCCGGTTTGGATCATCCGAGAGCAAGGCCGAAGCCGAAAGGCTCGCTTCCCAAATCTCTCCAGCACAAAAGAAGAGCGCCGAATTGCAGGCCGAGCGCTGGATCGCGAAACATTCCGGCGCGCAGAAAGAAGACGAATAGGAGAGAGGAGCACTAAGCTCCTCTCTTGATTCAAAGCCAGTCCTGATCAGTTCGTAGTTGCGCTGGGATTGAAGGCCGTATCGGTGAACGCGCGGGAAGCCGCTGCGCTATGACGATCAGCGTTCTCGTGGTATGGCACTACGACATAGCGCACATCGCCTGCTTCCGCATGAAGCAAGTTGTGATAGGCCGAGTAGTCCGTACCGGCTTTGCTGGTCCCAAGCGTCGACGTGATTCCGGGAGCCAGGAAGACGACATAGACCGTGTTGGACGTAGGCGCGGGAATTGCGTGGCTTGCCAGCATCTCAACCAGCTTGCGCTGAATGGTCAGGTCGTTGATCGTGCCCTTGGAGAGGTCGCTGAAATCCTCTACGCGCGGAGCCGCGGGAAGGACCTCCACTTGCTTGTTCCGCAAGTCGGCCAGAGCGGGCTTGGCGGGGCTTGCGCCCAGATCCAGGAGTCTGCTCTGCCGCGACCTTACCTGTTGATCGCCCCAGCCCGCGCCGAGGAAAATGCTGACCTGTTGGACCGACTTCATCACAGGCGCGGCATCCGAAGCACGCGGCCCTTGCGCTGTAGGATCCGCAGCCACGATTTCGGTGAGACCGCCGTCATCGTCGCCAACAAAGTTCCCTTTGGCGGGAGCTGTATCCGCAGGCTTGGCGCCTTGTTGTACTGCCAGCGCCGGCATGAGCAGACCGGCAAGTAACAGAGTGCAAAATACGAGTCTCTTCATAGTGTCTTCCTATTGAGTCACCTTGAGTGAAATGTCGTCCAGTACAAACGAGGTTTGCAGCGATGAATCTTCCGCGCCGACAAAGAAGACCTGGACCGTCTGTCCTTTGAACGACGTCAGATCAAACGTCTTCTGCGAGTAGCCGGTGGCGTGGTTCAAATTGGAGTATGTAGCCAGCGTCGAGAGCACCGTGCCGGAGCTGTTGCGCACCTGTACCTGCAAAGTGTCAAAAGCTGTTGTGGTAGTGGTTTCCGCCGTATCAATGTGCAGCCAGAAGGTGAACGAGGCCGCCGTTGCATTCGCCGGTATCGTGACCTGTTGCATGACGGTATCGGTCGTGGTCGTTCCCCAGCCGTTCATCCAGGCGTCGAACGTGCCGGAATGTGGCGGTTCCGAGGTTGAGCTATTGATGATCGTCAGTGGGCTATGGGTTGAAGTGAGTACCCACGGCGCCGGAGTCGCAGCCCCGTTTTCGAAGCCGGGATTACCGAGCAACTCGGTCACTGTGCCGCCGTTAGATACAGTCACCGTTACCGTCGATGAGGTTCCAACATTACCGGCGGCATCGAATGCCTTCGAGACAATAGTGTGAGACGCATTGGTGACAGCGGTCGTATTCCAATTGAAGGTAAGCGAGGTCGCGTTCGTATTGCTGGCCGCAACGGCGCCGTCAATCAGAATCTGCATCTGTGTCACGCCCACATTGTCCGATGCCGTAGCAGTGATTGCTACGGTCCCGGAGACAGTCGCGCCATTGGCCGGCGCCGTGATAGAGGTTGTCGGAGCAGTTGTATCTCCTCCGGCTGGCGTAGTCACGTTCAACAGGAAATCGTCCAGCACAAACGACGTCTGTAGACTGGAGTCTTCCTTCCCTTGGAAGAAAATCTGAATGGTCTGGCCTTTGAAGGAAGTCAGATCAAACGTCTTCTGCTGGTAGCCGGTGGCGTGGTTCAAATTGGAGTATGTGGCCAGGGTCGAGAGCACCGTACCGGCGCTATTGCGCACCTGAACGGTCAACGTATCGAACGCCGTGGTGGTTGTGGTTTCGGCGGTATCAATGTGCAGCCAGAAGCTTAGCGAAGCCGCTGTGGCATTGGACGCTATGCTGACTTGCTGCATGACCGTGTCGGTCGTAGTGGTACCCCAACCGTTCATCCACGCGTCAAACGTGCCCGAGTGCGGAGGCTCGGATGCGGAGCTGTTGATGATGTTCACGGGAGTGCGTGTGGACGTGAGCACCCACGGCCCCGGACTCGCGGCCCCGTTTTCGAAGCCGGGGTTGCCGAGCACTTGCGTAGTCGTACTGCCGCCACCAGCAGCGACAATTGTCAGGGCAATCGTAAGGGTGTGAGTGACTGTCCCGCCGGTAGCAGTCACGGTGACGTTCGCAGTCCCAGTTGTCGCCGTGGTGGTTGCCGAGAACGTCAGCGTCGAACTTCCGCTACCCGGAGCAGCGATGGACGCAGGAGTGAAGCTGGCCGTCGCCCCAGCCGGCAGACTCGAAGCGGACAAGGACACAGCCGAATTAAAGCCGCCGCTCACTGTCGTCGAGATCGTGGTGCTGCCTGAAGTACCCTGCGTCACCGACAGGCTGGCCGGAGAAGCGCTTACAGCAAAGTCAGGCGTCGCGGCTGCGGTGATGGTCAGAGCAATGGTAGTGG
>WNFG01017345.1_pt1 | contig 11711 bp, 15 predicted proteins | sample 5400431 | NCBI WGS metagenome assembly WNFG01 (sample SAMN13153346, study PRJNA577476) | soil metagenome | isolation source: 120 cm saprolite under Douglas fir tree site 2 hole 3 replicate 2 | place: USA:California | collected 2015-04-18
ACTTCGAATGAGAGCATGTCTTCTCCGAGTTCTGCCCATTCGCCTAGGAGCAGCTTCCATCCGCCCGTCGTCCCTCCGACACGGAAAGACTCGACACCGATCGAGCGCATCGCCCCGCGGCAAGCGATGCAGCGATCCCCGGATGACTCCGCCGATTCGGCCATAACCGCATCATGGAGGTTCGTTCTCATCTGGTTGGCGGCCACGAGGATTTATTACGCGCGGGGAGGGTGCGGTCCGCATGGGTCGACTCGACAGACGGGTCGCGCTCGTCACCGGAGGAAGTGGGGGCATCGGCGGGGCCGCGGTGCTTGAGCTCGCCCGCGAGGGGGCCGACGTCGCGGTACAGTACAACCAGGGCAGGAAGCCCGCCGAAGCCATGGTCGAGAAGGTCAGAGTCCTCGGCCGAAAGGCAATCGCCCTGCAGGCCGACGTCGCGAATCCTCGCGCGTGTCGGAGCCTCGCTTCCGAGACGCTCGCCGGCTTGGGACGGATCGACGTGGCGGCCTGTTTTGCGGGCCATCCATTCCGCCTGGAGGAATGGAACAAGGAATTCACGGAGCTCACACCTGCCGAGATCCGACGTCCGCTCGATGTCGATTTGCTCGGCTCCGTGTTCGTCGCCCAAGCCATCCTGCCGTCCTTGGCCAAGGGCGGCCGCGGGAGCCTCATCCTGATCGGCTCGACGCCGGCCATCACAGGGGATCGGGTGGGCATCAGCTACCTCGTGGCGAAGGCCGGGATCCTCGGTCTGACCCGCGCACTCGCCCTCGCCTACGGGACCAAAGGGGTTCGGGTCAATGCGTTGGCCCTCGGGAGTGTCTCGACGGGTCCCATGGATTCCCTGTCCGCGAAGGAGAAAGGGTCGCTCGCCGAGGAGCCCGCCTTGAAGAGGTGGGGAACGCCGGAGGAGGTCGCCCGGGTCGTAACCTTCCTCGCGTCGGATGACGCCGCGTACATCACGGGCCAGACGATCGTCGTGGACGGCGGGTACGCGCTCCGGTGATCCGTCTAAGAGTGAGAGGGTCGGACTTCTTCCAGCGAGAACGTACCGCGGGTCCCGCAACCGTGACAAGTGACCGCGAGGGAAACGGCCCCGGGCGGGACATACTCCCGGATAATCCAGTGGCTCCGACCGCAGCGGCACACGAGGCGCTGGTCCTCGTCGTCTCCTTTCAATCGGAGAAAGAGACCGTCCTCCTCCGTGTGCCAGGCGACGACGACCTTCCCTTGAACCGTATCGACTCGGACGTCACGGGTCATTCCCGACCTCGATGGTGGCGCTCTCGACCTAAGCTCGCCTCTTGCGGCTCGGATACGTCACTTGATCCCCGTGAACCTTCGCGAAAGGTGTGAGACGATGTTCTTGGGTCTTGCCGCGACCGAGGATGTGCACGACCCGGACGCCCCGAGCGAGGAGCGAGTCCGAAAGGAGCGTCCGATGGCACTTCCACGGCAATGCCTCGGCGCACATGATGGCGGTCCGGGCATCCGCGGCGCGGAGGACGAGGTGGTTCAGCGCCGCGATGAATTCCGGGGAGGCCATGTGATCCGCGTATCCCCGGAACGTATTGTTCCGCCAACCTCGGTTGCCATCGTTCGGTCGCGGGCTGCGATAGCCGCCAAGAGTTTCTAAATGCTCGTAGGCGATTCCTAGTATCGCCAAGGCTCGGGCCAACGCCTCCTTGGTCGCCCACGGGACTCGGCGCGAGGCCGGGAAGCGACGAACGTCCGCGAGGAGTTCGATCCGGTGCTCGGCGAGAAGCTCCGTGAACTCGTCGAAGGATCGGGTCGAGTGACCGACGGTCCAGATGATCAGGTTCGTCCCCGCGAAAGGAAGCCCAGGCGCTCCGACGTCCCCCAGCCGGCCCTGCACCTCAGGTCTACGACTTTGATCGCTACGTGATGGAGCGCCTCTGGATGACCGCGGGGCCGGCAGAAGATTCGTCTTCCCGCGTTTAGGTGCGCTTTTTTTCTCTTGGGACTCGTCCCAGCAACTCGATCCAAATCCCATCCGGGTCGCTGACGAATGCGAAGGCGTACCTCGATTCGTTGAAGGGTTCGACCTCCGGACGAGCACCTTTCGCCGTGACCTCCCGAAAAGCCTGCTCGACGTCGGTGACGCGGAACGCGAGGTGATCGAGTTCCTCCCCCTTACGGTAGTTCGTATGGAATCGCGATCCAGGAGGATACCAGTTGAGTTCGAGTCTCTGCGGAGACCCCGGGCTCTGCATCTCGATCCAAAGGCCGCCATGGCTCATCCGACCTTCGCGGGAGACTTTCATACCGATGACTTTTCGGTAGAACTCTACGGACCGATTGAGGTCCCGAACCCGGATTCCGGCGTAGAGGAGTTTCATCATGCGAGGGCAATCGTGCGGAGCTTCTTAACCGATGCTTCCTCCCGACTCGTTGTCCTAGCCCGGTTCCGGAATCGTCCCTGATTGGTGGCATCCCACGGAGAGGGTGGGTCCGTCCGGATTTGAACCGGAGTCGCCAGCACCCCAAGCTGGTAGGATTTCCTGTGGGCCGGAAGACGATGACGTCCCCGGGCCCAAACCAAGCTACCCCACGGACCCGTTCGCCCCGCGAACCGAGGCGCGGGTTAAGAAGTATTCGCGAAGCCTAGCCCTCGCGGGCCCACATCACCGCGCCGATGATCACGAAAAGGACGCCCGCCCCGCAAAGGAACGGCGTCAGAATGGCCCCCGCAATGATGAGGAGGATGCCAACCGTCAGGAACGCGGTTCGGTTTTCCACGAGTCACGGAATGAATCGGGAAACGCATGAAGGTGACGCTCGTCCCGTGAGGCTGTTTCGACTCAACCGAACGGCAGGACCTCGTCGATGAGCTCCGCGTGGGAGAGGATCATGCGGCGGCAGCAGTAGCGTTTCAGGCCGAGGGCATCGAGGACGGCCCGCGGCTCCTCGCCTTGACGCGTCCGCTCGAGGAAGGCCGGGAACGCGCTCCCGACGACTTTGCCACACGTGAAGCATCGGACGGGGATGATCATGGCCTCACCGGTAAGACTTCTGCCGCTTCTTTCGCGCGCCGCGGCCGAGCGGCTTCTTCGGCAACTTGCGGCGGGTATCGGGGACGATCAGCGTCCGGTCGTACTCGCGGAACAAGGTCTCGAGCTCGTTGTCGTTCAGGAACTGCACGAGGCCACGGGCAATCGCGGTCCGCACCGCGTCCGCCTGGCCCATCACGCCTCCGCCTTGCACGTTGACGTTGATATCGATGGAGTCGACCTTCTTTCCCGCGAGCTTGAGCGGTTCCAGGATCTTCAGCCGTCCGATCTCGAAGGGGTACATTTCGACGGGCACGCTGTTGATCCGGACGATCCCTCGCCCCTTCGTCAGGGTCGCGCGCGCGACCGCGGTCTTCCGCTTCCCGCTCGCGACGATGGCCTTCATCGGGTTCCCTCGAACTTCGAGCCGAGCAGGCGGGCGATCTCACCCAGGCTGAGGAACGGCCCCTGCGGCGGGCGTTTCGCGTCCGGGACGGTCTCCAGAGTCTTGTCCTTGAATTCGTTGGGCACGGAAAGGTACACGCGAAGCCGCTTCAGGGCCGTCCGGCCCCGCGGCTGCTGGTAGGGCATCATCCGCGAGATCGTGCGTCGGAGCATCATGTCCGGCCGTCGCGGGTACTTGGGTCCAATGCCCCGCATCCGACTCGCGGTGCTCCCGCGTTGGTGGCGCGCGCGGTATTCCTGGAACACGACCATCCGGCGACCCGTGACTATGGCGTTCTCCGCGTTCACGACAACGATCTCCTCGCCGTTCAGCAGGCGTTTCGCGAGGACGGAGGCCAGCCGGCCGACCACGTGTCCAGACGCATCCACGATGGACATGGCTACCCCATGATTCGGATGCCGGACCCCTTCGGGTTCTGGACCGCGAGCTCGAGGAGGGAGAGCGCCTTCCCGCCTGCGGCTTCGATCTTCTTCCGTGCCGCGGCGGAGGCTCGGAAGGCCGCGACCGTGATCGGGGTCTTGAGGTCGCCGGTGGCCAGGAGGATCCCCGGGACGACGATCTGCTCCCCCTTCGCGGCGTAGCGGCTCAGGCGGGACAGGTTCACCTCGGTCCAGTTCTTCCTCGACCGCTCGAGACGCTCCGCGACGTCCCGCCAGACGGCGCCGCCGGCCTCCCGGGAGACCTCCCGGAGTTCCTGGACGACACGCTGGAGTTGAGGGTTCGTTTTCGCGGACTTGGCCATGAAAAGGGCCTCGATGTCGCGCCAAGAGGCCGGGTCGATTTAACGTTTTGGGTAAGCGCCTCTTCCCTGGGCCGCGTCTCGCAGGCGGCACGAAAAGGCCATGAACCAAACCCCGTTGTCGGGTTTTGTGGAGGGTCCCGGCCGCCCAAATAGGCGGGTCTTGCCGTCGGAGGGGGTCCGAGGCCGCAAAACTCTTAATATCAGGCTTTACAGAATAATAGTCTCGCGGTGCGGCTCCTCGTTGCGGTGACTTCGTGATTCGTTTCGGTCCATCAGGCATCCCCCTGTCGTGCAAAGGACGGACCTTGCGGGACGGGATCGAGGACATCCACAACCTCGGGCTGACGGCGATGGAAGTCCAGCTCGTCCGCGTGAACCTCAATGAACGGTACGCGGGCGAGGACGACATCGGACACACCCCTCGGGAGACCCTCGGGGAGCTCCTCGTCCAAATCGGTCGGAAGGAGGATCGCAAGGAAGTCCTCATATCGGCCTTGGACGAGAAGATCGAAAAGGGCGACGTCCTCTACAGCCTGGCTTCGGGGATCGCGGCGGATTACCACGAGCTCGAGGAGCTCGGCCAGCTCGCCCGGGAGATGGATATCGAACTTACGCTTCACACGCCATACTACATGGACCTCGCCGACGCGGACGGACTGGCCCAGAAGAGCGTGCAGAGCGTGATCTGGGGCGGCATGCTCGCGGAGGCGATGCAAGCGCCGATCGTCGTCACCCATCTGGGCATGTTCGGGGAGCTGGATCCGAAGGAGGCCCTGAACCGGATCGCGAAGAACCTCCGCACGGTCCGAGACTCCTACAAGAAGGCGAAGATCCACGCCCGCCTCGGGATTGAAGCGAGCGGGCGCACGGAAGTCGTCGGCAGCCTGGACGAGATCCTGTTCCTGGTCAAGAACGCGAAGGGGGTCCTCCCCGTCCTGAACTTCGCCCACGTGCACGCCCGGGGCTTCGGCCTGTTCAAGCGGCCCGAGGACTTCGACGACGTCCTGTCCAAGCTCGAGAAGGTCTCGGACGGCGGCCACATCCACTCCCACTTCAGCGGCGTGGAGCACGCGGACGGCAATGAGCTCCGATACACACCGATCAAGAAGGGCGATCTGCGGTTCGAGCCCCTCGCCGAATGCCTGTTGGACGAGGACTACGACCTGACGATCGTCTCGTCGTCGCCTCTCCTCGAGCACGACGCGATGTATATGAAGGTCATCCTTGAGCGCGTCCTCGCGAAGAGGCTCGTCCGGCCGACGAAACCGGACAAGGCCGAGAAGGAAGAGAAGGAAGTCAAGGCGGAGAAGCGCCGATGACCCGCGCCCCGCCGACCGCGGGGACCGCCGCGGCCGCGACGGCTTACCTGCTCGATCATCTGACGAAGATCCTTGCAATCGACCGTTCGAAGGAGATCTCGGAGTCCGTCCAGATCCTGACGTCCGCCAAGAAGATGTTCGTCTACGGGGTCGGGCGGAGCGGTCTAGCTGCCCGCGCGTTCGCGATGCGCATGGTCCAGCTCGGCATTGATTGTTACTTCATCGGCGAGACGATCACGCCCGTCGTCGGGAGCGGCGACGCCGTCCTGATCGTATCGAACACCGGCTCGACGATGAGCGCGATCCAGGTCGCGAACATCGCCCGGCGCGTGGGGGCCAAGGTGATCTCCGTGACGGGCCATCCGACGTCCAAGCTCGCCCACGCCAGCAACGTGGTCCTCCTGATTCAGACGAACGGGGGATCGACCCAAGCGAAGCTGGCCCCCCTGAGCACTCTCTTCGAAGACGCCGCGGTCGTCCTGCTCGACGGGGTCGTCGCCCAGGTGATGGGGAAGCTCGGCCAGACGGAAGCGGACATGCGCGGCCGTCACGCGATCATGGTCTAGGTGGCGGTTCAACGGCGTACGCACGGAACCCGCTCTGGACGTTCGGGAAATTCTACGGCCTCGTCGTCGGAGTCACGGCCGTGATTGCCTTCGTCGCGAGCGAACCTCTACCGGTATTCGCCCACGTTGCTCGCCGGATCCCGGAGCTATCGGCAAATGGTGGCCCACGGTCCCATCGCAAAGGAGGGCCGGGACCCGCAATCCCTCTGGATCGGGATCCTGTTCGGCATCGCGCTCCTCGGCACGGCCTTCGCGCTTTCCGATGCGGTCTCGGCGGCGATCACCATCGCTGTCGCTGTCATCGCCGTCTCTGCGTATTTCCGATTGACTCCCGTCCGGGGGCCCCAACCTCCCAACCCCTGAATGCCGCCCCGGGATGTCTTTATCTAGGCGCCGTCTCTTCCTCGCGCAAATGCCCGGAGACTTCGTCGTCACGCCGTGGGAAGTCAAGGGCCAGGTCGACTACGAACGCCTCATCACTCAGTTTGGGACCCAGCGGATCACGGCAGACCTCCTTGATCGAATCCGGAAGATTACGGGCGAGCTCCACCCGATGCTTCGTCGCGGGGTCTTCTACAGCCATCGAGACCTCGAATCGATCCTGTCGGCCCATGAGAAGGGAAAGCCGTTTGCCCTCTACACGGGGAGAGGCCCGTCGAGCGGCATCCACATCGGCCACATGCTCCCCTGGTTCTTCACGAAGTGGCTCCAGGAGAAGTTCAAGGCCACCCTGTACTTCCAGATCACGGACGACGAGAAGTTCCTCTTCAAGGATTTCGACAACCTCGAGGAGGCCACGAAGGTCGGCTACGACAACATCCTCGACATCATCGCGATGGGCTTCGATCCCAAGCGGACCCGGATCTTCCTCGACACGGAATACATCCGGCACCTGTACCCGATCGCGGTCGAGGTCGCGAAGCGGATCACCTTCTCGACGACTCAGGCGGTCTTCGGCTTCGAGAACGCGAACAACATCGGGGAGATCTTCTACACGAGCCTCCAGGCCGCCCCCGCGTTCCTTCCGACCGTCGAGGCGGGTCACGAGGTCCCCGTCCTGATCCCCTGCGGCATCGACCAGGATCCCCACTTCCGGATTACCCGCGATGTCGCCCCGAAGCTCGGATATCCGAAGCCGGCCTTGATCCACAACAAGCTCCTCCCGAGCCTGCTCGGGCCGACCGGTAAGATGTCCGCGTCGATCCCGGAGTCAAGCATCTTCACGACGGACACGGAGGCCCAGGCCCACAAGAAGGTCACGAACGCCTTCACGGGAGGACGCGCGACCGTCGAGGAGCAGCGGCGGCTCGGGGCGAATCCGTACATCTGTTCGATCTTCGCCCAATATACGTACATCTTCGAGCCGGACGACACGCATCTCGCGGAGGTCGAACGCACGTGCAAGAGCGGCGAGCGGCTGTGCGGCGACTGCAAGGAGGAGCTCTGGGGGAAAATCCGCACCTGGCTCAAGGCCCATCATGCGGCGCGGGAGAAGGCGAAGGACCGCATCGAGGAGTTCGTCGTGCGGGATTGATCAGGTCAGGATCCGCGTCACCTTGAGGCCATCCTCGAACACGAGGGCCTGATAGTCCGTATCATGCCGATTCCCTCGCATCTTCACGACCCGCAGCTGCCGTTGCATCCCGAAATCTCCCTGCCGGGCGAGCCGGAGGTGCATGACGCCGTCCGCGAGATACTCCTCCTTGTGCTTCGCGAACACGGCCGGACGCGGCGTGCCATTCGTGCCCGAGTCCATCGGCAGCTCTCCAAGGAGGAACGTCGTGCACTGGAGGTCTCGCAGCCAACGGATGAGGGAGAACATCTCCCGTCTCGGCTCGCGGAACTTCGCGACGATCTCGAGGGCATCGAGGGAGTCGAGGACGAGGATCCGGTAGTCGAAGGACGTGCGGAGGCCCTGCGTGTAGAGTTTGAAGAGATCCATCCAGGGCTGGTCCGACGGGCCCGTCAATTTCTTCCTCAGGGTGCCGAGGTCGAGGATGCTAAGATTCCCCGCCGTATCCTCGAGCCGATACCCGAGCCCTTCCGTGTGATCCAGGAGGCTCGCCCGGCTCTGCTCGAGGGAGGTGTACAGGCCACGGATCCCTTCCACGGCGTTTGCATGGAGGATGTGGTAGGTGAGGGACGTCTTCATCGTCCCCGGTGCGCCGGACACGAGGACGACGGACCCTTCCGGGATGCCTCCACCGAGGACCTCGTCCAGCCCCTCGACTTTCGTGAGCAGACGCTTCACTCGGATCCCTCCGCGAGAAGTTCGAGCTGCTGTCGAATCGATTCAATCTGTCGCTTCATCCGCGCCCGCTGTTCCGGGATATCCACGACGTCCGCCGCACTGCCGAGTTCGACGGTCGCCCGATCTGCGATCCGGACCAGGTCGGTCCTATTGAGTTCCTCCGGCTTCTTGCCGAGGCGCACGAGCTGCGCGCGGAGCACGCCTTCGCCGGCGTCGCCGAGCTGCTCCACGAAAACGACGCGAGCTTTCTCGAACCACGGTTCCTGCTCGCTGACCGTTTCGGCCGCGGCGAAGAGCTCCTCCATCTCCTTTCCCTTCCAGTAGTCCGAGGCGGTGACGACGAGTTCCATGTCCGATCCCGCGGCTCGTTGCGACGGCCACGGCCCGCGGGCGACCTCCTCCGCCGTCCGAATGACGAAGGCGCGAAGGGCCTCGATCGCGACGTCGCATTGGGCTCCGAGGCCCTCAGACGCTGGACCGGCGATCGCTCCCGAGAGTTCGCGGACGGAACGTGACAGGAAATCCTGGATTGCAGGAACATGGTCGAATGTCACGTCGTCCCGGCGCAGTCCCCGGGATCGACAGAAGGACTCCAGCAGCCGGCCCGCGCCCGGGCCGAAGGTCTCCGAAAGGATCGCAACGATTTCCTCCGCGGGATCGGGGAGCCTCCACCATGGCAGGCCAAGGTCGCGGAGGGACGCACGCTCGGACTCCGTGAGGCGGTCTGGAGACAAGGCAATCATGGAGTGGGTGTCGCGGGCGAGGTATCGAAGGCGGACGGCAAGCTCGCGCGCCGATGACCAGGAGGCGAGGCAGCCGATGTCCGCGAAATCCTCGAGGACCACCAGGCCGCCCGGCGAGGCTGCGAGGAATTCGGATGCGGTCGTGAGGGTGCGGAGTCCGACCTGGCGGTCGGCCGGGAAGGAGGCAATGTTCAAACCTGTCCTGGCGTCCGCGGTCCGCTTCCGACTCACGAGAAGAGCCGCGCGACCCGTCGACGCCGCGTCCTGGGCGGTCCGGAGCGCATACTTCGGGCGGCGCTCCTCGAACACGATGGCATCTGTGACTCCGACTCCCCCCGCGACCGATCGACCTCTCCGAGGTCGAGGGCCGATGGGAAAGGGATCCGTCTGGAGGGCCACGCGAGCGAAGCAGACGAGCGCGAGCGGGGCCGCGAGATTCCCGCCAACGAGGGGCGCGTACCGGAGGAAGTCGAGTTCATATGCGTAGACGGGACCACCAACGAACAACGAAACCACGCCTACGGTCAACCAGAAGGCCTGCGTCCCGAACATCGGGCTAGCCCGTCGGGCGTAGATCGCTTCGGCGAGGGCGAAGCCGAGGCAGAGGACGAGGAACCCTCCGAGAGGGTTCCCTTCATAGGCGGCCGCGGCGGTCCACCCCTGGCCCGGTGCAAGGGCCGCCAGGATGGGGACCGGCACGAGGAGGAGGAATGTGGCCGCGCGGCGCCGCGGGAGCGTCTCGCCATGGATGAGGCCGAGGACCAGGATGGCGGTCAAGGCGTGGGTGAGGAGCAGGAGACCCAGGATCACATCCTCGCGCAGGTTGGCGAGGACCCCTTCGGCGCGGCCCACGGAGGCGACTCCGGCCACGAGGAAGGAGAGGGCGCAAGCCGCGTAGGTCGCCTGGAGCCATGTCCGTCGGCCTCGCAACGCGACGAGCGCGACGAGCCATCCGTCGACCGCGACGCCGCCCAGGAGCAGGAGGCTCGAGAGGTTCATCGTGTGCCTCCCAGCGGCCTTACGGAGAGGATCGTCACAACGTCGGCGGGACGCCACCGCCACCGGGCGCTGCCGGCGTCGAGGAGGGCCGCGGCGGACGGGAAGCCGGCCTGCTTCGCGTCTTCTTCCGTGAGGTCCGTGAGGAACGCGCGCCGGGCGTCTTCGATCAGGAGACGCGCGAACTCCCGGCCTGATTCGTACTTCGCCCGCACCACGCGTCCGACGCCCGGGGCCACGAGGCCTTCGGAGGGCCGCACGACGAGGCGCGCAACGTGTTTCAGCAAGCGGTCTCCCTCATCGAGGGTAAAGGCGAGTTCGCCGCTCGGACGTCCGCGGGGCAGCTCCCCGGTCATCGCGAGGCGCGCGGCCCAGATGACGAGGAACGTGACGAAGCCTCCGATGATCAGGAGGTTCGTGAAACCGATCTGGTAGAACTCCCGGTGGTACCAGAAGCCCGCAACGAGGACGAGGGAGATCAGGAAGAGGAACACGGAACGGATGACGAGAGGGCGGAGGCGGCCGTCCATCGAATCACCCGATCGCCCGCGCGACCTCGAACCGCCCGTTCTCGAACAACAGCGTATGGTCGTCGCTGTCCTGGTTCACGCTCCGCATCTTCACGCACCGCACGCGGCGTTGGTACGCGGTGTCCGTGACCGCTTGGAGGCGCAGGTGGACGATGCCGTCCGCGAGGAACTCTTCCTCGAGGGCCGTGGCCGCGGCCTCGAAGCCGGGCTCCTCCGAGACGAGGAGGCTCGTGACCCCGAGGTCCCGCAACCACTCGAAGAAGCCGAACGTCTCGACGCGTCGATCTTCGAACTCCAGGATCAATTCGAGGGCGTCCCACGAGTCGATGACGAGGAGCTGGAACTTGCGCTTCCGCCGCAGCTCAAGTACCTTCGCCTTGAGAACCGCGAGGAGCGCCTCGCCGCGGGGGGCCGTGGCATCCGTCATCGTGCCGACCTTCGCGACCATCTCCTCGAGGTGTTCGCGCCCGCGGCTGAGATCAAGGATCGGCAGGGCCTCCGAGACGGACGTCGCCTTGAGGCCGAGGGCCGCGATGTGCTCCAGGAGCCCGCCGGCACTCTGCTCCAACGTGACGTAGAGGCCCGACATCCCTTCGAGCGCGTTGTGGTAGAGGATGTAGTAGGCGAGGGACGACTTCATCGTCCCGCTCGCGCCGCGGATCAGGATCACATGCCCTTGCGGGATTCCGCCACGGAGGACCTCATGGTCGAACCCGCGGATGTGGGTCTTCACGAAGGCCCGCGGCATGGGACCTCACGGGCTCATGGCGCGCGTGACGCGGAACCGGCCGTCGTCCAGGACCAAGGCCTGGTAGCCGGTCTCGTGCTTCGCGCCGCGCATCTTCACGATCCGAAGCCGCCGCTGGGCCTCGAGGTCGGAGACCATGTGGATCCGCAGCTGGATCACGGCGTCCGCGAGGAAGTCCTCGTCCCAGCGGCCCTGGAGGACGTGCCCGGCGATGAGCCAGTCGGGCCGCTCCGTGACGACGAAGCTCGTGACCGCGAGGTCCCGCAGCCACTCGAACAGGCGGTACATCTCCCGTCGGCGGTCCTTGAACCTCGCGAGGACCTCGAGTGCCTCGAGTGA
>WNFG01005300.1_pt1 | contig 11710 bp, 11 predicted proteins | sample 5400431 | NCBI WGS metagenome assembly WNFG01 (sample SAMN13153346, study PRJNA577476) | soil metagenome | isolation source: 120 cm saprolite under Douglas fir tree site 2 hole 3 replicate 2 | place: USA:California | collected 2015-04-18
CATGCGCGCCCAGACGGTGCGGGGACCCAATGTACCGCCGGCCTCGACCGGAAATGACAGGATGCGGCCGGCCAGCATCTCCGACACCAGCAGGTTCTTGCCGTCCTTGGACAGCGTCAGCCCGTTCGAATAGTGGATGAGGTTGGCGACTTCGACGAGCGTGCCCTTGCCCGGTGACAGATAAAGAATCGTTCCGCTGATCGGCGCCTTCAGGTCGTAGACGCCGGAGGCGGAAAGATAGATACCCCCGGCAGCATCCGCCGTGAAGTCATTGGGGCCGATGAAGGGCTTGCCGGTGCTGTCTTTGTCGAGGGCGCGGATTTGTTTGCCGGCTTCGTCCAGCTCGACAATCTCGTTCGCGTCGTAACACGCCACCAAGATGTGATTGCGCCGGTACGTGATCAGGCCGGAAGCGCCGCAATGCTCGCGGCTCCAATAGGGCCGGACGTGCTTCCCGTCCCATATCTTGATTCCCGGTCCGGCGTATTCCACATACAGAAGCTTGCCGTCCCGCCAAAGAGGGCCTTCGGGATAAGCGGCCGTTGCATCGACGAGCACCGTGTCCGCCCGCGAAGCACCGATGAGGGTGACTGCGGAAACGATCGACCACAATGCCAGCCGGCATCGCATTTTCATGGGAAACTCTCTATTTTCCGTGGATCCGCGACACGAGCAGGTCTATGAATCGATCTGCCTGGACGGTGGTGGCGACGCGGGCGTTGCGTACCGCAGGCTCGACGCCCGGGCGCAGTAGGCGCATCATTAGTCAGACAGGCTCCTAGGGCGAGCAAGCGATTGACGGTGCCGGACGGCAGCTCGGCGATATCGAGAATCTGAATTCCATGTGCGAACGACCGTTGCTATTTTCCGTGGATCCGCGACACCAGCAGGTCTATGAATCGATCTGCCTGGACGGTGGTGGCGACGCGGGCGTTGCGTATCGCAGGTTCGACGCCCGTGATCACATAACGGTCTCCATCGGGAAAGCTGTGCAGTTCGCGGCGTTTCACGACCCCACCGCGATTGGCGACGGTCTCGCCGCGCGTGAGCGCACCGTTCGTCTCGATTTCAACGTGCAGCGGAACCGTTTGGACCAGCGTTGAGTCTATCGCCACCCCTACAGCCAGTGGATCGTACATCGCCGTGCCGGTTTTTCCGGACTGCTGCGCTTTTCCCACCAAGAATTCCCCGACGGCATATACAAACCGGCCTATTGGCTCGGCTTCGTGCGCGAGCAACTCGAGTTTGGCGCGCGTCAGCAGTGTTTTGTCGCAGACGTCCAGTCCGACCATGGTGACAGTCCACCCGGCCGCGAACACGATTTGAGCCGCCTCGGGATCGGTATAGATATTGAATTCCGCCGCCGGCGTCACGTTGCCGCCCGAGATGGAACCGCCCATGATGATCACGTCCTTCACCAGCGCGACGATGGAGGGATCTTTCTCGACTGCGAGCGCAATGTTGGTGAGTGGGCCGATGGCGATCAATGACAGCTCGTTCGGTGCGGCGTGGACCATCTCGATGATGAGGTCCGGCGCCCAGCGCCTGTCGACCGTGCACGTCGGAGCGGGCAGCTGAATGTCCGCCAAACCGTTCTTCCCATGCCACGCTTCGCCTGTGGTCAGGATGCTGATGAAAGGCTTCTTGGCGCCGGCCGCCACCGGCACGTCGCACCGATGCGCGAGCGAGACAAGCCGCAAGGCATTGTCGAGCCCCTGCGCGGCGGTTACGTTACCGGGGACGACCGTCAGTGCACGAACCACCAATTCGGGTGAATTCAAGGCCAACATGATGGCAATCGCATCATCGGTGCCCGGGTCGGTGTCGATGATGACCTGACGCGGCGCACCGAGGCTTGCCGAGGCAAGGCACACACACAGCAAGAATAGTGCGGACGCGGCCGTTCCTTTACTTGATTTCACTTTGCACATTCCCACCGCCTCCCGCGAGTTTGTTTCAAGGTTTCGAACGAACGCTCTGTGATTGCTCGCGCAATTCGGCGATGGCGTGCGCACGCCGCTGATGGAGGCGCTTGGCGATCTCCGGTCCGGCGTACGCCGCGATGTCCTCGGGTGTGGGTTTGATGGCCGCGGCGGCATCGCGCGCCGCCTGCAGGTATGCGCGCTGCGGGTAGGGGACGCTCTCCAATCCCATCCGGCCGCGCGAATCCGCCTCGCACGCGAGCAGCGCCTGCGCGAAACGCTCCGGGCGCCGGAACGCGTCGGCACGCTCGATGAATTCCAGAATGGTTTTGGGCCGGAGCTCAAAGGCGCGATGCACGATCCCGTGGTAGCGCGCCACGATGATGCCGAGGTCGCGATATTCGCCCGGCAGGCGCAGGCGATCCGCCAGCGCCTCGATGAGCGAAACGCTGCGTTCCTCGTGCCCCCGATGGCTCGGCCACTCCTCGCGCGGCGTCGTGCCCTTGCCGAGATCGTGCACCAGGGCGGCGAACCGGACCTTGGGCTCGGAACTCAAGCATGCGGCCTGGTCGAGCACCATCAAGATATGCACCCCCGTATCGATCTCCGGGTGCCATTGCACCGGCTGCGGTACGCCGAACAGCGCGTCGATTTCAGGATATATCGGCTGCAACGCGCCGCAGGCGCGCAGTACTTTGAAAAATTCGCTGGCCTTGGGCTCGCGCAGAGCCTTTTCGGTTTCCTGCCATACGCGCTCAGGTACCAGCGCGTCGACCTCGCGCCGCTCCACCATGGCGCGCATCAGTTCCAGGGTCTCGGCAGCAACGTGAAAACCCAGCGGCGCAAAGCGGGCGGCGAAACGCGCGACTCGCAGCACGCGCACCGGATCCTCGACAAAGGCGGGGGAGACATGGCGCAGTACGCGCGCCTCGAGATCGCGCTTGCCGCCGTAAGGATCGAGCAGCGTGCCGTCCGGCGATTCTGCAATCGCGTTGATGGTCAGGTCGCGGCGTGCGAGATCCTCTTCGAGCGTGACTTCGGGTCCGAATTCCACCGTGAATCCGCGGTAGCCGGGCGACACCTTGCGCTCGAGCCGCGCCAGGGCGTACTCATCGTGAGTCTCGGGGTGCAGGAACACCGGAAAGTCGCGTCCGACTTCGCGAAAGTTGAGGCGCAACAGTTCCTCGCGGGTGCCGCCGACGACGACCCAGTCCCGTTCTTTGACGGCAAGCCCAAGCAAGGCGTCCCGAACCGCTCCGCCGACAAGATACACTTGCATGGGTGAATACTAGCAGGATAGCCGCAACGATCCGCGCGGCCTTGATAGTTGCGCTGATCGCGGCCTCGAGCGGCGGTTGCTACCTATTGCAGAGCGCCCAGGGGCAGCTGTCGCTGATGTCCAAGCGCGAACCCATCGCCCGCGTGATCGACCAGCCATCGACGCCTTCGGCCTTGCGTGCCCAGCTCGAGGCGGTCGCCTCCATACGCGATTTCGCCAGCCGCGAGCTGGGACTGCCGGACAACGGCAGCTATCGCAGTTACGCGGACGTGGGTCGCCGCTACGTGGTGTGGAATGTGGTCGCCGCGCCGGAATTCTCGGTCGACGCCAAGGAGTGGTGCTACCCCATCGTCGGGTGCGTCGCCTATCGCGGCTATTTTGTCGAAGCCAGGGCGCGCCGCTTTGCCGCTCGAATGCGCGCCAAGGGTTTTGACGTCACGGTCGGGGGCGTCGCGGCCTATTCCACGCTGGGTCATTTCAATGATCCCGTCCTCAACACCATGATGGGTTGGAACGATGTCGAGCTTGCCTCGATCATCTTTCATGAGCTTACCCACCAGCTCTTGTACGTGCCGAACGACTCGTCGTTCAATGAGGCGCTCGCGACGACGGTTGAAGCAGAGGGGGTGCGGCGCTGGCTGCGCGCTCAAGGCCGCGACGCGGACTTGGCCAAACATCTCGTGCAGCAGGATCACTATGCGAAGGTTGTCGATCTCCTGACCGCCACCCGCGCCGAGCTGCGCACGGTCTATGGCTCAGGGCTGGCGCCCGAGTCGATGCGCGAGAAGAAGCGCGCGGCGTTCGCCGCCATGCGTTCGTCCTACGCTCAGCTCAAAGCGGACTGGGGCGGACATGCTCCGTTCGAATCTTGGTTCGACGATGACCTCAACAACGCTCATCTGGCGTCCATCTCCACGTATTTTACCTGCGTGCCGGGCTTCGAGCGGGAACTGAAGGCAGTGGGCGGCGACCTCACTGCCTTCTATGCTCGGGTCCGCGCGCTCGCCAAACTCGATCAAGAGAAGCGCGATGCCATCGTCTGCGGCACCTCATAGACCGCGAATCCGGCGATTATTCGGCTGATGTATTCGTGGACATGGACACGACCCTCTTTAGTATAGAAGACTGAGCTGAACGAGCAGCCCGAGGGTGGACACGATGGTTACGGCAAGAAGCCCTTGCGCGAGCCTTGCGACGACAGCGATTTCGTTCATGATGTACTCCGAAGTATGAGTGGGTTCCGACGGAGAAGAGCTTGCTCCACGCGCCGATGAGCAACAAATGCAATGCCTGATAGTCCGTTAAGGAAAACTTAAGGTGCCGACCGCCTACGACCGATTGCCATTGGGAGCCTTGCGGGTATTCGAGGCGGTGGCCACGCACTTGAATTTCTCGGCCGCCGCCGATGCGCTCAATGTCACGCCCGCCGCCGTCAGCCAGCAGATCAAGGCGCTCGAGGGCTATATCCAAGTGCCGCTGTTTCGGAGAAATGGCCGGCGGGTGGAAGTCACCGACGAAGGCCTCGAATTGCTGCCCGCCGTGAGAGCAGGGCTCGAGAAGCTCGAGTCCGCCCTGCAGCAAATCAAGCATCATCGCCGGGCGGGACCGCTGCAAATCACCATGCTGGCGTCGTTTCTGCAAATATGGCTGCTGCCGCGCATCCGCTCTTTTCGGCGAAAATTTCCCAACATCGACCTGCGCTTTCACACCTCGCGTGAGCTGGTGGATTTTTCGCGCAGCGCCCACCATGTCGCCATACGCTTCGGCCGCGGCAACTACCCCAATGTGCATTGCGAAAAATTGCTCGACGACTGGCTGGTGCCGGTGGCCAGCCCCGACCTCATCAAGCAATACGGAATGATCGAGCGCGGAGCGAACTTGAGCAAATACCCGCTGCTCGAAAGCGGCGATGAGCCGTGGAGTGTTTGGAGCCAGACCGATGAGGAGGCTGCCTGGCATTCGCGATCGCCCAGTATCGAGGACTCGGCGGGCCTCCTTGCGGCGGCGGAAGAGAGCCTCGGATTTGCGCTCGCGCGTTGGACGTTGGTCTCGCGATCGCTGCACAAGGGTACGCTGCGGCTCGCGGGTAACGGGGCGTTGCCCTACGGCTCGGCTTACTATTTCGTGTGTCCGACGAACTTTCTTGCGATTCCTAAAGTTGCACAGTTTCGCGAGTGGATTTTGGCCGCGGCGCGGGAATTCCCGGGACCACCCGGTGCGCCGGATACGCGATAGGGCATTCGCAGGAGTGCTTTGAGTGTCCACTGGATCCCGGTCCCACGACCACGAATCACGGATCGACGCGCTCATGCGCGCGTACCAGGGTGCCGTGCCCGGCGCCTGTGTCGCGGTGGTTCAAGATGGCGTACCCCTATGTCGGCGCGCTTACGGCCTTGCGAATGTCGAAAGCCTGATCGCCGCCACGACTGCCACCAACTATCGTCTGGCGTCGCTGACCAAGCAATTCACCTCGGCCGCGATACTGCTCCTGGCGGAGGAGGGGCGGCTGTCCATCGACGACCCAGTGCGCAAGTGGTTGCCGACCCTGCCGGCTGCCGCCGATGAAATCGTCATTCGTCACCTACTTACCCATACCTCCGGACTCATCGACTATGAGGACCTGATTCCGGACGGAACGACTTCGCCATTGAGCGATGCCGATGTGCTTGGCCTGCTCGAAGCGGAAAATCGCGGCTATTTTCCACCGGGCACAGGGTATCGCTACAGCAATAGCGGCTACTCCCTGCTGGCGCTCATCGCCGGGCGCGCATCGGCTAAAGATTTCGCTTCCGTTCTGCGCGAGCGCATTTTCCAACCGCTCGGCATGCACAATACCGTCGCATTCGAGGCAGGCGAGTCGGCCGTCGCGCACCGCGCCTTCGGCTACAGCGCCTCCCGGCATTCGTGGACGCGCACCGATCAGAGCCTGACCAGCGCCACCCTCGGCGACGGCGGTATCTATTCCTCCATCGACGACCTCGCGAAATGGGATGCGGCACTTTGCGAGGACCGGCTTCTGCGGCCGGCATCGCTGCGCCTCGCGTTCCAAGCTGCGACCCCGACCGACGATCCGGCCGTTCAATATGGCTTCGGCTGGTGCATCACCGGCGAGACTCGCTGGCATTCGGGCGAAACGATCGGATTTCGCAACGTCATCGTGCGCTACCCGGAGCGGCGCTTCACGGTCATCGTCCTGACGAACCGCAACGATCCGGCGCCCTACCCGACGGCGTTGGCGATCGCCAAGATCTTTCTACCGAAGTAGGTCGACACGTGGTGCCGACGCTAGGTGCGAGTATTGGACACGTCGTCTTCCCGCCGACCGGCGCCCACGATGTCGAGCGGCCCAGCGTTAAGGGCAAGGGGGATGGGAAGCCTGAAGGCAACTGCGTCTTTCGTTGCCTTCAGGCTTCCCATCCCCCTTGGCCATGCGCTGCCGTCACCGCAAGGGTGCGAGCAAAGCGGTTGCCAGCACATCCACGCCGGTACGCACGGGATCGCATACCGGCAATCCCAGCTCCGCCGTGAGCCCCCGGAAATACTCGGCACAGTCGGCATCGGAGAGAGTCGAGGAATTGATGCTGAGGCCGACGCAGCGTATCGCTGGGTTGGTCAGCCGGCCGGCGCGCAGATAGTCGTCGATCGCCGCCTGCAAATCGGGAATCGGAAAATCCGGGTACTCGTCGATGGTACGCCGCGACGGGTCGTGGCACAGCACGATGGCGTCGGGCTGCGAGCCGTGCAGCAGCCCGAGCGTTACTCCCGCGTAAGCCGGGTGAAACAGCGATCCCTGTCCCTCGATCACGTCCCAGTGATCGGCCGCATTGTCGGGGGATAGCTGTTCCGCCGCGCCCGCGACGAAATCGGCAATGACCGCATCGATGGCGATGCCTTCGCCTGAAATCATGACGCCGGTCTGGCCGGTTGCTCGAAAGGACGCGTCGACCCCGCGCTCGTGCAAGTTCTTGGCGAGGGCCAAGGCAGTGTACTTCTTGCCGAGAGCGCAGTCGGTCCCGACCGTCAACACCCGCTTACCGCCGCGTTTGCGGCCGGTCGCTGCGCCATAAGTCCTGTCGCTGTGCCGGACGTCGATCAGCCGGACACCGCGCCGCGAAGCGGCTTGCACCAGATCGGGAAAGGAGGTCAGGCGCGTGTGAAGTCCGCTCACGACGTCGAGGCCGGCGTCGGCCGCCGCGGCCAGTTCGGCGACCCAATGAGCCGGCAGCGTGCCGCCGGTCGGCGCAATTCCGACGACGATGGAACCGGCGCCATGCGCGGCGGCCTCGCGGGGCGACAGACGTGAGAGGCCGAGCGTGACGCCGCAACCCGGCAAGCTCCACTCGCCCACGACGTCGTCAGGACACCAGTCCTTAAGACCGAAGGCGGTCTTCGCCGTCAGTTTATCCCGGACGTCGCCGAGAAAGAGTAGATACGGCTTGCGAAGTCGATGCATATTAGGTTTCTTCCATAGCCAAAGGTTTTCAATGTATCGCACGACCGCGCTCGCCTTGCTTTTGTCGCTGGCTTCGTACACGTCGAGGGGCGAGGCGCCTGCGGCACAGCGTCAGCCGGCCCAATCCCAGCCGGCACAGAAGCGGCCCGAACAACCCCAGCCTCATCAGGCTCCTCACGCGCATTCTACAACGGCAATCGACCGCTATCTCGAGTCGGAGATGCGCCGGCAGAATATTCCGGGGATATCGCTCGCCGTCGTGAAGAACGGCAAACCCCTGTACGTCAAAAGCTATGGAGTCGCCACGCTCGAACACGGCGTGCGCACCAAGCCGCAGACCGTGTTCCAGATCGGCTCGGTCGGCAAGCAATTCACCGCGGTCGCCGTGATGATGCTGGCCAACGAGCACAAGCTCGGCCTCGATGATCCGTTATCGAAGTACCTGCCCGAAGTGCCTCCGAGCTGGGGAAAGGTGACGCTGCGCCTCATGCTGAACCACCAATCCGGGATACCCCAGTTCACGACACCGGAACGGCAGCTGTTGGACCTCGTCCACGACTACACCGATGCGGAACTGATTCAACTCGCGTCCGGCCAGCCGTTGGATTTCGAACCCGGAACGGACGTCTCTTACAGCGATACCGGCTACGTGCTCCTGGGGTTCGTCATCAACCGCGTGGCCGGGATGTTCTACGGGGATTTCTTGCAGCAAAGGGTATTTGGGCCGCTGGGCATGAAGCAAACGCGGGTGATTTCCGACAAGGACATTGTGCCGAATCGCGCCAGCGGCTATGAGAAGGCGGAGAGTGGAGCGCTGTACAACCAGACCTACGTGTCCCCGGCGTTGAATAAGACCGCCGACGGGAGCCTGTATTCCACCGTGCTGGATCTCATGAAATGGGATCGCGCGCTCTATGGCGATGCGGTTCTGCCGCAGACGACGCTCGAGCGCATGTGGCGCATCGATGCGCATCGCAACGGCCAGCGGCCGCTGTACCACTTCGGCTACGGTTGGGAGAATAGCCGGCTTCGCGATCAGCGGCTCGTGGAGTACGACGGAAACTGGCAGGGATTCCAGGCAGTCATGTCGCGCTACGTCGATAAAAAACTCACCATCATTTTATTGACCAATCTGTCCCTGTGCAGGACCCTGCGGCTCGGCCACACCGTTGCCGGACTCATCGATCCGGAGTTGACACCCTACCCTGACTCCATTGCCGACTCGGATCCCGGAAAGACCGTGGAATTCAGGGCATTTCTCGACAAGATCGAGAAGGACGGCGGCGACCCGGATCGCCTGAGCGGCGCCGCCGCGGCGCGGCTGGTGCCGTCCACGATGAACACTCTGCGGCGCGATTTGCGGGAAAGGGGACCGATATTGAAGCTCTCGCTGGTGGAGCAAAGCGGCGGCGGCGCTGCCCGGCGGGTCTATCGAGCCGAAGAAAAGGACATGGTTGAGTTCTATACGGTGAGCTATTCGCAGGATTCACGCATCGACGACATCGACTTGTTCAGCGAGTACTGACGGCCGGGCCACCCGCTAATGCCGGATTGCTTTGTTGCGGCCGGCGCTCGCGCGGTTGTGGCTGAGGCGCGCGTTGTCTTCGAGAGCGCCGAGATACTGGCGGGCGCTCGCCACCATGGATTGCGGCTTGATTCCGAGCTTCGCGAAGCCGTCCTCCTTGCTGACGCTGTCGATGGTCAACGAGCGATAATTGTCGCTGGAGAAGGGGCGGCCCGGCACGAAGTCCATGATGAGCGCCTGCATTCGCGCCAAGGGATCGGGTAGTCCGATGATCCAGCGGCGCCGCCCCGTGAGCTTGGCCACCAAGCCGACGATTTCGCGCAGCGAGTAGACCTGAGGACCGCCCAGTTCATAGGTTTGACGGCTGGCGGCGCCGCCGTGCAGGCAGCGGAGCATGGCCTCGATCACATCGTCGACGAACACCGGCTGAAAGCGCGCATTCGGCTTTGCGAGCGGAAAGACCCAGGGGATTGCCGCGAGCAGGCCGGCGAAGCGATTCAGGAATGAATCGCCCGGGCCGAACATCACGGAGGGCTGGAAGATGGTCCAGTCCAACGCAGCGTTCGATTCGCGGATGAGGTGTTCCGCGTCGCCTTTGGAGCGCAGGTAGTAGCTGGGCGCATCAACGGCGGCTTTCAGGGCAGATACCTGAAGAAGCCTGCTGACCCCCGCGGAGCGGGCCGCCTGCAATACGCCTCGCGTGAGTTCAGTGTGCGCGCGCCTGAAGCCTCCGCCGCCGAAGCCGCGTTCATTGAGGATACCGACGAGATTGATCACCACGTCTTTTCCGCGGAAGTGCTCGCTCAATTGCGCTTCGTCGTACACATCGCAGTTTTCCAGCGTCAGGCCGGGCAGCACCAGCAAGTGCTTGTGCTGTTCCCGGTCTCGCGACAACACCGTCACGCGGCGACCGTCCTTGATCAGGCGGGCGACCAACCGGGTCCCCAAGAATCCCGTGCCGCCGAGCACGACTATGGATTGTGCACGCATCGGATCAGCGAATTTGAATCAGTTGCGCGACGGAGCCGCGCCGGACATTGAGCACCAAGACGTTGGCGCTCTTCGCCGCTTCTTTGAACGCCTTGGTGTTCGCGACCAGCGTGCGGCCCACACCCACGATCAAATCGTTGGCGCGCAGGCCATTTTGAGCCGCCGGGCTGCCTTCCTGGACGGCCTTCACCACAACGCCGCCGTCAGGGGCATCGGCAAGTTCGGCCCCTTCCAGTCCCTTGCTGATATCCACGGCGTTGGCCGTCTCGAGTTCACTGCGCTCGGAGATCAGAGCGTTGACTTTGCGCGCCTTGCCGTCGCGCAGCAGGCCGATCTCGACCTTGTCGCCGACGCGCAGCATGCCGATGGTGTTGCGCAGCTCGCCTGCGTCTTTCATGTTGACGCCGTTGATCGAGGTAATGATGTCGCCCGTCTTGACGCCTGCGCGGTCGGCCGCCGAACCGGGCGCCACCCCGGCCACGAGCGCGCCGCTCGATTCGGTGAGCCCGAATTCCTTGGCGATGTCCGGGGTCACATTATAGATGTTGACGCCGAGCACGCCTCGCTTCACTTGGCCGTACTTGATCAGCTGGTCCATGACGCCCTTGACCATATTGACCGGGATCGCGAATCCGATACCGATGTTGCCGCCGCTGCGCGACAGAATGGCGGAGTTGACGCCGACCAGTTCGCCGCGCAAGTTCACCAAGGCGCCGCCGGAATTTCCCGGGTTGATCGAGGCATCGGTCTGGATGAAGTCTTCGTAGCCGTCCGGGTTGATGCCGGTGCGGCCAAGCGCGCTGACGATGCCGGCCGTGACCGTGTGCTGCAGTCCGAAAGGGTTGCCGATGGCGACGACATAGTCGCCGACCTCGAGCCGGGTCGAGTCCCCCAGCGCCATCGCGATCAGATTGGGCTGCTTGGCCTGCAGGACGGCGACATCCGCGCCTTCATCGCTGCCGATGACCTTGGCGGTAAAGCTTCGATTGTCGAGCAAGGTGATGGTGATTTCGCTGGCGTTCTCGACCACATGATGATTGGTGATGATATAGCCGTTCTTCGCGTCGACGATGACGCCCGAGCCCGCACTTTGGAACTGGCGCTCGCGCGGCTTCGAATCGGGCGGTACGTCGAAGAAGCGGCGGAAAAACGGATCGTCGAGCAAGGGATTCCGCTGGCCGGGTTCCTCTTTGATGGTGCCTCGCGTTGCAATGTTGACCACGGCGGGCGACACGCGCTTGACCATGGGGGCAAGCGAGGGCATAGTTGCGGTGAGCGTAGCTGCCGCAAATTTGAGACCCAGATTCATGCGCGGTCCTTCCGTTCGATTTTTCTCGGCTACGCCCAAGGCCGGACGGGTTGTCCGTCCGGCCTTGGGCATCGCCAACATCGTCCACGATACTACACGGAAGACTGCGCTCGGCGGACCCTCTTAGGCGGCTTCCACCGTGATCCGGTGCGGTTGCACCTGCGCCAACTTCGGAATTGCGACTTCCAGCACACCATTGACGAACTTCGCCTTGATGTTCTGGGCGTCGGCC
>WNFG01007210.1_pt1 | contig 11710 bp, 13 predicted proteins | sample 5400431 | NCBI WGS metagenome assembly WNFG01 (sample SAMN13153346, study PRJNA577476) | soil metagenome | isolation source: 120 cm saprolite under Douglas fir tree site 2 hole 3 replicate 2 | place: USA:California | collected 2015-04-18
GGGGAGGGGAGGGGAGGGGAGGGGAGGGAGCAGACCGAAGTATGCCGCTTGCGGTGACGCCAATTCATCGGAGTCGTCATGAGCATTTCACCGGAGCCGTCATGACCATCCGCCTGCACCGCGGCGATCTGCCGGACCTCGCGCATTACCGCGGCGGCGCGGTCGCGATCGACACCGAGACCATGGGGCTCGATCCGAACCGCGACCGGCTGTGCGTGGTGCAGCTCTCGCCCGGCGACGGCTCCGCCGACGTGGTGCAGATCCCGCCCGGCGCGGCGAGCGCGCCGAACCTGACCAAGCTCCTCGCCGACGGCGCGATCCTGAAGATCTTCCACTTCGCCCGCTTCGATCTCGGCGCCCTCGCCAAGGCGCTCGGCGTCATGCCTTCGCCGGTCTATTGCACCAAGATCGCCTCGCGGATCGCTCGCACCTATACCGACAAGCACGGGCTCAAGGACCTCGCGCGCGAGGTCCTCGGCGTCGACCTGTCGAAGCAGCAGCAGCTCTCGGACTGGGGGGCGCCGACGCTGACCGAGGCGCAGGTCGCCTATGCCGCCTCCGACGTGCTGCACCTGCACGCGCTTCGGGAGAAGCTCGACGCCATGCTCGCGCGCGAGGGCCGCGCCGAGCTCGCGGCGGCGTGCTTCCGGTTCCTGCCCGACCGGGTGCGGCTCGATCTCGCGGGCTTCGCCGGAGAAGACATCTTCGCCCATTCGTAGCCCGTTCGTATTTCGTAGCCCGCATGAGCCAACGGGTCGGCGCCAACGGGTCCGCGCGAAGCGCGGCCCGATGACAGGCTCCGCGCCGCCCCGATGACAGGCTCCGCGAAATGCGGGGCAGCCTCGCCGGGTCGCAAGGCGCTCCCGGATTTCGCTGCGCTCATCCGGGCTACGACAGCTCCGCTGTCATTCCGGGGCCCGAGCGCAGCGAGAGCGCCCGGAATCCGTAACCGCGGGTCCTTGGCTTGTGGACTGCGGGCTCGCCGCGGCGCCGCGCCCTGATCGGCGAAGCGACGCAAGGGTTTGTTAATGCGGGAGAATTTTCTATTTTCTCAGGGAGCCCCAGTGCCGCGGCAGGGCCATATTTAGGGGCGACGATGGAGGCGCGAAGGGGTACTATGCCCGTGGGGACGCCTGATTCTCGTGGGCAGGCGGAAGGGGCTCGGGGATGAACTCTTTGACGGCCGCATCCGAGGTCAAACAGCGCCGGGCGGGCGCCTTCTCCGCCTTCGGCCGCGCCGACGGCGATCGCGTGTTCCGCACGGCCGTCCGCCACAGCCGGCATGTGCGCATCCTGCGCATCGCCGTGCCGGCGGGCGTGGTCGCGGTCGTGCTCGGGGCGTTCGCGTTCGCCACCCTGGTCAAGCCGCTGCGCATGCTCGCCAAGGTGCCGATCGACATCGGCTCGCTGGTCGTTTCCGGCACCAAGATCATGATGCAGCAGCCGAAGCTCGCCGGCTTCACCCGCGACAACCGCCGCTACGACCTGACCGCGCAAGCCGCCGGGCAGGACATCGCCAAGCCCGACATCGTCGAGCTGCACGGCATCCATGCGACCATGGTGATGAAGGACGAGAGCTTGTTCGAGATGACGGCGAAGGACGGCCTCTACAACCACAAGACCGAGCTGCTCACGCTGGTCGAGAGCATCGTGGTGACGTCGTCGAACGGCTCCAAGGCCTGGATGAGCGAGGCCGTGATCGACATGCGCGCCGGCAAGGTCGTCTCGGAGAAGCCGGTGACGGTGAAGAGCGGGACCTGGACCGTCGACGGCAACCGCATGGAGCTGATCGACTCCGGCGACGTCGTGCGGTTCGAGCGCGGCGTGTCGGTCCTGCTGCCGCCGGAAAGCACCCCCGCCTATGCCAGCGCCGAGGGTAGCAAGCGATGAGCGCGCGCGCGCGGCGGCGCTGGCAGGCCCTGCTCGTCGTCGCGACCATGGCGGTCGCGGCCGGCGGCGCCGCTGCGCCCGGGCAGAAGAGCGACGGGCCTCCCAATGCGCTCCAGGGTTTCTCGCAGAACCGCGATCAGCCCGTGAAGATCCAGGCGGCGTCGCTCGAGGTGCGCGAGAAGGACAAGATCGCCATGTTCAACGGCGATGTCTACGTGGTCAACGGCGACACCGAGATGCGCTGCCGGTCGCTGGTCGTCTACTACGAGGACAATCCGGCCGCGACGGGCGGCATGAAGGCGGCCGATCCGGGCCCGGGCGGCGAGCGGCAGATCAAGCGCATCGAGGCCAAGGGCGGCGTCACCGTGGTCCAGAAGGATCAGAACGCGGCCGGCGACAGCGCCACCTTCAACATGCGCGAGAACACCGTGACGCTGGTCGGCAACGTCGTCGTGACCCGCGGCCAGGACGTCCTGCGCGGCCAGCGGCTCATCGTCGACCTCACCAGCGGCGTGTCGCGGATGGATTCCGGCCGGGTCGAGGGCCTCTTCAACACCCGGCAGGCGTCGCCGCCGGGGGCGTCGCCGTCCGGGGGGACGTCGCTGCCCGGGGCGTTGCCGCTCGGGCCGGCGCCGCCGGGCCGCGAGAGCACGTTTCGGTCGGTTGGGATCACAGCGGGCGGCAGCCGCGCCGCCGCGGCGCGGGCCGGCAAGGCCTTGAGCGGCAAGGCCGAATCCTCGATCATGGCGGCTTGACCGGCGGGCGGGTTCGGCGCAATGCAATCCCGTCGAACCGGGGGCTTCGAGGCAAAGGCGTGATCGACATCCTCGCGTTGTTGGGATACCGGCGCGCGCCTCGCCGCAGACGCGCCGCGGGCAATGGCCGCTGGCAGGACGTCGCCGCGCTCGACGGGCCGGTCGCGTCCGCGCGCAGCGAAACCGTGAAGCGATCGCCCGCGCAGTCGCGCCGCCCGCAGCCGGCGCCCCGGCACGATCCCGCCCACGCCTACCTCGCCGCCCACGGGCTCGAGAAGAGCTACGGCGGGCGGCGGGTGGTCAACGGCGTGAGCGTCTACGTGCGCCGCGGCGAGGCGGTCGGCCTGCTCGGGCCGAACGGCGCCGGCAAGACCACCGCGTTCTACACCATCACCGGCCTGATCAAGCCCGAGCGCGGCCAGATCGAGCTCGACGGCTACGACGTCACGCACCTGCCGATGTACCAGCGCTCGCGGCTCGGCATCGGCTACCTGCCGCAGGAAGCCTCGATCTTCCGCGGGCTCAACGTCGAGGACAATATCCGCGCCGTGCTCGAGGTGGTCGAGCCGAACCGCCGCCGCCGCGAGGCCGATCTCGACGCGCTGCTCGAGGAGTTCGAGATCACGCGCCATCGCAAGACCCCCTCGATCGCGCTCTCGGGCGGCGAGCGCCGCCGCGTCGAGATCGCCCGGGCGCTCGCGAGCCGCCCGAACTACATGCTGCTCGACGAGCCGTTCGCGGGCATCGATCCGAAGGCGGTGGTCGAGATCCAGCGGCTGGTGCGCCGCCTGACCACCCGCGGCATCGGCGTCCTGATCACCGACCACAATGTGCGCGAAACGCTCGCCCTCACCGACCGCTCCTACATTATCTATTCCGGCGAGGTGCTGATGGAGGGCCGCCAGGACGACATCATCAACGATCCCCAGGTCCGCCAGCTCTACCTCGGCGAGGACTTCCGGATTTAGCGCGCATCTTTCGATGAGATGCGGTCAGTTTGTAGGATGGGTTGACGCCCGCGCAAAGCGGGCGGAAACCCATCGTCTCCCCCTGCGGCCTCACGGTGTTGATGGGTTTCGCGTCGCTACGCGCCGCTCAACCCATCCTACGGCCTACGGGCCCATCGGCCCGCCCCCGTTTTCCCCGCTATTTTGGCCCGCCTGCCCCCTCTTAACGACGCCGGCACGGAACGGGTATACAGCGGGCGCAGAACCGGATAAGCAAGAATCGGACCAGTTGATCCGCGAATCTCGGGCCCGGCCGTCGGCGGGGTCTCCGGATCCGCCAAGTGCAGGAGTTAGAGCGCATCCATGGCGCTGACCCAGAGACTCGAGATCCGGCAAAGCCATGCGCTGGTGATGACGCCGCAGCTGATGCAGGCCATCAAGCTGCTGCAGCTCTCCAATCTCGATCTCGGGACCTATGTGGAAGGGGAGCTCGAGCGCAATCCGCTCCTCGAACGGGTCGGCGAGGAGGAGCCGGGCGAGCGCGAAGCGCCGTCCGAGCCCGACGCCGCTCCCCCGGAATGGACGGCGGATGGAGCCGACGCGGCCGGCGAGCGGCCCGTCGCCGAGCTCAACGACGCTCCGCCGGAGGATAGCGACGCCGCGGCCTCGCGCGCCAACGGCGAGCCGCATGGCGCCTATTCCGAATGGGCCGGCGTCGGCTCGGGCCACCGCGAGGATTACAACCTCGAAGCCTTCGTGACCGCCGAGCCGACGCTCGCCGACCACCTCGCCCAGCAGCTCGCGCTCGCGGTCGCCGATCCACAGCGGCGCATGATCGGACAATACCTGATCGATCTCGTCGACGAGGCCGGCTATCTAGTCGGCGATCTCGCGGTCGTCCGCGAGAAGCTCGGCGCATCGCCGGCCGAGGTCGAGGCGGTGCTCGAAATCCTGCAGGGCTTCGATCCGCCCGGCGTGGGCGCGCGCACGCTCGACGAGTGCCTCGCCATCCAGCTCAAGGAACGCGACCGCTTCGATCCCGCGATGCAGGCGCTCGTTTCCCATCTCGACCTGCTCGCCAAGCGCGACCTCGCGCACTTGCGCCGGCTCTGCCGCGTGAGCGAGGAGGACCTCGCCGACATGATCGAGGAAATCCGGCAGCTCAACCCGAAGCCCGGTCTCGCCTTCGGCGCGACCGTGGTGCAGCCGATCGTGCCGGACGTGTTCGTGCGCCCGCGCCCGGACGGCGGCTTCGTCGTGGAGCTCAATTCCGACACCTTGCCCAGGGTGCTGGTCAACCAGAGCTACCACGCCGAGATCGCCAAGACCGCCAAGAGCGACAAGGACAAGTCCTATCTCGCCGACTGCCTGCAGACCGCGACCTGGCTCATTCGCGCCCTCGACCAGCGCGCCAAGACCATCCTGAAGGTGGCGACCGAGATCGTGCGTCAGCAGGACGCCTTCTTCGCCCACGGCGTCCAGCACCTGCGCCCGCTCAATCTCAAGACCATCGCCGACGCCATCGCCATGCACGAGTCGACGGTCTCGCGCGTCACCGCCAACAAGTACATGGCGACCAGCCGCGGCATATTCGAGCTGAAATATTTCTTCACCTCGGCGATCGCGGCGGCGGACGGCGGGGAGGCCCATTCCGCGGAAGCGGTGCGCCACCGGATCCGGCAGCTCATCGATGCCGAAAGCCCCGACCAGGTCCTGTCCGACGACACCATCGTGGAAAAGCTGCGCGCGGCGGGGATCGACATCGCGCGGCGAACCGTCGCAAAATATCGCGAGGCCATGCGCATCGCCTCCTCGGTGCAGCGTCGGCGGGAGAAGCAGTCGTCGCTCGCGACCTGACCCGCGGCGGGCGTGCGCGAAGGTCAATGAAGCAAGCGGCCGAGCTCGGGCAAAACTCCGGGTAAGCCCGAGTCCGGCTGCCACCGAACCACGCGATCAGGGGGCCGGTCATGCGGTTTCGCGTCTCGGGCAAGAACATCGACGTCGGCGAGGCGCTGCGCGCGCGCATCAATCAGCGCGTGGCCGACGCCACCGCCAAGTATTTCGACGGCGGATTCTCCGGCCACGTCACCATCGGCAAGGAAGGCTTCGGTTTCCGCACCGAGTGCGTGATCCATCTCGATTCGGGGATCGTGCTCGAGGCCGATGCGCTCGCCGCCGATGCCTATGCCAGCGCCGACCAAGCGGCGCTGCGCATCGAGAAGCGGCTGCGCCGCTACAAGCGCCGGCTCAAGGATCATCAGGTCGCGCGCGCCGACGGCGAAGCCTTTGGCGCGAGCGGTCGTGGCCCGCGCGGCGGCGAAACGGCCGCGGGTGCCGCGATCGAGGCGGCGAGCTACGTCATCGCCGCGCCCGCGCCCGACGAGGAGGAGGAGGTCGCGCAATGGAACCCGGTCATCATCGCGGAATCGACCGTGGCCTTGAAGCGCCTGTCGGTCAGCGAAGCGGTGACGCAGCTCGACATGACCGGCGCGCCGGTCGTCGTGTTCCGCCACGCTGGACACGGTCGCGTCAATCTGGTTTACCGCCGCGCGGACGGTCACATCGGCTGGATCGATCCCCCGCCGATCGATGAGGACGCCCATTGACGGGCCACCTGCGGATACTTATGGTCCGCCGCCTTTGCGACGCCCGGCCTGTCGAGCTCCCCGGATAGCTGGAACAGATCCATGCTGCTCACCGATCTCGTCGCGCCCAATGCCATCATTCCGGCGCTGAGGGTCAACAGCAAGAAGCAGGTCCTGCAAGAGCTCGCCGGCAAGGCGGCCGAGCTCTGCGGCCAAACCGAGCGCACGATTCTGGAGACGCTGCAGCAGCGCGAGAAGCTCGGCTCGACCGGGGTCGGCGACGGCGTCGCCATCCCGCACGGCAAGCTGCCCAAGCTGAGCAAGCTGTTCGGATTGTTCGGGCGGCTCGAGCGGCCGGTCGATTTCGAGGCGCTCGACGGCCAGCCGGTCGATCTCGTGTTCCTGCTGCTCGCGCCGGAAGCCGCCGGCGCCGATCATCTCAAGGCGCTGGCGCGGGTGGCGCGGCTGTTGCGCGAGCCCGACGTCGCTCGCAAATTGCGCGATTGCCGCGACGCCGAAGCGCTCTATGCGGTGTTGGCGATGCCCTCGGCGAGCGCCGCGTAATCAGACGACAGAGAACGGACGACAGTTCGTAGGTTGGGTCGAGCGCAGCGAGACCCAACACACGCTGCAGATCGCGCGGCGATCGTTGGGTCTCGCAAGAGCTCGACCCAACCTACCGGCTGACCTCTGGTCAGTGCACGCTGACGGTCTCGATCTGATGGCGCTCGGCATCCGCGAGCGCCGCTTCGCGGCTCTCCGCGAGCAGGATCGGCGTGCCGTCGGCGGCATGCAGGACGAACAGGCGGTGGCCGGCCGGCAGCATCGGCGCTTCCGGCGAGAGGAACGCAACCTCTTCCGAACGGATCGCCTTGATATAGGCCAGACGGTTCTCGCCCAGCGTCGCCCGCATTTCCGGCGACAGGGCGCTCGCTGCGGATCGATCGAACATGTGCTCCTCGCACGGCGTTGGTCGCACGTCGTTCGTGCGCGGAGCACTATCGTCCAATTCGAGCCGCCAGGCTGTGACCGGGATCACACAATCCCGTTTCTTCGCGCGCACGCGTCAATCCCGGGCACGCGTCGAGCCGACGCAGGCGGCGTGAGCTTGCCGGCGCGGCCGGGCACCCGGCCTTCAAATCAAAGCAAATTCAAAGACGTGGATGGCCGGGACGAGCCCGGCCATGACGACGTGGATGGGTGAGCGTGAGAGATCCTCGGGTGTGGCCCGGATCACACAGATCGTGCGGAAATGGTCTCGAAAGCCCGTCAGTGGACGCTGACCGCCTCGAGCTCCTGGCTCCAAGCATTGGCGATCGCCGCCTCGCGGCTGTCGGTCAAGAGGATCGGCGTGCCGTCGGCCGCGTGCAGGGAATAAAGCAGCGTCCCGGGCGCCAGCTGCGGCGCCTGCGGGAATTGCTTCCGCACGTCCTCGGAGCGGATCATCTTCACATAGGCGATCTTGCCACCGCCGAGCAGCGCAAGCGCTTCCGGCGAGATCACGGGTCCTCGGGAGGTGATTTCGTTGTTGGTCATGGCACTCGACTCCTTTCGATTCAACGCGTCGAGCCCTGTTCGGGTTCAGTCTCTGTCCGTGATGCTGATCGTCTTCACGATCCGTTCCGGCTCCGGCCGGGCGAGATCGATCGACAACAGCCCGTTCTTCAAGTCCGCGCTCAAGACCTCCATGCCCTCGGCCAGCACGAAAGTGCGCTGGAATTGGCGCGCGGCGATGCCGCGGTGGAGATAATGGCGCTCCTTGTCGTCCTGCTGCCGCCCGCGAATGACGAGCTGGCTTTCCTCGACCGTCACGTCGAGTTGATCGCGCGTGAAACCGGCGACTGCGAGCGTGATCCGCAGGCGCTCGGGCTGGCCGTTTTCGCGCGGCACCCGCTCGATGTTGTAGGGCGGGTAGCCGTCGGCGGCCTTGGCGACGCGGTCGAGCGCACGCTCGATCTCGTCGAATCCGAGCAGGAACGGGCTGGACAGAGACGGAACTCGGGACATGGTCTCAAAGCCCTCGCAAGCGACTTTGACGGGGCCCTTGCGGCACCCCTCGACCGTCCGGTGGGCTCCTTCCGCCCCACGGCCGGTCGGTTCCAATATGGGGGGCGGCGGTTAAGGGTTCAAGAATGCCGCCAAGGCGTTAACCGTCGGTATGGACGCGGGCGGCGCCCGCGGGAGCGATTGAGGGGCGCGCGCCGCCACAGTATTGATGCGGGCTTCGCACCTTGGCCGGGGGAGGGCAGCTTGCGGATCGCGATCATGGGGTCGGGCGGCGTCGGCGGCTATTTCGGCGCCCGCCTGGTCAAGGGCGGCGCCGACGTCCATTTCATCGCGCGGGGATCGCATCTCGCGGCCATGCGCGAGCGCGGTCTCCTGGTCGAAGGGGGGCCCGAGAAAATCCACCTGCCCGAGGTCGCTGTCACCGACGAGCCCGCGACCATCGGCGCCGTCGACTTGGTGATGTTCTGCGTCAAGCTCTGGGACACCGAGAAGGCCGCGCGCCAGCTCCTGCCAATCGTCAAGCCCGAGACCGGCGTCATCTCGCTCCAGAACGGCGTGACCAAGGACGACATGCTGCGCCCGATCTTGGGAGAGATGGCGCTGATGGGCGGCGTCGCCTATGTCGGCACCGCGATCGGCCGGCCGGGCGTGATCGTGCAGACCGGCGCGCTGCAGCGGCTGGTGCTCGGCGAATACGACCGCTCCCGCTCGCGCCGCGCCGAGGAATTTCTCGCCGCCTGCAAAGCCGGCGGCATCAATGCCGAGATCAGCGACGACGTGCGCCGGTCGATCTGGGAGAAATTCGTGGTGCTGGTCGCGATGTCCGGCGCCACCACCGCCATGCGGCGCACCATCGGGCCCGTTCGCAGCCACCCGCTGACGCGGGAATTCCTGCTCGACCTGGCGCGGGAGGTGGTGGCGGTCGGCCGCGCCCACGGCGTCGATCTGCCCGCCGATTATGCCGAGCAGCGCATCCCGTTCTTCGACGGCTGGCCGCCGGAGATGACGACCTCGATGCACCATGATCTCGACAGCGGCCGGCCGCTCGAGCTGCGCTGGCTCGCCGGCGCGGTGGTCGATCTCGGCGCGCAGGTCGGCGTGCCGACGCCGATGAATCGCGCCGTGCGCGATGTCCTGATCCTGCACGCCGACGGGACGCCCCGAACGTAGCCCGCTCATCCGGGCTACGAAGCTTCTCCCGCCTCACGTCCCCTGCAGCTTGAACAGCTTGAGCGCGTTGGTGCGGCCGATCTTCATGCGATCGGCGTCGCTGATCGCGGCATGGTCGAACCAATCGGCGGCATCGCTGATGTCCTCGAAGGGGTAATCGACCGAGAACATCACCCGCTCCGCGCCGATCTCGGCGATGGCGTCGATCAGCGCGGGCGTGCTGTAATGGCCGGATGTCGTGAGATGGAAATTGGCGCGGAAATAATCCGCCACCGGCTTGCGCGCGGCGTATTTGTGCGCGGCCTTCATCCAGGCGTTGCGGTTGTCGATGCGCCACAGATAAAACGGCAGGCCCTCGCCGAGATGGCCGAGAACGATCTTGAGCCGCGGACACTCGTCGAACAGGCCGCTGCCGATCAGCCGCAGCGCGTGCACCGCGGTCTCGGCATGAAACGCCCAGTTCGGCCCGAGCAGCCAGGAATGTCCTTCGTAGCTGCGCACCGCGCCCGGGAGCGGATTGCGCGGATGCAGGTAGAACGGCACGTCGAGGCGCTCGACCGCCCGCCAGAACGGCCGGTATTGCGGCAGGTCGTAATAGACCGCGGTATCGGGCGTGCCCGCCTGCGAGAAGCCGTTGACGAGCGCGCCCCGCAATCCAAGTTGCGTGATCGCGCGCTGCAATTCCTGCGCTGCGGCCTCCGGGTCCTGCATCGGCAGCGCGGCGACGCCGGCGAAGCGGTCCGGGCGCTTGGCCACCTCCCGTGCCAGGACGTCGTTCGCCTCGCGCGCCACCGCGACGGCGCGCTTGACGTCGTGGATCGCCTGGACCGCCGGCGCATTGAGCGAGACGATCATGATCTCGACGCCCGAGGCGTCCATCAGGCGCAGCCGCTTGTCCTGGAAGTCGACGAGGCGCGGCCCCAGCTCCGACCACACATGCGTACCGAAAATCTCCGAATCCCCGAGCGTGGCCGCGGTCGCGAAATGGTCTTCGAGCGTGATCTTTCCCCGCATGGTCCCTCCGGGAACGGCGATGGCGCGCCGGCCGACTATGCGCGGACGGCGCGCCGCTTGCCAACCCGGCGCGCCGCTTTTCGCCGGCGTCCGGCGCGGCTAGGGTCTCGGCCATGACGGCGCCGCTCCTCACCATCCGCGCGATTCGCTCGATCGGCGTCGAGGTCCCCATGACCTACGCGCTCGGCACCAGCCGCGGCATACTCGCCAAGGCGCCGCTCCTCCTCATCGACCTCGAGACCGAGCAAGGCGTCACCGGCCGCTCCTATCTCTGGTGCTATTTCCCCGCCGCCGTGCCGGCGATCGCGAAAATCCTCGAAGAGGTCGAGCGCGTAGTGAAGGGCGAGCGCGTCGCGCCGCTCGATCTCTGGAGCAGGCTCGCCGAGCGTTTCGCCCTCATCGGGGTGCAGGGCATCGTGCGCATGGCGATGTCGGGCTTCGATGTCGCGGCCTGGGATGCGCTGGCGGTGGCTGCCGGCCTGCCGCTCGCGGCGCTGCTCGGCGCCGAAGGCAAGCCGATAGCGGCCTATAACTCCTGCGGGCTCGGCCTGATGAAGGCGCCGGAAGCGGTCGCCGACGAGGCGGAGAAGCTCGTTGCCGGCGGCTTTGGCGCGATCAAGCTCAGGCTCGGCTACCCGACGCCGAAGGAGGACCTCGCCGCGCTCGCCGCGGTGCGCAAGCGCGTCGGCGACAAGATCGCGGTGATGGTCGACTACAACCAGGCGCTCAGCCTGGCGCAGGCGCTCGAGCGCGGCCGCGCGCTCGATCGGGAGAATGTCTATTGGCTGGAGGAGCCGATCCGCCACGACGACTACGCCGGCAACGCGACGCTCGCGCGCGAGCTTGCGACCCCGATCCAGATCGGGGAGAATTTCTCCGAGAGCACGGCGATGGCGCAGGCGCTGGCGGCGGGCGCCGCCGATTACGTGATGCCCGATCTCGAGCGCATCGGCGGCGTCACCGGCTGGCAGCGCGCGGCCGCCCTCGCCGCCGCTCGCGGCATCGAAATGTCGTCGCACCTCTTTCCCGAGGTCAGCGTGCATCTGCTCGCGGCGACGCCCACCCGCCACTACCTCGAATACGTCGATTGGGCCGACAAGGTCCTGGAGGAGCCGCTCAAGATCGTCGACGGTTTCGCGCTGCCGCCGCAGCGGCCCGGCAACGGCTTGAGCTGGGACAAGACGGCGGTCGCGAAATACCGGATGACATAATTGACAAGCGTAGGGTGGGCAAAGGCGCGGTCCAAGCACGCCGAACTCGCCGCCCGAACGGAGCAGCGCCGTGCCCACGCGTCACCATTGCCCTGCCGCCGATGTCGCGGCGACGTCACGCGTGGGCAAAA
>WNFG01004512.1_pt1 | contig 11709 bp, 12 predicted proteins | sample 5400431 | NCBI WGS metagenome assembly WNFG01 (sample SAMN13153346, study PRJNA577476) | soil metagenome | isolation source: 120 cm saprolite under Douglas fir tree site 2 hole 3 replicate 2 | place: USA:California | collected 2015-04-18
ATCCTTTTCATCGCCGACGCTATGATCGGCCAGGACGCGGTCCGCTCGGCGGGCGAGTTCCACCGGCGGCTCGGCCTGACCGGCGTCATCCTGACCAAGCTCGACGGCGATGCGCGAGGCGGCGCGGCGCTTTCGATTGGCAAGGTGACCGGAGCGCCGGTGAAGTTTGTAGGCATCGGCGAGAAGTACGACGCGCTCGAAGCGTTTTACCCCGAGCGCATTGTCTCGCGCGTGCTGGGCATGGGCGACGTGCTGACACTGATTGAGAAGGCCGAGCAGGCCGTGGACACGAAAAAGGCCGCAGAGCTCGAGCGCAAGCTGCGCCGCAACGAATTCACCCTCGAAGATTTCCGCGACCAGTTGCGCCAGCTCCGCAAAATGGGCCCGCTCGAGCAGGTTCTCGACATGCTCCCCAAGGTCGGCCCGCTCGCCAACCTTCCCAAGGACGCCCACGTGGACGAGGGGCGCCTGAAGCGCGTCGAGGCCATCATTAACTCGATGACCGGAGCCGAGCGCGACGACCATTCGATTATTGACGGCAAGCGTCGCAAGCGCATCGCCCGCGGCAGCGGCACTTCGGTGCAGGAGGTCAACCAGGTCCTGAAGCAATACATGCAGATGCGCAAAATGATCAAGCAATTCGGCCCGGCGGCGGCCAAGGGCAAGCTTCGCGGCCTGGGCAAGCTCAGCGGATTGGGCTGAGCAGCCTGTGGCGTGCTGGCCGGCTTTTCGGAACCTCCCTCGGAAGGCACTGCCATTCGCGAAATGCGCGGAAATAGGCTAGAATTAGCCTCAGGAGGAATTTCCGAGTGCTGGCTATCCGCTTGGCGAGATTTGGCAAGAAGAAGATGCCGTTTTACCGTGTCGTGGTGATCGACAAGCGCCGGCCGCGCAACGGCCGGACCGTGGAAGTGGTGGGGACTTACGACCCGCTGAAGAAGCCCGCAGAGGTAAAACTCAACGCCGAGCGGATCAAGTACTGGCTCGGGTGCGGAGCGCAGCCCAGCGACACCGTCCGCAGCTTCCTCCGCAACCAGAAGATCGCCTAGGGCGCGTATTCGCCCCGTAGCTCGGCGAACGAGCCCCGCGAGCTCCGGGACACGCACAAGTGAGACTTCCTGCTGATACCAGTGGAGGTGGACGATGAAAGAGCTGGTAGAGGCGATTGCGAAGGCGCTCGTGGATAATCCCGATCAGGTTCAGGTTCGAGCGGTCGAGGGCGAACAGGTCACCGTGCTGGAACTGCGGGTCCACCCCAGCGACCTGGGCAAGGTGATCGGCCGGCAGGGTCGTACCGCGAAGTCCATCCGCACCATCCTCGGCGCAGCCGGGATGAAATTGAAAAAGCGCCTGACCTTGGAAATCCTCGAATAGTGCCCGCCGAAGGTTTTGCAGGAGTGACCCTGGCGCGGGTCCTGCGTCCGCACGGGCGTCGCGGCGAAGTGGCCGCGGAGATCCTCACCGACTTCCCCGAACGCTTGAAAACTCTTCGCCAGGCCTATCTCTCGGACGGCCGAAGCCCGCCGCGGCCCGTGGCCATCCGCGCCTGCTGGCTGCACAAGAACCAGGCGATCTTCCACTTCGAAGGTTGTCTCGAAATTCCCGACGCCGAGAAGCTCCGCGGGCTCGAGGTGCAGGTTCCACTCGCCGAGCGGCTGCCGCTGCCCGCAGGCCGCTACTACATCACCGATCTGGCCGGCTGCGAGGTCTGGGAGAGCCGCGGCTGGCGGCTCGGCAGCGTCCGCGAGGTGCAACGGATCGGCGAAGAGGTCCCCGGAACGCCGCTGCTGGTCGTGGATACCCCTGACGGCGAACTGCTGGTGCCGCTTGCCGAGGAAATCTGCACGCGCATCGACACCACGGCGCGACGCATCGAAGTCGTCCTGCCCGAGGGTCTCCGCGAGCTGAACCGCGAGACATGAAGCGGCCCGGCTCTTCCGGCCGGCCCTAGCAACAGAGCGAAGGAACTTGGTGTACGGTAGGACCGCAGCATGCTGCGCTCCTACCAGAACGGTCCATCGGTTAGAATTGGCTGCGCATGCGCTTTGACGTCATCACGATATTCCCGGAGTTCTTCGACGGGCCGCTCGACTACGGCATCGTCCGCCGCGCCCGCGAAGCCGGGCTGCTCGAGGTCGAGGTGCACGACCTGCGCGAGTCCACGCACGATCGCCACCGCACGGTGGACGACCGGCCGTTCGGTGGCGGCGAGGGCATGGTGCTGAAGCCCGAGCCGCTTTTTGAGGCGGCCGAAACGTTGCTGGGCGGCGCGCCCGCGCCGGTCTCGACGGCAGTTGTGCTGCTCTCCGCCTCAGGCAAACTTTTTCGCCAGGAGACGGCGCGACGCTTCGCGGGGTTCGAGCATATTGTGCTGCTCTGTGGCCGATACGAGGGCGTGGACGAGCGCGTGGCCGAGCACCTGGCCACCGAGGAGGTCGCCGTCGGCGATTTTGTGCTCTCGGGCGGCGAGCTGCCCGCGGCGATGATTGTGGATGCAGTGACTCGCCTGCTGCCCGGGGCGCTTGGTAACGAAGCTTCGGCGGTGCACGAGTCGTTCAGCGAGATGGAGAGAGCTCAGCCCTCGGTGACCCGTCATCCGCTGACACCTCCCGACCAGGTTACGCAGGCCCGGGGGCAGCGGGGGCCACATACCGGTCACGAGCCACAATTCACGAGTTACTGCATCCTGGACTATCCGCACTACACCCGGCCGGCGGAATTTCGCGGTTGGCAGGTGCCGGAGGTGCTGATGGGCGGCAACCACGAGCAGATTCGTCGCTGGCGCCGCAAAATGGCGCTTGCGAAGACGCTGCGCAACCGCCCTGAGTTGCTGGCTGGCGCAGCCCTCACCGAAGAAGATGCCGCCCTGCTTGACGAGCTGCACGGCCAGAGTCAAACCCGCTCGGCGGCCACTCCAGAAAAGGCTAAACACAGAGGACACGGGGGCACCGGGCGCACAAAGAAATAGAAGACAATGAAATTGCATCACCCGGCTATTTTGGGGGTTTCTCCACACCTCTTCCCCGTGACCCTCTGTGCTCTGTGTGCTGAGTTTTTCTCCCGACCGGCGAATCCAATGCGCGAAACCGACTAGTGGGCTAAGCCCACTACGCGAAACCGAATCCACTTGACAGCGGGGCTATGCCGCCGCTATCTTTGGGGTTCCCATTGGGGAGAGTTTCCTTATCGTGAAGCCGAGCAGTACAAACCGGGTGAGTTCCAAGGCCGCTCCTGCAGGCGCGTGCATGTGTCTCTGTATGTGTATGTGTCGCTCGACGAGCGGACGCGGAGGTCCTTCGGTTTAAATAAGTCTTAAATCAGAAAGGATTCCGAGGCCGCTCAAACCTGAGCGGCCTTTTTGTTTTTGGGGAGGAAAAAACATGAAAAAGCCCGCGCGCCCCATTGCCATCTACCACGAGCACCCCGACTGGTTCCGGCCGCTGTTTGCCGAGCTCGACCGCCGCGGAACTTCGTATGTCCGCATCGACGCCAGCCATCACCAGTTCGACGCCGGGTCGAAGGACGGCGAATACGCGCTGCTGTTCAATCGCATGAGCCCGTCGGCCTATCTGCGGGGAAACGTTCAGGGGATCTTTTACACGCTGCACTACCTGGCGCACCTCGAACACATCGGCGTGCGCGTCATCAACGGTTACAAGGCGTTCACCGTCGAGACGTCGAAGGCCTTGCAGCTTTCGCTGCTGGACTCGCTCGGCCTGCCCTATCCGCGGGCTCGGGTCATCAATCATGCCTCTGAGGCACCGCAGGCCGCCCGTAGCCTCCGCTTCCCCGTGGTGGTGAAGCCCAACATCGGCGGCAGCGGCGCAGGCGTACGGCGGTTCGACCGGCCCGAGGAGCTGGAGCGGGCGGCGGCCGGAGGGGGCCTCGACCTCGGCATTGACCACACCGCCCTGGTGCAGGAATTCATCCCCGCCCGCGGCGGATTCATCACGCGCGTGGAAGTGCTCGGCGGCAAGTACCTCTATGCCATCCGCGTGTTTCTCTCCGGCGAAGGCTACAACCTCTGCCCGGCCGACATCTGCCAGACCACCGACGGCGTGGAGCTGCAGCGCGCCGCCTGCCCCACCGATGCGGCGAAGTCGGGCCTCCGCGTCGAAGGGTACACCCCGCCCGTCGAGGTGATCGAGGCGGTGGAGCGGATCATGCGCGCCGCCGAAATTGACGTCGGCGGCGTCGAGTACATCGTGGACGACCGGGACGCCCGGCTGCTCTATTACGACATCAACGCGCTCTCGAATTTCGTCGCCGATGCGCCGCGGGTCATCGGCTTCGACCCGTTCGTCAAGCTCGCGGATTACCTCGAACAGGAGGCACTGTGATGCGCTACGGCTACTGGCTGCCCGTTTTTGGCGGATGGCTGCGCAACGTCGAGGACGAAAACATGGAGGCGAGCTGGGACTACGTCAGCCGCCTGGCGCGGCGCAGCGAAGAGATCGGCTTCGATGTGACCCTGATTGCCGAGCTGAACCTCAACGACATCAAAGGAGTTTCTGCGGCGTCGCTCGACGCCTGGTCCACCGCCGCAGCGCTTGCCGCGGTGACGCAACGCCTGGAACTGATGGTGGCGGTGCGCCCGACCTTCCACCTGCCTGCGCTGCTCGCCAAGCAAGCGGCCAACATTGACCGGATCAGCGGCGGGCGGCTCTCGCTGAATGTGGTCTCGTCGTGGTGGGCCGACGAAGCCCGGAAATACGGCGTGGCGTTCGAGCAGCACGACGACCGCTACGCCCGCACCGCCGAGTGGCTCACGGTGCTGGACGGCGTGTGGTCTCAGGACCAGTTCTCTTTTTCCGGGAATTACTACCGCGTCGAGGAGAACGTTCTGCAGCCCAAGCCGGTGTCGTGCCCGCGGCCGACGATCTATGCCGGCGGCGAGTCGGAAGCCGCCAAAGAATTGATCGCGCGCCGCTGCGACGCCTACTTGATGCACGGCGATCCGCCCGGCAAGATCCGCGAACGCATCGCCGACGTCTCGGCGCGGCGTGCGCGCTGGGGCTTGCCCCCGATGAAGTTCGGCGTGGCCGGGTTTGTCATCGTCCGCAACACGGAAGAGGAGGCCCGGGCCGAGCTCCAGCGGATCACCGACGTCAAACAGAACGCCGCGGGATATCAGAATTACCAGCAGTGGCTCGCAGGGACACAGCTCGAGCAGCGCGTATCGCTCGAGGATTACTCGGTGTCGAACCGCGGCCTGCGCGCAGGCCTGGTGGGCACGCCGGAACAGGTGGCCGAGCGGATCGCCGAATTCGAGGCCGCCGGGGTGGAGCTCCTCCTGCTGCAGTTCAGCCCCCAGCACGAGGAGATGGAACGCTTCGCCGACGCCGTCATCCGGCGCGATAGCTCGGTCGCCTCGGCGGTCTGACCCGCCGGGGAGTAGAAAAAACTTCGATTCACCGCAGCGGCACTGAGCACGCCAAGAAGGCGCACTGAGTCTCTGTGTACCACTGCGCGCTCTTTGTTGAATCTCTTCTCGGAATTCGCTACAATTGCAGTTTGCCCTTGATGCGCTGGCCCCACCTGAGCGGGTCTGCCGGGATCATCTGTCATGAATCGAGTGGTCGAAAAACTCCAGCAGGCGCAAGTGCGAAAAGACCTCCCCGAGTTCCGTCCGGGCGATACCGTGCGGGTCCACGTGCGTCTGAAGGAAGTCGAAGGGGAAAAAGAGCGAATCCAGCCGTTTGAGGGCGTGGTGATCAGCAAGCGCGGCCGGCTCGCAGGGGCGAGCTTCACCGTGCGGCGCGTCAGTTTCGGTATCGGCATCGAGCGCATTTTTCCGGTGAACTCGCCGACCATCAGCTCGGTCGAAGTAGTCAACCAGGGCCGCGTGCGCCGCGCCAAGCTCTACTACCTCCGCGGGCGCAAGGGCAAGGCGGCACGCATCAAGCGCGCCGCGCGCATCGAGCTGCCTGCCACACCGCCTGAGGTTCCTACCCCCGAATAATAGGAAAAGCTCTCAGCCCGTCAGGTTTCAGCTTTCAGTAGCCCACTTGACGCAGATTGGTCTTCGTCTGCGTGTAAATCTGTGTGCACTTGCCGCGAGCCCGCCGCGGCGGTCAGCGGTCTGTGGCCCCAATCGCCATTGCGCGGTGTGATAGAATCCGCCCCCGATGGCGCGGCTGTGCTGTTCCCGCTACGAACGCGAGGCGCGCAAGCGCGGCTGGATGCGCATCGCCGGGCTGGATGAAGCGGGGCGCGGGTCGCTGTTCGGCCCGGTGGTGGCGGCGGCGGTGATCCTGAACCCCAAGCGGCGCATCGTCGGCCTGGACGACTCCAAAAAACTCACCCCCGAGCGCCGCGCCGTGCTTGCCCGGCGCATCTGCGAGCACGCTCTGGCCTGGGGCGTCGCCGAGGTGGACGCCCAGCGCATCGACGCCTGGAACATCTATCAGGCCAGCCGCCAGGCCATGGCCGCAGCCCTGGCGCAGCTCGCCATCCCGCCGGATTACCTGCTGATTGACGCCCTGCGGCTCGACGTGCCCATCGAGCAGAAACCCCTGATCAAGGGTGACGCGCGCTCGGTTTCGATTGCCGCAGCGTCCATCCTCGCCAAGGTGGCCCGCGACCGCGCCATGGAGGAGTGGGACAAGGTCTATCCGCAGTACGGCCTGGCGCGCAACAAAGGCTATTCGACGCCCGACCACATGGAAGCGCTGCGCATCTTTGGGCCCACGTCGCTGCACCGGTACTCCTTTGCGCCGGTGCGCGAGGCCTCCTGCTGGGCCGCCGGCGCCACGCAGGAGCCCCTGCCGCTCGATCGCCCGTCTTCGGTCGCCCCGCCGCGGGTTGTGTAGCCTGCCCCTTCCGCGCCTGCCTCTGCCCCCCTTTAGCGCCATTGCATCTTTGAATCTCATCGCTGCGCGTTGCGTTGACTGGCCTATCGGCGCGTGCTAGCGTGAATTCTGCTTCCGCTTGGCCTGCCGTTCGATGGCCTCCGCTGGGGCAGTTTGCTGCCTGGAACTGCGGCCGTGGTTTCCGCGGGCATGACCGGGCAAGCCTTCGTACGCGGCACCGATGCGAGCCGAGCGCTCCCCTCGCGAGGAAGCCGAGCAACGAGCCGTTGATGGCCTATAACAAGACCAAACTCATCGAAGCCGCCCAGAAGTATCTAAACCAGGGAAAGATCGCCCAGGCCATCGGCGAATACCAGCAGATCCTCCGCCAGGATTCCAAAGACCAGATCACCTTGATGACCATCGGCGACCTGTTCGTGCGCCTGGGTGAAACCTTCCAGGCGCTTGAATACTTCGAGCGCCTCGCGCAGGCTTACCTAAACGAGGGGTTCATTACCAAGGCCATCGCCATCTATAAGAAAATCGCCAAGCTGGCGCCGGAAGAGACCAAGCCGCTCGAGCGACTGGCTGAGCTCTACGTTCAGCAGGGCGTGATGAGTGAGGCCCGGCCGATCTACGTGCAGCTCGCCGAGGTGCACCTGAAGTCCCACCGCCACGCGCAGGCGGTCGCGCTGCTGCGCAAGCTGCTCGAGGCCGAGCCCGATAATCTGCGCGTGCGCACGCGCCTGGCCGACCTCTACGCCGCCATCGGGCAGGGGCACGAAGCTGCCGAGGCCTATCTGGGCGCGGCGCAGCTTCTGTTCGAGCGCGGCGAACATGCCGAGGCCGAGAAGCTCGCCGAGCGCGCGCTCAAGATCGAGTCCGGTCATCCCGGCGCGGTGACGCTCACGGCGCGGGCGATGGCTGCCGGCGGCAAGCGCTCTGAGGCGACCTCGCTGCTGGAAACCCTGCAGGACCTGGATTCCGGCTCATCGGCAACCATCTTGCTCGTCGAGCAGTACCTGCAAAACGGCCAGCTGGAGCCCGCCGTGGCCCTGGCCCGCAAGGTGTTCGAGCGGCACCCTAAGAACTATGAGCTGACCTACAAGGTGGGTGCGGCGTTGCTGGACGCAGGAGAACTTGACCGGGCGCTCGAGCTGCTCGAGCAGGTCCGCCAGCCTATGACCGAAGCCGGCGACCACGAACGTCTCAGCCAGGCCCTGATCGCCGCGGCCGAGCGCTTGCCGGGGCGCCTGGAGCCGCGGGAGTGGCTTGTGGACCTTTATAGTCAGGCCAGCGATACGTTCCGGTTGCCGGATGCGCTGGCCCAGCTCGCCGAGGCGGCCGCGGCTTCCGGGCAATTCGATCGTGCAAAACAAGCCTACGAACAACTTCTCGAGCGAAACCCCGATGACGAATCCGCCAGGCGGCGTCTGAATCAGGTGCGCACCCAGATCGGGCTCGAACCGCTTCCAGAGATCGGGTGGAAACGACCGGAAGCCCCGAGCCGGCCTCTCGGGGAGCCGCTCGTCGCGGCCAAACCTGGCCCAACGGCGCCCGAGTCGGCGCTCGACGAGGAAACGCAGAGCTTTATCAATCAGTCTCTCACCGACGTCGACCTGTTCTCCAGCTACGGCCTGACGCAGAAGGCCATTGATCTACTCGAACACATGCTCGAGCGCGCTCCGCGCCATACGGTCACGCTCGAAAAGCTGCTGGACCTCTACCTCGGCGCCGGAAACGACCGGCGCACCGCCGAGCTCGCCGCGCAACTTGAGCAGATCCACCTCGAGCGCGGCGACCTCCAGGGTGCCAGGCGATTCTCCGAACTTCGCCGCCGCTTCCAGCGCGCCGCCGGGCTGACGGCCGAAGAGCTGCCGTCCCCGAAGCCTCAGCAGGCGCCGGAGGAGTTCGTCGTGCCCACGGTCGAGGCAGAGCTGGTGCCGCAAGCCGAAAGCCAGCCGGCGCTCGAAGTCACCGCAGTGCCCCTCGGAGAGCCCTTGATCCACGAGGTGGACCTCTCCGAAGAGTGGGCCAGACTCTCGCATCAGGTGGAGGAGCCGTTGCCCGCGCCTCCGCCGGCAGCTCCGCAGCCCGACTTGCGAGCCGCAGCGCCGCCCGAGCCTGCCCCGGCGGTTCCAGCGCCTGCGGAGCAGCCCGCCCCCGAATACGAGCTTGAACTGCAACCCGTCCCGACTGAAATCCCGTCAGCGCCAGAGCCGGCAGAACCCGCCGCACAGCCCGCTGCTGCGGCGATGATGGCGGACCAGTTCCTCGCCGAGCTGTCCGCGGAATTCGAGGGGCTGGTGCCGAACCTCATGGCCCCCATCGCAGCAGGGAAGCCTGCTGATGCCGGGCCGCTTCCGGCATCGGTTGGCCTCGCCACACCCGAACGCCAGTCCGCCGCCAGCGAAACCAGCGAGCCGTTGCGTGAGGTCTTCGAGGAGTTCCGCGCCGAGATGGGTGAAATGGGCGCCGAAGAAGAAGACCTGGAGACGCACTACAATCTGGGCATCGCCTACCGCGAGATGGGCCTGCTTGAGGAAGCCATAGGCGAGTTCCAGAAAGTGGCCAAGGCCAACGACAAGGGCCGGGCGTTCCGCTACGCAATGCAATGCTGTACACTGCTGGGGCTGGCGTTCATGGAAAAGGGACAGGCGAGTATCGCTGTGCTGTGGTACGAGCGCGCGCTGCAGACCCCGGGTCTAGATCAGGAGTCCATTCTGGCGCTGCGTTACGACTTGGGCATCGCGCAGGAGGTGGCCGGCGACCAGGCGGCTGCGCTGAAGAGCTTCTCCCAAGTGTACGGCATGAACATCGACTACCGCGATGTCGCCGAACGCATCGCCGCGCTGGGGAAGCAGCTTTGATTCCCGCGCGCACATGAACCGCTTCCTGCGGGTGGTGCTCATCCTGCTGTGCTTCGAGTTGGGCGTGCTGCTGGTTTTCATCCCCTGGTCGTACGCCTGGGAACGCAACTTCATCCTCAACCGCTATCCGGCGCTGATCCCTTTCCTGCTGAATCCTTCGGTGCGCGGCGTCATCACCGGGCTGGGCCTGCTCGATATCGTCGTGGCCGCCGGGATGATCTGGCGCCGGCGCCCGGCAACCGTTGCCACGCGAAACTAAGCCGATCCTCTGCTACGTCACCGATCGGGCGGCGCTGCACGCACTTCCGCAAGGGGTTGCAGGCGCGCCGGTCGCCGACGACCTTCCGGGCGTCATCCGCCGCGCTGTCACCGCCGGCGTCGATTGGATCCAGCTCCGCGAAAAAGATCTTCCGGCGCACGCGCTGGTCGAGCTGGCTCGCGGGGCGGTTGCCGCGGCGCACGGCAGCGGCACGCGCATCCTGATCAATGACCGGCTCGACGTGGCGCTGGCCGCCGGCGCTGCGGGCGTGCACCTCGGCGAGGAATCGCTGCCGGTCGCAGAAGTGGTGCGTTGGCGCCGGACGGCCGGACAGCAGGCCGGTACCTTTCTGGTGGGAGTTTCGTGCCATTCGGGGGCCGCGGCGGTCGAGGCCGAACATCGCGGCGCCGACTATCTCATCTTCGGCCCGGTCTTCGCGACGCCTTCGAAGGCGGCGTTCGGCCCGCCGCAGGGACTCGACCGGCTCGCCGAGGTATGCCGGAGCGTGCGCATCCCGGTTCTGGCCATCGGCGGAGTAGCCCTGGAAAACGCCTCGGCCTGCCTGGCCGCGGGCGCTGCCGGGCTCGCTGCCATTCGGCTTTTTCAGGAATCCGCCGAACTTGTTGCGGCTGTGGCGCAGCTCCGCACCAAGTTTTAGGGCCGCGTACACCGCGGCTTGCCGCGGCGCATGAAGGTCGCGTTTAGCAGGAACGGCAAGCGTCAACAGACATAGGTCGGCGCTATAATGTGTCCGGCACCCAATCCGGATTCGCGGGCGTATCGGGGTATCCATGCGCCAGGAAGGGGCGGAGCTCGATGCTGCGTAGAGGTATGTTTTTCATTCTCCTGGTGCTGTTGGTGGTCGCGGCCGGCCTCACCTTTGTCGCCTACCAATTCAATCTCAGCGCGCTCAACGAGCCCGGGCGAACCGAAACCTACCTGGCCACCAAGGCCAAGCTCTGGCTCGTCGGCAGGAGCGCCCGGGGACCTCTGCCGCCGGCGCCACCGAGCGACAGCTCGAGCGGGGCTCTCGGCGAGATGGATTTTATGGAGAACTGCGCGGCCTGTCATGGCAAGGACGGGCGCAAGCCGACCGACATCGGCCGCTGGATGTACCCGCGCTCGCTCGACCTGGGCTCACCTGAAGTGCAGCAGTGGTCCGACGCCGAACTTTTCTGGATCATCAAGAACGGCATTCGCCTGAGTGGCATGCCCGGCTTCGGCAAAATTCACTCCGACGTAGAGATCTGGCATCTGGTGCAGTACATCCGCAGCCTGAGGGCACCGCCGAAGCGTTGACCCGCGGATGATTCCGTCTCGCCGAACTACGCGCCCAGCCAGCGGCCCGCCGGTTGCCAGCTCTCCGTGTTGTCGCAGATCACCTTTATTGTCGCCGTGATCGGAATGGCGAGGATCAGTCCCATCGCGCCCCACAGCCAGCCCCAGAACAGCAGCGCGACGGTCACCGCCAGGGCGTTCAGGTGGACACGTTTCCCCACCAGCGCCGGCATCAGCACGTTGATGGCAAGCAGATGGAAGAAACTCAGCATGCCGGCCACGCCGAGAAACGGTGCAATATGCTTCCACTGGCTCAGGCCGATGACAAACGGGGGCATCCACGCCAGCATCGCTCCCAAGTAGGGCACCAGGTTGAGCAGGCCGGAGACCACGCCGGCCAGGAAGGGGTATTCGAGGCCGATCATCCAGAGAAACGCCCAGCTCGCCAGCTCCAGGATAACCGCCACGAACACATTGCCCACCACATAGCCTCGCAGCATCGCGCTCACTT
>WNFG01007329.1_pt1 | contig 11705 bp, 11 predicted proteins | sample 5400431 | NCBI WGS metagenome assembly WNFG01 (sample SAMN13153346, study PRJNA577476) | soil metagenome | isolation source: 120 cm saprolite under Douglas fir tree site 2 hole 3 replicate 2 | place: USA:California | collected 2015-04-18
CCGGAGCCATCGCCGGCGCCTTGCCGGCAAAGCGGGCCTGCCTGTCGGCGGCGAAGAGCGCCAACAATTCCGGCATCCGGTCCTCGGCGACCGCCCGATGCACATTGCGATAGCCGCTGACCACAGGCACCTGCGAGACGACGCATTTCACGCGCTTGTCGATCGCAGCTACCTGCAGCACATGCCCGCCGGTGTAGCTGGTGCCCCAGATGCCGATGCGGTTCTTATCGACCTCGGGCAGGCTGCTGGCATAGGTGATCGCGTGCCGGTAGTCGCGGATTTGGTTGTAGGGGTCGACCTCAAGCCGGGGCTGACCGTCGCTGTCTCCGAAATTGCGGTTATCGTAGATGAGGACGGCGAAGTCGTCCTTGACGAAGACCTCGGCATACTTGTCGAGGAACATCTCCTTGGTGCACGAGAAGCCGTGCGCCATGACGATCGTGGGAACCGGCTTCTTCGCGCCGTCCGGCACGTAGAACCATCCACGAAGAGTTAAGCCTTCCGCATTGAATTCGATATCGCGTCGCATTGGTTTGCTCCATTTGCGTGGTTGCCAAAACCGTCATTAATGGATGCATCGCTGGCAAACCACTAATTACCGTTCGGCAGTTAACGTAACTCGCAGCACAGAGGCCTGTCAAGCTATTTACCATTCGGTCATTAACTTTTTCGTGACCTGATCCTGGAATGCACAAAAGCCCCGGACGCCGCCGGGGCTTTCTTGTTAGGAGGCGACCTCGCATTTTACATCTGGCTTTATTCGGACGATGATATTGGGCCCGGGTTCAAGGACCTCCAAGCCTCGTTCCAGCCGTCGCTCTCAGTATTCGAAAGCTCTTCCAAATGATCTTCCTCGGGACTGGGCATTGATGATCGCGATCGCGCGCGCGGCCCTAGTTCGCGCTTCAGCAGGTCACGACGAAGACTGGGCATCAATCAGGCCAGCACGCACCGGCGAGTCGCCTCAGGTTGCCGCAGCAGTTATTTCTCTCGATCTACCTTCGCTGAAGCGCTCCAGCCACACCAATGCCACGGCCGACAGGAAGGCAGGCTCTGGATCAACAGGATTGTAGCGAACAGGTCGGCTTCGAGGACCCGGTAAAAGTTTGTCGCATAGACGATGATGCTGCCAGCGACCAGCAGCGCGCCGAGCACCGCTTCCGGCATCGCCATGATGAGGGTGCGGACTATAGCGCCCGTACCTTTGCGGGTGCGATGGAAGTAGTTCTGCTCGCTGGCGGCACGGCTTGAAAGGCTGCACTCGCTACCGTCCACTGAACGGACATGAACACCACCATTGCGCTCAGCATCTGCCAGTAGGGGCAGCGACGCGCAACCAGTATAAACAAGCAAAATGGACGAGCGACACAGGGAATGCACTGAAGATCGGCAGGGTGAGCAGTGGATCCGGGACGGCGACGATCTTGAAAGCACCGAACGGCACCCAGATCAGATTGCGCAGCGCCGCCGCGACGGCAATGATTTCGGCCCCGAACCAGTTCAGCCAGCCGAAAGCGAATTCTCGCTTATGGTCATGGTCGAGCAGGCTCGTGCCTGGCAGGAAATGCCGCCAGTGCTTCTTCGCGATCTGCGCCGCGCCGCCAGCCCAGCGCGACCGCTGGGTCATGCAATCCCCAGCCATAGCGGCGGTTGGTGTAGTGAGCACGCCTGGGCGCGCGTATGATTCGCGCATACACGCAGAACATAGGGATCGACATCACGGAGTCGCACTGAGAATGAACCCAGCGCCGCGGACATTGCGAATCATCGGGGCTTCATTTGGTCCGTTGACCTTGCGACGCAGGTGACCCATGTGCACATCGACAAGGTTTGTTTCAGGAAGGAATTTGTAGTGCCATACGTCTTGTAAGAGTTTTGCGCGCGTCAGCAATTTGCCACCCCGTTGCATCATGTATTTGAGTAGACGGAACTCGCTTGGCAGCAAATCGATCGGCCGGTCGCCACGCTTCGCAGTTCGATTGATGAGATCAAGCTCCAGCGATCCTACGCGCAGCATCGTCTCACGCGGCTCGGCTGGCGACCGAACCGACGACTCGATGCTCGAATCTATTTCAGCTATCGCGAGTGGTCGTCTCGATTGTTCGTCGCTTCGCAGGGATGCCCGGTACATCCGGTCAACAATCTTCTCAAGTGCACTCGACAGCAGCGAATGAATGACGCCTTCCAGGCCGCTAAGCGCCGCTGCAGCCAGTGCTTCAGTCCGCAAAGTTCGTGGGCTCGGCGTGATCGAAACAGTGATCGGACGCTTTGCTGGTTTAGTGGACGAAGTTATGCGACGTATAGAGACCGATCTCGACCCCGCAGCCGTTGAAGTAGCGGACATGGATTCTCGAGGAATGGTTGTAGAGTTGGCCATGCTAGATTCTCCTGAATTCGCTGGTCCGAGCGGCTACGCCGCAGTTCAGAGCGCAGCTACAAAGACCTCAATTGGCAGCGGGTGATCGATCACATAGTTGCCGAAATTTGGATTGTGACCGTCCGGCTGGGCACGTTGGTCTGCTCCCCTCGCGCGCGCCAACAGCGTATAGCGGCCCGGCACAGCCGTGCCGGACCAGTTCTCGGTTTTCATATCCATCACAGAGTTCTCTTGTCGCCGCATTCGCTTGGGCCATGGTCCGTCATGCAGGCGGCACTCCAAGGCGGAGCCGCGACCTCGCGGCCCACGATCTCATTTGCCCGCGGCAGAGCGCTGGTTTCCTTCGTTCGCGCCTGAGCCGTAGCTGACATCGCGAGTGACGGTATGAGCAGCAGCGCTGCAAGAAAGTATTTCATCTTCTTCGCGCCGTCCCGCACGTAGAACCATCCACGAAGAGTTAAGCCTTCCGCATTGAATTCGATATCGCGTCGCATTGGTTTGCTCCATTTGCGTGGTTGCCAAAACGGTCATTAATGGATGCATCACTGGCAACCACTAATGACCGTTCGGCAATTAACGTAACTCGCAGTACAAAGGTCTGTCAAGCTATTTACCACTCGGTAAATAACTTTTTCGTGACCTGATCCGCGGCGAGGAGTAGACGGACGTTTAATCCACGCAATCGGGCAAATTTAATTGCCATATGGTAATCAATAGAGTTATCCTGATCTTGTAACTCGAATGCATGGTGTGGATGCGATGGCAAAACGAACACATACTTCGGTGAAGCGAGCCAACCGCGGGACTGCTTCGGAAGAAAACTCGGCTCCCGAACAGCGCCGACGCCGGCTGGAGCCGGAAGATCGCGAACGTGAAATTATCGATGGTGCAATCGCCTTTTTTGCCGAAGTCGGTTTCGACGGCGGCCTTCGCGATCTCGCGAAGCGCCTTGGCATCACGCACCAGAATGTCTTTCGCTATTTTCCCACCAAGGAAGCTCTGATCGAACGAGTCTACAAGGAGGTCTATCTCAGCCGGTGGCAACCGGAATGGGAGATCATCTTGCACGACGCTTCACAGCCGCTTGAGAGCCGTCTGGTCACTTTCTATGACTCATATTTCCCGATGATCTATCGATACGACTGGGTTCGCATCTTCGTCTTCGCCGGCCTCAGGGGCGTCAGCATTACGCAGCGTTACCTCAATCTGATTCAGAAGAAAGTTGTCGAGCCGCTGGGTTTCGACTTGCGACGTCTCGCCGGATTGGAGGAGCATCCTGACCGCGCGCTCTCGGCCGGCGAACTGGAAATTGCCTGGAGCCTTCACGGCGATCTCCTCTACCTCGCAATTCGCCGCTGGGTTTACAATATGAAGGCGCCCCAAGACGTTCGCCCCTTCATCAGGGGAGCCGTCATCCGCTTCCTTGAAGGCGCCCCCGCCGCCATGCGGGCACTGGAACAACATCGTGAAGAAATCGCGCAGGGCACGGAGCGGATCGAACCGAAGTAAGCGTCCGCTCCAAGTTTCGAGATGCTGCCCGGGAGCGTAATCCGACGATCATCTCCCGCTCCCGCTCTGACAGCGGTACCTTGTCGCTGTCGGGATATTGTTGGTGATGCCGAGCCGCGGGTCGAAGCCAAGTCCGACAACCTCGCATCTTAACGGGCCAGATAGCCGCCCGGAGAGCAAGTATTGCCTCCATGACATCGTGCTGGACCGGCTGACATATTAATTACCGATCGGCCATTAAGTATTGACAAGGCGGAATGCTCGTGCCATTTTAGTTACCGGTCGGTAATTAGTGAGCGCATGTCGCATTGTTCGAAATGGTCCAATCGGAGGCTACCGTGAACCCCGCTTCATCGACATTCCAGGAAATGGCGGCAAAGGCAGTCGAAGAACCCGAGCGCGAGCTCCGGACCACGAAGGAACGACCGAGTGCAGGTAAGGCTACCGCGCGCCGCAAGCGACGCGCGACACTGCGCGTCCTGCGCTTGGCCTCGCCACCGTCGGGGCGCTCGGCGGCCTTGATCTGTCTTCTTGCTGCGCTTTGCACGGGCGCCACCGTCCTTCTCGCCGGCCGCAGCGCCGGCCTGACGGTCGGCACCAAAAGCCAGACGACCGACGACGCCTATGTTCGCGCGGACCAGATCACGATCTCGTCCCATATCGCGGGTTACGTCGAATCGGTGCCTGTCCGAGACAATGAAAGGGTCGTGAAAGGCCAGACCATTGCGACCATCCGGGACGATGATTATCAAGCCCGCCTGTCATCTGCCGAAGCTGACGTGAAGACCGCCCAATCGGCTGTCGATATTCTTGTCGCGCAGGCATCCCTACAGAACTCGCGGATCGCCGGCGCCGAGGCCAGCGTAAAAGCGACGGAAGCTGATCTTACGCAGGAGCGGCTTGAGCTTGCGCGCCAGACGACGCTAGTCGGCACGGCGGACAGCCCCCGACGGAATCTCGAAACAGCGCAAGCGGCCGAAGGACGCCTGACCGCCCAGCGCGATGAGAAGCTGGCCGATGTCGCGGTTGCGCGACAGACGCTGGAGGTTCTGCAGCACCAGATATCGCAGGCCAAGCAGACGGTGGCAGCGAAGCAGGCTGCCCTGGATCTGGCACGTATTGAACTTGGCTACACCCGCATCGTCAGTCCTGTGGACGGACAACTGTCCGCCCGGATCGCGCTTTCCAGCGAGTATGTGACCCCCGGAACGCAGATCGGCCTCGTCGTGCCGCTACCGAATGTCTGGGTAGTCGCCAATTTCCGCGAAGTTCAGATTGCCCATATGCAGCCGGGGCAGGCGGCGAGCGTCACGGTCGACAGCGTGCCGGGCCGGACGTTCCAGGGCACAGTCGACAGTTTCGGGCCGGTGTCCGGCGCCTTGCAGGCGCTGCTTCCGCCCGACAACGCCACCGGGAACTTCACCAAGATTGCCCAAAGATTTGCGGTCAAGATTCTTCTCTCCTCCGATCAGCCCGGCCTCGACCGTCTCCGTCCAGGCATGTCGGTGATCGCGACAGTGAGGACGACATCGGAGACACAAGATCGGAGTCAGACGCAATGATCGTGGATATTCTCGAACGCCTACGATCGACGAACGTGTTGGCGAGCATCTCGGCATTCTCCGCAGCCTGGATGGTCATGATGGCGACGCGGTATTTCTCACTCTCGGCCGGAGACATCAGTGGCGGTATCGGCATCGGCTCCGATGACGGATCGTGGCTGCCGACGGCCTACAGCATCTGCGAGCCGATCGGTGTCGTCTTGGGATGCTGGCTCGCTCTCGGTCTTGCGTTGCGTCAGGTTATGCTCGTCTCGATCGCGCTGTTCGTGTTTGCATCGCTCCTGCCGGTGTGCGCTCCGGGATTCCCGGCTCTCATCCTGTCGCGTGCCTTGGAAGGCCTTGCGGCCGGCGCTATCTTGCCCTTGTCATTCCTTACCCAGCTTCGCGCATTCGGTCCGGCGCGGCGTGCGCTCGCGATTGCCCTTTACGCCTCATCGACCACGATGGGTCCCCAAGCTGCCGGTTTGATCGACGCGTGGATCGTTGCATGTTTCGGCTGGACCGCCGTCTTTTGGGCCAGCGTCGTCCCGGGTATCGTTTCTCTAGCGACGGGTTTTGCCGGCTTCTGGAAGGATTCCTTTCGGTGGCGGCCGCTGATCGACGCGGATCTGGCGGGCCTCCTGACCCTGGCAACCGCGCTGGGACTGCTCGCGTGCGGCGTCAGCCAAGGCGATAGGCTGCGGTGGCTTCAGTCGCCGGCCACACTGATCCTCTTCGCCGCGTCCGGCCTGTCCTTCGTTCTTTTCTTTGCGCATGAATGGCATGGCATCCGCCACCCCGTAGTGTCCGTCAGTCTGACACGCCGCTGGAATCTTGCGCTCGGCATCATCTGCACGCTACCGCTGCAGTTCGCCACGGTCTTCTCGGGCGCGATAGTGCCCAATGCCCTGACCGATCTGCAGGGATACCGGCCGGAGCAGATCGCGCCTGCGCTGACGGCGGCACTGTGGCCGCAGTGCCTGTCCTACGCGACCTGCGTCGCGATTCTGCATTTCCGTCTGATCGATACGCGCGCGGTATTGGTGGCTGGCCTGTCCATCGTCGCGATCGGCTGCTTCTACGACATGCCGATCACAAGCGATTGGATCGTGGCCAACTTCAACGTCGGCCAGATAACTCAGGGACTCGGGCTGCCGCTAATCATCGTGCCCCTGCTGTACATTTTCGTCGGAGAGGTATCGTCGCGTGAGGGCGCGCATGCTGCGAGCATCTTTAATCTGTCTCGGAGCATGTCGAGCACGATCGCGACCGCATGGGCGACGACTTCGGTCAGGCTGTACGGGCAGGACAAATATACCGAGCTTTTGTCGAATACTGGCTTCTATCCAGCGGGTCACCGCACGACAATCACGGGTATCGCCGCCCGCCTCGCGCACGTCGACCCGGATCCTATCCGGGTGCATTTGCAGGCCTTGCAGATCGTCGGAGAAACGGCCCGCCGCCAAGCCTCGGTCCTAGCGGTTTCCAGCACTCTTGCCGATCTTGGTTGGTTCCTGTTCGCAAGTTGCGTCCTCGTTGTCCTAATGGCCGAATTAGGTACCGGCTTTCCCGGGCGGAAGGGAGGAACGCCTACATGAGGGCCCCAACTCCAGCCTCCCTTCGATCTCGGGCCTTCTCCGTCACGCCAGACGGTATTCACTTGAGACGATTTGGATGACCCATGCGGTCATAAGGTGGGATGCACAATTTACGCGGTCACTTCGCAATACGACACGTCGGATCAATCAAGCGGAAGGAGCCATCATGTTGGAAAAATCAAGGAAGTCCTGGCGCAAATTGGACTGTACCTTGGAATCGAGATTCGGGGATGGCCGGACTTCTCTGATGAGATCGCTATCTCCGTCACATCTCACCCGGATTACAGAAGCGCGCAGCCTGACTCTGTTACATCGATATCGATCTTAAGATCGGCTGCAGTTTTGCTGCTTTGAACGGCACCGAACGAATCCTCGCGCCGGTCGCATCAAAGACCGCATTCGAGATTGCGGAGGGAACCACGGCTGCCGTCGGTTCGCCGGCACCCCACGGCTTCTCCGTTGGACGATCGATCAATTCAATGACGATTTCCGGAAGTTCAGGGAATGTCAGGATCGGATAGCTTGCCCAATCGAGGCTGGTCACCATGCTTCGATCAAATGTGACCTCTTCCTTCAGAGTGCGGCTGACGGTCTGGATAACATTCCCTTCGATCTGCGCCTGAACTCCTTTCGGATTGATGATCTGTCCGCAATCATGAACAACATAGACCCTGGTCACCCGGACACCACCTACCGTCCGGTCGACTTCTACTTCGACGACGACGCCAACATAGGTGCGCACCAATTCGTATTTGACGTAACTAACGCCGCGTCCCTTCACGATATTACCGGAGATGTTCTTCTGGGGCGACGGCCGCTTCTGCCAGTTCGACAGTTTTGCGAGATGATCCAATAGATCGAGTCCGCGCTTATCGGCAGGGTCGGTATATTTGACACGAAATTCAAGGGGGTCCGCGTTTGCGGCCGCTGCAATCTCGTCGAGGAAGCATTCATTGGCGAAAGTGTTCTGCATCCGCCCTGGCGTCCTGATCCAGGAGGGGCGCAACGGTGTCGTCTCGAGGCGATGGCAAACCGTTCTGATATTCGGGAATTTGTAGCCAATCGCGGAATCGCCAATGATCCCGCCCGGTGACAATAAACCATCGACAGGCTTGTCACTCAGCGTTGCGGCCACGAGATCGACGTTGCCTGCCGCCCCCTGCGGAAGGAAGAATTCGGATTCCCACGCCATGACGTTTCCCGATGCATCGAGGCTGGCACGCAGGTCGATCAATGTCGGCGGTCCTTTTGGGTCCCACCCATGTTCATCTGCTCGCGACCATTGCACGCGCACGGGCTTACCGACGGCTTTTGCCAGCAATGCGGCATCGGCCGCCGCGTCCTCGTGACCGTTGCGACCATAGCAGCCCGCGCCGTCCACATAAATGCAGCGGACATCGTCAAGCGCCATCGAAAACATCTTGGCGAGTTGCTTGCGCAGATTGTGGGTAGCCTGCGACGCCGACCAGGATGTCAGTTTGCCGTCCTTGAACTCCGCAATTGCGCAGGACGGCCCGATCGACCCATGCGTATGGATGGCAAAATCATAGCTCGCGCTCAGCTTCTTACCGTTCGCCGCCATGGCGGCTGAAGTGTCCCCAATATTGCTGGTGACATCGTCCTTCAGAATCTTGGTCGCGCGGACATGCTCCCAAAGCTTTTTCTGTTCCGGGAGGGTCTCGGAATCCGACCAGGTTGTCCTCAGTTCCCGGGCCACGCGCACGGCAGCCCACTCGGTCTCCGTCACGACCCCAAGGAAATCGCCATCGCGCACCAGTTTGACGACACCCGGAACGTCCTTGATCGACGACTCGTCGACGCTCTGAAGCGCCGCACCGAGCGCCGGCGGACGAATCACGCTTCCATGCAGCATGCCCGGCACGCGGAAGTCATGCATGTAGGTAAATTTGCCGGTCAATTTTTTCGGAATGTCACGACGCGCGATCGGTTTGCCTACGATTTTATAGTCGGTTGGGCTTTTCAGCGGTGCTGCCGGATCGACTTTCAGCATAAAGTTTTTTCCGCCAATCAAATCCGAATAGGCGACGCTCGTGCCGCCCGCTTTTGGACCGATAACACCTTCGTTGATGGCGAGATCGTCCTTTGCCACGTTCAGGCGTTCAGCGGCTTGATCCAGCAGCGCGTTTCGGGCTGTGGCAGCCGCTTGACGAATTTGCGTGCCCCCGCTCTGGATCGACTGGCTTGCATAGGTTGGCCCCTGATCGGGCGTGAGCGCCGTATCTCCGGTCACCAGACTGACATTCGCAAGCAGCACATCGAGCTCTTCCGCGACAATCTGAGCGAGCCCAATATTGACGCCGGTTCCGAGGTCAACCTTCCCGGCGTAGAGCGTCACCATGCCCTTGTCGTCGATGGCAAGGAACGTATCGACCTGATCGAGACTTACAGCCTTTGTCGCAGCGGCGTCCTGCGCGAGCGCTTCCAGGTGCGGCGCGAGCGAAAAGGCAACCACCAGAGCGCTCGAACCTTTCAAGAGGCCGCGACGTGAGACTTGGAACGGAGCATTCATGGCGAACCTCCCTAGGCGATGGCGGCGCGTTTGATCGCGCGCATGATGGCGGTGTGCGTGCCGCAACGGCAAAGATTAGGCCGCATGTAATTGCGGATTTCATTGTCTGTCGGATTTGGCTTTGTGCGCAGCAGTGCCTGCGCGCGCATCACCATTCCGGAAATGCAGTAGCCACATTGCGCAGCTTCTTCGTCGATAAACGCCTGCTGTAGTTTGTTCGGCTTGCCATCCTCGAGCAGCCCCTCGAGCGTCGTGACCTCGCGGTCTCCCACTGCGGCGATTGGCAGGATGCACGAGAAGGTCGGACGCCCGTCGATATGAACGGTACAAGCTCCGCATTGCCCCAGGCCGCAGCCGAATCTCGGACCGTGCAATCCGACATCGTTACGCAGAACATAAAGCAGCGGGGTCGAAGGGTCGACATCGACCTCTTGCGACTTGCCATTGATCTTCAGTGAGATCGTCATGGCTGAGCCTCCTGTCTTGCTTTTGTAACTTCGGTTTTGATGTCCGCCCATTGCGGCTGATTGGTGTAGCGTGCACGAATATACTGCGTGATGTCCGCAATCTGCGTGTCGTTCAGAATATCGCCGAAGGCCGGCATATAAGGCCCGCCGCCCGTTTGGTAAGACTGAATGCCATGAAGGATGACGCGGACGGTGTTTGCTGGATCCCTCTGCTGCACAGCCGTGCTCAGCGACAACGAAAGCGCTTTTGATGGGCCGACATCGTTCCGGTCGTTGTGGCATTTCGCGCAGGCGCCCGTATAAATCGCGACGACATCCGCGGGCTGACTTTTTGCGACATTGTCGGTTATTGCGGCCGTCTTGCTATCTGGCTGCGGCGATAGACTTGCGATGTAAGTAGCGATAGCATGAACCTCGTCCTTCGAAGCCTGACCGAGATTCTTGGCGACGTCCGCCATCGGACCCGCCGCGGCACCATGAAGCTTGTGCCAGCCGGTCGACAGATATTCGGCAAGCTGATCAACGGTCCAGTGATGCGTAGTCACAAGCGACGCATTAAGCGGGGGCGCATTCCAGCCTTCGGCGGCACCGCCGGCGTAGGCGCTGCCCGTTTTTTCGCCACCAAGCGCATTGCGTGGCGTGTGACAGGATCCGCAATGTCCTAGTCCCTCGACCAGATAGCGGCCGCGATTCCATTCGGCGCTCTTGCTTGTGTCTTGTTCCAAGCTGCCCTGGCTGAGAAACAGGACCTTCCATCCGGCAATGATCGGGCGGAAGCTGAATGGGAACGAAAGCTGATTTTCAGGGATAACGTTGTGGATCGCAGGTATGCTCATCAACAACGAATACAGAGCGTGAATATCTTCGTCTGTCGCCTTGGTGAAATGATCATAGGGAAATGCGGGGTAGAGTTGCGTTCCTTTGCGATCCACGCCCTCATGCATAGCGCGACGGAACGCCTCTTCAGACCAAGTCCCGATCCCTGTTTCAAGGTCAGGCGTCAGATTACTAGCGTAGATTGTTCCGAATGGCGTCGGTAATGCCCGGCCACCTGCATAGGAGGCGCCGCCATTTTTAGTATGGCAATCGCTGCAGTTGCCAATGGCCGCGAGTTCAGCGCCCCGATCAATCGTTTTCCGATCGGAGATCGTCTGGCTCGCCGAAATCGGCGCAATGGCAGGACGCCAAGCCCAGGCCAGGCCGCCAACAGCAACAAGAACGCCCGCAGCTACCACGGCAAGACTGATGCGACGCAACCGCATATCGGTCTGCTCCGAAAACGTGGCCACCATACAGAATTATGTGGCTTGCTGATGCGGTGGCCGCTTTGTGTCAACAGTCTAGGATTAACGCTTTGTTCGGCCGCGAATTGGCGTGTCAGATCCAGTCACTTTTCAGTGATCAGCAATAACATTCCAGCCTGTTCGAACAGTGTCTATTGTCTTGTCTCAGCGACACTGAACACGTTTGACGTTCCGGTACCTGACTAACCGGGCCAACCGGACACTAAATAGTCCTTGGCCCATCGAGGCTCAGTTTCCACTCAGCCCATCTGCCCTGGCCGCCTCAAATAGATCGATGAGCTGCTGTGAGACCGCGTCCGTGCGGAGTCTGCTCTTCCCTTAACAGCGGACATTTGTGTTTGGCACGGCCGTTTTGGGCGCCAAGTGCAAACGTTACGCG
>WNFG01004515.1_pt1 | contig 11704 bp, 12 predicted proteins | sample 5400431 | NCBI WGS metagenome assembly WNFG01 (sample SAMN13153346, study PRJNA577476) | soil metagenome | isolation source: 120 cm saprolite under Douglas fir tree site 2 hole 3 replicate 2 | place: USA:California | collected 2015-04-18
TTTCCGGTGAGAAGTTTCATCTTGCCAGTTCGATCGCGGACGGCAACTCCCATGCGATCGCAATCGGGATCAGTCGCGACGACAAGATCGGCGTTTGTTTTTTTCGCGAGATCGATGCCGATCTGAAGCGCTTCCGCATTTTCCGGATTGGGCGACGCAACCGTTGGGAAATCGCCGTCGAATCGGTCCTGTTCTTCGACCACCTGAAAATTAAAGCCGAACCGCTCGAGCAACGGTTTGATAATGATTCCTCCTGTCCCGTGAATGGGAGTAAAAACAATGCGCAGAGATTTTTCTCTCTTCACCAAGTCGCGATCGAGAATCAACGTTTCCAACCGCGCCAGATAGGCCTCATCGATTTCCGATCCAATTGTCACAACTTTTCCTCGCTCGTTAGGCGCGAGCGGCTCGTAAGTTTCGCTCTTGATCGCGTTCACTTTTGCAATAATGCCACTTGCGTGCGGCTCGACGACTTGCGCGCCGTCGCTGAGATAAACTTTGTAACCGTTATCGTGCGGCGGATTGTGACTCGCTGTAATGACGACGCCGCCGTTCGCATGCAGGTGGCGTACGGCAAACGAGAGTTCCGGTGTCGAGCGCGGGCCGTCGAAGACGAAGGCATCGAAGCCATTTTCCGCAGACACCTTGGCCGTCAGCTTCGCAAATGCTTCCGAAAAGTGTCGCGGGTCATAGGCGATCACAATTTTCGGTCTACCGGCCGTGGCATCGGCATCCTTCCGATGGGACATTGGCTGGAAGCCAATGCCATAGCACTCGCGCAGGTAAGCGACAAAGCCCTGGGTCGCGCGGTTGATGTTGTAAAAATTCATTGCGTTCGTGCCGACGCATGGAAACTCAGGTGGTCCATTTAGCTCCGCGGCGCCGCGTTCCGCATGGGTCACGATTTTTCCGATCGTCCTTCCGCGCAGACCGCCGGTCCCAAAAGCAAGCGTGCGGAAGAAGCGATCGTTCAATTCATCCCAAGCGCCGGCTTGTGCCAGTTCCGTCACTGCTTTTTCGTAAAGAAGAGACGGGGTTCCTTCCAGCAAGGCGTAGATGTTTTTCGCCGCCAGCTCCAGCAATTGCCCAGCTTTGACCGCGGTCTCAATTTTAGAACGTAACTTTTCCTCGGCCATGGCGATTGGCGCCAACCATTCCGGCGCGGTTGCGCTTTGCAAGCCGTTTGCGCCTCGCGTTTGCGGCGCGCGCACTGCGAAACCAATGCGCTAGTAGGACCGATCCCGAAGATTATTGCGGATCGGATATACGCGCGCCTTCAACCGACATCCCGTGGGTGAGATTTAGATGAAGGTAATTGCGCAGAAATTCGTCCATCGGAATCCAGCGGCCATCGATGTGAATGCGCTTTGTCCAGGCGCAGACTTTGACGAGCTGGCTTCGGAGCCGCTTGATCTCCGCCGCCGCTTCGCTCAGCTGGGCCTCGCTTTCTTTTCGGCGAGTGATGTCCTGAATCTGCGAAATAAAAAAACGCGGCTGACCGTCCTCCCTGAAGAGCGACACACTTAAAAGTACCCAGACAACCGAGCCATTTTTGTGAAAGTACCGTTTCTCCGTCTGATAAGTTTCAATTTCCCCGGCGAGCAATTTATTGGCATTGGCCAGATCACGTTCCAGATCGTCCGGGTGAGTAATGTCTTGAAAGGTTCGCTGCAGGAGCTCGGCTTCGCTGTAGCCTGTTATTTCGCAGACGGAGCGATTAACACGCAGCCAGGAGCCGTCCGGTGCCACTAGCGCGATGCCGATTGCGGCATGCTCAAACGCGTTTTGGAAAAGCGAATCGGCGGAGGGCTGCTCGATTTGAGGAGACATTGGCAAAGCGTTTTGCCGAGAATGGCGGTAAAATTTCACGAAGGCAAGCATGTTCGCGTGAAGTGCGCGCATCCCTTGAAGAAAATCGATTGCTCGATATCCGGTTCCCAGCCTTAATGCCCCAGCGCGCTGCTTACGAATGAATATTCACGATTACCAAGCCAAGGAATTGCTGCAGAAATTCGGGGTCACGACGCCACCCGGCAAAGCAGCATCGACCCCGGTGGAGGCGGAGCAGGCCGCGCGTGATCTAGGAACAAATGATCTCGTTATAAAGGCGCAGATCCATGCGGGTGGACGAGGGAAGGGGAGTTTCACGAACGGCTTTAGAGGCGGCGTGCAGCTTGTGCAGTCGCCTGCGGAAGCGCGCGAGATCGCCGCGAAAATGCTCGGGCAAACATTGGTCACGCATCAGACCGGTCCGGCGGGACGAGTCGTGAACAAGGTGCTGGTCGCGAAATCGGCGCAGATCGCGCGCGAGATTTATTTCGCCATCCTCCTCGATCGCGCAACCGCCGCGCCGATCATCGTGACGAGTACGGAAGGTGGTGTCGAAATCGAAACCGTTGCGCAAAAATCACCGGAGAAAATCATTCGCGAGAAGATCGATCCGCTGGCGGGATTGCAACCTTATCAGACACGCAAACTCGCAAAGCAACTCGGATTTGAATCATCGCAGTTGAAAGCCGCCGCCAAATTGTTCGAAGGACTTTATCGCACATTCATCGGACTCGACTGCTCGATGGTGGAAGTGAATCCGCTCGTCGTGACGCCTGAAGGTGAGGTCCTCGCGCTCGATGCGAAATTCAATTTCGATGATAATGCGCTTTACCGGCATCCGGAGATCGCGGCGCTCCGCGATATTGCCGAGGAAGATCCGCGCGAGGTCGAAGCTTCGAAGCACGGCCTCAATTACATTGGGCTCGATGGAAACATCGCTTGCCTCGTTAATGGCGCCGGGCTGGCGATGGCGACGATGGACATCATTAAGTTCTATGGCGGCAGTCCCGCGAATTTCCTCGATGTCGGCGGCGGTGCGACCGAAGAGCAGGTGACCGAAGCCTTCAAGATTTTGATCGCAGACGAGAAGGTTAAAGCCATTCTCGTGAATATTTTCGGCGGGATCATGAAATGCGATGTCATAGCGCAAGGCATCATCAATGCGGTCAAGGCCGTGCACCTTCCTGTTCCATTAGTCGTTAGGCTGGAAGGAACCAATGTCGAAGCAGGCAAAAAGTTAATCGCGGAGTCGGGCCTGCCAGTCATCACCGCAGATGATCTGGCCGATGCCGCACAAAAAGTCGTGAAAGCAGCCGGAGGAAAATGAAAATTCAAAAAAATGGCTTTATCGCAATTCCGGTGACGGACATGAAACGCGCGCGCGAGTTTTATGAAGGCGTCCTCGGCTTGAAGGAGTCGATAAATTTTCACGAAGGAACGTGGGTCGAGTACAAGATCGGTGACGATACGGTCGCGATCAGCAATGTCAGCGACACGTGGCGCCCATCCGATCAAGGGCAAAGGCTCGCCTTTGAGATGGAAAATTTCGATGCGGCGATCGCCGAGCTTCGCGAAGCCAACATAACATTCGCGCGGGAACCTTTCGAGTCGCCGGTCTGCCACATGGCGATCGTGCAGGACCCAGATGGCAATAAATTAATCATCCATAAATTGAAATCCTTATGATCAAAGAAGTAGCATTCATCGCCATTGCAGTGAGTAACGCGGAGCGCGCCCGGAAATTTTATCAGGAGACGCTGGAGTTGAAGCCCGGCTCCACGGCGATGGGAGGCGCCTGGGTGGAGTACGATCTTGGCGCGACGACAATCGGTGTCGGTTGCCATCCCGATTGGAAACCTTCGCGCGATGGCACAACCGTCGCGTTCGAAGTGGATGACATCGACGCGGCGATCGCGAAGCTGAAGAAGCGCGGTGTCACGTTCGATTTGGACAAATTGGAGACGCCGGTCTGTTGGATGGCGCAATTTCGCGATCCGGACGGAAACAAGTTGGTTATCCACAAACGGAAAAGTTGATGTCCGTTCTCGTCGACAAGAACACGCGACTCGTCGTGCAGGGAATCACTGGGAGTGCCGGTGGATTTCATGCGCGGCAATGTATTGAATATGGAACGAACGTTGTCGCGGGCGTGACCCCGGGGAAGGGTGGCCAGATGTTCGATGGCAAGATTCCTGTTTTCGATACCGTTTGGGAAGCGCGCCAAAAAACTAACTGCAATGTTTCGATGATTTTCGTTCCGGCGCCGGGTGCAGCTGATGGAATTCTGGAAGCAGTCGATGCGGGCGTTGAGCTGGTGGTTTGCATCACCGAGGGAATTCCCGTGATGGACATGATGCGCGTGAAAGCGCAAATGGCCGGCAAGAAATCACGGCTGATCGGACCAAATTGTCCCGGGATCATCACACCGGGCGCATGCAAGATTGGAATCATGCCGGGTTACATTCACAAGCCGGGAAACGTGGGCGTGATCTCACGTTCCGGTACCCTGACCTACGAAGTGGTCTGGCAACTAACGTCGCGCGGTTATGGTCAATCAACCTGCATCGGCATCGGCGGTGATCCGATCAACGGCATGTCGCATCTCGAGGCGGTGAAAGTTTTCAATGACGATCCGCATACCGATTCCATGATTTTGATTGGAGAAATCGGCGGCTCGGCTGAAGAAGAGGCTGCTGAGTGGATCAAAACAAATTGCAAGAAACCAGTCGCGGCATTTATCGCTGGTGCCACTGCACCGCCTGGGCGGCGGATGGGTCATGCTGGTGCGATTGTTTCTGGAGGAAAGGGGACTGCTGCCGGAAAAATTGAAGCGCTGAAGGCCGCCGGCGTTGCGGTCGCCGACACGCCGGCGACGATAGCAGACACTCTGATTGCCCGAATGAAAGGAAAATAGAAATGGTTTCGCGCGGACTCGAGGGCATCATCGCTAACAGCACCCGCCTGAGTGACGTCATCGGTGACAAAGGCGAGCTCATTTATTCGGGCTACGATATTAATGAGCTGGCTGGCAAGGTGAGCTACAAAGAAGTGGTTTATCTTTTGTGGAAGGGCAAACTGCCCAACCGTCGCGAGCTCGACGAATTCATGCGGGCATTGCGCGCCGAGCGCGAGCTGCCCGGTGGCGTGATCGATTTTATTAAGGCTGCGCCGATGACTGCGGGCCCGATGGACGTGATGCGTACCGCTGTTTCCATGCTCGCGCTTTATGATCCTGAGATGGACAAGGAAACGACGCGAGAAATTAACGAGCGCCGTGCACGCAGTATCACGGCGAAAATCGGAGTGATCGCGGCGTATTTTCACCGCGCGCGCAATGGCAAATCGCTGCCGCCAGTGCGCGATGATCTTACCGAGGCCGAACATTTCCTCTATCTCATGTGTGGTGAGCCGCAATCGAAGGAAGCGAGTGACACGCTCGACGTAGCGTTCGTTCTGCACGCTGATCACGGCATGAACGCGTCCACCTTTAGCGCGCGGGTCACGATCTCGACACTGAGCGATTTCTATTCGGCAATCACCTCGGCGATCGGGACGTTGAAAGGTCCGTTGCACGGCGGCGCGAACGAAGGCGTCATTCAGATGCTGGAAGAGATCGGTAGCGAAGACAAAGTCGATGCTTACATCGAGGAGAAGCTTGCCCAGAAAAAGAAAATCATGGGTATTGGCCACCGCGTTTACAAAACGCTCGATCCGCGCGCGCCCCACCTTCGCGCGATGGCAGTGAAACTGAGCGAAAAACTCGGCGAACCGAAATGGATCAAGATGTCAGAACGAATTGCCCAGTTGATGAAGCAGAAAAAGAATTTGAACGCCAACGTCGATTTCTATTCTGCGACAGTTTATTACTCGTTAGGCATCCCAACCGATTTGTTCACGCCTGTTTTCGCGATCGCGCGCTGCTCCGGTTGGTGCGCACACGTGCTCGAGCAACTCGAAGACAACCGGCTCTATCGGCCGTTAAGCGAATACGTCGGCGAGCCGGCCGGCAAAAAGGTCGTTCCGATCGACGAACGACCTTAACCTTGCGATTTACTGCGCGGCCGGCACTTCAATAAGATCGGCAGACCGGGATATGGCTCTGTCTCGCGAATGCGTGCCTCGAGATAACGCGCATAAGTTTCGCCGAGTAATCTTGGATCGTTCACGAAAAGAATGAACTCCGGCGGCTCAATCGCGTGCTTGCCTTCGCCGGCCGCCTGCGCAGCATAAAAAAGCTTGAGACGGCGATTGCCAATCATCGGCGGCGGATTTGCGGCGAAAGCGGCGCGTAATAATCGATTGAGCACACCCGTGCCAATTCGGATTCGCGCTGCCATTCTGATTTTGGCGATAAAGCGAAAGAGCATTTCCACATTTTCGCCGGTAAGCGCGGAAGCGAGCAGGAACGGCGCATAATCAAGAAAGAACAATCGCTCACGCGCGTCACTCGTTAGGCGCTGAATCGCATGTTTTGTCTCGCGCCGCGGTTTGACCAAATCCCATTTGTTTAAGACGACCAGACAAGGCTTGCGCGCTTTCTGAATCAGACTGGCAATTTTTTTGTCCTGTGATGTGATACCACTCGTTAGGTCGATTACGAGGACGCATAAATCCGCTCGTCGAATTGTGCGTTCCGCTCGCATTACGCTGAAGACTTCCACCGTGCTGGAATGTTTACTGCGCGCGCGGATCCCGGCCGTGTCAATTAAGACAAATTGTGCGCCAGCGCGCTCATACCTGATGTCGACGGCGTCGCGCGTCGTGCCGGGCAATTCGCTTACGATCGTTCGTTGATTCTCGAGAATCGCATTGATTAATAACGACTTTCCGGCGTTCGGCTTGCCGATAATCGCAAGTGCGATCGGATTTTCAATCGGTGAATTGCGATTTTCATTCGCTCTTTTCAGCGGCAACAGCCGTTCAATGATGTCGAGTAAATTCTCGATTCCGCGGCCGTGGGCGGCGCTGATGGAAACTGACTCGCGAAGTCCGAGCTGCGAAAAATCGACTTCGAGATTTTCATGTTTCGGATCATCGATTTTGTTGATTACCAAAACCATCGGCGTGCGTGAACGTCGCAACCTTCTTGCTAGTTCCTGATCAATTGGAGAAAGCCCTTGCTGCGCGTCGACGACGAAAAGAATGAGGTCGCTCGCGCGCATCGCGACCTCCGCTGCGTCGCGCACTTGCGCAGTTAATTCCGTCTCGCCCGCGCCCCCGAGTCCACCTGTATCCCAAACCGTGAAAGGTCGCGTGCCGCGCCTGCTTAGTGCCGAAATCCGGTCGCGTGTGATCCCAGGTTGATGGTGAACGATTGCAATCATTCGCCCGATGAGCCGATTGAACAACGCCGATTTGCCGACATTTGGCCGGCCGACGATTGCGACGTCGCCCGCGCTTGGTGTTGCGTCCTCGCGCTTCATGATTACCGCCGCGGCGCTCCGCGGAGCTCAGGTGATCTTGGCGTTGGCGTGCCCCTCGGATTGCAATTGCTGCACGCCGTTTCGCACATAGATGATGCCGGAAACGAGCGTGAACAGGCCGGCGGCGCCGACGACATAAATAAGCGGAAGAAAGTGCAACTGCAGCATGACCCACGCAATCGCCACCATTTGCAGGACCGTGGCGACTTTGCCCGTCCAGCTCGGTTTCACCTGAACGCGTCCATTCAATAGATGGAGCACGGCACTACCGACGAGAATAACCGCGTCGCGCGTGATGACGAGGACCGGAAACCACGCTGGAAATCGGCCGTACTCCGGATCGGTTTCGCTCCAGTTGCTGATACTCAGGGTGATGATGCCGCTGAGGAGCAAACCTTTGTCAGCGATCGGATCGAGAATTACGCCAAGTGTGCTCCGCTGGTTATAGCGTCGCGCGACGTAGCCATCGAGTCCGTCACTAACCGAAGCGAGCAGAAAGATGGCGATGGCGGTAAAACGCTGCCATTCAAGTGGGTCCCCGCGCTGAATGCTTTGGCCGTAGTAAATTGCCATCGTGACGAAGGCCGGAATCATTAGGATCCGAATGACGGTAATTTTGTTGGCCGTTGTCATGAAGCCGAGTCGCCGCCAAAACTTGAATGGCTGAAAAGCGAAGTTGCAAGGGAATTTGCCGCGTTGTAGCCGGGGTCGCTTACCCCGGGTGATGGCAAACGCCGCATCCGGCAGCCGGGGTCAGCGAGCCCGGCTACAGCGCGCTCAAGTTTCCAAACCGGCAGGAGCAAGGGCGACGCCTTTTGCCTTTCGGCGACTTTCGTTAGGCGTGTGTCGGCCCTCGCCGAATTCCTCAATCATCTTCTTATTGAAAGCGGGAATGTCATCCGGTTTGCGGCTCGTCACGAGTCCATTGTCAACGACCACTTCTTCATCCACCCATGTTGCTCCCGCATTGCGCACGTCGGTTTTTATTGCCGGCCAGGAGGTGATTGTTCGACCGCGAAGAACGCCGGCATCAATTAAAACCCACGGTGCGTGACAAATCGCTGCGACCGGTTTGCCGGTTTCAAAAAAATGCCGGACGAACTCAAGCGCTTCTTCCGTGGAGCGGAGTTGATCCGGATTCATCAATCCGCCCGGGATCATAAGCGCATCGAATTCCTCCGGCCGCGCCTTACCGAGCGGAATGTCGATCTCGAATTTGTCGCCTTTATCGGCGTGATTCATTCCCTGAATTTTTCCGGAGGAAGGCGAGACGATTTTTGTTTCCGCGCCGGCTTCTTGGAGGGCTTCGCGCGGCTTGGTCATTTCCACTTGTTCAAATCCATCGGCCACCAGAATGGCTACTTTTTTTCCTGCCAATTCGTTCTTCATTAGATTTTCCTTTCAGGTTGTTCTGCCGCTCAAATATCTTCCAAATGTCGTCGTAACGGAGCAGAAAAATCGCCGTTCGGAATTTCACCTCCTGAAATCCTTTGGCCAGGAGTATTAACGTTACGCAAAAAGCGCCAGGTGGGAAACGCTATGAAATACATCGCCCGCAACGCTGTATCACTATACCTGAGGACTAATCTGAACCGCCGGGTGCTCTCGGTGGAGGAACTTGTCTTGGTAATTTTGGCTCTTCTTCCGGTGCTTTCCCCGAAGCACGAATGTTAATAAACCTGTTAAGCAAGTCGAACCAAAATGGCGCGCCCAGTGAGGCCGCAAGCGCTGTCACGAGCCAGCCGAGTATAGTGCTTCGCCGGAAATCATTATTGATCCATCCGATGGGCAAGCCAAGGTTTCCGATCGCTTCCGCCGCCGTCGTTAGCTGTGTCTGGGCATCTTCCTGCGCGACCTTTGTCTGGACAAACGCATGGGCTGCATCTTTTAGTGAATCGCGCAAAGGAGAATTTATCCCGGAAAGATTTCTAGCGATTCGAACACTATCAATGTTCGCCACGACCACAATAAGAAGCGCTAAAACGAGTTGCACTGCCTGCGTCTTTCGTTTGTACCAACCGGCGACTCGCTCCATGCTATTGTTGAACCAAATTTCGAGCTCGGTTTTGAACTGCTCAATATCATGTCCGGCCTCCTCCAGCAGTACTTTGAACGTGGTCTGCAGGGCCGGAGGAAGTTTCTCGATACCGGCGTTCAAGTCGGCGAGAGTCTTTGCGGTTCCATTTGCAGGAGAAACGATATCAAGCAACGCGAGGGCAAAGGTTCGTGACGGAATATAGGATGGTTTTTTGCCTTGAGCAGAGAGGCCGTCAATCAGCGGATGTTGGTAGAGCTTGGCGGCGAGTCCAGTTAGGGAAGGGTCCTGTAGCAATTGGCGAATTCCCTGAGAAAGGTTCCCTGCGCGCCACTTGAAGAGCGCGGCTAACAATTCGTTCGCCGCGCTAACAACCAAGCTTACGAGCAAATAAACAAAAATCAGCCCGATTGCAGTATCGACGATTGTCGAGCCAAACATACTACCCCTTTCGTTGTTGTCCTAACATCGAGGATTTCCGTCCCATTGCAGTTCGACCTAACCTTAGTCCTGACCCTTGACGAACCCTCTAAGAATTCCATTCCAACTGCGGAAAGCACTCTTTTGCTTTGTCGACTCCTCCCCACTTAACGAAAAGCTGCGCCCCATACTGATCAATCTCTGGTTGAGATAACGGCCAGCCGGCCGTCGTCTGGGGAAAAACGATAAAGATAGGGTTGCATTGATTTGACGGACAGTGGGCAAGGGATCAAAACCCGAAGGAAGCCCACATGAAGACACAGTTAAGCAAACCCGCTCGCGCTAAGGCGAGCTACACCGATCAATACAAACAAGAGGCACTGGAGCTTTGGCGCGCCAGTGGTCGCAGTGCGTCCAAGGTCGCAGCCGAGCTGGGCATCCGCCCGCCATTACTCTATCGTTGGGCGAGCCTGGAGCGTGGACCCAACGCGCCTAAGGCCGAGCACAAGTCCAAGCTAAGCGTGGAGGAGTTGGAGGCGGAGATCCGCCGCCTGCGCGCGGAGAACGCTAAGCTCTTGGAGCAGCGTGAAGTTTTAAAAAAATCGCTGGGCATCCTCTCCGAAGCGCCGCAGAGCGGTATGCCCGGATCGAACAGATGAGCGGCCAACGCTACAAGGTAGCCTGGCTATGTGAAGCGCTGCTCGTCTCGCGCAGCGGTTACTACGACTGGAAAGAGAGACGGCGTCAACCTGGGCCGCGCCACGTGCAAAACATCGTGTTACGCGAGCGTATCCGCCAAGAGTTTGCTCGCAGTCGTCGAACCTATGGCAGCCCGCGGCTGGCGCAGGCGCTAGGTTGCCCGGGGCGGCGCAACCGCATTGCCCGCCTCATGCGCCAGGAGCGCCTCTTCGCCCGCCAGCGTTCCAAGTATCGAGCAGCTACCACCGACAGCCGCCATGGCGGGCCGATCGCACCCAATCGCGTACGAGACCTAACTATAAAACATCCAAACCAAGTATGGGTCACCGACGCTACCGGTGTGCTCACCGGCCAAGGATGGCTCTATCTCGTCGCCGTCCTGGATGTCTTTAGTCGGCGCGTGGTGGGCTGGGCGATGAGTCCTATCCTCGATGCTCCACTCGCCAGTGCTGCTCTGTGCATGGCCCTGCGCCAACGCCGGCCCGCTGCTAGACTCATCGTCCACTCTGATCGCGGTACTCAGTTCGCCAGTGCCGCGTACCGCCAACTCTTGGCCCAACACGGGCTAGTTGCTTCCATGAGCCGTCCAGCTAACTGCTACGACAACGCCTTCATCGAATCCTTCTGGAGCAGCCTTAAATACGAGCTAGTCTATCATCGGCGCTTCGCCACTTATGCCCAAGCGCGGACCGCCATCTTCGACTACATCGAGACCTTCTATAACCGCACCAGAATGCACTCCAGTCTCGCCTATCTCAGCCCCATCAACTTTGAATCCAAACTAACCTAAATTACCCTTACCGAACTGTCCGTCAAATCAGGGCAAGCCCAAGATGATCCCATGAGCCGTGCCCCCAGTCTTGGGGCTCGATGGAATTCCCAATGCACTCGCCAGCGCGATCGATCCTTCCCCGATCTTATTCGCCGGACCTACATCGGCGTAAATTGCATAATCGTACGCGCCCGTCGCTGGGCGAATAATCACACCCAGATCGCCCAGTTTCGTGCCAAGCGCCGATCTACCAGGCAGGACGAAAAAGTTGATTGCTTCCGCATTAACATACCGCCGAGGATCCTTGCTATCGACGGAGGGATCTTCCAGCGAGGTGGTAGAAATGTAAAAGCCAGGCGCCGGATCAGAATCCTTCTGAATCACAGGACTTCCGCTGGGTTTTCCGTTATCTGTTACCAAAGCCCACCAATTGCCGGGCTTCCCGGCGTTGCCTAGATAATCCAGGCCCGACTTGTTATCGGGATGATAGGCATGATAGCCGCCGTCCGCGTCGATCATCAATCC